>OCZT010000689.1_pt1 | contig 34084 bp, 35 predicted proteins | sample 1539031 | NCBI WGS metagenome assembly OCZT01 (sample SAMEA3539308, study PRJEB22396) | soil metagenome | biome: tundra; feature: field; material: soil | place: USA | collected 2010-05 | depth 0.15 m | reverse complement strand
GTACAGGATCTGGATGCTAAAATATTTTTTGAGGTGTTTCTACGAAAAATTTCTTTGCAGTTAAATCCGGGCGAAACAATTAAGGTAAAGAACTTCGGATACTTTCAGATGCGTACCGGTAAAATTAAAAAGACAACTGTTAGCAATTCTGACACGATATTGGCCGATCTTATTGTCTTTTATCCGATATTGAACGAACAGAATGAAGCTAATGAAAATTTCATCTTTAATATTCCCTATAAAAAAGAAGAAGAATATAATCTCATTGATTCTTACTTCAGTCTGAGTTTTGGAAAACCTGTCATCCCGCTGAAAGATGCAAATATTTCTGAATATTTTATTCCTCCAACCGGTAATGAACTAAGAAGACTTTTTGATACAAAAGCAGATAAACTTTTACAGGAAGTTGAGGTTGTGGAGAACTATGTTAAGGGGAATGAAGTTTTATTAATTGACCCCGAATTTATTAACGCCAATCAGATAGAGATAAATTGGGAGGAAATAAATATTAACTCTGATTCTCCTGAAAAGAATAAACGTAATACAGAACAAAGCTCATTAAAAGAATCCGATGCTTTTTCATGGGAATTCGGCGAGGACCTTGAAAAACAAATTAAAGAAGAAGCACTCCTTGATACGGAAAATGAGGATAGTTTGTTTGTTGAATATGATGACCTGAAGGAAATAAGCTGGGATTTTGGTGAAAATGTTGATGGAAAAGAGGAACCGCCTTCACTTACTGAAGGAAAAGAAATAACGATAGAAAGAGAGTTCCCCGTTCAAGATGAAAAGGAAAAGAAATTGGATAAATTTCAGAGAGTCAAGTCCGTTACTTCTGAATTTAATATTGATCACAAAACCCCGGGTCTCACTGGATTAGAGAACATCGAAAGCTGGGGCTTCGGTGATCATGATTCTGCTGAGGATTCGGACCTTCTTAAAAGTATAAATGAAGAATTAAATGAAGAAGGTTTTGCTGAGGTAAAACACAAACCGCGTATGTATAGATTTGAAACTGATATATATGAGAGATTGGGTGACGATATCGGGATCCCGGAAACTCAGGATGAGAAGAATGAATCTGACTCAGACGAAAATATAATTTCTGAAACAGGAGTTGAAGAAATTACATATCCAGGTCAGCAGGAGGAAATGCAGGAAAAGCTGCATTCCTATGATCAGATGCATGATATTGAAGATACGGATATCTTCAAAACCCCGCAAGAACTTCTCCGAAGACCTGAAAGAAATCTTGGTTATTCCAAAAGGAAGGGGATTGGACTTTATGTAATCTTAGTTCTCTTTTTCCTTATAGGTGGAGCTGTATTTGTCTACTTAAAATTTTTACATATGAATTATTCCGGCAATAAAAAAGTTGTTAGCACTAAAATATCCGGAAATAATTCTCCTGCTGTTATTATCAAAAGAGATTTTGACATTCCGGTAACTTATCCCTATACAAATGACAGCAATGTAATACCTGCTATCGATCCCATTGATAAAAGTGTATTTGATCAATATGAAAATAAGAAAAGCGATGATTCAATCTCCACTAATCTGAAAGATCAGAATAATGCAAATGTTCTTGTCAAACAACCTCCGGAAACTAAAGTAAATAATGTTAAACCATCCGTTGTTAAGCAGAGAGAATTTATTTATAAATCGGGAGATAAATATATAGTCCAAATATCATCGTGGTCTTCAGAACATAATGCTCTTAAACATGCTTCTTACTTTAAGGGAAAAGGATTTCAGACTGAGATAGTTAAAGCAAACTTGGATAGAGGAACATGGTATAGAGTAAGAGTAGGGTACTTTAATTCCGAAAACGAAGCGGAAAAATTCTATAATACATATAAATAGGGATTGGTTTAAATGAGATATCGGGTGGTTAAAACCTTCTCCCTTTCTGTTTCTATTGTCTTTCATTTGATGCTTTTTGCAACATTCCTTTTCTCTAACTTCACTTCTGACTCTGCACCTCAGAAATATTATGAGATATCTTTCGGTAATGGGGAAGGCACCGGTTCTTCAGGTGGATCTGGCACTGAGATGAATGCCAATATTGTTCAGCCTAAGGAATTAAATAAACCGGTTGAGAATAGCAAAGATATTAAAGGTGTTGACCTCCAAAAGTCCGAAGATAAAACAAATAACGAGGTTACTGAAACAATCGGCAGGAAAAAGAATACTACCGATAAAAATGCTGAATCTGAAAATTTAGGCTCTGGCATAGGTAATGGCGGCGAAGGACCAGGAGGATTTGGCTATGGTATCGACTGGGGCGGGAAGGGAACCAGGAAAATCTACAGCTATGTACTTCCGGCATATCCTCAGGGAGTCGATAAAGAGATAAATATAAAACTTCGCTTTACTATTCTCCCTGATGGAACAGTGGGAACGATTATTCCTCTTACAAAAGCTGATACCAGATTGGAGGATGCAGCCATTAATTCATTAAGACAGTGGAGATTTGAAGCATTAAACCCTGCCCAGAAAAATATTGAGCAGGTAGCGGTTATTGTTTTTCCTTACCGTCTTCGATAAAAATATCCTTGTAGTACATTTTATAGAAAAAATATTCTCCTATTGATAGGATAGCCAGAGAAAGTGTGTCCCTGTCAAAATAAAGACCGAATCCTTTCGGCTCCATTACAAACTTTACAGCCATACCCGATATTGACCATCCAACAGCAAACAAGATCCCTATAAGCGCTAAATTCAGGAAACCGGCAGAAAGGTTTTCATCCTGCCATTTCTTGGTGAAAACTATTAAAGAAAAGACGAGGTGACCAAAGAAAATTAAAGCAGTGATCATTGTTGGGGCTTATTCCTTTTATTCAGGTAGTTCATTCCAATAAAACCCCCTATTATTCCGAATATAATATCAACAAATATATTAGTTGCAAGAATTGAGAATGTATATATATAAGAGAATCCGGTTGTTTTAATATCCTTTGCCATACTTCTGTAAATAAGTATTGCCTGTTCAATAAATGGTTTAAATGATACCGGTACCTGATTCCTTAATATATTTTCTATCCCTGGAAGTCCTTGAACAAATTCATTAGTATGAGTTACAAAAGTAATGATAGTTTCAAAAAGTGCAGAAAAGAAGGCTGCCCAAAGTCCTGTTAATAATCCGAATAAAAACGCCTCCGAACCCTTAATAGGCAGTTTCGCCTTATTCAATTTAACATCCAGGATTAACGCATAAACTGTAGCAATCGGAATTATTACACAACAACCCACATGTTTAATGAAGGGTATGGATATTAAAACCGCAGCACCAAATCCGGTTACAAGAGAGGGTAGATATTTATTTTTCATCAGTTGGTATTATAGTCAATAAATAGTTTTCAAATTCGTTTAAAATATAAATAAATGTAAGCGAACCTGAAAATATTCCGGTTCCAAAAGCAATATATTTTGAATATTGATATAAACCTGCATTGTAAAATAATATATCCGCTAAAATCATTATAAATGATATTATAAGGAGTTTAATAATATGTCTTGGTATAATCTTGAAAAAAATCGAAATAAACGAAAATAATAATACTCCCGTATATATCCCCAGGCACCTTGCACATACAAGGAATTGGTGCCCCCCAATAGCAATAAGTTTGTAACTTTCCTGGTGACATACATTGGAGTATGCCTTTTTAATAAGAGGAGTCAAAATAATAAATTTGCTGGATGAGAAAATGATTGGGAAAGAAAGACCAATGTACCAGGCAGAAACGCAAATAAATAATATTACTCTTATTAGTCTGCCTTTTCTTGCAAGTTTGTATAAAATATCTCTCAGGGTCTTTGAAATATTTGTATCTCTTTCGATGTTAAAATGTAAAGCTTATTATTAAAAAGTAGCGTGCTTTTTATTTCTCCCTTTATTTCAGTTAAGTCTATCCTGATATTTTCCAGTTGACCTGTTTTTTGGGAAAGATCATAATAATATATTTTATCCTTCGAGTTTATGGTCATATTATTGAATATAATATTGATAGAAGAAAAATCTTCCAAACCCTTAATATCTCCTATACCATTCCCGAACTGATCATAAATCAAAATAGTTTTTCCATCAATTACATATAAATAATTATTCTGATCCCCCGCCATCGCTGCCGGATTATTTAATGCATATTTACCATAATCATGCCCGCCGAAATTCTGAATAAAATTACCGAACAGGTCAAATTTTAATATCCTCTTATTTTCTGAATCCAGTATAAGCAAATCTCCCTGAGCAGAAATTACACAGCTTAATGGATATCCAAACCTGCTATTGGGATCATCATTATCCCTTGTGGAAAGTGAAGAAATTGGATTAAGGTCCTTATCAAACCTCTGAATTCTATGATTATTTTTATCTGCAACATAAATATTGAGGGGAGTGGCAAAAATATGTACCGGGTTGTCAAATGTTGCCTCCGCCCATCCATGACCACCGGTAGTCTTATAGATTTTCCCTAAAGTATCCATTTTATATATTTCATCATTCCCGGAATCCGTAATAAATAAAAACCCGGCAGAATTTATGTGCACTGATGAAGCATTATTGAACTCGCCTATGGAACCTTGGTAAATATAAGTTTGAGGGAAAGCCCACGACTGTAGCAAAATGAATAGTATAGCAACTAAAATCATTTGATTAAAATATTGTTAGATTATCATATCTAAAATGTAAAAATTACCTGCAGATTGCAAGTTTTATAAATTCATCTCATATACTATCCCGCCTATATAGTCAAACGAAAGATGAACGAGAGATGAGCGAGAGATGAGCGACTCAGTACACCAATAGCTCCGACTCAGATCATTTACTAAAATGACTCCAAATTGAGTCATGGAAAGTAAATTAACCCCTTCCGCACCCCTAACCCTCTCTCCAAACCTGTAAATATTACCTCCCGTCCTCCTCCTAAAAAATAGCTCCTCTCTTATTAAGAGATTAAACCTAAAGTTGCTTAATTTTGTGTTTATAAATTGGGGTACAGTTCAATTTTACTTCAATTTCAATATTTCAAATGGAAAATATCCAGATTGAGTTACTCTTCCACTCGAAGCATCAAAGAGAACACAATATTTCTTTTTCATTTCATAATTTATTCTGGTATAACTATCTGAGATATTACTTTTAACGATTATTTTTCCGGGAATATTAACAATCTTTTTGATAGCTCTTTCTGGTTCCGGCATCTTATAAAGTTTAGAACTTTTATAAGCATCATACATTTGTTTATCAATGATTCTCCCTTCTGCATCCCTGTATATATATTTATCAACCCACGAATATTCTTGAGGTTTAACTTTTTTGTCATTCACATAATATTCTTTTTGTTTAACAATGGTTTTCTCCTTTTCAATGGTCTTATAGTTTTTAAGATAGATATACATAGTATCTATTTGAAGTTCATTATAAATCCAACTCACATATAATAATTGACCTATAGTATTAACTTTCATTGGAGAGCCCCAATACTTAGAATCGTTTATTCCAGTTTTAATTTCCAATTCATTAGAATATTCATAACTATTTTCTAATATATTTGCTCCTCTATCTATATTCATTGGCTTCCCTAAGATTTTTTCTACTTCATCATAGGTCATCCCGACTTTTATATCTTCTCTTTTGGTTGATTTGCAGCTGCAAATAGTAAGGCAAGTAAATATTGCAAGTAAGCAGTAGAATTTCATAGACAGCCTTGAAATTGAGGATAATAATACTATTAAAATTATCTTTTAAGATAACTAATGTCAATTAATGAGTCTTTTATCCCACTCCTTTGTAAAGTGCCTTACTGGGCTGTTTCTGTGCGTATAAAAGAAGTTTAAGGGTATCATTTATCCTTCCAATACTTTTACAGCATCCCTCAGGCTATCAGTCGTAATATGTGAATAAATTAAAGTTGTTTTATAGTCCTGATGACCGAGTAATTCCTTGATAATAAATAGGCTAACTCCTTTTTTAACTAAATAAGTGGCAAAGCTATGTCTCAAAGAGTGTAGGTGAATTTCATGGTTAATTTTCTCACAACTATTCACAATTCTCTTGAATGCTTTAGAGATATAATCCCCTGAGTATTTAAAACCATTTTTATTAAAAACATAGTTGAGCTGATTGATGTCTATTACTTTTGGATATCTTTCAGTAAATACCTTGACCAAGTTGTCATTAATCGGAATTGTTCTTTCCTTCTTTCCCTTTGTTGTGAAATCTTCACTATTAGTTAATCTGATTACCTTTTCATTAAAGATAACCTGATTCCATTTCATGTTTGTAAGTTCCCCTAATCTCATTCCAGTATGAAATAAGACTAAATAAATATCTTTCAAATCCTGATTCGGTTCCTTTGAAATGATCTGCTGTAGTTCGGTTTCATCAATAAAGAGGGGATTGTTCTTAGGTATTTTTGGGGGAATTATTTTTGAAGCCGGGTTTATTAAAATATAATCCCATTGAACAGCTTTATTAAATAGGGAGTTCAGGCTTACATAATATTTTTTTGATTTCACTTTACTTTCCCTTGCAATCCCAGTCAGGAATAATTCAACATCATTCATGCGAATATCGGATAAAGATTTATCTCCAATGTTTTCAAAAAACCTTCTAAGGTGAATACTTACAGTAGCTAAATACTTTTTGCTGAAATTAGCTGATAAATAATCTTTATACCTTTGAATGAACTCTGATAATGAAATGTAATTAAATTGTTGTTGTTTTTCCCTTGATTCCTGAAACTCGGATACAAATTGAAGGGCTTCGCTTTTTTTGCTTTCCCCTGTAGAAATTCTCCTAATCCGGCTCTCTCTTTCATCAAAATACTCAAGATAATAGTATTTGTTTCTTTTGAACAGAAAAGAATGTTTCATGATGTTTATTCCTTCTGTTCTCAGAACATTTCAAGATAAAAAGTGTTCAGTAAACTGTTCAGTAAAATGGGATGTTTTTTGGAAAATTAACAGCGTATCCTTAATTTTACGCCTCTGCCTCATGGTGTAATTGGCAACACGTCAGATTCTGGCTCTGAAGAGTCTAGGTTCGAGCCCTAGTGAGGCAACAAAACTATATAGGCGCGTTCGTCTAGTGGCTTAGGACGCCGCCCTCTCAAGGCGGAGACCACGGGTTCGAATCCCGTACGCGCTACTAGCCGAATAAGCCTGATTAAACCTCACAATTCTATCAAATTCCAAAGATATTCATTCAATTATAGTCATTGTATATTGATGTTCTTACTGGTCTATTCATATCAGACTAACAGATTAACCCTAACCAGGGTTCACCTGAACAGGAATGATGATGAGTTTTGTATGCTGGAATACTGAAATTCACTATACAAAAATGACCAATTCACTATACAAAAGGCTGGCTTTGCATGGTGTCATTTACAAACTAAGTAAAGGACTAAGCCATGTATTTCGTCAAACGCAACAAGATCTTCCATCTCTTCTACTCTGATAGTGCTGGTAAACTGAAGAGCATTTCCACCAAGTGCTCAACAAGAAAGGAAGCAAACCAGTTCGCCATTAAACATCTGTCCAGGAAGGAGGAGCCTCAAGAGAAGCCGAAGGAATATTCTTACAAAGAGTTTACTGACTTCTATGAAGGCTATGCCTTATCCCGATTCTCAAATAGTTACCAATCATTTGTTAAGATTGCATTTAGCCAGTTCGGTAAAGTGGTAGCATCAGAGAAACACATTTCGAAGATAACAGCAATGGATATTGAGCAGTTTATCGCTATGAAGAAGCTGAAGGTAAAAGAAAGAATCATTAATGGCTACCTGATTACTTTACAAGCTGCATTTGAAAGAGCTCTGGAATTCGGACTGATTCAAAAGAATGTCTTTAAGGTGGTTAAGAAACTCAAGCCGACAAAGAACCTCCCCTTGTTTATATCCAAAGAAGAGATGGATCTACTTCTGGAGAAGGAAGATGAAGAACGATTCAGACTTATTTACAGGGTAGGCGCATATACTGGAATGAGAATGGGGGAGATAAGATTTCTTAGATGGAGAGCGATAGACTTCAATAAAGATTTAATTACAGTACAGAACCATGAAGAGTTTACTACAAAAAGCAAGAAGTCCAGGGATATTCCTCTTCATATCAGTCTCAGGGAGGAATTACTTGCCCTTAAAGGTGAGCCTGATGAATATGTTTTTCTATATAATGGGAGACAATATAGTAAAGAACTGTTATCAAGAAACTTCAAGGAAGCCAATAGAAGAGCAAAGCTGAATAAGAAATATCATTTCCATACACTTCGCCATACATTCGCATCCTGGCTGGTCCAGAAGGGAGTATCAATCTACGAGGTAAGTAAATTGCTGGGTCATGCGGATATTAAAACAACAGAGATCTATGCTCATTTAAAGGAGAATAATTTAAGGAGTTCAGTGAACCTATTATAATAATTCTGTTGATTGGCAAAGAGCTATTTCATTTATATAGATTTAATGGTCCTGTCGTATGATAAGTTGCAGTGCCCTATATTAATTAATACAGACCGCTAAGAGCTTCAATATAGCTAAAGAGGATAAATATTCATTAACCTTATTGAATGGTCTTAGAAGGTCTCTGTGAAGGTCTGAGAATCAATAACCTGCAATGATTCTAAGAGAATTTACTGTATTACTATTGTTGACCTTGAAGTAGTTTTGTTTTTATTTCCCGTATTCTTTCTTGAACAATATTCAGGTCTTCAGTACTCAATTTTCCTGATCCTTTCCAATTATTCAATATATCCAATGCTACCTGTTCGGCAGTTCTAGGATTTCCAGTTGTGAAGGAAATATATCCTTTACGGGCTTCAATTATTCTTATAGGGACTTGCTCCTGAAGAATATCAAATGGAAGTAGAACAAATTGATAATAATCTGAGTTCATATCATACCAGGCTTTTACTTTCCCATTAGGGTTTGAAGTATTGCTTAAGGTAAGTTTTGGAATCTCAGTGAGTTTCACCTGAGAAGGATCAGGAGGATTCACTTTAAAGATGCCACCCATAGAGGTAATGGGGTCATATAAAACTGATATCCTGTCACCCTCCTTTAGCTTTGTATAGTTTCTTAATCTTTGATCGATATAAAAATTGATGATCATAGTTTCATTAAAACCATAGGTATAACTATATTCTAACAGACCATAATTATTTGACATAATTAATTCTCCATTGATTTGATTATTAACCTGAGATAAAGTTCTTTGCTACTCCATCGCTTATGAAGCCATCAATTTCAACTAAATATAATCCACATAAAGTGATAATATCCTCTGGTCCAGTCCATTCTTTGAATCTATAAATGACATCACTGCTCGATCTGTTTTGTGGTTTGAGTTCAGGAGATTTTTCTATAAGTGGTTGAGAAACAACTTTCCCATCTTTATCGATTTTCGTAAATGTTACACCAGTTTTTATATTGAGATTGAATGTAAGAGAAAGAATTGATTGTGGATCTACTGGTTCAGTATGGATATTGTCATCCCTTTTATCCTTTAGAAATCTAATAATAGGGCTTGAAGATACATTTCTATCATACCATATTTTGCCCTGGAGAGAATGATGCGACTCTTTTAAAGCATATTGAAAAACAGTCCGAGAAGAAGTCAGAAATGCACTTAAGTTATGTTTAAAGGTATCCTGATCCTTTTTATGAACTTTCATTTGTTCATAAAAATGTATAGCCTCTCTATATTTAATTCTCTCTTTCAATTACTCTCCCCACACACTGACTATTTTATTTTTTATTATTTGCTGGTTGAATTCTATTTTTCCTTTTAGTTTAACGTTCTCTTTTTGCAAGTCTTCAATTTCAGATACAATTTCTCTTTGTATGTTAATGGCAGGAAGAGGGATTTCTATTTCACAAAACCGACCCTTTGTTAATTCCTTAAATGTTCCACTAGTAGCCCATTGATTCATTAGATCTTCGAGGGATTTTAATATTAAGGCGATATATAGTGTGTCTACTTTTCCTTTATCCTTGATAATAATATTTTTAAATCCTTGGTTAGTAGCTAATTCTATTTTATTAATTCCCACACGACCAATAGTGGCTCGTGTTGAGACAATAATGGAATCAACAGGGATCATTTTAGCTGATGAATTTTTAAGTCCAGCATGAGAGATAGTACGTTTTGTTGATTTAATTATCGAGACATGTTCGTTAGCAGGTAAGTCGACTAATGTAATCCATGGAATACCACCATTCCAATAGGTATCATTAGTTGAGCTTGGAGTACCTCCTGCTTCAACTTGAAATAATTCCCTGTTTCCCAACTTTACAAAATCATATTTATTAGACTGGGTTATTTTATCTCTGTACCTTTCACCACTCAGATTCCAATCGTCACTCTCACTGATCCTTTCCTTTGTAGCAACTACTAAGTTATTGGACTCATCTGAATTATATCCTATACCGTCAATTATACATTTAACGAAGTTTTTAATTGCCAACATAATATTCGGTATTTCACCTCTTTCATTTGCCCTTCTCTGAGCACCAAGATCAAATCCATCATTCTCTATCTTAGCGAACAGGATCTTATCAGTTCTCCTGGCAAGAGTTTTATCCATTAACAGTATTGAAGTCTTAACCCCTGAATAAGGATTAAATACTCCACCTGGCAATGAAACAACCGCATACAGGTATTTCTCCACCAGCATCTTTCTAAGGCTTTTATAAGCAGTCCCTGATTGAAATATAATCCCTTCTGGTACAATGACAGCAGCCCTACCATTGGGGGTTAAGTGTTCAGCTATATAATCTACAAACAATACTTCACTTCTACTGCTTTCTACCGAAAATCTTTTATGCGGTTTAATCCCTCCTTTAGGAGACATGAATGGAGGATTAGCCAGGATAATATCTGCATACTCATTCCATTTCTCTTCACTTGTCAAGGTATCGTATTCAACTATCAGAGGATTAGTGAAACCATGCAGATAAAGATTAACCAGGGACAGCCGAACCATATCAGGGGAGATGTCGTAACCCTTAATGTTCACAGCAAGTTTCTTTCTTTCATCAGGTGTAAGTTTATCACCTGAATAACCATTTCCGTTGCCGTTAGTATTATTCTGATCGGGGTTATAACTACTGGAGTTATTCTTTACAATATGTTTATAGGAGGAGATAAGGAAACCAGCAGTACCGCATGCAGGGTCAAGTATTGTTTCATTTTTCTTGGGGTCAACTATCTCTACCATTAAATCAATTATATGCCTTGGTGTCCTGAACTGACCTGCATCTCCTTGGCTACCGAGAACTGAGAGTAGATATTCAAAAGCATCTCCTAACCTTTCCGAATGGTCATATTCGAAATCATCTATGATCTTCAGAAAACTCTTAAGTGTTTCAGGATCTCTATATGGCAGGTAAGCATTCTTAAAAATGTCTCTGAATAACTGAGGGATATTCTTATTGATGTTCATCTTCTGAATTGCTTCTGCATAAAGAGCAAGTACATCAAACCCACCAAGGTCAGGGACTAATAGTTTCTTCCATCCATATCGGACAAATTCACCAGAGAAGAACTTCCTTTTACCACCAAGCTCCTCAGACTCTGCATCCATATCATCCATAAACTTATAGATCAGTGCGATGGTAATCTGTTCTACCTGGGATTTCGGATCAGGAACTTTCCCTACAAGTATATCTCTGGCTGTATCTATTCTACGTTTAGTTTCAGTATCTAACATTGTTTCCCTTATTACATGAATTGGTTAAGTGAGATATAATCCTTGATGTATTCTGGGATAGTCTCTCTCCAGGCGTCTGGAATAGCCTTGTAGTCCTTTATTGTGAAGTTAGGATTCACATACAGGTCATTAAATCTTTTGTTGTCTATGATATCCCTAACTCGGCTATCTGAGGCATAAGCCTTAAAGAAATACTTCATTGCGACAATATGAGCAGGGTCGTTAGGTTTACGGTCCAGGATAAACTTCTCAAATTCCTCATTCAACTTCTCATCCTTGGACTTGAAATAGGGGATCATTCCATAGATTTTCTCCAGTATCTCCCTCAATGTAATTCTTCGGTCAACACCTGCGGCTCGTCTCAGTTTTTCTATGGTATAATACTCTTCAGGCTTGTTAAGTATGTTATCGTTCATATAATTTATGACCTTCTCCCAATTTCCAATACCTATATTCTCCCTGATGAAATCATCTTTCTGCATTTTGTTCTCAAAATGATCAAAGAACATACGGTCAATTTTCATCCCATTAAGGTCAATTATAGTTTCATGCATTGCACTAAGTTTGTCTTCATCAGGATTAGCGTATCCAGTTGGTACTGGAGGAGGCACTGGTGGTCTTGTTCCACCTCTATACCACTGAGGTAATTCTATTATCTCGTCATAATTATATTTGTCTTCAAAGTATTCACAGTTAGCAAAGAAGTCGAATAGTTTGAACTTCTTTTTATCAGATTCATTAATAAGAGGCTTAAGCTCATCATCAAACAGAAACTCTGTGAATTTATGCTTACGTGTTCCCCTACCTTTTATCTGAATGAAATCAGTAGGGGAGAAGATAGGTCGCATTAAGCAGATGTTAAGGAGATCGGGACAATCATATCCAGTAGTCATCATTCCCACGGTAACACAGACACGAGTTTTGCTGGTTTTATATTCAGGAAGGAAGTTGCCACTGCCATGAAGATTGTTATTTGTGAAGTTGATTGTAAATTGCTGTGCTTCGGGGATGCTGGACGTTACCTGAGTCGCGAAATCAAAATTGTACTTGTGGGGATACATCTTATTAGCCATCTCGTTAAGCATCAGAACCAACTTAGAGGCATGGTTCTGGCTTACTGCGAAAATGATGGTTTTACCTATCTCTCTGCTTATTGGATCAAGGAATGCATTCTTCAGGAATGTCTCACAGAATAACCTATTGGTATCCTCAGAAAAAAACTTCTTCTCATAGTCCTTATGGAAATATTCTTCTTCTACATTTTCATTGTTATTATTGGTTACTATTACGGAGTAGCCCTTATCTGAAAGTAATTGTGTCGTAACCTCTGTTCTTGCATCTACAACTACAGGGCTGATTAAATAGCCATCTTTAACACCATCAACCAGGGAATAGCGGTAGGTCGGCTGACCACTCTCACAACCAAAGGTTCTGTAGGTGTCTAAAAGGATTCTTCTTTCCAGGTCTCTTTGGTCATTTGCCCGATCAATTTTCTTCAGGTAATCTTTAGGAGTGGCTGTTAACCCGAGTTTATAGCCTATGAAGTATTCAAATATAGCTCGTGCATTCCCACCTATGGAACGGTGTGCTTCATCCGATATAACCAGATCAAAGTCTGTAGGGGAGAATAACTTCAGATACTTGTTATTAAACAGAAGTGATTGGACGGTCGTTACAACTATCTCGGCTTTACGCCAGTCATCTCTATTCTCTTTATAGATGATGGACTTAAAATCATTCTTCAGGTAGTTTATGAAAGCTTTATTAGCCTGGTCTTCCAGTTCCAACCTGTCTACCAGAAATAATACCCGTCTTGCATTGCCAGTTCTTAGGAATAACTTAATTACAGCTGCTGCAATAAGTGTTTTACCTGTGCCTGTTGCCATTTCAAATAAAAACCTATTACCACCATCTTTAACAGAAGCCTGTATTGACTGGACTGCTTTTAGCTGGTAAGGTCTCAGGAACTTTAATTTATTCTTCTCTAAAAACTCCTGTCGAGTACATTCATCTTTCCATGCAGGATCTTCAAAGTAGTTCGGCTTTTGAGTTAATGAGATATAATCTGTATCAATCTTTTCATCGACTATCTTCTGAGGAATTGGCTGGTAGTCTTTATACCCCTTTACAGAATTAGGATCAGGAAACTTAGTTATTAAATAAGGATTACCATGCTGTAGATCCCAGAAGTAATGAAGGTTGCCATTTGATAGGATAACGAAGCGACAATTTTGTCCCTTAGCATATTTACGAGCCTGTTCAACGCCCATAAGAGGGTTTTTATCTTCTGATTTAGCTTCTAACACGAGTAGAGGGAAACCTCTGTCATCAAGAAGAAGGAAATCTATGAAACCGTTCTTAACCTTGTCATAATTCTCACCAAGATCATTTATGGATTGTTGGGTGAGTTTTACATTATTCTCAAGTATTACATTAGCCTTTCCTGATGCATCATCAAAGAAACTCCAACCTGACTCCTGGAGAAGGTTATTTATCTTAATCCTTGCCTGTGCTTCTTTAGGGGGCATAATAATCCATAATTATTAACTCAAACTTAATCAAACCGATATTAGAATGAAACGGTTAGTTACCCCTAAATTAAGGAAAACAATTAATCAATGAATTTGAAGTCATGTCGGGGAGATTGTAGTATTGCAAGATATTGAATTTATATTATTCGTGATTATGTTTTTCTAATAAATTAGTGGAATTGCTATTTAAAAAAGGGAAATCCCCATTATATTTTTGACTCATTACATTACCTATATTTAAATGTAAATCTTTTAACTCAACTCCAGTTTCTTCCAATGTTTTTCTTAAACCTTTTACAATTTCTTTTATACCTGGAGTATTTTCAAATACCTCCCATAGAATATTATTCATAAGATGATTTAAAAAATCCCACATACTATGCAATGAAAAATAGGAAGCAGTTGTATGTTTATTAAGAGTCGCAATTAATCTATCAAGTGAATCTTTTACTTTTATACTATCAATCTCCTTGCTATCTATGATTTTTTTAAGATAAGAAATTATATTATCAAATAACTCATCTATCCGACTTTCACTTTTACATTGTTCGTATATTGAATCGAAATCAAATGCTAATATGTCTGGCGGATCATTATTCTGCCATTTATATGAAATGGCTGACTGATAAATAGATATAAGGTTCTTTATTAGAGTATGATTAATTCCAGGGGAGTTTATGTTTCCCAAATAGGTAGTAATTCCATTTAACGATTTATTTAACCAATTGGGAGAATCTTGATCGGACAGGTTGTCTCTTAAATTCTGAGCAGTTGCACAAAAGGTTTCGGCATGTGTCTTTTTTGCTACTTTGTCTTCATCAACTAAGACCTCCAGTAATTTATCTAAATCTCTTTTAAATTTTTCGTGCTTTTGATTAAGATATCTTTGAAAAGTCTGAGCACCTTCATTTAGCTCCATAATGCACCTTGTAAATTATTCTTCTATTTATTCTATTGGAAAGAGAAATAATTATTCTCCTGTATTTATTTGAGTTTCTTCAACTTCAATTTCTATACTCTGTGAAGTAACAATATCTCCTTCCAGATGATTAAGACTTCCTATAAGTAAATTAACAGCATGACCATTTTCCCACGCCTCTAAAATCTTTTTACTCATTTCTTCTGTTATTACTATTCTCTTGTGCGGCAAACAAAATATCCTAACAAAACAATCAGGTTTTCCAATAATAAGTTGAGTTATACAATATGTTTTGCCAGAGGTTCTATAATCGGCGTCAATTACTTTAGGTCTATTATCCATGATGAAGTATTATTATTAAACATATATTAACTTACTTTTTAATCCTTTAAATTTCAATCTTAAACGAAACAAGTTCGATATAGTAAGTTCTCATATTTAATCTCAATAATGATCATTGAGATAAAACCCACAACCTATCTCCATTTTGTAAAATCCGATAAAGAAACTTATATTAATTCCATTGTAGGTAGTCAGGATAACTGAGAAGTGGAATAAGTATAACAAGATCAATCTGAATGATCTGGTATTCTTTGTATTCGATGTGATGATCTTAAGCAGGTATTCAATTTTATTCATATCTTCCTTTTTAATTAAAAGGCTGGTATTACCCAGCCATATGGTATAATTATTTTGATTCAGGTTTCGGTTTATTCTTTACAATCTTAAACTCAGGTGTTAACTTGGTCTGGATTGCCGAATGATTCTCAGGTAAGTCTGTTACATTACAGGACTCATTTGCCTCTACACCATGCTTCATAAATATATTATGATATGTGGTATGTTCATCCTCCTGGACTGAATCCCTATAATTGTTAATAGCCCTTCCCAACATAATCATCTCCTTATTATCAAACTTCGGTAAGGTAAAGGATTTATATTCAGGTTCGATAACTGCATCCACTTTGATACTTCTTCTCTGTCCCATCAATGGTTTGACATATTCCTTGCTGACACCATCTGAGAAGATTAGAAACCCTTCTGGAGCTTTAATAGCCAAGTCGAAAATCACTGACTTGATATATTCTCTCTTCTTATCTATTCTCTCAATGAATGCTTTAGCAGTTTCAATTGCTTTCTTTACAGTGGCAATTTCCTGATCGAATAAACCATCTTTCTTTGTTACCGATATAAAGGCTTCGGTTTTAGCTTGTATCTGTTCTTGTAAGCTGGACAGAGTGAGATTCTCGCCTGATTCTTCATCCCAAAGGGAATCCACCAGTCCCTGCATTACTTCATACTCCTGATGTTTTAACTGAATTAAGGTTGTGCTCATTTATGTATTCCTCGAGGTTATATTCTTGTAGCAATGTTGAATTGACTGGTACATGAACAATGAGATTTCTGTCCCTGAGTGATCTGAGGTGTAGTACTCTTTCTCCCTTGAACTTTATCTCATAGATCGTTCCAGCATATATTATTTTATCGAATTGTTGTTTATCCAATGCCATATTGATCCTTCCGATAAGACACAGCATCACTGTAGCAAGGAAAACCATTAAGAGGGCATTCCATTATTAGCCAGGATGGTTGACCGCTTATTGAGAGCTTCTCAGCAAGATACCAATAGCCATCAATGTAAATTATCCCTATCATTTTGTTATTACTCCAGATATTTTATAGTGTTATTTATTAATTGATCTTGAAAGAGTAGGGGAGAGGTATTTCACTCTCCCTGTAATAAATTATATTACATCATCCTCAACTGATGGGGTATTGAATGTAGCATCTCCTTCCGTTTCTGTATTGATCGGACCAGCTATTGCATCTGGATTATAGTTCTTTGGAAATCCCTTCGTTAACCCTCTTTTGAACGAGTTGATAAGTTCCTCCTTACTCCATCCAAGCTGGTTAAAGGTCGAGTAGGCAAGTTTGGTAGGATCATCTTCTTTGAATCCTTTAACATAACTGATCTTATTAAGTCTCTTCCCTTTCAGGAAGTTTAAGAACATTGCAGGGATCTTACCAAGTTCAAGCATGGTCAAGAAATCTTCTTTGTCCTGTTGTCTCAAAGTCCTGAACATTACAGACTTCTCAATTAGTAACTGTAAAGGAAATGCTTTACCCCAGCCTACAATCTTGTCATTCTCCACTTTGAAATTGCCACCTATAGTCTGGTTAAATGGTTTCCCATTATTACCTGTATATTCAATCTCAATAGCCAGGTCGGGAGTATTTCCCCATTTATTAGTAATACCTGAAACGTCTTTAACTTCTGATATTTGAAATTCATCAATGAAGGCATTCTTCATAAATGATGTGTTAGTACCAAATGATAGAGCCATAGTTATCTATCCTATAATTAATTTATTAAATGTTGTTTGTTATGAATTGTAATATTTCTTAACCTGACTGAGCATTGCATTCAGATCATTTGGGATTTCAATAGGGAACATACCTTCTGGGGACTTACATGTGGAAGATCCATCACTATTAGTTACAAAGAAGTGATCGATCTTCTTATCGGTCTTACGTTTATCTGCCATTAGAACAATAGTAAATAGTCCTTCCAGAGTTATTTTCTCATCGAGCATGCGCCCAATAGTCTTGATCTTGGTCTTAGTAGATCCATTGGCTATTACATCTTCAGAATGAGAAAGTATTATGACTGTTATATCGGCTCGTAATCCCTGGGAAGTCTTAATTACATTAAAGAAATTCTCAGCAAGACTTACAAACTTATCATATCCCTTCTCTTTTGCTTTAGCCATGAATTCATACGCCATAATGAATTGAGCATCGTCTATGACAATAGTCTTTATCTGTGGCATCTTCTCTGAGACTGATGTAAGATATTTCTGTATTAGAATAGCATCATGGGTAGTGACAGTATTACCCGTCTTTGTAGTTTTATCATATGGCTGATACTTGCTCCTAAATCCCTTAAATGGTAAGTCTTTACCTATAACGTTGATTAGGAATGTGGAAGTATGGTCCAAAGAGAATATGCTTCTGGATTTACCTCCACCTGATTCACCAATGACCAGAATTGACTGGGACATTGTTTCTCCTTTTAGTTTTTAAATATGTTGAATAGTTTACTTAACTGAATGGTCTTGGTCGGTTTGTCAAGAATATCTTTACTGTTAGTGAAGGATTGGCTTATAGCATCATACAAGGTCATCTTAGAGCATGGAGAATCAGGTTTGATGAAGTAGACTGATTCCTTATCATCAAGCCTCTGAGTCGCTTGGACGATTGGTGTAGTGCCGATACGAGTTTTAGGTGCTGCTCTCAATATCCTTCCAATCTCTCTGTTTAATTCTTCTGTACTCATTAGAGAATTTGTTAAATCATTATAGATCTCCTGGAACTCAATAGCCTCAGCTTCCTTCTTATTCAGGTATTCGGTTGCTTTGTTATAAACAGTTCCATAACCTGATAATAATGATTGTTCATAAACTCCATCAGCATTGAATATTGTTAAGTTGGTACAGGCTGATGCATTCTGCCCTGTATAGATTTTAATGATAGGCTTCTGTAATTCCAAAGCATAAACCATACCTATCACCGACTGGAATCCAGGTACTGAGCCTAATACCTTTGCTTCGATATTGATTCTACCATAAGCAGTGTTTCTTCCGCCACCTTCATTATCATTTACTACTTCTGTTTGTGTTCTGACAGTTATATCCTCTCCATTACCATCATATCTGATGGCATCCAGGAAAGGGTGGATATAATGAAAAGGGGTCTTAAAATTAACTGATCCGTTTTCTTTTACATAGATCTTTGATTCAAGTACGTCATTGAGATTCATGTTTACCTTTATAATTATATGTGAATGTTTAGATTAATCTCTTCTCTACAAAGCTGGTATAAGAATCACCAGCGAATATGATATGATCAAATACAGGAATATCCAGTAGTTTACCTGCTTCATGAATCTTCTTAGTGATTGAAATATCTTCTGCTGAAGGTTCTGGATTTCCAGAAGGATGGTTGTGAGCGAGTATTATACTTGCACATGAACTAACCACCGCACCTCTGAAAACCTCTCTTGGATGGACTATTGAACTGTTAAGATTACCAGAGGATATTGTATCAAATCCTATAACCTTGTTAGCACTATTTAACCAGAAGACAAGAAATTTCTCTTGGACCAGATTCAAGAAAATAGATTTAAATATTGTAAACATGTCCTGTGGGGAGGTAATCTTATAAAATTTGGTAGGCAATTCAGGGTAGGATTCAGCAACATCGCGGAATCTGTAGTCGATGGTTTTCATGGATCTCCATTTATAATGGGCTTTCTTAATCTTCATGTAATAGTCTGTCGTTTAACTGATGTGTGAACAAATAGTTTGTTTACTGGAGTAGGGGATAGGTAGGTAAAAAAGGAGGACTAATAACCTGTGAAGAGTTAGTAGCCCTCGTACCTGGAGTTATCCCCTTAATGAATCTCTGGTATCAGCAATGAACTGATCTCTCTGGATTTTATTCCAGAAAGATTTCTTCTGGTACTCTCCATTTATTACATAGCTGATGAAATACTGATAATTATGATAAGTTCTGTTGAGTATTTGGAACATGGTATTTAACTCCATATTGTAATGTTAAATTGTATTGGTTATTTAATGTTTTGAAATGTGCCTCGGATAAGGCTATTCTATATTCACCATTGGAATTATCAATGGTATAGTCTAAAGTTCCTGTGAGAGCCTCTATGAAGCCCATAACAAGAACTAATGACATGAGTTTAATGGACATAGGTATGACTATCATAGGGTTGCTCCACTTGGTTAAGTATTGGGAATAATGTTGAATTTCTATTTGAACAATTGGTTGATTTATTTAGGTTTGAAGTAACTATTCGGAGAGGGTATGGAGTTTGATAAAGTCCAAGTTAAAATTATTGAATCAATTCATAATGGCACTATAAAATGTTTAAAAGATTATATTAATAATCTTAAAGAGGAAGGTTTTAAAGTTGAAAACGAAGCACCTAATTCAGAAGGAGAATTTTTAAGAATATCTTTAAAACAAGAAGTAAATAATATTACGATTGAAAATAGGTTAGGTGAATTTCTAATCGTTTGGAACTTTCTAAAACGTAATGATTTGATTTTTCTTGAAGAAGTTGGGCAAAAACGTGAATCTATTAGACTCGATGGTTTAAAAGGTTTTGATCAAAGAGTAGAAAAACTTAATAATTTATGCCGTCCTTATTGGGGATTCGAGGCTTATGGAACAATAGAATTAGATGAATTCATTAAAAATAAATTTAAGACAATAAAAGAGCTTGAAATAGACTTAAATGAAAAAAGATTAACAGGAGAGAAGGTTGGAAGATGGATTGCAAATGGATTAACTATGATTGCTGTTATAAGCTCAGTTATTTTCGGTTGGATTAATACAAATAATTCTAAAGATATGAATATTAAAAGAATTCAAATTATTCCAGATACGGTTAAAGTTATGTATTACAATCCCCCTAAAGATACATCCACATTAATACTTAAAAGTAAATGAGGCATTTTTAATGGACACTATTTACGTCAACACTTCTAAAACGATTTGGGATTCTTTACCTGTATGGTTGTCTGCAATAGGGACATTGTCTGCTGTAATAACTTCTTTATATTTTTCTCGTAAAGGTTCATTGATTTATGGAAAAGTTAATTTACAAAAACAGGAAAGATCCATAATGTTTCCGATCTTACTTGGACCTCCAAGGCGTCAATTTATAATTATATCAATTATTAATACAGGATTTAGACCTTTTACTATTGTTGATTTAAGTTTTCAATGGAAGAATATTAAATTGAGCCATAAATCTGATATATTTGAGAAGAAAGAGATTCCTTATGATCCAACTGATTATAGTCCATCTGAAAATCTGCCGCTAACCATTACGGATGGGAAACCTATCATTTATGAAATATCCCTTTCCGTTTTTATCTATAAGTTTCTGAGCACTATTGAAAAAAAAACGAAATATTCTTTACTTTTTTCACTCAGGTCATATAGATTCTGTGTTAAAACCAGCCATGGAAAGATTTTTTATGCCAGACTACCCAAGGAGTTGAGAAAGGATTTATTTAAGGAACTTTATATCGGTAAATGAATGCCTCATTAAATAAATTTATATGTTAGATATAAACAAAATATTTTGATAATAAGGAAGAAGCTGGAATAAGAATTAGTAAGTCTTCTTCCATATTAATTTTAATGAGGTTATTAGCCGATTTAAAGGACTCGACCAGTAAATGAGGACAATCTATCATCCTGGCTATTAAAGTGTCTCAGAGAGCTTTAAATCGAGTTCTGAGAGAAGTTATTTATATCTGGCTACTAAAGGAATTGCTTCTTATCCTGAAGAACCAAGTAGTCTTACTCCAATGGAAGTATATTTTCACTACAATTCGAAATATTAACAGGTATTAATGAGAGCATCAAAGTAAACACACTCCATGCTGTGTCACGTTTTATATATATACATACACAGACAGGCATATTAAGGAAGGGGAGAAGTAATCAGTGAGACTAACCTCTCGGCTAATCTCACTAACAATTACTATTCGATGGCAGTAGTGAATGGCTGATAATTCAGATCACCTATGAATGTCCTGTAGTTACCATTACGACATTCTTTTGCTTTCCCTGTGACAATAGTAAGTTTACTCTTTGCAAGTAACACATTTACTTTATCCAGGAAGCTGGCATCTTCTATCTCAGCTTTAGACATAAAGATTGAATCGTTCAACTGAGCTTCACAGACTTTAGCAATGGATTCATTATCCGATACATTGCCTTTCCTGTCAAAACTTGCTCTTTGGATCACCATGATATAACTCCATAATTAAGATTAAATAACCCATAATGCTATTTGCGATTTGGGTACTACGTCTTGGGGGAGCATCACCGAGAATTGGGAGCAGGGTTGTTTACTTTTATAACAGGAATGAGTTCATTTTGTAACCTTTTTAGTACCCCATACACCTCAAGTCGAGGGGATGCATGTTCTCATATTAAGGTTCACACCCTATCTGGAATAAATTTTCAACTTCTGGATCGGTCTATATTGAAGATGGCTACTAATCCTGGAAGACAACTTCAAAAATATTTTATAGAAAAAATTAAATATTATATTGTTAGCCTTAGATGGATAACTCCTCTCTCTACAAATACTTACAGCTTGAAGCTGATCCTTCAGTGTGAATACTGAGTATAGTAAAGCAACCAAACATAACTTTAACTCTTGACTCTATATGCCTTTAAGATATATCTTTATGACAGATACATAAATAATTATTTGTGATAGCATTAGCCCCTATTTTCATATCAAAATTCAGCAAACAGTGGTTGCAGAACCACAATAAGTTTGTTTTTGATAGTGAATTCTAATGTTTGGATAGCCAATTCTGGTCATACTAAGGAGTAATCCAGTTGAAAAAAGAATTAGGTCTATCGAATTTCTGGAGAGTTAATGAAAGAGGAAAGAGGTGTTAATGTTCAGTTAGATGCTTTAGGTTTTGAGGGATTGGACGAGAGTAAAAAATCAGATCCAACAGATACATTATATGCAAATACAGAATTGTCTGAAGATGTGTTTGTACAGGAGCATGGGGGTGAGAACATCATAACGATGGGACAAGGAGTTCTTACAAAGAAGCATTTAACGGAGCTGATAAGGCAGAGCTCCCAAAATGTTATAATTTTGTGCGATAACATAACATCTGAAAACGCATTCGACGCTATTAAACTAATACTAACGGTAACCGATATAACTCCGTTTGTATTAGATATTCACTTGCTCAGACCACATAAGAATCCAGATGAATATGTTAAAGCAAATGGGGTGGAATCCTTCAAATCAATTCTTAGGAAAGTCAGTAAAGGAGCTATTTGGTTAGCTGAACAGATACTTGAAAAAGGGGAAGATGGAAGCCCTTTGGACAAACAGAAAAGTATAGATACAGTAATTGAATTAACACAAAGAGTAAAGAGTCCCTTAGATGTCGAGGAGATTATTTCTGTTATCTCTGACAAACTTAAATGCAATAAAACTGTTGTTAAGGAATGGATTAAAGCTGAACACAAGAAGAACAAGTCTAAGGTGGCTGTTAATTCATGTTTAACAAAAGGGAAATTCTGGTCAGTCTTTACAAGTGGGATTGAGATTAATATGAGAGAGTACATCAATTTCATAATAGAGGAAGGCTTCTGTAAGTATTACATTGATAAGGATTATATTTTTGTAAGAACCCAGGGTAATATTGTCAGGGAATACTCACAATCCCAGATAAAGGACCACATCCTTTCTTATGTAAATAATCTTGAAGATGATGAGTTTAATACCAGACATAATCTTCATGAAACATTATACAACAATGTTGGGAGATACTTTAACGAAGGATTAGTTGAGTGTATTCCGTCTATAGAGATTAATTTCAATAGAGATGAGAAAGACAGAGCTTATATTTATTACAACAATGGGCTTGTTTGTCTCAATAGTAAGACGAATCCAGGATTAAGCGATTATAAGAACCTTCAGGCACCTATCTGGGAACATATTATCAACAAACGCAGCATCGACTTAATAAAAGTTAAATACAAAAAACCTGAATATGAGCAATTCCTCTGGAACGTGGTTGGAGGAAATGAAGAAAGATTTCTTTCGTTATGCTCTTCTATTGGCTATATGCTACACGGTTATAAAGAGGAGTCAAATGCGAAGGCGGTTGTCCTTTGCGATCAGAAGATCCAAGATGATAATGAACCTAATGGCAGAACTGGTAAGAGCTTAATTGGAAAAGCACTCGATAAGATAAAGAATGTTGAAAGGGTTGATGGAAAGAACTATGAGTTTAAGTCAACATTTACTTTCCAGATGGTCAAGTTGGGTACACAAATAATAGACTTCAATGATGTGAAAGCAAACTTCGATTTTGAGAGGTTGTTCTCAGTTATAACGGATGGAATGACAATAGAATACAAAAACAGAAGCCCTTTTGTGATTCCGTTTCCTGAATCATCTAAGATTATGATTAGCACCAACTATACAATTAAGGGTATTGGCAGCAGTTATAAAGACAGAATGTTCGAAATAGAGTTCTCTGATCATTACACTCCAGATCATAAACCAAAGGATGAATTTGGACATGATTTCTTTACTGGTTGGGATGCTGAGGAGTGGAACAGATTTGATAACTTCATGCTTGAATGTCTCCAGCTTTACTTGGACGAGGGGCTGATCAGCTGTGAATTGGTGAACCTTACCCAGAGGAAACTGATAGATAGGACTTCACTGCAGTTAGTTGAATTTGCAGATAATATTATTCGCAAGAACAAAGAGTACAATCTTGCTTTCCTCTATTCAGAGTTCAAGGATTATATGGGATTTGGAAGGAGTTCAGAAGACCATTGTCCAATAAAACAAAACACATTCACCTCTTGGTTAAACGACTGGGCTCATTACCGAAACGCAAAACGGCATATAAGACAATCTAATGGTAATCAGATAGTGTGCTTTGCAACTTAGACAGTGTATAAGTGAAAATGGCAGTGAAGGGTTTTTCACTGTTTTTTCACTGCATATTGTTGGACTTTGAGCTAAAATCAAACTAAAGTGATAAAGTGATAAGTTATTTCTATTGAGATTTATAAAAAGAGAGTTAATATATACTTGCATATACTCTATCTCTGTAGTAACTAATAATATGAAGTAAAGTTTTCACTTTATTACTTTCCTTCTAATTCTGGATATAAAAGCAATATCTGAAGTGAATATCTGGATTTTAAGTATTCACTGATAGTTAGGTGATCATAATTTATTTACTCTTATTGCTGACTATATAATAATATTTTATATACAGACTTGACAGTCTGAATATAAAACTATATTTTAGTATCAAGATGATTAAAGATTTAGGAAATATAATTGAAAATAGGAGGAAGCAACTCGGAATCTCAAGAGATAAGCTTGCGAAAGATATCGGTGTTACGCCTCAAACTATAATTAATATTGAAAAATTATCCGATTATAATATCGGTACTAAAATATTATCTAAACTTGAATCAGCACTAAAAGTAAAATTTATTATTAATATTTTAGAGGAGTCCCAGATGGAAAAGATTTATTTCGGGAATGATGAAGCCATCCTTTACATCAGAAAAAATTATCCAGATTGTCAACTCGATAATAGAGCCTTAGGGAAATTAATATGGGAATGGATGCAGAGTTACGCAAATGGTATAAAACGGTTTAATGATATACCTCAACAATGTTATTGGGGAGAAGTAGGTGACTTCATAGATGAAATGAAGTTACCCAAAACGGCTACTCAATTTGAGATAGACAGAACTTCACTACCAGATCTTTATACTTTCTTAGATAATTTGGGTAGTAAGCAAAAATAATATTTAGAAAATATCGAACAGCTATTCAGACACCATAACCTCCCTTTGCTTCGCGGCGGGAGGTATTAAAAATTGACTATTGGAATGTATCGAATTACATTAATACTGGAGGAATAAAATGACATTAATTGTAACTGAAATTACACAGGTTGGTATAGTAATGATCACTGATTCAGCGATTACGAAAATGCAGAATAATAAAATTGTTGATATTGATAACCAAGGGTGGCAGAAATTATTAAAAGTACCTAAGATTAAAGCTGGTATAGCATATTGGGGGATGATAGGGGCAATTACTTCTCAAAGATTTGATTCATGGCTACAAAATAAAATAGATAAAGGAGGGTATACCGATTTAAATTCCTTTGCTAACTGCTTAGTTGACGAACTAAATAAAGCCTGTAAAAATCAACCCATGAATAATGGGAATGAAGTTGGAATACACGTGGCTGGTTACAGTACTTGGTCTGATGGAGTTGTAAGACCTACGTTTTATCACATTCATAATGGACATGGTAGATATGTAATCCAAACGAAAAAAGATCAGTCAGGTGCAATAATATCATATGAAACCAAATAGGAGGGTGATCCAAGGAAATTATTTGAAAAGCATTATGACTTCCCCGATCCCTCAAAACCTGATCAAGTAAATATTGATATAATAAATAATAATGGATGGACTACAACTAATGGTTCCTTTATAATATATAGAGTTTTTGAAACTACTTTAGGTCCCGCTCTTCGGCAATTAAGTCAAATTCATAATATCAAAATTCCAAGGTATCCTAATAATATATCAAGTAGAAGAGGGTTTATGCACGTCTTACTACAATCTATTATTGGATTTTATGGTTGTAGTAATCTTAGTCGTACTGTAGGAGGAACTGTATCAAGCCTTGCTATTGGTCCTAAGGGCTATGTTCTTTAATGATATATTTTTTCCCCGAACTAAAATATCTTTCTAATTAATGATCAATTACTGAAGATCATACAGCCCCCTCACAGGCATTACATATCTGGGGTCAATACTTATAATCATTTGGGTATATCTCCCTTCACAGGTCAACTATTGAATTAGGGGTGATAGAAAGTTTTATATCTGTATCTTACTTCCGATCCTCAATTTATTCTTCTCTCAGAATTATAACGTTCTAATCTTCTTTGATTAATATTTGAGTTTAATTAGAAGCATATCGTTGCTATTTGCTATTATTAATCTTTAACTTGCTATATATTATTTTGAAGAGCTATAAAATGAGAAATTTAAAACTCGCCTCATTCATTATTCTAATATCACTTTCCAATATATATCCACAGTGGACCTTGCTAAATAGCGGAACAAGTAACTATCTATCCCAAGTATTTTTTGTAAATCATGATATTGGTTTTGTTGTTGGTGAGCATAGCACTATTCAAAAAACTACCGATGCTGGAACAACATGGAGTAATTCTAATACTGGTGTTACTACTAACCTAATTCTTAGTTCAATATTTTTTCTAAGTGACATGGTTGGATGTGTGGTGGGGTACGATGTGACTGCATATCACTCAAAAGTATTCAGGACTACCAATGGTGGTAATAGTTGGTATGAGATTTCTATATCAGCAATGGTTGAGGCAAATTACATTACTTTTATTAATAATAATATTGGCTTCATATGTGGTGATGGTGCAATATTTAAGACTACGGATGGAGGGGTCACTTGGTCTCCCTTAAATATTGGAATTACAAATCTCATTTATTCGGTCTATTTTTCAGATGTTAATAATGGTTATGCATGCGGAACATCGGGCTCTTTTATTAAAACTACAAATGGAGGTGTTACTTGGACATCTAAACCATTAATTTATAGCTCGGCATTAAATCGGGTACAATTTATAAACAATACTATCGGATATATTGCTGGTCACGATGATTTCTTTAAAACTACAAACGGGGGAGAAACATGGCTTTCAGTAAAACCTGCTAATATAGATTTCGAGGCTTTATTCTTCACTGATTCCAATAATGGATTCACAGGAGGTTGGCAGGGGCAAGTTTACAGAACAACCAATGGAGGGGTTTCCTGGATTTCAGAACCAGCACCTACAATTAACGGTTATATACGCTCATTATTCTTTTTCACTTCAACATATGGTTATGCTTGCGGAGATTATGGTAATATTTGTCGTTATATCATTAAGGAGCTTACGTTATCAAGTCCAATTGGCGGAGAATCATGGTTGCCTGGCTCATATTATAATATCACATGGACTAGTTCAAATATAAATCAAGTCGCAATTCAGTATTCTACCGATGGCGGTTCTTCTTGGACTTCAATTATTACATCTTATTCTGCAACAAGTGGTAGCTTTAGTTGGCTGATACCCTATACAATTTCAAATAATTGTAGGATAAAAATTCTTGATGCAGACGACTCAAAAACTTTTAATATAAGTAACAATTTTAAAATTGTCCCGACTATCACTGTATCCTCTCCAAACGGTGGAGAGCAATGGGTTGGGGGTTTGGCAAAAGATATAAAATGGCAAAGTCAAAAAGTATCAAATATAAATATTTCATATTCCACAAATGGAGGAACTAATTGGTTGCTAATCGCAGCATCAATTAGTGCTGATCTTGGTAGTTATACCTGGACAGTTCCCAATACTTTCTCAACACAATGCCGAGTTAAAATAGTTGATAGTGATCATCCAACTAATTTGGATATTAGTGATCAATCATTCTCAATTATTCCCGTGCCGTCAATTACGATTTATAGTCCTCATGGTGGTGAGCAATGGGATGTTGGTCTGACTTATAATATTTATTATTCCACACAGAGTATTCAATACATTAAAATTGAATATTCTACAAATTTGGGTACAGATTGGCACTTAATTATTGACAATTATGCCTCAACTAGTTCATATAACTGGTTGGTTCCAAATATACCTTCCAAATATTGCAAAATCAAAATCTCTGATAAAGCAGATCAAAATGTTTTTATTATCAGCGACAGTACATTTGAAATATTGCCTGTTTATTGGTCACCTCAAAATTCTAAAGTTTATTTATCTCTTAAAGATGTTAAATTTTTAGATTTTAATACTGGGTATATCTGTGGAGCAAGTGGTAATTTTCTTAAGACTACAAATAGCGGTTTGGATTGGTCGGTCATTTCAACTGGGATTACAACTAATCTGAATGCCATATATTTTGTCAATACTAATTTAGGCTGGGCAGCTGGTGAAAATGGACTAACAATAAAGACAACAAATGGTGGACTTAGTTGGACTTATCAAAATAGCAATACTACACAAAGCTTATCCTCTGTTTTCTTTAAATCAGAATTAATTGGATGGATTGTGGGCAAAAACGGAATAATTCTAAAAACAACAGATGGTGGTACAAATTGGAATTCTCAGACAAGTGGTATTACTAATGCACTTAATAAAATATTCTTTTATTCAGTGTATGATGGCTGGATTGTTGGGGCTTCTGGAACTTATTTAAAAACAACAAATGGGGGAACAAATTGGAGCAGACAAACAATTGGGGCTTCATCTGATTTTAATTCAGTGTACTTTTCGAATAATCTAAATGGCAGTATAGTAGCTAATGGTGGAACAATATTAATTTCCTCTGATGGGGGCTATATATGGTCGGATCATTCCCCTCACGTTAACGGAAATCTGTACTCTGTATATTTCCCTACACAAGAAATTGGATATTCTTCAGGTGCTAATGGATTAATTCTAAAAACAACAGACGGTGGAATCAGCTGGTATAGATTAGGTACAGGTATAACAACTCAAATAAATTGCCTTTATTTTATCGATAATAATAACGGATATGCGATCGGTGAAAATGGAATGATATTAAATACTAAAAATGGTGGCACGACATTAATAGAGGAGCAACCTTCATCTCTGCAACCAAAGAGTTACACTTTAGCTCAGAACTACCCTAACCCATTTAATCCTAGTACAGTCATATCCTATTCATTACTGGCTTCCTCCTATGTAAGACTTATTGCATATAATACATTAGGACAAACAGTAAGGGTACTGGAGAATGGATATAGGAATGCAGGTAGTTATTCAGTCACCTTTAATGCAGCTGAACTTCCTAGCGGAATCTACTTCTATAAAATAGAAGCAGGGAAGTATACACAGGTTAAAAAGATGATGCTTGTTAAATAAATGGCAACTCATATGTAGAATGACTGCATATGGAATATTAGTTAAATTGATTTGAATTTATGTTAATCTTTGGTTCTCGGTACTCAAGGTAAGCGTGCATTGGTTATTAACTTAGGTCTTTATCAATAGCGCTCTTCAGATAGAGTTAGTATTCTTTTTTAACGATTTAACTTGATAACATTATTAAGGACATCACTATGCTTGAATTATTAATCAGTAAACTTATAGCTCTTCTACCTACCATTAGTTCAATAACAAAAGAAAATCACGAGATAAGGAAGAATGCCTTATCTTCAATTTCACTTGCGCTTACTGAGACATATTTATATTACAGCAGATTGGAGAGAGGGGAACAAAAGGATCTACATACTGAAGCTCAGCTTGCAAAATTATGGGCTGCCTCTGCCGTACCTATTTCTTTTTTTGATAAGGATCTTGCCGAAAGTTGTGAACGCAAGGCTGGTTATTGGAACAATCCAGAAGGTTACTCTAAGGAACGAGTCGCTTCATTAGGGATTGAGCTTGATAGTGTAAAAAAAAGATATATGGAATTATTATTAAAGAAATAAATTTAAAAGAAAGATATATGAACTCTTGGCAAGTTAGTGTGGCAGCAGAATCAATAGTAGCATGTATGTTTGCAAGGTGTGGTTATGATGTATCAGTTCAATATGGTGCTAACCAGCCTGAATATGATTTGATAGTAGCTAAGGGAGAGAAAATGCTGAAGGTTTCTGTCAAAGGGAGTCAGGACGGTGGCTGGGGATTGACTCAGAGTCATATTCACGATGCTGATTATCATAGAGCCGCCGATGATTGGCTATTAAAACATTATAAAAAAACAGTCTTATGTTTTGTACAATTTTGGAATGTTGGACTAAATGAATCACCAAGAATTTATATCGCTACACCCAAAGAGGTGGCTGATAGATTAAAAGAAACTCGAAATGGAAAGGGTGATACGATTCTATATGAATATCATGAGTGGGGTAAACAGGCGTTAGCTTATGGCACAATTGAGAAAATTCCTGAAGAATGGAAGTTTACAGCTGACAGGGTAGAATCGTTGTTTGAGTTAATAAAACTTGTAACATTATAGGAGTTTCAGATGGAAGCTAACATATTGAGTACTATGCTTATTGCTTTTCTTATTAGTGCAGTCCTTTTTTTGCTATTGCGAGAGTTCTTCTGTTGGTATTATAAAATTAACGAAATAGCAGGCATTCTCAGAAGAATAGAAGCAAAGCTCCCCAATTTAACAGGGGTCTCAGATGTTAAGCCAGAAATAGAGCAACCATTAATAAGTAAGGAAAACCTATTGATGAAAGAGTATAGAGAAAGATATACTACTTACAGAACAGGAAAATTGATTGCAATTCAAAGCAAGGGTTTAAGTTCTTATTCTAAAGAAATTCTGTCTGTTGTTAGTGAGATACTTAAAGAACGAAAAGAAAGAGGCGAAGAATAGTAATCCCCTATATAACTGTGAATATAATATCTGCTTCATGATTCATCTTATTGGAATCTGAGGACTTAAGAATATAGAAATTACTTCAATAGAAAAAAAATGGTTAATGGTTTTAAGAATCAACCAAACATATTGCTTGACAACTATGATGTAAAACTTTAAGTTGCACAACACAAAACACTATACAAAGTTATTGTATTCTTTGATATTAAAATAGAATAGAAGCGTTCTAAGACGTTCGAGCCCTAGTGAGGCAACTTTTCTTTATATAGGCGCGTTCGTCTAGTGGCTTAGGACGCCGCCCTCTCAAGGCGGAGACCACGGGTTCGAATCCCGTACGCGCTACAACATGTACATACCAAACAAATCCCTTAGTCCTCCACAAAATTCAAATCAAATTAACTTCTTTTACTGCATAATGATTGAAATTTTAAGAAATATCCATTAAGTTAACTTGAATTTATGTCAATGGTTGGCTAAGGGTGAGCGGGTTAAGATCCAATAATATTTTTTAATTAGAAATGTTCATCGTAAATGACAGGTAATCAGATAATAAATATTATTAAAAACGGTGAAGGAATTCAAACCGAGTTTAAGACATCATCTTTTAGGTTGAGTAATGATGTCTTCGAAACTATTTGCGCTTTCCTAAATAGGAGCGGGGGACATCTTCTATTAGGTGTTAGTGATAATGGGTCAATAGAAGGCGTAATCGAAAGTTCAATGGATGAAATTATTAAAAACCTGGTAACTAGCTGCAATAATCCTTCTAAACTATCTCCTTCATTTTATTTATCTACTGAAGTAGTAGAAATTGATAATAAGAAAATTATTTATGTGTATGTTCCGGAAAGTTCACAAGTTCACAGTACGGTAGGTCATATATTTGACCGTAACGCAGACGGCGACTTTGATATAACCAGTAATCATAATACTGTCGCTCAACTATATATGCGTAAACAAAGTACTTTTTCTGAGAATACAATCTACCCTTACCTGTCAATTGATGATTTTGAACCATTATTATTTGATAAAATACGAAAATTAGCTAAGAATCAAAGAGCAAACCATCCCTGGCAAGAAATGGGTAATGAAGAATTGCTTAAGTCCTCAAGCCTTTGGAAAAAGGATTTGCAAAGCGGAACCCATGGGTATACATTAGCTGCTGCGGTATTACTTGGTAAAGAAGAAGTAATACACAATATCCTTCCCCATTATAAAACTGATGCCATCCTTCGGGTAGAAAATTTGGATCGTTATGATGATCGCGATGATATAAGATGCAATTTAATTAGTGCATACTCCAGATTAAATGAATTTGTCAAGAAACATTTGCCTGATAAATTCTATACTGAGGGAACGCAAAGGGTAAGTCTTAGAGATAAAATCTTTAGAGAAATAGTTGCAAATTTGTTAGCGCATAGGGAGTTTACAAATCATTACCCGGCTAAGTTTATTATCGAGGCTAATAGAGTAATTACCGAAAATGGAAACAAACCTCACGGAATAGGTTTGATTGATCCATCAAATTTTTCACCATATCCTAAAAATCCTTCTATTGCTAAATTCTTCAAGGAAATAGGATGGGTTGACGAACTTGGATCAGGAATTCATAATACTTCCAAATACTGTAGTATTTATAATAATAATAAAGGAAATGCAGAATTTATTGAGGGCGATATCTTTAAGACAATTATTCCCCTATCAGTTATTATCTCTGCCAAGGTAACAGTTGAGCCAAAGCTTACTCTCAGAATAGAACCTGACTTAATTACTGAAGATATTGCTGAGGCATTAAATGAGGCACTCTATGAGGGAATAAAGGAGGGAGTCGTTGGTGATGGTGGCGGTGATAGTGGCGGTGATGATATTCGAAGAGAAGTGAATGATGAGGTAAAAATAGAGTTGATTAAGGTATTGCAAGCACTTAGGAAAACTCCCGGACTAAAGTCTAGTGAAATTGTAAAATTGATTGGCAAATCAAAACGTAGTGTTGAAAGATATATCAATATCTTACGAAAATTAGAACTTCTTATTTTTGTCGGTTCTCCTAGAACTGGCAGTTATCATTTAACAGATAAAATGAAGAAAAAATTAAACTTATAATTTGTTCATAGTTAAAATGCAGTATAAATAACTGTTAAATAGGGATGAATATGGCGAAGAAAATATTTTTTATTGTTCTCTTGATTGGATTTAGCAATTCATTTGCTCAGGATGTGTACATAAATCCTGGTATTAAATTGGGCTATATGTTTGGTGAAAAGGGTGGTTTTGTTTTTGGGTTCGAATTATCAGTCACAAGGATAGATAATAACAGTAATTTCATTTGGGGTTATGTATTCGATTATGATATGACCAAAAAAGTCACAAGGTTACATTTTGGAATTGAAGCATCAAGAACATTGGTTGGATTAGATGTAGGTCCTACTTTTGCTTGGGTAGAAGGGGAGGGTAAATTTGGACTCAGTATAATACCATTTGGCGGTATCCTTTTTTATCCATACTATAATTATACTATTCTCTTCCCGAATACTACTTATCAGGAAATTGGCTCATACGTAAAATTTACGCTTCCTAATAAAAATCGCTCATTCAGTCTGCAATAATCAAATCAGGAAAGTTTCCCCTCTCTAATCGCTAAAAAGCTTCAGATTTAGTGATATGGAACACAACGAAGAAATAAATTGAATATTTTTTTCGCCCTTTTGCCAAAATCGTACCTAACTATTATAGAGGATATTTAAAATTATTTAAAGAGATGATTACTGCCTCTTACTTTATAATTATATCCAGGTAATTCAAAAGAGTAGTCACCTCAGGATATGAAAAAATGGCTTTCTTTAATTTAT
>OCZT010000688.1_pt1 | contig 34125 bp, 30 predicted proteins | sample 1539031 | NCBI WGS metagenome assembly OCZT01 (sample SAMEA3539308, study PRJEB22396) | soil metagenome | biome: tundra; feature: field; material: soil | place: USA | collected 2010-05 | depth 0.15 m | reverse complement strand
CACGAGGGCGATCTCGTCACCTTTCTCGACGTGCACGAGACGTGCGGCCGCTGCTACGAGTGCCTCGTCACGAAACAGACCACTCGTTGCCCATCGAGAAAGGTGTACGGCATCACGTACGGCGTGGCGGACGGGCCGTTGGGCGGGTGGGCGGAGCACATCTGGATGAAGCCGGGTGTGAAGTTGCTGCGGATTCCGAAGGGCGTCGATCCGGTCTCGTTCATCGCGGGTGGGTGCGGACTTGTGACGGCGTTGCACGCCGTGGAGCGCGGCGAAGTCCGGCTCGGCGCCTCGGTCGCGGTGCTCGGCGTGGGGCCTGTCGGACAGGCGGCCGTCGCGCTGGCGCGTCTAGGCGGGGCGTACCCGGTGATTGCGATCGGCGCGCCGGCGTCGCGGCTCGCGTTTGCGACTCGCATGGGCGCGACCCACACGATCGATCTCGACGTGCCCTCGGTTGATCGCGCGGCGCGGGTGCGCGAGATCACCGCTGGACACGGCGTGGACGTGGTGATCGAGGCGGCGGGTGATCCGCGGGCCGTGCCGCAGGCGCTCGATCTCGTGCGCGACGGCGGGCGGGTGGTGGTCGCCGGGCAGTACACCGACGGTGGCGATGTCTCCATCAATCCGCACCGGCACATCAACCGGAAGCACGCGGAGATCCGTGGGTGCTGGGGGTGTGATTACTCGCACGTGCATCGGGCGCTGCAGATACTCGCGCAGCAGGGACGCGCGTTGCCGTGGGCGGACTCGATCACGGCACGGTTCGCGCTCGACGAGGCGAACGAGGCGCTGGCGGCGGTGGAAGACAGGACGGTGATCAAGGCGCTGATCGTGCCGTGAGTCCCGGCTCCATGCGTGTCGCACGACCTGAGCCGAGCGAGTGGCATTGCCGCAGGCGGCGCTACGGCTTAATTCGAGCAGACCACTTCCGCGAGTTCTCCGTGACGAATCGCTCCGCGCTCCTGCTGTCCCTGCTGCTTGCCGTTCCCGTCGGCGCCCAGCAACTGCCCGGCTATACATCCGCGGCGAGCCAGGCCGAGCGCGCGCTGGAGGCCAGCGCCATCGCGGTGCCGTCGCCGGCGAGCGCCGAAGCGCACTCGAAGGCGCTGTCCGGAGAAACGCACGTGTCCGGCACCCCCGCGCAGGCACGCACACGCGACTACGTGATCACGCAGATGAAGCAGTGGGGGCTCGAAACCGAGTTTCGCACCTATGACGTGTGGATGCCGCACCCCACCGCCGTTCACCTGTGGCGCGTCGACGGCGGCGCCAAGGAGCTGTCGCTGCCCGAGCCTGCGGTGCCGGGTGACCCGACGTCGGCGCAGCCGCAGTACCTCACGGTGAACGGATACAGCGGCGCGGGCGACGTCACGGGCGACGTGGTGTACGTGAACTATGGGCTCATCGAAGACTATGCCCAGCTCGACTCGCTGGGTGTGTCCGTGAAGGGCAGGATCGCCGTGGCGCGGTACGGCCGGAGCTTCCGCGGGATCAAGGCACGCGAAGCGGAGAAACACGGTGCAATCGCGCTGATCATCTACAGTGATCCCCAGGACGACGGCTACGTGCGCGGCGACGTGTATCCGGCCGGGCCGATGCGCCCCCCGGCGGGCGTGCAGCGCGGGAGCGTCCTGAACGTGGACGGCGATCCGTCGACGCCCGGGTACCCGAGCACTGAGGGCGCGAAGCGACTGCCGCTGGACCAGATGAACGTGCCGCACATACCCGTGATCCCGATCAGTTACGGGAACGCGTCGGAACTGCTCCGCGACCTGCGGGGCACGGCGATTCCGCAGTCGTGGCAGGGCGGTCTGTCGTTCCGGTATCACGTGGGACCGGGCCCGGTGCGCGCGCGCGTCGAAGTGCGTGACGATCGCGCAACCCAGGGCTACAAGAAGATCTACGACACCTTCGGCGTGGTTCGCGGCAGCGAGTTCCCGGACGAAATGGTGATCGTGGGCGGTCATCGCGACGGCTGGGGGCCGGGCACTGCGGACAACGTGAGTGGAACGGTGAGCGTGCTGGAGGCTGCGCGCGCCGTGGCGGAGCAGCTGAAGGCGGGCCACCGCCCAAAGCGAACGATCGTGTTCGCCACCTGGGATGCCGAGGAGTGGGGGCTGATCGGGTCCAGCGAGTACGTGGAGGACGACTCGCTTCGCCTGCTGAAGAACGCGGCGGCGTACCTCAATCAGGATGTGGCGGCTCAGGGTGTGCAGTTCGGCGGCGGTGGCTCGCCGTCCTTACGTCCCGCGTTGCGCAGCGTGGCCGACGAAGTGCCCGACCCGAGCGGCAACGGGAGCGTGTATGCCCAATGGCGGACCGCATCGCGCGCCGTTGCGGGCAGCGAGCCGGCGATGGGCGATCCGGGCGGCGGGTCCGACTTCGCGGGGTTCTACAACCACCTCGGGATTCCGATCGCCGAATGGGGATTCGGCGGGGCGGGCGGCGTGTACCACTCCCAGTACGACGACTTCGCCTGGATGTCGAAGTTCGGTGATCCCGGGTTCAGGTATCACGCCACGGCCGGCCGCATCGGTGCCGCGATGCTGCTGCGGCTCGCGAACGCCGACGTGCTGCCCTACGACTACGTGGAGTTCGCGAAGACGATGAAGCAGTACCTGCCCGGAGTGGACAGGGCGTTGTCGGCCAGACACTGGGCGAGCACGATGAGTCCGGTGGCCTCGGCGCTGGACCGGGTCGAGGCGGCGGCCGCGGCATTCGACGGCGCGCGCGATCACCTGCTCGCGGGGGCGCCGTCGCGCGACGTGCTCGAGCGGACCAACGCGTCGCTGCGCGCCGTGGAGCGCGCGTTGGCGCGGCCGCAGGGGCTCGTGAGCAGGCCCTGGTTCCGGAACCTCATCTACGTCGCGGACGAAGACAATGGGTATGCCAACATGGTGTTCCCGTCTGTGAACGAGGCGATCCGGGCGAACGACGCGGACCGAACGGCTCGCGAGATCGCCGACCTCGCCGCACATTTCGACGCGGCGACGGCGGCGCTGGAAGCGGCTCGCCGGGAGGCCACAGGCCGCTGAGGCGGCGGGCCACGCGCTCCGTGATTGGGCCGCTCCAATTTTGGCACGGCAAGCGGGCGCAACTTTGCGCGTCGTCAGTCGTTCACACGTCCCCTCTCACGCAGGAGCAACGACACATGCGCAGGCTCGCTCTCGTCCTCGTCGTCGCTGGTACGACAACGCTTCCCGCAACAGTCTCGAGCCAGGCCGCGGCATCCGGCCAGACCGAAGTGATGGTTCCGGTGCATCAGTTCGTGGATGCCTTCAACAAGGGCGACACGAAGATGGCCGTCGCCGCTTGCGTCGATGCGACATCCATCATCGATGAGTTTCCGCCGCACGAGTGGCATGGCGCGGGAGCCTGCCAGCGGTGGATGAACGACTACGACGCCGATTCAAAGAAGAATGGCATCACGGATGGAATCGTCACGCTCGGTACACCGCTCCACGTGGACGTCACCGCCGACCGCGCGTACATCGTCATTCCCACCGCCTACGCATTCAAGAGGAAGGGAAAGCCGGAGAAGGAAACTGGTTCGATGTTCACCTTTGCGCTGCACAAGAGCGCAGTCGGCTGGCGTATCGTCGGCTGGTCATGGGCGAAGAACTAGGTCTCGCCTTCCACCCCGAGCCATTGGAGCCTCCCATGCGCCTGACAGTCAACGGATCTCCCCGCACGTACGACGGCGACCCGGCCCAGCCGCTGCTCTGGTTCCTGCGCGACGAGCTCGGACTCACCGGCACGAAATTCGGCTGCGGCATCTCGGCCTGCGGCGCATGCACCGTGCACGTGGACGGCACGGCGATCCAGTCCTGCGTGACGCCGATGACAGCGCTGGCCGGCAAGAACGTAACGACGATCGAGGGGCTGAGCGCCAACGGGGATCACCCCGTGCAAAAGGCGTGGGCCGCAGCGAACGTGCCACAGTGCGGCTACTGCCAGTCCGGGCAGATGATGATCGCGGCGGCGCTCCTCAAGAGGACGCCGAAGCCCACGGAGGCCGAGATCGACAGCGCGATGTCGCCGGTGATCTGCCGGTGCGGCACGTACACGCGCATTCGCGCCGCGATCGTCGCCGTATCGGCCGGAGGGCGCTGACCATGACGACGCCATCCAATCTCGAGCGCCGCGATTTCCTGCGGCGCCTCGCCGCCGCCGGTCTCGTCCTCGCCGTCGACGCGACGGGAGTCCGCCGTCTCGACGCGATGCCGGCGCTCTTCGCCGCCGGCGATCCGCTCCAGCCGTCGGTGCACCTGAGCATCGGCGAGGACGGCCTGGTGACCGTGATCTGCCACCGCTCGGAGATGGGGCAGGGATCTCGCACCGGGCTGTGCATGGCAATGGCCGACGAGCTCGAGGCCGACTGGACCACGATCCGCGTCGAGCAGGCGATCGGCGACCCAAAATACGGCGACCAGAACACCGACGGCTCCACGAGCATTCGCGCCGGATCGTACATGCGATTCCGGACGGCCGGCGCGGCAGCCCGGCAGATGCTGGAGCAGGCGGCGGCCGCAGAGTGGGGCGTGCCGGCGAGCGCCGTGTCGGCGCGCAACGGCGCGGTGGTGCATTCCGCGACCAACCGCTCGCTGCCGTTCGGCAAGCTCGTCGCCCGGGCGCGGACGCTCCCAGTGCCGGCCGCGCCCAGACTAAAGGACGCGTCTCAGTTCCGCTTCATCGGCAAGGAGGTCGCCGGACTCGACCTGCACGACATTCTCACCGGCAAGGCGATCTACGGGCAGGACGCGAAGATGGCCGGAATGAAGATCGCCGTGATCCTTCACCCGCCCGTCTACGGCGCGAGCGTTGCCACCGTCGACTCCGCGGCGGCGCTGAAGGTGAAGGGTGTCGAGCGGGTCATCACGCTGGCCACCACGCCGATTCCCTCAGCCTTCCAGCCGCTGGGCGGCGTGGCCGTGATCGCCGGCAGCACGTGGGCGGCGCTGAAGGGACGGCGCGCGCTCAAGGTCACTTGGACGGTGAGCCCGAACGACAACCACGATTCCGCGGCATATCGTGCCGCACTGCAGGCGTCAGCGCGCGCGCCGGGACGCGTCGCGCGCAAGCAGGGCGACGTGGCGGCCGCGCTCTCGGGCGCAGCGAAGAAGGTGACCGCTGAGTACTACGCGCCGCACCTGGCGCACGCGTCCATGGAACCGCCGGCCGCAGTGGCCTCCGTGACGGCCGACGGCTGCGAGTGCTGGGCCTGCACGCAGGATCCACAGTCGGCGCGGAACGAAGTCGCCGCCGCGCTCAAGATTCCCAAAGAGAAAGTCATCTGCCACGTCACCCTGCTCGGCGGGGCGTTCGGCCGGAAATCGAAGCCCGACTACGTCGTCGAGGCCGCGCTCCTCTCGAAGGAGATGAAAGCACCGGTGAAGGTCGTGTGGACGCGCGAGGACGACATCCAAAACGGCTATCCGCACACGGTTGCATTCCAGCACATCGAGGGCGCGCTCGACGCGAAGGGCAAGGTCACGGCGTGGCTGCACCGCGTCGCGTCGCCGTCGATCAACAGCACGTTCGCACCGGGCGTGACGGACCTGAGCGACGGCGAGCTTGCCCTAGGGATCCTCGACCTGCCGTACGCGATCCCGAACCTCCAAGCCGAGTCGTGCAAGGCCGAGGGCCACTCGCGCATCGGCTGGTACCGCTCGGTGAGCAACGTGCCGCATGCGTTCGCCATCTCGTCGTTCGTCGACGAGCTCGCGCACGCGGCGGGCCGCGACCCGCGCGACTTCATCCTCGAACTGCTCGGCCCCGACCGCATCGTGGACATGGCCAACGCCGGCGCCGTGAAGCCGGTGGACAACTACGGCGACAAATGGGAGGTGCACCCGCTCGATACGGCGCGCTATCGCAAGGTGGTCGAGCTCGTGACGAAGGAGGCGGGCTGGGGGAAGAAACTTCCGAAGGGCGAAGGGCTCGGCCTCGCGGTGCACCGGAGCTTCCTCACGTATGTCGCCGTGGTGGTGCACGCCAAGGTGAGCGCCGCGGGCGAGATAGCGATTCCGCGTGTGGACATCGCGATGGACTGCGGCTTCGTGGTGCATCCGGAGCGCGTGCGATCGCAGGCGGAGGGCGCCGTGATCATGGGGCTGAGCAACGCCATCACGAGCGAACTGACGTTCAGGAACGGTCGCGTGGTGCAGTCGAATTACAACGACTACAAGGTCTTGCGCATGAGCGCCGCGCCCCGGGAGCTGCACGTGCACCTCGCCGCGAGCGGCGGTCCGCCCGGAGGCGTTGGAGAGCCGGGCGTACCGCCGGTCGCGCCAGCGCTCGCCAACGCCATCTTCGCGGCGACGGGGAAGCGCATTCGGTCGCTGCCCGTAGGAGCGCAGCTGGCGAACGCCAAGTCCTGACGCCGGAGCGATGAACTTCCGCGACTATTTCGCGCCCGAGTGGCACGGTCCTCCCTTCGCCCTGTTCGGGCCGGGACACCTTGTGTCGTTGGCGCTGATCGCGGCGCTCACTCTGGCGCTGACCCGCCTGCGAGGAGCCAGTGAGGCCGCAAGGCGCCGTGCGCGCCTCGGCCTTGCTCTGGCGATGGCGACGGCCGAGCTGTCGTGGCACTGGTGGACGCTCGCGTTCACCGGCGGCTGGACCCTCGACCGGATGCTCCCGTTGCACATGTGCACGGCGCTTGCATGGGTCGGCATGTACACCCTGCTCTCGCTAAACCCGATCTCCTACGAGTTCGTTTATTTCCTCGGCATCGGCGGCGGGCTACAGGCCATCCTCACGCCAGACGCGGGGCAGTACGGGCTGCCACATTTCCGCGCAGTTCAGACATTGGTCTCACACGGGCTGCTCATCGTGTGCGCGCTCTACCTGACCCTCGTCGAGGGACTGCGCCCATCCTGGCGCTCGATCCCGCGCGTCATCGTGGGCACGCTCATCTATATGGCGTTTGTGTCGGTCGTGAATTTCGCCGTGGGTGGCGACTACATGTTCACGCTTCACAAGCCGCCGACCGCGAGCGTACTCGACGCGATGGGCTCGTGGCCCTGGTATCTCCTGCCGATGATCGGACTCGGCATCCTCAACTGTGTGGTGCTCTACCTGCCGTTCGTGTGGCTCGACCGTCGGCGAGACGCGGGGCCGCAGCTCGCGTGATATACGCAAGATGACACGCATCCCGCGCGCCCGGTTCGTCACTTCAGCGCCCGTCGTGCTGTTCCGCTCCACACACTACGCGTCGCTGGCGATCGTTCGCACGCTGGGGCGGATGGGCGTCAGGGTGTTCTGCATCGACCCCGACCCGAATGCCCTCGGGATGAAGTCGCGCTTCTGCTCCGGGCGGTTCGAGTGGGATATCGATGTGAGCCACCCCGACGACGCGGTGCGGTTCCTATCCGGCGTGGCGCGCAAGATCGGGGAAAAGGCGGTGCTGTTGCCCACCTCCGATTCGCTCAACCTCTTCGTGGACCGGCACAGGGCACAGCTGTCTCAGTGGTTCCTGCTGCCGCAACCCGATCCGGAGGCGGCTGCTCGCCTGCACAGCAAGCGCATGATGTACGATCTGTGCGTGCAACTTGGCGTGCCAACGCCGAGGGCGACCTTTCCGGACACGGCCGAGGATGCGGTTCGTGATGCACCGAGTCTCGGCTTCCCGCTGGTGGCCAAACCCATCAACGCCGATCTGGTCCGTCGCTCATGGCGCCGTCAGGCCATGGTCCTGCAGTTGTCCAAAGTGCGCGAAGCATACGAGGCGCTAGCCGCGCCGGGCATCAGCAATCTCGCACTGCAGGAGTTCGTTCCCGGAGGCGAGGGGGCCTCATGGCTGGTCGCCGCATACTTCGACGGGCGCGGCGATTGCCGTTTTGCGATCACCGGCCAGAAACTGCGACAGTATCCGATCGATGGAGGGGTGACGACACTAGGTGTATGCGCTCCCTGCGAGCCAATCGTCGCGAGCATCATGCGCATGGCAAGAGCCGTCGGTTATCGAGGCATCCTCGCTGCCGACTTTCTCTACGACCAGCGCGATGGCCTTTGGAAACTCCTCGATGTCAATCCGCGCGCAGGGGCGAACTTTCGCTTGTTCACTGACATGCACGGGCTTGATGTCGTACGGAGTATGTACCTCGACCTGACTGGCCAGGAGGTGCCAGCTGTCGAGCCGGCCTGGGGCCGTCGATGGTGCGTCGAGGATCTGGATCTTCACGCCTTTCGCGATCATTCGCTCGCTGGATCGCTCACGCTTCGCGGTTGGCTCCGATCCTTGCGCGGCGTGTCGGAGTTCGGCCATTTCGCGGCGGACGACCTCTGGCCTTCCGCTGTCTTCGCGAGCCGAGTGATCGGGTACTATGCGGCCGCCGCAGCAAGACGCCTGTGGCGGCCATTTGCAAGGAAGGTCTCCACATCGCCGCTTCCGAAGCTCTTGTAAATTGACCGTCTCAGCCAAAGGAGATTGAATGAAACGTCGTGAGTTCGCAGCTTCTCTCGTCGCAGCGGGAGCGACGGTGGCACTGCCGCCGGGCGCGCGGGCCTTCACGTCCCGCGCGGCGCCCTTGCGTGTCAATGGTGCGCGGCTCAATGCGCACCTGGCGGCGCTCGCCGAGTTCGGCAAGAACCCGCAGGGCGGCGTTTCGCGCGTGGCATATACCGATGCCGACAAGGAGTCGCGACCGTACATCATGCAGCTCATGCGCGAGGCGAAGCTCGATGTTTCCGTGGACGCCGCCGGCAACATGATCGGCCGCCGCGCGGGGACCGATGCGTCGCTCAGGCCGATCCTCTTCGGATCGCACACGGACTCCGTTCCCGAGGGCGGCATGTACGACGGCGATGTGGGCTCCATGGGCGCGATCGAGGTGGCCCAGTCGCTGGCGGAGCAGAATGTCACGACGCGCCATCCGATCGCGGTTACGATCTGGCAGAACGAAGAGGGCGGGGACCGCGGAAGCCACGCCGCGACCGCCGTGTTGACGCCCTCCGAGTTCACGACGGTGAGCCGCAGCGGGAAGACGATTCGCGAGGGGATCGCGTTCCTTGGTGGCGATCCGGACCATCTCGAACGCACGCGGCTCACCAAGGGGAGCGTCGCGGCCTATCTCGAGCTGCACATCGAACAGGGCGGCACACTCGAGAAGGAGAAACTCGACATCGGCGTGGTCGAGGGGATCGTCGGGCTTCGTCAGTGGATCATCACCATCGAGGGATTTCAGAACCACGCGGGGACGACGGCGATGGGCGAGCGGCACGATGCACTGCTCTCGGCCGCGCGCTTCATCGAGGCCGTGAATCGCGTCGTTACGAGCGAACCTGGACGCCAGGTCGGAACGGTGGGGCGTGTCACCGCGCTCCCGGGCACCGTGAACGTCATCGCCGGCAAGGTGGAGTGCACGCTCGACCTGCGCGACCTCGACGCGAAGAAGATCGACGCCCTGTTCGCGAAGATCGAGGCGGAATCGAAGAAGATCGGCGCGATGAACGGCACGACGTTCACCTTCGCGCCGTACGCGAGCAACGTCCCGGCGCCGACCGCGCCGGCCATCCGGGCGATGGTCGCCGCCGCGGCCACCGAGCTTGGGCTCACGCACAAGACCATGCCGAGCGGCGCCGGACACGACGCGCAGGAACTCGCACAGATCTGCCCGGTGGGGATGATCTTCATTCCGAGCATCGGCGGGATCAGTCACGCACCGAAGGAGTATTCCCGTCCAGCGGACATCACGAATGGTGCGAACGTCCTGCTGAACACGCTGCTCAAGCTCGACGCCGGCCCGTAACCGTTACGGCGGCGCCCGGAATGGCCGGAGCCAGCGTTTTGCTACGGGTCCATAGTCGAGTCGCAGTCTGAGGAGCCTCACGAGTAGACGACCCGACCACGGGCCAAGCCCTACGTAGACCTCACGCGCTGGGATGCTCTCCGGTCGCCAGTTCCGATGCCACGATTGGTCGTTCACGAGGTTCAGGCGCCTGATTTGTGGATCACGACAGCAGCGCTCGAGCGTCCGTTCGAGCAGCAATTGTCCCGGGGCGACTCGGGCGTAAGTCTCGTCATAGGCAATCTTCATGGGCGTGTAGGTCGCGCCCGAACGAATGCAGAGCTGAGACGCGATGCGGCGGCCCTCGGCGAAGAGTGCATTGATCTCGAGTCGATTGGAATCGCCGAGCGTCGCGACGAGCTCGCGGTAAAAAGCCAGTTGCTCCGGCCTCAGCCGAATGGCGCCCCGAACTGAGGCATCGCCTTTCCAGCCCGACGCCTCCACTTCGAGAAAGCCCTCGAACTCCCGCTCGAGGCCGGCGCGGTCACTCGTGCTGACGAACCGGACTCCGGAGAGAGCCGCGAGCTTGTTGTGGTCCTTCCGGAGGCTGCTGCGAAAGTTCCTGGAGAATCGGGAGACCAACTCCTCGAAGGGCATCGTGCAGTCCAGCACGTCGCATGCCCCGATGACGTCCGCCACGTATGCTCGGGCGTCGAGGGCTCGGAGGCACCGCTGGAGGGCCGAGTCGTCGAGCACGGCTCTGAACACGAGCCACTTCGGCCGGTCCGGCGAGCGCCTGAGGAAACGGATGACGGCAGGCAGAAGCCGGCGCTCTGCTTCACCGGGCGGACAGATGACGTCGTGTCCGAGATCCCACAGCCGCCACGGCAAGCCCCACACTCCCGTCTCGACGCCGAGGATCCTTGTCGTGCTCGGTTCCAGAGGACAGATGGCCCGCACGCACTGGCCGTCGGTGAGTGCGAGGCAAATGAATCGGCCGTCCGCGCGGCTGACGTGCGTGAAGAATGCGTGGTGTGCCTCGTACGTCTGATGGGCAGTGTGATCGGGCATCGCGGCCAGGAGGCGACGCCACTCTGCCTCGAGCTTCTCCAGCCCATGGATGCCCCGATACTCGACGACATCCCACTCGGGCGTCACAGGAGCGCGCGCTCGAGCAGCCGGGCGTGGTGGCAGGTCGGTTTCACGGTCGAGATGCACGGTCGAGAGACGCGGGTCACTCAAGGAAGCGGCTGGACTCCTTACGGAAGCTCATGCGCGCGCGTTAGGCAAGGAGTGGCGCACGTTGCTCAAGCTCGACGCGGAGCCGTAACTTTCAGGATGCCAACCCGCCGCAATTTCCTGCAGACGCTCGGTGTGGCCACCGCCGCCGCAGCGTTGCCGCGTGACCTGATCGCTGCCGCACGCCGTGCGAAGCTCGACGCCGTCGGCCTGCAGCTCTACACTGTGCGCGCAAAGATGCTGACCGATGGCGTCGAAGCCACGCTCGCGACCGTCGCCAGAATCGGCTACCGCGAAGTGGAGTTCGCGGGCTACTTCAATCGCGAGCCGGCGGCGCTGCGCGCGACGCTCGACCGGCTCAAGCTCACGGCGCCGTCGTGCCACGTCGGGCTCGACAACGTGGAGACGGGCTTCGACGCGACCGCCGCCGCCGCCAAGACGATGGGCCACCGATGGCTGGTGGTGGCATCGGTCCCGGGACGGTTCTTCCAGAGCGTCGCGTCACTCAAGGAACTCGCCCAGCGCTTCAACGCCGTCGGCAAGCGCGCGAAGGACGCGGGCTTCGTGCGCTTCGGTTATCACAACCACAACGTCGAGTTCAAGCCGGTCGAGGGCACGATCCCGCTCGAGCTGCTGCTCGCGGAGACCGATCCCGCGCTCGTCTCCTTCGAGATGGACGTCTACTGGGTCACGCAGGGCGGCGGCGATCCGTTCGCGCTGATCGACAAGTTTCCCGGCCGCTTCCACCTGATTCACGCGAAGGACGCCAGCCCGGCGCCCGCGCACGAGATGCGCGACGTCGGCGCCGGCGTGATCGACTGGAAGAAACTCTTCGCGCTGCGGAAGAAGGCGGGCATCGAGCACGTGTTCGTCGAGCACGACGCCGCGCCCGATCCGGTCGCCAGCGTCACCGCCAGCTACAACTACCTCCACAATCTCTCCTTCTAGCGAAGATGCAAGCTCCGAAACGCCTGATGTATGACGTCGCCATCGTGGGCTCCGGCGCCGGCGGCGGCATGGCCGCCCATGTGCTCACCAAGGCCGGCGCCAATGTCGTCATGCTCGAAGCCGGCGGCATGTGGGACAACACGAAGGACTCGGCGATGTTCAAATGGCCGTATCAGTCGCCGCGCCGGGGAGGGAGCACCAAGGAGCGCCCGTTCGGCGAGTTCGACGCGTGCATCGGCGGCTGGGAACTCGACGGCGAGCCGTACACGAAGGCCGAGGGGACCAAGTTCGACTGGTGGCGCGCCCGGATGCTCGGCGGCCGCACGAATCACTGGGGGCGCATCTCGCTTCGCTTCGGTCCCGACGATTTCAAGGCGAAGAGCCGCGACGGGCTCGGCGACGACTGGCCCCTGTCTTACGACGACATCGCGCCGTACTACGACAAGGTGGACCGCCTGATCGGCGTGTTCGGCTCCAAGGAGGGGATGCGCAACCACCCCGACGGCGATTTCCTTCCCGCGCCGCGCCCGCGCTGCCGCGAGCTGCTCGTGAAGGAGGCGGCGGACAAGCTCGGCGTCACCTGCATCCCGTCACGTCTCTCGATCCTCACCAAGCCCCTCAACGGCCGCGACGCCTGCCACTACTGCGGCCAATGCAACCGGGGCTGCTCGGTGAACGCGAACTTCCAGTCGCCGGACGTGCTGATCTTCCCGGCGATGAAGACGGGAAAGCTCACCCTGCTCACCAACGCGATGGTGCGCGAGGTGACCACCAACGCCGAGGGGCTCGCGACCGGCGTGAGCTATGTGGACAAGAACAGCGGGCAGGACCGCCACGTGCAGGCCAAGGTCGTGGTGCTGGCGGCGAGCGCGTGCGAGTCGGCGCGGATCCTGCTGAACTCGAAGTCGTCGGTGCATCCGAACGGCCTCGCCAACTCGAGCGGCGTCGTGGGGAAGTACATCACCGACAGCACCGGCACGAGCGTGGGCGGCTTCATCCCCAAGCTGATGGACCAGCCCGCGCACAACTGCGACGGCGTCGGCGGCCTGCACGTGTACATGCCGTGGTGGATAGACAACAAGAAGCTCGACTTCCCGCGAGGCTACCACATCGAGGTGTGGGGCGGCAGGGGCATGCCGAGCGCCGGCTTCATGGGCGGCATCCACCGATTCCCGAAGGGGGGCGGCTACGGCAAGGAGCTGAAGGCCGACTACCGGCACTATTACGGCACGACGATCGGGTTCGACGGCCGCGGCGAGATGATCCCGAACGACAAGTCGTTCTGCGAGATCGATCCGGAAAAGAAGGATCGCTACGGCATCCCGGTGCTGCGCTTCCACTGGGAATGGAGCGATCACGAGATCAACCAGGTGAAGCACATGCAGGAGACGTTCCGCTCGCTCATCGCGCAGATGGGCGGAACGGTCAGTAGCCCGATGCCGTCGAAGGAGCGTGGGTACGGCATCTCGAATGGCGGCTCGATCATTCACGAGGTGGGCGGCGTTCGCATGGGCTCGGACCCGAACAGCTCGGCGCTCAACGCGGACTGCCAGGCGCACGCGTGCAAGAACCTGTTCGTCGCGGACGGTGGTCCGTTCGTGGGGCAGGCGGACAAGAACCCGACGTGGACGATCCTGGCGCTGGCGTGGCGGACGTCGGAGGGGATCGCGAAACGCGTGAAGGAGGGATCGCTATGAGGACCGAAGACCGAAGACCGAAGACCGAAGATGGACGCGACATCTCTCGCCGCGACGTCGTCAAGGCTGCAATACTTGCGCCGCTGGCGTTCGTGCCGTTCGCGGACGCAGACGCGACGCGCGCGGCGCACCATGCGATGGCCGCGGTCCAGGGGCAGGCTGCCGGCGCGCCCTACGCGTGGAAGTTCTTCCACGCGGACGAATGGAAGCAGGTGCGCATTGTCGTCGACCTCATCATCCCCAAGGACGAGCGTTCGGGGAGCGCGACGGATGCAGGGGTGCCGGAATTCATGGATTTCATCTGCGCCGAGTATCCGAACTACCAGACGTGGGTTCGCGACGGCCTGCGCTGGCTCGACGGGTTCGCGTACGACGCGTACCACAAGAACTTCGCCAACTGCTCGGACGCGGAGCGCCGCGCGATGCTCGACCAGATCGCGTGGCCGGCGAAGGCGAAGCCCGAGCTGCGCGCGGGTGTGGAGTTCTTCAACCGCATGCGCGATTTCACGGCGAGCGGGTTCTTCTCGAGTCGGATGGGCGTGAAGGACATCGGGTACATCGGAAATACTGCGGTGGCGGAGTGGAAGGGGTGCCCGAAACCAGCGCTGGATCACTTGGGAGTCAAGTACACATGAACCGCGAGTTGAACGTCATTGGTCATTGGTCATGTCCACACGCCTCGGCGTAGGCTTCATCGGCTCCGGCTTCAATACGCGCTTCCACATCCTCGGCTGGCGCGGCGTGCGCGATGCCGACGTGCTCGGGGTATGGAGTCCGAACGCAAAGAACGCCGCGTCGGCGGCGAAGCTCGCGCGCGACATCGGTGTTGGTGACGCGAAAGCGCATCGTTCCATCACCGACATGGTCGCCGATCCCGCCATCGACGCGATCTGGCTCTGCGGCCCGAATCACGCCCGCATCGCCAACGTCGAGGAGATCGTCGCCGCGGTGAAGAGCGGAAAGGGCTCGCTGAAGGGGATCGCGTGCGAGAAACCGCTCGGCCGCACGGTGGCCGAGGCGAAGCAGATCATCAAGCTCGTGACGAGCATTGGCGTACCGACAGGATATCTGGAAAACCAGCTCTTCGCTCCGCACATCGAGGCGGGGAAGAAGCTGCTCTGGGCGCGCGGCGTGGCGACCACGGGCCGTCCGTACCTCGCGCGCGCAGCGGAAGAGCACAGCGGTCCGCACGCGCCCTGGTTCTGGAACGGAACCCTGCAAGGGGGCGGCGTTCTCAATGATATGTTATGCCACTCGGCGCTTGTTGTGAGATACTTGCTCACCAAGCCCGGCGATCCGCTGAGCACCGTGAAGCCAATGAGAATCACCGGGCATATTGCATCGCTCAAGTGGTCGCGGCCGGAGTACGTGAAGAAACTGAAGGCCGCGATGCGAGCCGACTATGCCAAGGCGCCCTCCGAGGATTTCGCGAGCGCGATGATCGAGTTCGAGACCCCGGACGGCTCGATCGCGATCGGCGAGGCGACTACAAGCTGGAGTTTCGTCGGTGCTGGTCTGCGCCTGTCAGCGGAGCTGCTGGGGCCGGAGTATTCAATGAAGTGGAACTCGCTCGACAGCGGCCTCCAGCTATTCTTCAGCCGCGAGGTGACGGGACGGGCCGGCGAAGACCTCGTCGAGAAGCAGAACGCCGAGCAGGGGGTGATGCCGGTCGTGCCCGAGGAATATCTCGCGTACGGATACACCAATGAGGACCGCCATTTCGTTCGCGCGTTCCTGGGCGAGGAGAAGGCGCTTCTCACGTTCGACGATGGGCTCGAGGTGGTGAAGATCCTGATGGCGGCATATCAGAGCGCGGAGCAGGGAAGGACGCTCGCGTTTCCGCCCAGGGGGCTCGACGCGTTCGTGCCGCAGGTGGCGAAGGGAACCTGGAAACCGAAGCAGTGAGAACCCAATGACCATCGGACGAAAAATTCTGCTCGCCGCGTCAAAGAGCGAGTTTCTGGCGCGGCAGGCGTCGAACCGTGCGTTCGCCAAGCGCGCCGTCAAGAAGTTCATGCCGGGCGAGGCGCCCGAGGACGCGCTGGACGCGGCCGCCGTGCTCTCGCGCGAGGGGCGCGGCACCGTCTTCACGAAGCTCGGCGAGAACCTGACGCGCCTCGACGAGGCGGAGGCCGTGCGCGACCACTACCTCGGCTTCTTCGACAGGATCCGCGAGCGTGGCATACCCGGGCACGTTTCGGTGAAGCCTACGCAGCTCGGGCTCGATCTCTCGCGTGACGCGTGCGCCGAGCACCTGCGTACCCTCGCCGGCAAGGCGCAGGAGACCGGTTCATTGCTCTGGATCGACATGGAGGACTCGAGCTATGTCGACCGTACGTTGCAGCTGTACGCGGATCTCGCGCCGGAGTATCCGAGCACGGGCATCTGCATCCAGGCCTACCTGAAGCGCACTCCTGCCGACCTCGAGCGGCTGCTTCCGCTCAATCCGGTCATCCGGATCGTGAAGGGTGCGTACGCGGAGCCGCCGCACATCGCGTTCGCCGCCAAGCGTGACACCGATTTCGCCTTCTACGACCTATCCGTGCGCATGCTCGAGGCGGCGGCTGTCGGCGGCTGCCTGCCGGTCTTCGGCACCCACGACATTCCGCTGCTCGCGCGAATCGCGAAGCGCGCGTCGGAGGTCGGCGTGGCCGACGGGAAGTACGAGATTCACATGCTTTACGGGATCCGGGATGCGGATCAGCGGCGGCTGCGCGGTGAAGGGCGCACGGTGCGGACGCTGATCAGCTACGGGAGCTCGTGGTACAAGTGGTACATGCGGCGCCTGGCCGAGCGGCCGGCGAATGTGTGGTTCGTGGTGAGGTCGGTGCTGCCGGGGTGATGGCTGCCATTTCGCCTCGCCGCCGCACGCGGCGATCGCGGGATTCGGTCGTGGAGGCGTCGTCTACGTGGGCGTCCTGGACGGAACGATCGCGAGGCTCGAGCGCGCTCGGGTTCGCTAGAGCGGAGTCCCCGAAATCTTGTAGATCACGCCGGTCCCGGCGTGTCTCCCCAGACCTCGGCGTAGAGTTTCTCCACGTCGAGCACCAGTTCGGCGCCACTCACGGGATCCGTCCACTTCAGCTGTCCGCGCAGAATCTCAGGCCGCTCGTCCGTCGGAGTCCAGCGCTCGATGAGCCGCGCGTCGAGATCCACGATCCAGTATTCGGGAACGCGCACACGCTGGTAGAACTCGCGCTTGATGCCGCGGTCGCGCTTCGCGGTCCTCGGCGAGAGCACCTCGGCGATGAGCACCGCGCAGGATGGGTCGTCGAGGCGGGTCTTGGCCGTGGCAGGCGCGCGAAGCACGAAGAGGTCGGGCTCAACCACCGCCGTTGGTTCGAGCAGGAGGTCGGCCCTCGACGTGATCACGCGACGCGCGATGCCGCGATCCGCGAACAAGCGCTCAATCTGGAAACTGAGCGCCGCCAACGCTGCCGCATGCACCATCCTCGGCGCCGGCGTCACGAGCAGCACTCCATCGATGCACTCGTACTTGCAGCCGTCGTCCTCGGGGAACTGCTCGAGGTCGGCCGGCAGCCAATAGTGGTCGGTCGTGGCGGGCATGCCCATAGCGTACGCTCGGCGGCGGGGGAAATGCAACTCGGCATGGCCCAACCTGAGCACCGGACGGCGATCGAGCGTCACCAAAGAAGCCCGATCTGTGGCCAAGGAACGCGAGGCCCACATCGAACGATTGCCTGCGAATTGTCTCACACGATTGAGGTACTCACGGTTTCATGCGTTCGAGCGATGGGCCATCGGCGCAAGCGACGCTACGATTGGAAGTAGGCCTTCCGGCACCGGTCGGAACCATTTCCTCTTATCGGTAACGCACACGTGAAAACCAAGACGTTGACCCAGGATGGAATCGAGAATTCCGCTCACGGCAAGAAGAACATCGTAACCGGCCGAGTACAGGATGCCTTGGGTGCTGTCGCCGGCGACCCGGGCCTCCAGCTCAAGGGCAAGCTCAAGCAGGCGCAGGGGAACGTGCAGGACGCCGTCGGCAAGATCGAGCGCAAGATCGAGCGTGAGCTCGATCGCGATTCATAGCGAACGGCGAGTCTCGACCTGCTGATCAGGAGTTGACGACGGCGGCGGGCATGCCCAGGAACGCCCGCCCGTGAACGCTGCCGACGCCGGTCTTTCGCACCAGCTCGGCCGCGTTTGCCGCCGTGATCGATCCACCGGCGATGACCCCGATGCGATCCCCCGCGCGCTCGACGAGCTGCTTGATGCGTTCGGCCCCGGCCATCGCCGTCTCCGCCCCGCCGCTCGTGAGAATGTGATCGACCTGTAGCGCCACGAGCAGCTCCAGCGCCTCATCTTGGTCGCGCACCTTGTCGAAGGCGCGATGGAACCCGACGCGCATGGGACTCGCCATCGCGATGAGTTCAGCCAGGTGTCCCGCGTCGACCTCGCCGTCCGCGGTGAGCGCGCCGATCACGACGCCGTCCGCGCCGAACTCCTTCGCGACGGCGATGTCCTTCAACATGATCTCGACCTCGTCGCCCGAATAGACGAAATCGCCGGCGCGAGGCCGGATCAGGACGTGCACGGAAACCAGCAATCTCTCCGAGCAGCGCGCGATGAGCCCGGCGCTCGGCGTGGTGCCGCCCTCGTGCAGTGGACCACAAAGCTCGATGCGGTGCACGCCCTCCGCCTGCGCGGCGAGCGCGCCGGCGAACGTGTCAACCGCGGCTTCGACGAGAACCGTCACCAGTCGCCTCTCACGGTTCGCAGGTCACGTCACGCCTTTTGCGCTGCGCTCGGCGCGGGCCGGAACAGGAAGAAGAAGATCACGAACACCGCCAGCGCGCCGTACGCCGGGATCGGCCAGATGGCCGACCAGTCGTGCGTCACCACGCCGCCGGCACCGGTCGTCGCGTAACGATCCACGACGAACCCCGAGACGAACGCGCCCACGAAATAGCCGACGCCGTTCGTGACGAAGTTGATGAATCCCTGCGCCGCCGCCCGGACCTTCTCGCCGGCGCGCTGATCGGTGTAGATCTGCCCGCTCACGAAAAAGAAGTCGTAGCACACTCCGTGCAGGAGGATGCCGGCGTAGATCATCCACATCCCCGGGCCCGCGTTGCCGCTGCCGAACGCGAAGTAGCGCAGTGCCCACGCGAGCATGCCCGTGAGCATGATGACCTTGATCCCGAAGCGCCGCAGGACGAACGGCAGGGCGATCATGAACCCGATCTCCGACATCTGGCCGAACGTCTGGATGAACGCCGGGTCCGGCGCCTTGATCTCGTTCAGGAATGGGTTCGCGAACGAGTAGTAGAACTGCAGCGGGATGCAGAGCAGGAAGGATCCCAGTACGAAGATCAGGAAGTCGCGGTTGGCAAGGAGATGCAGCGCGTCGAGGCCGAGCGCGTCGCGCACGTTGAACGGCGCGCCAGCGGCCTTGGGCGGCGTGTGCGGCAGCGCCAGCGAGAAGAGGCCGAGCACGATCGACGCGCCCGCCGCGAGTTGCATCGGCAGCGCGAGCGCGTCGGCGTGCAGGACCTTGCCCACCACGATCCCCGCGACGATCCAGCCGATAGTGCCCAGCACACGGATGAACGGGAAGTCGCGCGCGGAATCCTCGACGTGATGGAACGAGATCGAATTCGAGAGCGAGAGCGTGGGCATGTAGCAGAGCGCGTACACGATCAGGAGCGGGTAAAACGTGGCGAAGCTCGTCTGCTGCGCGACGAACCACATCACCACGCCGCCGATCAGGTGCAGGGCGGCCATGAGCTTCTCGCTCGAGAAGAACCGGTCGGCGACGATTCCCATGAAGAACGGCGAGACGATCGCCGCAATGGCCGTGGCGCCGTATGCCGCGCCCACCTCAGTGCCGGTGAAGTGCAGGGTCGTGCCCAGATAGGTGCCCATCGTGACGAACCACACCCCCCAGACGAAGTACTGGAGGAACATCATCACCGACAGACGAGTCTTGATCACTTGAGTTCCCGGATGCGGATATTGCGGAAGGCCAGCGTGCCGCGGTGGTCGCCCTGCAATCCGATGTGTCCCGATTTCGAGCGCCCGTAATTCGGCCAGGCGGCGAACTTGCTGCCCTTGACCCGCGCCAGCCAGTCCGGGCTCCCGAGCTCATACTCCAGCAGCTTGAAGCCGTTGAGCCAGTGCTCGACGTGGGCGCCTTTCGCGATGATGCGCGTCGAGTTCCATTCGCCCACCGGCTTGAGGTGTCCCTCGGGCGATGGATAGATGCCGTACGCGGCGCCCGCGCAGGTGAGGCGCGTCTTGTTGTCCTCCGCCTTGATGTCGTCGAGTAGCTGGTACTCTGGGCCGCTCCAGTAGATGTGGTCGTACTCCTCAGCACCGCGGTAGAAGATGCCGCTGTTGCCAGCCTCGCCGATCTTCCATTCGATCTCGAGCTCGAAGTCGGAGAACTCGTCTTTCGTGACGATGTCGGCGACCGGGACATCCTTGGCGAGGGTATTGCCGGTGATGTGCCAACCCGCGGGAATAGGCGCTCCCTTGTAGCCGCGCCAAGCGTCGAGGGAGGAGCCGTCGAACAGCGTGCGCCACGGTCCTGCGGAGGCTTTTGTGCCCGCGGACACGGCGGAATTGTGGCAGCTTGCCAGGCAGGCAACCGCGGCGATCGCGGTGACGGTTGTCGCAAATCGTACCAGGCGCATCGGGGCTCCGATCGTGAGTGAAATGCCGACTCGCACAAGATGCGCCTTGCCCGCGCGATGCGAAAGGCAATCTTTACTGGATGGCCCCTCCCTACTTCGCCCGCGGCATCCCCCTCCTGCCCGTAGCCAACGTCCGGCGCTCCATCGAGTTCTACGTCAATGTCCTCGATTTCAAGATGGGGTTCAACGCCGGGGAGTACGGCGGCGTCCGGCGCGACGCCATCGAGATCCATTTCTTCCGGACGGACGATCCGGCTCTCGCACGAAACTCGAGCTGCAGAATCGAGGTGACGGAGATCCACGAACTCTACAGCCTCTGTCGCGATCGGGGCGTGATCGATCCCGCGCATGACATCGCGGCGCAGACGTGGGGAACGACGGAGTTCGTGGTGCTGGATCCGGACGGGAACAGGCTGACGTTCGTGGAGGTGTTTGGGCTGGGATCGTAAGGGCAAAACCAAGACGAGTGAAACCGTTAACCACTAACTGTTGGTTGGTTAATGATTGACAAATTAGTTAATGCCGCGAATCCCTCGGCCGGGCGCGCTGCACGAACCAATTCTCATACCAAGAACCAACGCACAGTTAGTTGTTAACGGTTCCACCCGCCGTTTGCCGTTACTCCCCCGCGTGCTGGAACTTGAAAGCGTATGCCGCCCCCGCCGCGCCGAGCAGCGGCCCAGCGGCATAGATCCACGCCATCGGCGTCGGCGATCCGCCGAGCACGAGCTCCATGATCGCGGGGCCGAGTCCCACGGCCGGGTTGAACGCGCCGCCGGAGATTCCCCCCACGGCGAACGCTCCCGTCATCACGGTGAAGCCGATCGCGAGTCCGAAATAGGAGTTGCCCGCCACCGCCTTCGCCGTGGCCGTGTTGAGCACCACGTACGAGAGCGCAAAGCTGAAGACCACCTCAGCCGTGAGCGCCTTCATCCACGAAACGCTGGCGCCCGGCGCAACGTGCAGCGCCGTACCCGTGAGCTCGTAGATGAGGAAGCCGGCCACCAGGGCGCCCACGAACTGTGCCGCCCAGTACGGCAGCAGTTCCTTGGTGGGCAGCGCGCCGCGAATCCAGGCCGCGAACGACACCGACGGATTGTAGTGCCCGCCCGAGATGGGGCCGCCCGCGTACACCATGATCATCAGTGCCGACCCGATCGCAAGCGGCGCCATGGCGACGCCCCCATTGACGCACAGTCCGACCGTCAACACGAGAAAGAAGGTGCCGATCGCCTCGGTGAGGTAGCTCTTCATCGGGGGCTCCGTGGGGTGAGGGGGCGCTTCGGAGGGTGTAAATTTCGATTGGCCCATCTTACCGTTCGGCGCCGGGCCCGACAATGCCGCTGGCGAAAGTCGCATCCGGCGCTGATAGTGTTCGGGAGCACGGCGGACACTCGTGTCGGAGGTCGTCGCATGGGTAAGTCGATCTTTCAGGCGGCAAGTCGCAAGGAACTCCAGCAGCGCCTCGTGACGCTCACTCCCGAACGCGCGCCGCGCTGGGGCGGGATGAACGCGCCGAAGATGGTCGCTCACCTCTCGGACGCGCTCAAGATGGCGCTCGGCGAGTTGCCCGTCGCGCCGAGGAAGGGTCCGCTCCGGCTTCCGGTTCTGAAACAACTCGTGATCTTTGTCTTGCCATGGCCCAAGGGCGCGCCCACCGCGCCCGAGTTGCTTGCGCGGGCGCCAAGCGCGTGGACCGGCGAGGTGGTCACGTTGAGCGCGCTCATCGAGCGGTTCGCCACGCGACAGGTGGCTGAAACCTGGCCCCCGCATCCCGCGTTCGGTTCGATGAGCGGCCGCGCGTGGGGCGCGCTCGTGTACCGGCATTGCGATCACCATTTCAGGCAGTTCGGCGTCTGAACTGATTCCACTCTCGCACTCGAAGAAGATCTTCTCGGAGAAGACTGGTGACGAACACGTGATGCCCCTCTCTCGTCGCGCCCGGGCGTTCTGGCCGCTGTTCAGCGTGTGGGTGGTGGCGGACTTCATCACGAAGCGCGTGGTGGAGAGTCGGCTCACCCCCCACGTCCCCGTGGACATCGTTGGCGGGTGGGTCCGGTTCACGCTCACCTACAACACCGGCGCGGCGATGAATATCTCGCTCGGCAACGCGTCACGGGTCGTCTTTACGGCGCTGGCGCTCGTGATGCTCGCCGTGCTCTTCGGCATGTACCGGAGGACGCCGGTGCACGAGACGGTTCAGCCCTTGGCGCTGGCGCTGATCGCGGGCGGGGCGCTCGGGAACCTCATCGACCGATTGCGCTCCGTGCGCGGCGTGGTCGATTTCATCGATGTGGGCATCGGCGACGCGCGGTTCTGGACGTTCAACGTGGCGGATTCGGGAGTGACGTGCGGGGCGATACTCCTCGTGCTCGTCCTATGGTCGAAGCCGGCCGCTCATCCGTGAGGAACGGCAGAGGCGAGTAGAGAGATTCGGCCCGATGCGGGATGCGGGGTTGGAATGCGGAATGCGGTAAAGGGCGATGCGGAATGCGGGTACCGAGAGGCCGGTTCCCGCATCCCGCATCGCCCTTTCCCGCTTCCCGGATCCCGGCCCCGCATCCCGCATCGGGTCGAAATTCCGCATCCCGCATCCATCTCGCCGCTCTTATCTCCTTCGCATCCTGCCGCTGGAGTCAGGCGTTCAGCCCCGCCATCAACCGCAGCAGCCGGTCCTGCGTCGCCGACTCGCGCGGTACCTCGCCTACGATTCTCCCGTGCCGCAGCACGATGATCCGGGTCGAGAGGTGGAGCAGTTCCGGCAGCTCGCTCGAAATCAGCAGGATGGCGTGCCCCTCGGACGCGAGCTGGTCGATCCACTCGTGCAGCTCCGCCTTGGCACCCACATCCACTCCGCGCGTGGGTTCGTCGAGCATCAGGATACGGCTTCCCGCGGCGAGCCACCGCGCGAGGACGAGCTTCTGCTGATTGCCGCCGGAGAGACCTGAAGCCGGCGAGTCGCCGCTGGCGACCTTCACCCGCAGGCGATCGAAATAAGTCTGTGCGATGGTGCGCTCGTCGCGCCGCCTGATCCACGAACCGCTCGAGACGCTTTCGAGGACCGGCAGCGTCACGTTCCCGGTCGCGCTCAGCGAGAGCACGAGCCCCTCCAGCTTGCGGTCTTCCGGTACCAGGCCGATGCCGCGGCGCATCGCGTCGCGCACCGACCGGACCTTCACCGGGGCGCCGCGCACGAAGATCTCGCCCGTGACCCCCTGTTGCAGGCCGAAGAGCGCCTTGGCGATTTCCGAGCGCCCCGCACCCACCAGACCGGCGAGGCCCAGCACCTCGCCGGCGCGCAGCGTGAACGAGATCCCATGGAACTTGCCGGCGCAGGCCAGGTCGCGGACCCGCAACAGCTCCTCTCCGGACGGCGTCGCGATGTGTCCTGGAAAGTACTGTTCGATCCGCCGCCCGATCATCAGCTGCACCAGCTCCCGCTCGTCGAGCCCGCTGGTGGCGCGCGTGGCGACGTGCGCGCCGTCTCTCAGCACCGTGAGCCGGTCCGACAGCCGGAAAATCTCGGACATGCGATGTGATACGTAGAGGAGTGTCACGCCGCGCGCCGCGAGTCTCGCGACGAGGTCGTAGAGCCGCGCCGCTTCACCTTCACTGAGGCTGCTCGTCGGCTCGTCGAAGACGATCACCTGCGCGCCGCTCCCGACGGCGGACGCGATCAGCACGAGCTGCTGCTCCGCCACACTCAGCGACGACATGGCCCTCGCCGGGTCGATCTCGGCACCGATGTCGGCGAGCCGTTCGGCGGCGCGCACCCGCATCGCGGTACGGTCCACGATCGTCCATCGCGAGGGCAGCTGCCCGAGGCAGAGATTCTCCGCCACCGAGAGATTGGAGCAGCTCGCCAGCTCCTGATGCACCATCGCCACGCCTGCGGCGAGCGCTTCGGCCGGGCTCCCGAACCGGACGGAACGACCGGCTATCTCGATCGTGCCGGCGTCCGGGCGATCGATCCCCGCAAGCAGCTTTCCCAGCGTGCTCTTGCCGGCACCGTTCTCGCCGCACACGGCGTGACAGCTCCCCTGCGCAACATCGAACGAGACGTCGTGCAGCGCGACGACGCCCGGAAAGCGCTTCGTGATCCCGCTGAAGCGGACGGCCGGCGGCATCGCGTGCTATTTCGGCAGCGCGAGGTACTTCGCATCCACGTCGGTGAATCCCCAATCGCGCAATTGGCGCGCCCATGCGCCGAGGTTGTCCCTGCTGACGCGCACGAGTTCCATGTTCACGTGCGCGGGCACGTCCTTCTTCGAGTAGACATGATCGACGATCGTCTTGACCGAAACGTAGCCCCACATGTAGCACGGCTGCGCGAGCAGCACCGGCGCGAGGCCGTTGTCCACGTACGGCAGTTCGGCCGGAAGCGCGTCCACCGAGACGATCTTGACCTTCGCCGGATTGAGATCGGTCAGCAGCGCCTTGGTGAACAACGCCCAGCCGCCGATCATCGCCCACCCCTGGATGTCAGGATACGCGTTCTGCGCGCGCAGCACTTCGGCCGCGGCGTCCTGCGGCGTTTCGGCGTGATAGAACGTGTTGAGGATCGTGATGCCGGGATACTTCGCAGCCTCCTCCTTCACGCCCTTGACGCGGTTCTGGAGATTTGGTGCGTTCTGGTTGCCGGCGAGGATCGCGATCTTCCCCTTGCCTCCCAGCTGGGCGGCGAGCTCCGCCATCACCTGGTGGCCCATGGCGACGTCGTCGCCTCCATAGAACGAAAAACGCTTCGAGTTCGGCGCGTCGCTGTCGAACATCATCACCGGAACGCCGCGTGCCACCGCGTCGTCGATCGCACCCGTCACCTTGCCCGCATCGCTCGTTGAGACGAGAAGCGCTTGCACGCCGTCGTTCACCGCCTCGGCGATGCGCTGGGCCTGAACCGTTCCATCCTCGCTCGGCGGCGTGCGCCAGTCGATCTTCACGGCGATGCCGAGCTGCTTCGAGAGTTCGCTGGCGGCGACTTCGGCGCCGGTGCGAGCCGAGAGGAAGACCGGGTTCGTCGAACTCTTCGCGATCATCGTGATCACGAACGGCTTGCCGGCGGCGTTCGCGCCGCCGGCTGCCTTGTCTTTCGAACCGTCGCAGGCGGCGAGCATGGTCGCGGCGAGCACGGTCGTGACGGACTTGATCCTGATGCGCATCAGTGGGACTCCGGTGCTGGGTTCTGGTCGCTCGGTGCGGGCGGACGCCGGGAAGCCGGCGCGGGATTCCGAGCGATCGGTGATGAGGGTCCGCGGCCGGCCGCGGCCGCGACGCGGCGCGCGACCAGCTTCGTGCCTCCCTGGTCGAGTACGACGGCGATGATCATGGCGCCGCCGATGATGATCCACTCGTAGTTCTGGTCGAGGTGCAAGGTGCGGATCGCCTGCCGGATCAGCACGATCAGCAGCGCGCCGAGCGTCGCGCTCACCGCGCTTCCTTTTCCGCCGGTGAGACTCGCGCCGCCGACGACCGCCGACGCGATGACGTACAGCTCATAGCCGTTCGCGTCGGACGAGGTGGCCGATCCGTAGAAGCTCGCGCCAAGGAACGCCGCCGCTCCCGCGGTGAGGCTCGAGAGCACGAACACGCCGAGTCTGATGCGCTGCACCGCGAGGCCCGCGAACCGGCTCGCTTCCGCGTTTCCGCCGACCGCGAAGATGTGCCGTCCCATCACGGTCCGGGTGAGATAGACGGAGCCGAGGCCCGTGACGGCCAGCATCGCGACCAGCGGAACCGGCGAGAGCGTCGCACCGAGTCCTAGCGTGGCCTTCGCGACGTGCGTCAGCGCCGCCGGCACCGGGATGCTCTCGGCGCGGCTCGCGACGAACGCGATGCCGCGCAGCATCCACATTGTGCCGAGCGTGATGATGAACGGATGCACCTGGAGGCCGACGACCATCACGCCGTTCGCGACGCCGCAGGCGAGGCTGACCACGATGCACGTGCCGAGTCCCAGCATCACGGTGAGCGCGGGATCGAGCGGGCCCGCCGCGCGAAGAACCATCGCCATGACCACGCCCGCCAGCGCGTACACCGCGCCGGCTGAGAGATCGATGCCGCCGGCGATGATGACGATCGTCGCGCCGACGCCCATGATCGCGAAACCGCTCGCGTCGGTCGCCATCTGGAAGAGCGTATGGGCGTTGAGGAAGTTGTTGACGGTCGCGCCGCTCGCCGGATCGGTGTGCGAGCCGGCGGCGATCGCGAGGCCGGTGGCCGTGACGAGGATGACGAGGGCCAGGCCGGCTTGCGGCGAGCGTACGATGGCGCTGCCCGCGCGGTGAAGGCGGTCGGCTAGCGGCGGCACGAAGGCGGGACGGTCACGTCTGCAAGAGTAGGGCGCGTGTGAGGGGGAGTCAACGCGCCCCTCACTCGTCGTTCGTCGCGTCTCCAGCCACACTTCCGCGAAGACGGGTCACCTCGTATGCTAGCACAGCACCCACACAACTCATCGGTAGACGCAGCCGAATGGCCCTCCATCAGATCCAGACGAAACGTGCGGCCAAGGCCGCGAAGCTGAAACGTGCCAAGCCGGCGCCGTCGCCTCGCCCGCGAGCGCGGTTGACCTTCGGACTGCTGGTCGGCAGCAGAGGATTCTTCCCGGGGCACCTCGCGAACAGCGGCCGCGAGGAGATGACAGCGCGCCTCACGAAAGCGGGATACGACGTGGTCGTCCTCGGCCCCGGCGACACGACGCACGGCGCAGTGCAGACCCGCGCCGACGCGAAGCAATGCGCGGAACTGTTCAAGGCGAACCGCGGCAGGATCGCCGGAGTGATCGTCACGCTGCCGAATTTCGGTGACGAGGCAGCCATTGGCGACACTCTGCGGCTCGCCGGACTCGACGTCCCGGTTCTCGTCCACGCCTGGGGCGACGAGACGAAGAAGATGGGCATCGCGCACCGCCGCGATTCGTTCTGCGGCAAGATGTCCGCGTGCAACGTGCTGACGCAGTACGGCATTCCGTACTCACTGACATCGTTGCACACCGAACATCCCGATTCGCCGACGTTCGCCCGCGACCTCGAGTGGTTCGCGGGCGTGTGCCGCGTGGTGCGCGGGCTGCGCACCGCGCGCATCGGGGCGATCGGCGCGCGCCCCGCGGCGTTCAAGACGGTGCGTTACAGCGAGAAGATTCTCGAGGCGAGCGGCATATCGGTGGAGCCGATCGACCTGTCGGAGATCCTCGGCCGCGTGGACCGGCTCAAGGACAACGATGCGGCATCGCGGCGCAAACTCGAACAGATGGTCGAATACGTCTCCACCGAGGGGATCCCCGACGCCGCGCTCTTGAAGATGGCGAAGCTCGGAGCCGTCATCGACGGTTGGATGGCCGAGGCCGACGTGACCGTCAGCGCCGTGCAATGCTGGACGTCGCTCGAGGAGTTCTTCGGCGTGGTGCCGTGCACGATCATGTCGATGATGAGCAACGAGCTGATGCCGAGCGCGTGCGAGGTGGACGTGTGCGGCACGGTGAGTATGTACGCGCTGACGCTCGCGTCCGGGACGCCGAGCGCGCTGCTCGACTGGAACAACAATTACGGCGAGGATCCCGACAAGGCCGTCTGCTTCCACTGTAGCAACCTGCCCAAGGCGTTCTTCAACGATGTCCGGATGGACTATCAGGAGATCATCGCGGGAACGGTGGGGAAGGAGAACACCTTCGGCACCATGGTCGGGCGCGTGAAGGCGGGGCCGATGAGCTTCGCGCGATTCTCGACGGACGATCGCAGCGGGAGAATTCGTGGCTACGTGGGCGACGGGCGGTTCACGAACGACCCGCTCTCGACCTTTGGCGGCGCAGGCGTGGTGGAGATCCCGCGTCTGCAGGATCTCCTGCGTCATATCTGCACGAACGGCTTCGAGCATCACGTCGCCGGCAACCTCACGACGGTCGCGGATGCCGTGCACGAGGCGACGACGCGCTATCTCGGCTGGGACGTGCTGCGGCACCGCTGAACGACAGACCGAAGACCGAAGAACAAAGGCCGAAGACCAAAGACCGAAGACCAAAGACCGAACGAACACATCATGGCCATCGTCGCGGGAGTGGATTTCGGCACGCAGAGCGTGCGCGTGTCCATCGTGGACAGCGGGCGCGGCCCGCTCGGGTGGGGCGTGTCGGAGTATCCGGTGAAGCGCGACCGCAACGATCCGGACTATGCCACGCAATCGCACGAATCGCACATGAACGCGCTCGTGGCGGCGATGAAGACCGCGCTCGAGGTCTCGAAGGTGGCCGGTGCGAGCATCGAGGCGATCGCGCTCGACACCACGGGTTCGACGGTCGTGCCGGTGGGGAAGGGACTAGTACCGCTCGACGACTACTACCTCTGGTGCGACCATCGCGCGCACGAGGAGGCGGCGCTGATCACTCGCGTCGCGAAGGCCGAATGCCTCGGCGCGATCGATGCCTGCGGCGGAGTCTATTCGTCGGAGTGGGGGTTCGCGAAGCTGCTGCACTGGTTGCGACACAATCCGGACCATCGGCGATCGCTCGTCGCCGCGCTCGAGCATTGCGACATGGTCGCCGCGGTGCTCTGCGGCATCAGCGATCCCGACGAGGTACCGCGCAGCATCTGCGCGATGGGCCACAAGTGGCTCTGGGACGGAGACCTTCCGCCGAAGGAGTTTCTCGCGAAGGTCGATCCGCTACTCGCTGGCGCGCGCGATCTGTTGCGCGGCCGCTATCTCACCTCGGATCACCTCGCCGGACGGCTCTGCGCGGACTGGGCGGCGAAGCTCGGCCTTCGCGAGGGAATCCCGATCCCGGTCGGGGCGTTCGACGCGCACTGGGACGCGATCGGCGCCGGGATCGCCAAGGGCGACGTCGTGAACGTCGTCGGCACGGCGAGCTGCATCATGGCGATCGCGAAACAGACGGGGCGCATTCCGGGGCTCTGCGGCGTCGTGAACGGGTCGATTCATCCGCAGTACGTCGGCATCGAGGCTGGTCTCTCGGCCACCGGATACCTGTTCGAGGCGCTGGCGGCTCGCAGTGGGAAGAGTGTCGCCGACCTCTCGTTGGGGATGGAGTCGTTCCATGCCGGGCAGACCGGTCTGCTACACGTCTCGTGGGACAACGGCGATCGCACGGTGCTCGTGAACCCGAACCTTGGGGGTGTGACGCTTGGCTGGAACCTCAACTCGACGGCGCAGGATCATCTGTTCGCCGCGATCGAGGGAACAGCGTTCCATACGCGCGTGATCCTCGAGCGCATGGCGGAGCACGGTGTGCCGGTCCAGCGCGTGATCCACGGCGGCGGCATCCCACAGAAGAACGAAGTGCTGAACCAGGTCTACGCGAGCGTCCTCGACAAGCCGGTGCTCGTGCCGGAGCGGTCGATCACGAGCCTGGGATCGGCGATCTTCGCCTTTCTCGCGGCGGGCACGTTCGGGACGATCGAGGAGGCGCAGCGGGCGCTCTGCCCGCCGTATCGCACGGTCGCTCCCGATTCCTCGATGACGGCGCGCTACGACCGGCTATTCTCCCACTGGCGGTCGCTCTACTTCTCGCTTGGGGTGCCGGACTCCAATCCGGTGAGCGTGGGAACTGTTCTTCCCGATCTCCGCGCGATCGCCGCCGACGCGCGCCGACCGGTAAGCTCTCCGTCAACGTGAGATGGAGGAGCGTACCGGCTGGCGCACGACTGACGCGCTCAGCTCGTCACGGCGTCACGGTGAAGGTCGCAACCGCCGCGAACGTCGACTGTCCGTTCGAATTGTTCTGGTAGAACGCGCGCACCGGCGTCTGGCCTTGGCCCCGCGCCAGCACCGTCGCGACCTGAGCCAGCTGCACGCTGTCGAACGAAGACGTTTGCACCTGCGCCACGTTCGAAGCATCGGTCAGGATGCCGATCGACCATCCGGCTGCCGGCGCAGTGCGATGCCCCTGTGCGTCGACCAGATACGCGACGAACTGCTGCGTGGCGCCGACGGCCTTGCTCGCACTCGTCGGGTCTATGACGATGCCGGCGGGGACGCCGCCGGCGGGAAGCGTCACGATGACCGCGAAGGACGTGGTGACGTCAGGGAGTCCAGACGTCGTGACACCCTTGAGCGTAACGGTGTGTGTTCCGACGATCGCAGTGCTCGCGGCGGCGACGGTCAAAGTGTCCTGGTTGCCGGAAGTTGCCGTCGCGGGCTTCGCGGTGATCGTGAGGCCGGTCGTGTCCGGGGCCGCGCTCACCGTTACTGCGCTCGTGAAGTTGGTCCGGACGATATTGACGAGATCGGTCGCCGATGAGCCGGCCGCCACCGTCAGCGGCGCGGTCTGGACGGAGAGCGAGTAGCTCGCGGGCGGGCCGACCTGTATCGACACCGTCGTCGTCTTGATCGGGAGCGCGCCGGGAACGCCGCCAAAACCGGGCGTTGCCGTCAGCTGGATCACATAAGGCCCGATCGGGACGGTCGAGGCGACGCTGATCGGCAGCGGGGTGCGTGACACGGCCACGTGTTCGTCCGAGACGAGTGTAGGCGTGACCGTGATTCCGGCGGCTGCGGTTCCCGTGATATTGAAATAGGGATCGAAGGCGAGGAAGGCCGCGTCGCGCGTAATCGTAATCGTGCTGGTCCCGGTGAGGCCCTCGGGGATTACCGCCGCAGGTGGTGCCGCGGCGAACGTGTACGATCCAGGGACGATCGTGATGGGCGTGGTCGCGGTTGCCGTCGGAGAAGGTGCGCTCGATGCGGATATCCTGATCGTATCGGTGCCGGCGAGGGCCGACGACGCGACGGCGATGGACATCGTTGACTGCGTGCCGAAGACTTGCGACGGCGAGAACGTGACGGTGACGCCCGCATTGGTGTTCGCACTCAACGTCACCGGTTGCGTGAACTGGTTCCGGTTCACGTCGACGACGAGGTTGAAGACCGCTCCAGTCGAGATGGGATGCGGATACAGGGAGAAGCCTTCGTTCTCGATGGTGATGGCGAACGATCCCGGCAGGGATACGAGGATCGGGATGTCGAGAGGCTGACTGATGGCTCCCGGACCAGAACCGTTGAGGTGAAACGTTTCCGTCCCGAGCGGCGTGGTGCTCCGGGCTTGCAGCATCACCTTGCCCACCTGGTCCGTCGACGCAACGGTCACCTGATCAGAGTAGAAGTCTTCGCCGGGGCCGATGGCGACGGGCCCGATCGTTACGGCACCGGTCTAACCGGCGACGCGATTGACGGCAACATCGATCTCCGCGGTCCCGCCCGGTGTGATTCCCGGGGCCGCGGCCGCAAGCGACAGGGTGAACTTCGGCGGAGGCGGCGGGGGCGGTTCCGACGGAGTGGGGCCGCCGTTGTCGAGGCAGCCGGGAAGCGCGCCCAACACGACGGCTATGCCGGCGACGATCAGCATGAAACGAGGGAAAAGCGTCGAACGGGGTGCCGCTGTATGCGTGGCATGCCCTGACAGCGGTGCCGTCGGAGTCATCGCGATCCTTCCTGAGCTCGAGGACGTGCGTTGTTCTGGAACATAAGGCAACGCAGACCCCGGCTGCGCATCGCGGCCCTATACGCTCACGACATGATGTGCCTGCGACGGCCTTGTAATCGAATGATACGTTACTACCGCGAACTCGGTCTCCGCCGTCACTCGCGTCACAGTTCTCGGTCCGCGAATGTTCGTCCCCATGTCAGGCCTGCCCTCTCAACCCTGGGAACGGCGCGGAGATTGTGCGGCGGCCGAGGCGGCGTACGAGGACTATGTCTTGAAATACCCGTGATCGACGCGAGGTGAGCTCGGGAGGTGAGCCGGTCCGGCTCGCTTCCCGGTTCACATGTCGCCTATCTTTGGGCGCATGCCACGCCTACCGTCACTCGGGACGCTGGCCGCCGACGCAGCCAGCACCGCCCGACGCTTTCCCTTCGTTCTGTTTGCCGCCGCGCTCGCCGCGCTCGCCGCGACCCTCGCGACCGAAGACATTGGGCCCGAAGCGCTGCAGCTACGCCTTCTCGCGGCCGCCGCGCTCGCAATCCCGTTGTGCGCCTCCTTGGCGATATCTGCGGAGGGCGCAGCATGGAAACCGGCGAGCGGGCTCGCGTTCCAGGCGCTCGGGCTGGCGGTCTGCGGCGCGTTCTTCGCGGCCTGGCCCGACTGGTCAGAAGTGCTTCGCGCGACGCGTTTCTGGGAACTGATGACCGCCTTCGCGCTCGCGATCACCGTAGCGCGCTTCCTGCGCAGCGATCGCCCTATCGCGTTCTGGCAGTTCAACGCGGCGCTACTCGTGCGCGCGCTGTCGGCGGCGATCGCGACGGGCGTCCTCTTCGTCGGCCTCGCTCTGGCGTTGCTCGCGCTGGACAAGCTGTTCGGCGTGCCAGTCGCTCCCGACGGCTACGCGCGCCTCTGGTTCACGCTCGCGTTCGTGTTCGGCATGTGGTTCTTCCTCGGCGGCGTGCCGCGAGACCTCGACGCGTTGGAGCGCCACCCGAAGTACCCCGCCGCGGTGAAGGTGCTCGCGCAGAACATCCTGATGCCGCTGGTCACGCTGTACCTGGTGATCCTGACTTTGTACTTCGCCAAGGTGGTGGCCACCTGGACCTGGCCCACCGGCTGGATCGGATGGCTGGCGTCCAGCGTCAGCGTAGCGGGGGTCTTCACGATCGTCCTGCTCCAGCCCATCGCCGATAAGCCGGACCAGAAATGGGTGGGAGTGTTCACGCGCAGCTTCTGGGTCGGCATCCTGCCAGCCGTGCTGATGCTCTGGTTGGCGCTGTACCAGCGCATCAGGCAGTATGGGCTCACTGAGCCGCGCTATTTGCTGCTTGTCCTGTCGGTATGGCTCGGCGCGGCGGCCCTTTTCTTCGGCATCACCCAGTCGCGCCGAATCCGGCTGATTCCAATCTCGCTGGCCCTCCTGGCGCTTCTCGATTTCGCCGGCCCGTGGACTTCGCACGACGTGGCACGCCGCAGCCAGCTTTCCCGGCTCGAGATGCTGCTGCACCGCAACGGACTGCTCGACAACGCAGGGCAGCGCCGGAGTCCGGCTCGACCGGTCGCGGGCGCAGACGCCGGCGAGATCAGCGCCATCGTGCGCTACCTCGTCACGGTCCACGGCGCGGACGCCGTGCGCGGCCTGTTGGGCGATTCCACCGCGCGCCGGCTGCGGCTCGAGGGCGCGGCCGCTCGGCACGGAGGCGAGCCGCGAGTGCGCGCGATCGTGGGCGCGTTTGGTGTCGTGTACGCGCTCGACGCGGCTCGCGGCGGCGACGGTCGCAGGTATTCTTTCAGCGCCCGGACCGCTCGCGCGGCGCCGACGGCCGGCTACCAGTTTCTCGCGCCCGTTCGCTTCGTGAAGGACACCGCCGAGGCGCAGGCCGACACGACGCTGGCCGCCGTGGTCATCCGCAACACGTCGGTGGTGCGGATCCAGCGTGGCGGTGACGTCCTCCTCGAGGTCCCTCTCGACTCGACCGTGGTCCGCGCCACGAGGTCGCTCGCGGGCGGCCAACAGGGCCAAGTGCCCGGCAATCTGATGCGTGCCGAAGCGGCCAACGACCGCGCCAAGGCGATCGTGTATTTCGCGTCGCTGTTCGGCGCCGACAGGAGACCCCACCCCACGTCGGACGGCGGGAACGGCGTCGCGCTGATCGCGGTTCCCTGAGCGCGCGGCCCGTCGCCCATCGTTCTCGCTGCCCTTCGCGTCGATGAATCGCCGCGAGACGTGCTGGCCCGGGGCCGGGCGTCGTCCTACCCGACCTCCACCAGGTATACGCGCTCGCAGTCTGGACAGAGTCCGTGCGTGAACGTGGCGTCGGAGTGATCGCTGACGTACCGCTCGACCCGCGTCCACAGCCCCTGATCGCTCCTGATCTTCTTGCATCGGGCGCAGATCGGCAACAGCCCGCGCAGCTGGC
>OCZT010000687.1_pt1 | contig 34126 bp, 39 predicted proteins | sample 1539031 | NCBI WGS metagenome assembly OCZT01 (sample SAMEA3539308, study PRJEB22396) | soil metagenome | biome: tundra; feature: field; material: soil | place: USA | collected 2010-05 | depth 0.15 m | reverse complement strand
TGAACCCGGTGAGGAAACCCCGCCCGACCAAAGGGAGTGCGGGGAGGAGGTCATTATTACGCTTATTTTACTGAAGCTATTTATGAGATTTTTGCCAGCAATTTTGTTTAAATAGATTCGAACCTAAAACGGAGCGGGTATTCCTATCGTCCCGGCGATGACACGGATGATACCGTATACCCCAGTCATGATAAAAAGTCCGATAACCCCCCAAAGAATATGCGTTTGGCTTTCCACTCGCCTTTCGGGATTGTCCTTGTTCATAATCAAGCCGGCTGCTCCCCAAACAAAGAGGACAACGGCAAGACCGAAAATAAGAAACACGAGCGGGTATACAATGGCGGTAATAATTTTACCCATTACCCCGCCGATCGCGGCATTCATTGAGGAATTCATGAACTATATTAGTTTACTGTAGGAACCTGGTTTTGCTGGATCTGAATGTTGTTTATGCTCTGGCTTGAGGTATTTGTCGTTGCAAATGAGTTCTGAAGAATCGATACGAGACCCCAGATAGAAATGATAACGAAAAGACCGATAATACCGAAAAGGATTCGCATACCTCCCTCTTTTCGCTTGTCAGCATCTCCTCCGGCAATAAGATAACGGACGACGCTGATGATGATCCACACCACCGCAAGAGAAATAACAAGAACAGTAAGGGTATTCAAAATCGATGTGAACTTGTGGCTAACGTCGTTTATGTTGTTAATAGGAGCGAGTGCCTGTGCAAAAGCGACACCAGGAGCAAACGCAAGCAAAACGCCAAGTACTTTTTTCATTGTGTATAAATTATTAATAAACAAAATTGCTGATAATTACGCCTTTTATTATACCAAGCGCAATGGCCGAGTACAATGAGGAAAATGTGAATTAATTACCCCCGCCAAAGACGTTCAAATAGGTATTAGTGTTATTGGTGGGTGAGGTAATACTATTAACTGGATTTGACGGCTGATTTAAATTTGTCGAAACATTAAGCTGTAAGCCGCCTGTTCCTGCCGTACCCCCACTCACGCCAGCTGAACCAAAGATACTGCTGTTTAGATTGGTATTGGTTGAGCCGACGGATGCCGACGGGCCACCGAGGCCAAAGCCTGAAATTGTACCTTTCGCAGTGTTTAGATTAAGCGTATTTCCTACGATATTGACCAATCCCCAGAATGAAATGATAACAAAAAGACCGATAACGCTATACATAACGTATAGGCCAGCGTCTTTTTTGTTTTCAGGGTCGCTGACGATGAAATAATGGTAAATGTTCCAAATAAACGTAAGGATGGCAAGAGAGATAATGACGTATATTGCCTGATTGAAGTATCCGACAGCAAGAGTGACGAGGTCGCTTAACGAACGTGAGTATCCGAGTGCTGTCGCTGGCGCAACAAGAAGGGCGATTGTCAAGAAAACTCTGGACATATTGTGCCCGACCATTTCCTTTGCGTATTCTTTTTTCGTCATTTTAAATGTGTTCATGTAAATATGATAATTAATGACTCGTTGTCGTTGTAAAAAAACTACTATTCACTACGCCGGCCGACGTAAGCGTGGTCTTGACAACATCAGTGATCGCCGCTGCGCCTATCAAGATTGCAACGCCGATAACCACGTACATAAATTGCCTCCTGGCTTCTGTCAGTTTTTCTGAATTTCCCTGAGCAGCGACAAACTTAAATCCAACCCAAATGAGGGCAAGGATAGCTAAAATCATACCTATATACGTAACAATGCTCACAATGAGATATATAAGATCCTGAATACTGCCGGCTTTGATTGGGTTTGGTAGCTGAGTTTGTCCTCCAGCAGCGGTGCCGCCACTTACCCCACCCGATGTCCCTGCTGTTCCACCACTTGTTCCAGCAGCGGTTCCCCCAGATGTCCCAGCGGCAGTACCGCCCGATGTTTGCGCGTAGGTCAGTGTAGTGAGAGTAAAGAACAAGCCACCCAAGATGACAACTGCAAGAATAAAATGTTTGTATATTTTCATATTATTTTTTTAACAAAGATGTCGCACTATCGAAACCAAACTGACTGCTTATCACCCATGAAAGCACGGTATGAATGACGGTAAAAGCTATAAGCATGATTATAAACCCTAACGCGACATTCCAAAAGATTTTTCTAGCTTTTTTGATATTACCTTCAACGCCCGTGATATAAAGCATACCACCGTATGTCAGAAGACCGATAGCTATTGGAACAGTCATAATGAAAAACCAATTGAACACATTGACGATTGTCTTTACTAGATAGTTGAAGTCGCATTTTACGGTGCCGTCGGAGCCCGTAGACGCATTTGGATTTGATCCGGATACGACACCATCACAGATGACAAGACCGCCGTATGCAGCATGAGAAGCGAGAGGTGCAAGACTTAATCCAAGTAATGAGAGAAGGACTGTCGCGGTCAAAATGTATTTTGTAAAAATTTTTGTAATCATATACTTTTTATCATTAAATCAATAGCATCGCTTGTCTGCTGAATAGCTTGGTCGTATTGCTGACTTCCGCTCGTGATACTCTCTATCATCTTTGAGAAAAGAGCTGATGAGTTTGCTGGGCTTGGGTCGAGCCAGCCACGTGAGATGAGTGCACCGTCGTTAAATATAGTGAGATATGGGTCCGTAGTCCCGGCACCTATCACATCGCGTCGGACGGATGGCAAATAGTTTTCGGAAGACCACATCGCAAGCGAATCAGCTGATGTTAAATACTGAAGGATGGTGTACGCCGCACTTGGATTTGCTGAATTTTTAACTAGAGAAAAGCCGTAGAGTCTACCGTAGGTGGTTCGAACAGCTGGATTGTCGGCCTGAGGAAGCGGAGCTGCGTCAAAGTTTAAGTTTGGATTTTTGCTGCGGATAGACTGGAGTTCCGATGCAAAACCAAAATACGTCGCGAGATTTCCCGACAAAAACCAGCTTTGCGATGTTGGTAAGGATCGGTTCCATGAATAGATTGGACTTGTTGGATCAGCAAATTTTGTGAAAAACTGCACAGCGGGCTGTGATGTGGTAAGACCTTGATACAGACCGTTACCAAAGGCGCTCGAGACACTGTTATCCGCAGCACGGACAGTCACTGGATTTCCAGCCTGAAAAAGAAGTGTCGAAAGAATTTCACGCGCATGATTCACATTTTGAAAATCCCCCATAGCAAGGACACTTTTTTTAATATTTGAATTTACATCCTTCTGAGTAAGTGCGAGACCATACTGTGCAAGCTGGCTCCACAAAAGAGGTTTTTTAATCGTACCCGCTGAAGCGATTCCGGCATTTGTAAAAAGGTCTCTGTTCCAGTACATCACAAGAGGGTCGATAGTGAACGGAATCGCAGTGATGCCTTCCGTACGGAGATAGAGCTCAGTTTCGCTTACATATGTATCAGTAAAATCCCTCTGGGTCATCGCGGTATATGGTATGAGAAGGAGCTTGTTTTCATTTGCCAAAATCATGTCCTGGGGGATGAGAATCGCGTCCGGTCCACGGCCGTTTGCAAGGGCATTTACGAATTCAGACTCAAAAGTGGCCTCACTCTTTTCGACGTATGTAACGGGAAGCTGGTCAATTCGTGTTGAGTTTACTTGGGTAATAAAATTCATCACCTTGTCGTTTGGCAAGGTTCCCCACACGGTGATCGCGGAAAGGGACGTCTGACCCGAACTACTTTTAAACAAAGAAAATGCAACAACACCAGCAACAATAAACAGGACAAATATTGAAATCAGGATGAGTTGAAATTTGCTCATGATGTCGTTTTATTTTTTAAATATGATGCCATAATGGTGGTCACCTGCGTCAAAATTCTTTTCTATGATAAACCCAACTTTTTGAAAGAGCGATTCAGTAACTGAGCTCGGCACGAGCGTTCGCGGAGAAAGAGGGCTCCCTGATTGCCAATCGATGACCATTAGTTTTCCTCCCGGTTTCAAGATGCGCTTAAGTTCAAGGGCAAGATTGTCCCTGTCTTGTAGCTCTATCTGGAAAAGAGTGTTCGAAAGGATGACACGGTCAGCGATTGATTCACGGAGCTTGGTACCACCTATCTTTTCGGCATTTCCCCATACGGCCTCGATATTGTGCAGGCCGATAAGACCGGCTGAGTTTTTAATCTTATCAAGAAGGTCACGCTGAACGTCAACAGCGTATACCCTGCCTGGTGCACCAACTTTTTTTGCGGCCTCAATAGTGTAGAAACCCGAACCGGCTCCAATATCAACAACGCTCATTCCTATTTGAACATCGAATTGGGCTATATTTTTTACAGGATCGGAGAACATAGTGTTGCTCCATTATACAGCGGTTTATTTTTATAGACAAATGAGGGAAGCGAGCGAATCACCTTCTCGGAGCTTCATAACACGAACACCCTGAGTAGAACGGCCGAGTGTTGGGATTTCTTTGAGATCAACGCGGATGACTTGGCTCTTTTTTGACATTGCTACAATTTCCTCATCGTCGTCAGTAACTACCTTTGCAGCCATAAGAGAACCCGTCTTTTCGGTAACGTTCATAGTGAGGATACCTGAACCGCCACGATTTTGAACCTTGTATTCTGAAAGCTCGGTCTTTTTTCCATAGCCGTTTGCACCCATAACAAAGAGAGCTGGGTTTTTGGCATTTTTTGAAACCACGTCGGCTGAGATTACGAAGTCTGCTGCGATTTTTTTCTTTGCATCTTCTTCAGCAAGGCGAATAACACGAACACCCGCCGCTCCGCGACCCATTTCACGAACATCATCTTCTTTAAAACGAATTGATTGACCTTCTTTTGTGGCTATGACAATATCGTCATTTTTTGAAGCAAAAGACACTGAGATAAGCTCATCTCCTGCGTCGAGGGTAATCGCGATAAGACCCGAACGTCGAACGTCATGGAAATGCTTTGCAGCTGATTTCTTTCCGGTGCCATTTTTCGTAACCATCATAAGAGAGAGATCTTCAACTGCTTTTTTGTCTTTTGGCATTGGGAGCACAGATGTTACGCGCTCACCCTCAGAAAGAGAGATGAAGTTCATGATTGACTTGCCTCTGGTAGCACGCTTCCCTTCAGGAATATCGTACATCTTTATCTGGTATGCTTTACCTTTATCAGTAAAAAATAGGAGCTCGTTGTGAGTCGAAGCAAAGACAAGGTGAGAAATAAAATCCTCTTCTTTTGTATCAAGGTCAACAACGCCCACACCTCCACGCTTTTGTTTTCTGTATTCATCGGGATTTGTGCGCTTTACATAGCCGCCTTTTGTGAGGACAAGCACGCTTTCTTCGTCAGGAATAAGGTCTTCTGGATTGAAATCCTTGAGACCGTGTCGAACGAGCTTTGTACGGCGTTCATCGGCATATCGAGCTCTGATATCAGTAAGCTCGGTCTTTATAATAGCGCGTACCCTCTTTTCGCTTGAAAGAATACTCTTTAATTCTTCGATAAGAGTTTGGACCTCCTTCAACTCATCGAGGACTTTCTTTCGCTCAAGACCAGCAAGCTTAACAAGTCGCATTTCGCAAATAGCAGTCGCTTGTTTGTCCGAAAACTTAAACTTCTTCATCAAGTTTGCATGTGCTTCGATGCCATCCTTTGACCCTCGAATAAGCGAGATGATTTCATCGATATGGTCGAGGGCTTTTTTGAGGCCAAGCAAAATATGCTCGCGCGCTTCCGCAGCATCGAGGTCGAATTTTGTTCGTCGGCGGATGACTTCGATTCGGTGAATGATGAACTCTTCTAAAATAGACTTAAGTGAGAGCGTCTGAGGAACACCATGCACAAGAGCAACAGTGTTTACATGGAAAGCGTCCTCGAGCTGAGTATGTTTATATAGAAAGTTGAGAACTTTTTCAGGATATGCGCCCTGCTTAAGCTCAATAACAATGCGCATTTCTTTGTCAGACTCATCGCGAAGTGCACGAATACCTTCGAGGACTTTGTCGCGGACAAGGTCGGCGATCTTCATGATGAGCTCAGATTTTACAACACGATAAGGGATCGAGGAGATAATAATCTGATACTGACCTTTCTTGTCTTCGACAATTTCCGCTTCCCCGCGTACGACAATACCCCCACGACCAGTCGTGTATGCATGCTGGATGTCCTTTTCGCCATACATGATGCCGCCTGTTGGAAAGTCGGGTCCCTTCACAAATTTAAGTAAATCTTCGGTTGTAGCATCGCTATTTTCAAGCAAATGCTGCGTTGCGTCGACAACTTCACCGAGGTTGTGTGGAGCGATATTTGTGGCCATACCAACGGCAATACCAAGCGTACCGTTCAAAAGAAGGTTTGGGACTGCGGTGGGCATGACGGTAGGCTCCTTTCGAGTACCGTCATAGTTTGGACGAAAATCAACCGTCTGTTTTTCAATATCACGCAAAAGCTCGGCGGATACGCGAGACATACGAGCCTCGGTATATCGCATCGCAGCGGCAGAGTCTCCGTCGATGTTTCCAAAGTTTCCTTGGCCTTGGATGAGCTGATACCGCATTTTAAAATCCTGCGCCATCACCACCATGGAGTCGTACACGGCAACGTCACCGTGTGGGTGGTAGTTACCAAGCACGTCTCCGACTACCACGGCTGATTTTCGAAACTTTGCAGAAGCAGTAAGACCTTTTTCATGCATGGCATAGAGGATACGACGATGCACTGGCTTCAGACCATCACGAACATCTGGAAGTGCGCGGCCAGTAATAACAGACATGGCATAGTCGAGATATGACTCTCGCATTTCTGTCGTAATATTTCTCGCGACAATACCGAGCGCCGGATCTCTCGGCGCCGGAACTGCTAATTCTGGTTTTTCATTTTTTCCTTTTGACATGTGTTACTGGTTATTTTGATTATTCTGTACTGCATTCTGCCCGGCAGCGCTGCCAGGAAGAACTTCTATCGAAGATGATGCATTTTTTGAGTCTGAAAATAAGCTTGAGAAAGCGCCTTTAATTGAAGCGAACGAATCCGAAACAGATCCGGTGAGAGAGCTCCCGATTGAAGCAGCTGGAGACGGTACAGAACTCTCTCCTGTAGAGATAGTGCCAAGAGAAGCGATCCAAAAAAGAAAGATGACAAGGGTGATACCTGAGGAAAGGCCAAAAGCGAGGCGCTTACGATACGACTCTGGTTTTGCTCTCAATTTTTCAAGATGTCTAATCACTTTTTCCATAACAGTATTTTACCATATTACTCCTTGATTGACTCGAGGAGAACAACGTCGGCCTCCTTTCCTTCCAAATCCTTTCGCTTAAGCGTGAGCTTGGCGACTGGGGTGGGATTTTCACCGGCTTCCTTGAGGAAGATTTTCAATGCGTCTTTTGCGCCTATATCACCGTAGTGCATAGGGATGATTATCTTTGGTTCAAGAGAGACCGCTAGCTTGTATGCTTTTGCAGGATCGAGAACACCCTCTGTTTTTCCATCTCCACCAATCGGTACAAAAAGAATATCAATTTCATCGAGCGCTTCGATGGTTTCGTTTTTAAGCTCTGGAGTGTTGATTGGGCCAAGGAAACAAATATTCATATTCTCAAGCGAGACAGTATATATAGTATTGATAAGCGGCTTGTCGCCAGGATTTAAACCGTAGCTAGACTCTGAAGCGAGACCTTTTATAAAAACACCTTTCACTTCATACTCACCAGGGCTGATTATTGAAAATGGCTTTTTGTCTCCGTGGGTAACTTGGTCGACACCGTTGAAATCTTCATGATATGTCGACATGAGAACAACATCCGCACCAAAACGCTTTGGCTTTAGCTTTGAATCTTTGGAAATGGGATTGAACGCAAGAGTAATATCTCCGAACTGAACCTTGAAGAATTCTGCTCCTAAATACGTGATAATCATGGCGGTATGATAGCACTAAACACATACGCAGTCTAGCGAAATGTGTGGTGAATTGTTACTTGATTTGCTTGCTTCCGCGGCCGGTGGTGAGAGCCTCGAGGTATCGCACAGTGAGTATGCCGAGACATGTCCAAAAGACACCAAACGATATACCCGCAACGACATCGCTAAACCAATGCACATTCAAATATACTCTACTAAAGCCAACGAGTGCTATCAAAAATACGTTTATCATCACAAAGATTTCCTTAGTGGTGCGATTCTTCATATATCGTGAGAAGAAATAGATGAGAAGTGTAAAGAAAATCGCAGCGGCAACAGCGTGACCACTTGGAAAACTGTATCCTGTCTCAAGAATCGCTTCGTTGACCGGCCGAACTCTTCCGACGACAACCTTAAGCGCATATCCAAAAAGCAATCCTGTTGGAAATGTCGCAACAAGAATGTACATATCGTGACGATATTTTTTCCAGACAAACCAGGCAAAAAGTCCGACAGCCGCCACACATAGTACTGCCGGAGAAAAAATATTTGTTATCCCCACCATTATCATCGTAAAGAGATGTGATGCATGTTCGGAAAAAACTTTACTTACCGCAATATCCAAAGGGGCCATAAAAGGCTGTGATACAACATCCTGAATCATTTTAAAGAAGAAGTAGAGTGAAACAAGGAGTGCGACCAAAATATGCAGGTCGTATTTTGCAAAAATGTGTCGACGGCTGTTTATAAAATAGTATGCAATAGCAACAAGTGCGGCGATCCCTATACCCATCGTTGTAAACTGTCCAATATAATGAATGACCACCTTATAGCTTGCGCCAAAGACATACCCGATAGCAACAGATGACGTCCCCCAGAGTACGCAGCCGATAAAATCAGCAACCCAGAAGGTTTTTACATTTCCCTGGCTCGCACCGACAAGAAAAGGCATGTATGCCCGAGTCACGGGGGTAAATCTCCCGAGAATAATAGCCTTTCCTGTGTGTCGCTCAAGCGCTTCTTTTGCTTTATCAATATGTTCCTGTTTTAAAAGGAAATACTTTCCCCATCGGGTAATAAGTCCATAGCCGTATTTTCTGCCAAGAAAAAAAGAGATAATATCCCCCACAAACGCTCCGAGAGATGCGATAAGAGCGACAATATAGACATTCAATATGCCGAGATGGGCAAAAAAACCAGCAAGAAAAACAGCGGCGTGTCCGGGGATGATTGATCCAATAAGCGGGAGTGCCTCAACGACGGAGATGACGCCAAGGATCCAATATCCTCCGGCATGGAGAATGCTTTGTAGGTGGCTAAATATCATGCAGGGATAGCATATCATAAAGCCGAGATAAAATCTTTATAAAATAAAAATGAAATATTTATGAAGGAATTATGAAAGATAAATCATAAAATGCTCGATTTTTTGAAACATGTCCCCTATAATTACCCTACATGAAGATATTAATAGTCGAAGATGATGTCGAGGTAAGCAATTTCCTTAAGGTCAGTTTCGAAGCGGAATCAAATACCGTCGACGTAGCGCACAATGGCGCCGATGGATCATATCTCGCAAGAACAAATGAATACGATGTAATAATCCTCGATCATTCCCTTCCAAAGAAAAACGGGGATGTTGTCTGCGGAGAAATTCGAGCAATCGGAAAGGCGACACCAATCATTTTTCTTTCGGTGACGGAGGAGACGCGACAGAAAATCGACGCTTTGGAAAAAGGTGGCGATGACTACCTTACTAAACCGTTTTCTTTTGAAGAATTGCGCGCTCGCATAAGAGCTGTTTTACGAAGACCCAACAAAATAGAGGGTGTGCTTCTCTCAGTTGCTGACATCATCCTTAATACAGAGAAACAAACCGTCACCCGTGCCGGGCAAGGAATATATCTCACCAGAAAAGAGTTCAATTTACTTGAATATCTCTTACGAAATTGCGGGAGGGTGGTTTCAAGGGGTATGATCATGGAGCATGTCTGGAACGCCGACAGTGACCCATTTTCAAACACAATTGAGTCACACATTTTAAACCTTAGAAAAAAGCTTAAAGTCAAAAGAGGTAGTAAAGACATCATTCGTAATGTACCTGGGCGAGGATATATGGTCGACGCTTAATTTTTGTTAAGATAGAATCAACATTTTAGAAAGATTTTAACTTTTCTTCATCATAATTTCATGACGCTCTAGTACAATTTTGAGTACATGGAGTGGTCGACCATGTTTAGTAATACAAATAAAAAAATGAAAAAGGGAGAAAACAAAGAATCAAAGGAAGAGTATGCCCCATGGAACGAATGATCGATAAATCAAAAGCTGCAATGCATGCCATTACAAATTCCCTAAAAAGGACTGTCGTGGTTTGCATTGCACCATACTCTGACAATGAGGACGAAAGACGCCACGAATACATACTGAACATAATACTTCTAATATCTTTATTATTCCTTGTTATTCTTGATGGAACTATTGTTTACAACATATTCAGACTTGGAAGTATGTACCACGGGATTCCTTTGCCTGTTTTTGGTGGTCTAACACTTTTATGTACCCTTGCAATCATCGGCTCAAAAAGAGGGTATGCAAAGATTATCTCCTATATTCTGATCACAGTATATGTTTTTGGTTCAATTTATTCCGGTTGGCATTGGGGTGCAAGCCTACCAGCTACATTACTGTCATTTGCACTCATTGTTGTAGTATCAAGCGTACTCGCGGGAAGTAGATTCGGATTTATACTGTCCGGCATACTCTTGATAGTATTGATAATCCTCGGCTATCATGAAATATATTTTCTAAAGGAATTACCATGGAAAAATGAAACTATCGACAGGACTGACATCGTCACATACTGTGCAATCCTCGTCTTCATCGTCGGAATAACATGGCTATCAAATTCAGAGATAGAAAAATCCCTCAATCGCGCACGTACATCAGAAAAACTTCTTCAGGAGGAAAAAGATTCGCTTGAAATAAAAGTGTCAGAGAGAACAAGCGCACTTAGAAAAGCCCAGATCGAGCGCACAGCAGAACTTGCACACATGATTGAATTCGGAAAATTATCCCAAGGCATCTTCCATGACCTCATGAATCCCTTGAACGGCTTAAGCCTTTATATGAATACAGTCAAAGGTGTGGATATTCCCGAAATAAAGGGTGCTCATGAGCACATCTTAAAAGCAATTTCAGCATCTCAAAAAATGGGAGACGTGCTCGTACAGATAAAGAAAAAAATTAAGACATCTTCATTCACTGACGAAAAAGATACTTCCCGGGAGACACTTTCTGTGCAGGATGAATGCGATTCCGCGATAAGCCTCTATACGTTTAGAGCACGGAATGCGAACATTGCAATCAACAAAAAATATTCTAATAAAGACGATATACTCTACGCCGGCTGCCCTATTTATTTTTACAGGATATTTTCAAATCTTATAATAAACGCTCTGGATGCTCTAGAACAGACCGATACTACCAATAAAGCAATCACAATCGACATAAAATTGATCAGACTAAAGACTGGCGACAAAACACAGAGACAGATAAAAATAGAAGTCTCCGACAATGGTTCTGGTATCCCCAGACAAAATATTGCAAAAATATTTGATCCCTTCTTTACCACAAAAGGTAGCTCGGGTGGCACAGGAATCGGTTTAACTACAGTTAAAGATCTTGTTACAGAAAAGCTTGGTGGAACAATTAGCGTAGATAGCGAGGACCGAAAAGGTACACGTTTTAAAATAGTCATCCCATCGAAAAGATAGTGGCTAGCGTGGGTAAGCTGCAATAAAAAAATAAAATGGAAATTGAAAAATTCGATGCATATATCGAGGGTGTAATTTCTTGCATAAGAAAACTACAAAATAAAGATGGGTCTTTTGGTGAAAATATATTCACGACAGCTTTTGTCCTGCATAGTCTTAAAAAAATATCAGGGTGCAATAATTTGGAGAAAGACACTATCGAAAAGATGGCGAAAAAAAGCGAACTATTTTTAAGTTCGCAAAAAAACCTAGAGGGATCCTGGAATTATCACTATCGCCAAAGACCCGCCGCACTCCCCGATGATATTGATGACACATTCTGCGTATTAAGTTCAATACATATATCCGATCCCGAAAAAATCAATCCCGCAGATTTCGCTGTTATAGAAAAAATCCTGAAATCAACAAGAGAAAAAACATCTGGTGTCTATAATACATGGATATATAAAACAGGATACAAAAAAGACTCAACATGGAACGATACTGATCCAGTGGTAAACGCAAATATCGCCTACTTTCTGGCTCTTTGCCATAGGAAGTCTGGCTGCATTGCGGAATATATCGACAAAGCCATAGAGCAAGATTTTCCTTCAAAATACTATAGCAATCCTCTGCTTTCATCCTATTTTGTGTGCCGAGGATATGGTGGAATGAAAAAAGAAACCTTGAAAGAAAAAGTCTACCTGCGAGCCGAAAGAGAAAGTAAAAAAGAAACAAATCCCACAGGTCTCGCTTTTTGTCTTGCATCGCTTTTATACCTTGGGGAATCCCCTCACAACCTCGATATACAAAAATACGCTGAAAAAATAATCGGGGTGAGAAAGAATACATCTGGATTATCAGATATAGGCTCCGAAAATTTATACATAGAGAAAATATCGAAAAATGGGCCCGAATATGCGAGGTCAACTGCGATGGAATACGCCATTCGAGGAGAAGCTATTTCACTATATCTACGGGCACAAGAAAAAGACATGAGTGCGGAGATAGTTGCGTATATTGAAAATCGTATCTGCGTATTTCCAAAGCAACTTCAACACGAAATGACGTCCCTTCTACGTAAGACTGTTATTACTGGTAAAAAATCCAAGGCTTTTCTTTTCCCATTTCACGTCAGCAAAAATCTTTTAAATTGCAGTGTCGACAAGGAACACACATTGGTATGCTGTGCGCTCGGGGTGTATGGCTGGATGGCGTACACAATATACGATTCAATTATGGATCAGCCAGGTGACACAAGACAGCTCCCTATCGCCACTATTTTGTATAGAGAATTCTGCACACTTGGAAATGAAATATCAAAAAAGAATACAAGTAATAAAAGTTTTGGGCATTTTTTTAAAGAATTCATGGACACGATGGAATCTACACAGTATACAGAGATCACGAAACTACGACTAAAAATTGACCCTTCCCGCGAGATTGTATTTTTAAACAAATCACTACCCTGTATCTCTTCAAAAGAACATATTGAAAAATCAATCGGGTATGCACTGCCGTCACTCGGTATATTACTTGGGGCATGTAGCGATTATAGTGTGAGTGAAACACAAGGTATTGATGAATTGAATATCAAGAGATTTATTAAATTTTTTCGCGGATACATCGAAATCATGCAGGCGGGAGATGATCTGCGTGATTGGCACGAAGATATCAATAATGGAATCTTGACCCCAATCACACGACAAATTATCCAACACTGGCGAACATCCGGAAACCAAAAAGAAACGCACATAAATCTTATCCGAGAAAAAAACTGCTTACAAAAAATATATGATCGGCACGTACTTAAAAAAGAATCGCGTCGAATGATCAAAAAAGTCAATGCTCTAGTTAACATTATCGACTCAATGACTTTTTTTACTAACACTACCTTTATCAAAGAAAACATCATCCCTTACAAAAAAACTGCGAAAAATATCCTTTCAAGACCTAGAGAAACAATTAAGCAATGTAAAGATCCTGCTTATACTCCCCCACACCCACAAACTCCGCCTCGCCCCGGATAATTTTTTCAAAAGGCCTACAGGCAAAACATCCTTCTTCCCCTTTTGGACACTTGAATACGCCTGATTCACGGGCTTCTTTTACCGATCGTGCGGCGGCAATGACACGTTCAAAGGACTCCTCGAGATTCGGCAGCCCAACTGAAATAGGCTCGTCGTCTTTATCCAGATACCAATACTGTGCACCAGTCACCTTTCTTTTCTGAAGTTTATGCAAGAGAAGCTGGTAGATAGGGAGTTGGAGGGATTCGCCCTTCTCTTCATTTTTTCCTGTCTTAAAATCGAGAATAGTAAGACTGTCATCTTCAGCATTGTGAATAAGCCAGTCTATTTTTCCGCAGAGAATAATATTTTCATCGGGAGAAATAAAGAAGTTTGGGAGCATACCGTCAGCACCCTCTTTTATCTTCACTGTCTTTTTCAAAAGAGGACCAGGGTGTTCTGTAACTCGAGATATCATTGCGTGACCTCGAGCCTTCGCCTGCGCTTCTTCTTCATGCGAGATAAAACCACCTCTCTTACCGGAAACTTTTTTCCAGGCTTCTTCGAAATGCTCGACAAGCGCCTCTGGTTTGATAAATCTTTCCTCAGTTTTGTATTTGGCTAACCCTTCTACAACTTCATGGACTGCCACTCCAAGAGAAAGGGCTGGTGAGACAATATTTATCTTCCTTCGGGTCTTTGGGTCCTTGTAAACATTGTGCAAATAGTAACACCGTGGACACTTCAAAAAATCACCCATAGACGAATGCGAGACCCACACAGCTGAGTATTTATCTTGCGCCATATACCCATAGTCTACCACCTAGGACTTCCCTATGCTATTGTACTTCCATGCAAGAGCGCGTCTGGGAAAATGAATACAAAAAGCCCACATTGGTAACCATGGGCACTGAACCACAGGTAGCTGTAAAGGATTTTTTGCGCTGGCTCAGGCGAGATCAGAAAATCCCCCTTGAAAACCTCAATGTACTTGATTTAGGCTGTGGCAACGGCAAAAATGCAAACTATATCGGAGGACTTGATTCAACAAATGAAGTTACTGGAATTGATATTTCAGATACTGCACTTTCCCATGCCCGCACATATGCACCATCGACTAAAAACGTGACGTACTTGAAACAAAGCATCGGCGAGACGCTCCCATTTACTGATGGCACTTTTTCTGTGGCTCTCGATGTGACATCTTCAAATTCACTTAATGAAAAAGAGCGGGCTACTTTTCTAAAAGAAACATCCCGCGTATTAAAACCAAAAAGTTTTTTCTTCGTTCGCGCGCTCTGCAAAGATGGCGATGCAAACGCAAAGACTCTTTTGAAAACAAACCCTGGTCCAGAAAAAGACACGTATATAATGCCTGAATTCGGGCTTGTCGAACGAGTCTTTTCAAAAGAAGACTTTATCGCAACATACTCACCCCTTTTCACCATTTTAAAACTAGAAAAAGAAACTCACTACACGAAATTTTCCGGAAGACTCTATAAGCGAAATTTTTGGATTGGATATTTGCAAAAAGTATGAAAGAGTGGTAAAATAATTTTTCACATTTTATGAAGTGGATCATTTTTACAGGTACATGGCGACTGACAAACAAGGAAGTTGAATACGACGTTCGGCAAGCAGCGCGGGCTGTTTTTGAGCGTGGCGACGGCATAGTCACTGGTGGCGCAACTGGTGTAGATTATTTTGCAATGGATGAATTTGTGAAATTAAATCCAGAATGCACACGTATCCGAGTTTTTATACCCGCTCGACTTGAACATTTTATTGCAGACTACAGAAAAAACTGGAAACATGACCCTATCGGGGACCAAGACATCGAAAGTCTTCACCATCTATTGAAACTTATAAAAGAACGTAATCCGAGTTCTGTGTACGAAGTAAGAAAAGAGTCTGGTGATATTACCCAAGAAGAATATGATCTTCGCCACAACGAAGAAGTCGCTTTTTCCGACGAAGTGTATGCTTTCCACGTAAATAAAAGTGGCGGAACAAGTGACACAATCGAGAAAGCAACAGCTGCAGGCCTCGCTATATCCCTCCACAAAAAATACCAGATAAACCTCGACAAAATCTAAACAATCAGATATAGTACCCCAACGCGCAAGCTAACCCCGCACCTTAATTTTATTAGTTAAAAAGCGGATCCTGCGCATCAAAATATGTTCAAAAAATTGAAAGAGAAGCTCACTCACAAAGAAGGTGATGTGAAAGACGAAACGGCAACAGTGGCAGTAGCAGCAAAAGATACGGAAACGACATCTTCAGATGCTCCGGTTTCAGTTGCAGCAGCAAAGAAAGAAGCGAAAGTAAAAAAGGCTAAAAAGGCAGTTCCAGCAGAGGAAACCGAAGCGGCTATTTCAAAGCGAAATAGCATCATGGGTAGACTTGTTGAGAATATGCAAAATCCTCCATCAGAGGGTGATATCGTTGAAGGTCCTGTTATCAATATCGAAAAGGCAGCGGTCTACATCGACCTCGCTCCATACGGTACAGGTATCATTTACGGAAAGGAATTCATCACTGCTCGAGATATTATTAAGAAAATCAACATCGGCGATAGCATTGCCGCAAAGGTTGTTGATCTTAATAACAAAGAAGGCTATGTCGAACTCTCCCTCAAGGAAGCACGACAAGCACTTATCTGGAGCGAAGCAGAAGAAGCAATCAAAACAAAGAAAACTCTTGAGCTCCCTGTTATGGAAGCAAACAAGGGTGGACTTATCATCGCATGGCAAGGCATCTCAGGATTCCTTCCTGCATCTCAGCTTAAGGCTGAACACTACCCTCGCGTAGCGGATGGCGACAAGGATCGAATTCTCGAAGAATTGAAAAAGCTTGTTGGCAAGAAAATTTCAGTTTCTATTATTTCAGCACTTCCAAAGGAAGGTAAACTTATCTTCTCTGAAAAGAGCCCGGAAAATAAAGAAAAGGAAAAGATTGTCGGCAAGTACAATGTTGGTGACGTATTCGAAGGAACTGTTACTGGTATTGTTGACTTCGGAGTCTTTGTTAAAATCGAAGATGGTCTTGAAGGACTTGTACACATCTCAGAAATCGACTGGTCACTCGTTGAAGATCCTCGCCTCCTCTTTAAAGTTGGTGGCAAGGTACATGTAAAGATTATCGACATAAAAGACAATAAAATTTCTCTTTCTATCAAAGCTCTCAAGGAAAATCCTTGGGTTGAAGCTGCGAAGAAATACAAGAAAGATAAAGTCGTTGAAGGTGTTGTTATCAAATTCAACAAGCACGGTGCACTCGCATCGATCGAAGAAGGTATCGCTGGTCTCGTTCACATAAGCGAATTCGGCTCAGAAGAAAAACTCCGAAAATCACTTGAACTCGGCAAGACATACACATTCAAGATCACTCTTTTTGATCCAAAGGAACAAAAGATGGCATTGAGTTTTGTAAACAAGGATGCGGCAGTTGTAGCGAAAAAATAAAGACGAAAGAAACCGCAATCTACAAAAGTAAAAAGCCGCTCGAAACTTGGTTTCGAGCGGCTTTTGCTTTTTACTAAAAACTATTTAAAAGATTTCTACGGGAGCCCTTCGATAAGTGATCGCACACGATCAAAGTCTGAACGGACATCGCAGAGTTGGTCGAGACGTTCTTGCTTTTCAGCGATTGTTTGGGTGAGAAGAGCATAGAGTCCTTCACACACAATAGCCCCTTCACAAAGCTCGGAAACCGTCATGCGTCTCCTCTTTGGCGGATACGCCTCGGAGATAACACCCTTGTGCATCCAAGTAAGTGAGAGGTCACTTGGGGATATACTACGAGCCACTATCGACTTGGTCTTATACTGCCGCTCCCACTTCCCAACACGTGGCTTCAATTCGTAATCACAATGGATAAAGACCATCTCTGCTTGCCTCGTCAAAACGATAAAGTGATCATGCAAGCATTCTTGATCTCTTCCGTGTGTGGTTACAAAACGGTTAGTGACCGGTGAGTCACAAGGCAATGAGCACAATTCAACACACTGTGTCGTCGGACTGATAACATTTTTGACACTTTGAAGCACGTCGTCGCTTGTTTCAAAAAAAGCATCGTGTAACCCGCCCGTGAACGTATCGTTCATGTGCTCCCTCAAAAGACGCATGCCGGACATGTATTTGAGCCTGGGCTCGATACACCCAGCAAGATGGCCTATAATCTTGAGCCAATCTTCCTGTGTAAGTTCCTGTTGTTTTACTTTTCGCCCGAGAACAAAATCTACGGCGCGAGGAGTGCTGGTGGACGTATCCATTTTCAGACCTTTCTCTTTAGTTGTTGTTTGTGCTTGATGAGTCGCCTGCTGAGGACGTATCCCGAATCACAGAGCGAATCTAGCTCAACATTAGTACAAAAAATTAAAAAGGATATATTGACTTATTTATAAAATATGTTATTGTGAATTTTAGAAAGGCTTCTTGATGAAATCAATAAAAATTACCTTGAAACTGCTCGTTTTCATGGCACTCCTCGCCTTCCCTTGTTTCGTTCCGACCGTGGCAAAAGCTGCGACAAACGACTACTTCCAGATCAACATTGACCGCGTCTTTATGCACGTCCCCGGGGACTACTCGGTGGCATACACCGGTATAGATAAGGTTGTGACGATTGAGCGGATGATCTGGGATGACCCCATGGAAAGTCCGCCGGAATTTCTCATCAAAAGCTGGGTAATGTCCCGGAACAAAAACTGGGTGAGAAGGCCCGCCATCAAATCGGTCATCATCGCCGATGTGTCACACGGCGAACCGATGTATGCCAAAGTTACGGGAGACGGAAGTTCATTCGTCATCGCCCTCCACATTCATTCCGCAGAAGAAATCGGCGGCGGCGAATGGTCAACGGGCGGAAAGCATCCTCAAAAACAGGACACGGTCATCGTCCAATGACGATGGTCTGAAATTCAAAACCGGTACGAGTGTACCGGTTTTTTTATTTTTATTTATTTATTTCTATTTATTTTGCGGCGTTTATATTTTTAAAGTAATCATCAAGAACCTTAAAGGCTGGAGATTTGTCATCCACCTCTTGATACGTTTCTTTATTCACCCATCGAAAATCAAGGTGTTCATTACTTATAGTTACCTCACCAGAAACATATTCACATTCATAAGCAACCAAATATACTTTTTTACCAGCAAGACGGTGGTGTGGAGGAAATATATTTATCCACGTTGCAAATGGACTACCGATCTTAATTTCAAGCCCCACTTCTTCTCTCACTTCTCTTTTTAGGGCTTCGTGCACATCGACTTCTCCCTCTTGAATTTTTCCACCGGGAAAATCAATACCTGGGAGAGGCTTTGGAAAACCAAGGGTTAGGATATCGTCACCCTTTCTAATAAGTGCCTTCTGCCCGACATAAAAAATCTGGTCATCTTTCATTGTATGTTTGCCAAATAATTAACCTGCATTGTAAATACTCATCGCCTTCTCGCGGCTTTCAGTGACAATAGTCTCGATTGCACCAATTACATTTTTTGTGACCTTTTTAATTTCGGGAACTTCGGTGGGCTTAAATTTTCCTAAAATAAACTTTTCAATTTCCTTTTCACCATGAGGTACTTTTGCAAGGCCATTTGCCTTTGCAGGAGCGACACCGACACGTACGCGGACGAATGCTTCAGTTTTAAGTGATTTTATGATCGATTCGAGGCCATTATGCCCTCCCGAGCTACGATTAAATGAAACTCGAATAGAACCCATCGGTAAATTGAAGTCGTCGTAGATGACGATGAGCTTCTCTGCCTTTTTGAGAACTGACTTTGCAGTGGCGCTTGTAGGTCCACCCACGACTTGACCGACAAGTGGAATGAGTGCGGAACCCGATTTATTCATAAACGTCTCAGGGGCGACAAGTTTGACGCTTTCCGCTGACTTCCCTTTGCCAATCTCCCCGGAAACGACAAGGGCATTGATTTTTTTATCAAATTTGAACCCTGCGCCATCGCCTTTTGCGTCAGCACCCATCTCCTTTGCGAGTGCATAAAGCATCATGCGGCCTGTGTTGTGCCGCGTATCTTTGTATTCTTCTCCTGGATTGCCGAGTCCTGCGATTATGTATGCCATACGCTTAGTATGACACGCATTAAAATCTTGTGTCAAACGCTCTTTGGCACTACAATACATTCACACCTGCACTTTCGCCTCTTATAAATCATAAAAAAATAAAAATGGACGACGAACAAAAAATTCCAGGAAACGCTGCCCAAGCGAAGAAAGAAAATTTTTTCTACGACATCATCAAGTTCGCCCTTATCGCCATTATTATTATCGTCCCGATACGAACATTCATCGCTGAGCCATTTATCGTCTTCGGCGCATCGATGGATCAGACATTTGCCAACGGCGAATACCTCATCGTTGACCAAGTAAGCTACCATTTTGAAAAACCGTCTCGCGGAGATGTTGTCATTTTTAGATATCCAAGAAACCCAAAGCTTTACTTCATAAAGCGTGTTATTGGACTCCCTGGTGAAACCGTCACATCAGATAACGGCACTGTTACGATCACACCTGTGAGTGGAGACACCTCGAAGAACTTTATTCTTTCTGAACCATATGTCTCAGAAGCAAGTAAATCATACGATTCATTTACCGAGACGCTTGGTCCGACTGAATATTTCGTCATGGGCGACAACAGAAACCAGAGCTCGGACTCAAGAGCGTGGGGACCACTTGATATGTCCTACATGCTAGGTCGTCCCATAATCCGACTTTTCCCTCCTTCAATATTTCCAGGTCGGGATACTAATTTAGGAAAATAACATGTCAAAGAAAAAAAATAATTCAGGCACATACGATCCAAAACACATCTTTCACAATCACCTTGATAGGATTGGTGAAGTTGCCGTCCACTACGGTTTTTCTCCAGCCAAAAGTCCGGAAATAAAAAAAGTGGATCTTGATAATGCAAAAACACTTCTCGATGGAGATTTTATTGAAAATGAATACGACCACACTCGCCTTCCCCTTCATGTAGAAGAAAAAATCGCCCTTCTTCGAATGTACAGCGAAGACAACATGCACAATCACCCTCAGCCGATTATGTTCTATTTCAAAGAACCTTTTAAAGGTGTGCCGGCGGCGCTCAAAAAAGCAGGGCCTTTCCACAGATACTGTGACCTTGAAATAATTGGCAATTCAAAAAGCATTGCCGAGGCAACACTTATACAAACTGCCCGAGTCATTCTTAAGGAAGAAGGGTATGAAAATATCTCAGTCGACATAAACAGCATCGGTGACAAAGACTCAATAGCGAAATTCACCCGTGACCTTACCGCGTACTACAGAAAAAATATAAACGACATGCACACTGAATGCCGTCAGCTTTTAAAACAAGACCCATTTGCCCTTCTCGGCTGCCAAAATGAAAAATGCATGAAGGTAAATGTTGAAGCTCCGAAATCAATTTCTTTCCTTTCCGAAACAAGCAGGAACCATTTTAAAGAGATTCTTGAATACCTCGAAGCACTTGGTATACCCTACACAATCAACAACAATCTCATAAGCAATCGAAAGTACTGCACCGAAACCATATTTACTATAAACAATCTCGATCACGAAAATAAAACTGGTTCAAAAGATCACAAAATACTTGCTGTTGGCGTTCGCTACGATGGTCTCGCAAAAAAAATAGGACTTAAAAAAGAAATCCAGGGTGCAGGAATATCAGTGCTCATAAAAGGCAACGACCCCGAACTCCGAAAAAGTGTCGAGAAAACAAAACGCCCATGGGTTTCTTTTGTCCAGCTTGGCTTTGAATCAAAACTTCTTTCCTTGGGTGTGCTCGAGCTTTTGCGCGGCGCAAAAGTCGCCCTCTATCAATCGCTCGCAAAAGACCGCCTTGGCGCACAAGTTTCCGTGATTGAAAAAAACAAGATTCCCTATACGATCATCATGGGCCAAAAAGAAGCGATGGAGAAAAGCGTCATCGTGAGAAATACAGAAACACACGCACAAGACACAGTACTCCTCGCAGAACTCATCTTATACATGAAAGATCTCGACAAAAAGTAGCTCCTGTCTTGCAAAAATAAACCTCCCGTGGTAACATTCTGGGACATAAAATTATGACAAACGTAGAAGTATCACGAAACCCAAACGAAAATAATCTAAGCGTATTGCGACGCTTTACAAAGAAAGTACAAGGTTCTGGCGTATTGCCCCGTGTTCGAGGTATTCGCTATGCTGCCCGCGTTCTTTCTCCTTATAAAATAAAACAAAAGACACTCGCAAGCCTCAAGCGAAAAGAAGAAATCAAAGACTTGATAAAGCTCGGCAAAATGCCTGAGAAGCCAACTCGATTCTCTCGATAGTCTCACCCCTAGACCGCATGGAAAGTACTGTAAAAAGAGACGCCTTGTTTGAAAAAATAAAGATTGCAATCCTCGGAAAAGACTACGACTTGAGCGTAGTCTTTGTTCGTTCTCCCAAGATGCGTGAGTTAAACCGAAGCTATCGAAACATCGATACATCGACTGATATTTTGAGTTTTCCACTTTCAAAAAATGAGGGGGAGATATATATATGTCTAAGCGAGGCTAAAAAAGAGGCCGTAAAATTTGACCGTTCTTATGATAATTTCATCTATTTTCTCTTCGTTCATGGACTAGTTCATTTGAAAGGTTTCGATCATAGTAGTACAATGGAACGTATCGAAGTCCGATACAGAAAAATGTTCAATATCTAATTTCATTTTTCGATCGTGACTCGCCCTGTAAAATAATGTCACGATCACATATAACTGGAATAGATATCGGAACGTACTACGTCAAAGTGGTTATTGCCGTCGAAAATGACGAAAAAAATGAAGCCTCCAGCTCATCTTTTCCAAAGATAATCGGCACTGGTATGGCCGAATCCCGTGGCCTTCGCCATGGATACATCACCAATGTCCGCGAAGTAGCACGTAGCGTTCGTAAAGCACTCACTGAAGCCGAGCGCCGAGCAGGAGTCACTGTACGCAAAGCCTTTGTGTCTGTCGGTGGTATTGGGCTTGGAAGTATCGTATCGACAAGCTCAATTATGGTAACAAGAGCTGATTCTGAAATCACTGCTCTCGATATAAAACGTTTACATGAACAATGCGAAAAAGATATTCCCCCTTCCGCTTCACTCAATAGAAAAATACTCCATGTCGTCCCCCTTCAATACAAAATAGACGGCCGAGTCGTCCTCGGGAATCCCGAAGGAATGAAGACAAACAAGCTCGAAGTAAAGATGCTTTACATCACCTGTCTTGAGCATCACTTAAATGACCTCATCCAAGCAGTCGAAGAAGCTGGTGTTGACGTACAGGACGTCATGGCCGCCCCTATGGCTGCAAGCCTCGTCACTATTTCAAAAGCGCAAAAGATTGCCGGCTGTGTGCTTGCAAATATCGGTGCAGAAACAGTAACCATCGCAGTATTTGAAAATAACGTCCCCGTTTCCCTCGAAGTGTTTCCAATCGGCTCCACAGATATTACAAACGACATCGCTCTCGGACTCAAGGTTCCTCTCGAAGAAGCAGAACAGATAAAAATCGGTGCTATCACTGGGAACTCCTACCCTCGAAAAAAACTAGAAGAAATTATTGAGGCTCGACTTTCTGATATTTTTGAACTCATCGAAGCCCATCTTAAAAAAATCGGCCGAAGTGGTCTTCTTCCTGCGGGGATCGTCATCACTGGAGGAGGTGCCGGACTCGGCACCATCGAGGATATGGCTCGTGTAGCATTGCGACTTCCATCTAGAGTCGGCAGCATAAGTTTTTCATTTTCTGATAAATTAAAAGACAAGCAAAATTTCCGTGATGCATCATGGGCGGTCGCCTATGGCCTTTGTATTTTTGGCTTTCACGCAGAAGACGATCCGCCAATAAACACTATCGGTACGACAATCAGACGCGGATCCAAAAAAGTTGGCGAATGGTTCAAACAATTTCTCCCTTAGTTTTAACGGTTTTAGTCATCCTTTACAATAAACACAAACTCGTGTAAAAAGAGTCCAGAAAGGACCTTTTACATGAACGCAAAACCATCGCATCAAGTGGCTATTTTTGGTTGGGCCGGCACAGGGAAAACGTCTTCAGGAAAACTCATCGCGAAAGAACTTGGTTTTGAATTTATTTCCACTGGAAACATCTTCAGAAACATGGCGATAAAACGCGGCGTGACTTCACAGGAGCTCGAAGCGCTCGCAGAAGCCGACGACAGCATTGACCACGAAATTGATGACTTCATCATGGAGTTGGGTAGAACGCGATCACATATTTTGGTGGAATCGCGCCTCGCACACTTCTTCATGCCGGAGACTGCGATCCGGATGAAATTCTATTGCACTGACGATGAACGTTTTCGTCGTATCGCTGAACGAGAAAAAAAATCCATTAATCAAGCGGGAAGAGAGACTCGTGAACGTGAAAAGATCATCACCAAACGCTATGAGGCTCTCTATGGTATCACCGGTTTCTGGAAAGCTAGGCACTTTAACATCGTGCTCAATACGACTATTTGTCCACAAGAACTGACAGTCAAAAAAGCCGTCACGGAGATTAATGCTCTTTTGGCTTCGCGAACATAAACCACAACACACCTTAAACCGCATGTCGCCTTTGATATGCGGTTTTTTATTTGGTATCATACGCACATAATCACTCAAATTATATGCCCAATATAACACCAGAAATCGAAGCATTTGCCCGAATTAAAGTCATCGGAGTCGGAGGTTCCGGAAAAAACGCCGTAAACCACATGATCAGCTCAAAAGTAAAAGGAGTTGATTTTATTGCGATAAATACAGACGCACAAGACCTTCACCATTCCCTCGCAAAAAAGCGTATCCATATAGGTAAAAATCTTACCCGAGGATTGGGCACGGGTATGAATCCAGAGATCGGCAAGCGTGCGATCGAAGAAACAAAAGAAGAGGTGCAAGAAGCGCTAAAAGGCTCCGACATGGTCTTCATTGCTGGAGGATTGGGTGGTGGTACATGCTCTGGTGCAAGCCCTTCAGTTGCTCGTACAGCAAAAGAGCTCGGTGCACTCACTGTTGCCGTTGTCACAAAGCCATTTTTCTTTGAAGGACAGCAGCGAGCAAAAATCGCCGATGCAGCCCTAGAAGAACTCCGAAAAGAAGTCGTCGCAATCATCGTCATTCCAAACGATCGCCTTCTTTCTACCATCGAAAAAAATACAACCGTTAAAAATGCATTTGCTTCTTGTGACGAAATTCTCCGCCAAGCTGTCGAGGGTATATCCGACCTCATCACTACTCCCGGACTGATCAATATCGACTTCGCTGATATTCGCGCAGTTCTTGAAAATTCAGGCTCAGCCCTCATGGGTATAGGTACAGCTGTGGGCGAGCACCGAGCCGTCGAAGCCGCAAAGCTCGCTATCAATTCCCCTCTCCTCGACGTTTCAATCACAGGAGCAAAAGGTGTACTCTTCTCGATTGCCGGTGGCGAAGATCTCACTATGTTTGAAATCCAAGACGCCGCAAAGGTCATTACCGAGTCTATCGATCCAAATGCAAAAGTCATCTTCGGTACTGTCCGCGACGACAAGCTTAAGAAAAATGAAGTTAAGGTCACTGTTATTGCAGCTGGTTTCCCTGAGCAGTCTATTACAGGCTCTTCAAACCGCATGATAGGTGGACTCAATCGTTCTACATCGACATCGTTCCAATCAAATACTGAAACTGTAGGATCAAGTATTTCTCGTGAGGAAAAGAAAGTGAAACCTACTCAACCTCAGCAAAGCGCTCCTGTTGCGGCACCGCAGCCCGCTCCAGCGGCCCCCATAAAAGAAGTAAAGGAGGATAAAAAACCTGCCGATGAAGACGACGACTGGGGTGCAGTTCCTGCTTTTCTACGACGCTCGAAGATAAAATAATTTTTAAAAAACAAAAATGACATATGATCTTGCAATAATCGGCGGTGGGCCGGCAGGAGTAGCCGCAGGCGTCTATGCCTCACGAAAAAGGCTTCGCACCGTGTTCATAACAAAAGACTTTGGCGGCCAAAGTATAGTCTCTGAGGGTATTGAAAACTGGATTGGTACAGTAAAAATTCCCGGATCTGAGCTCGCAAAAAAACTCGAGGAACATTTGCGTGCGTATTCACAATCCGCAAATGGTGAAGCGATAGTAGACATAAAAACTGGCGAGCTTTGTGAATCAGTCTCAAAAGCCTCTGCATATAACGAGAAAAATCCTGTTTTTACAGTAAAGACAAGTGGTGGATCCTATGATACTCGAGCTGTTCTTGTAGCTACTGGAAGCGATCGAAGAAAGCTCGATATTCCAGGTGCAAAAGAATTTGAACATAAAGGTCTTACCTACTGTGCTTCATGCGATGGTCCGCTATTTGCAGAGCAAGACGTAGTGGTTGTTGGTGGAGGAAACGCAGGCTTTGAAAGCGCAGCGCAACTTCTCGCATATTGCAAAAGTGTCACTCTTTTAAATCGAAGCGATACACTTCGTGCGGATCCATCGACAGTTGCAGGGATAACAGCAAACCCAAAAATGAAGGTTGTTTTAAATGCTGTTCCAAAAGAAATACGTGGTGACAAATTTGTAAACACCCTCGTATATAGTGAAAACGGCGCTGAAAAAACTATTTCCGTAACTGGTATATTTGTCGAGATTGGTTCAATTCCAACAACCTCATACGTAAAAGATATTGTCACTCTTGATGCGTTCAACAGAGTCGTTGTTGACCCAAAGACGCAAGAAACAAGTACAAAAGGCATATGGGCCGCAGGAGACTGTACAGACGGACTTTATCACCAAAACAACATCGCCGTTGGCGACGCGGTTAAAGCTCTCGAAAATATATACGTTCACCTTTCTAAGAAAAACTAAAGGTCTGCACTTCCTCATGTGACCTGCTGACACGCACCCCAAAGGCCCACTTTTGCTTTTTTTGCTGATTTTTGAGCAACCTTAAACTCCGCTTGGTATTTGTATGGCTCATTGAAGTATGTGTACTCTCGTGCAAATCCTTGTTCGATCATGTATTGATTGTAAAAAAGGCCGTCGGGAAAATCGGGGTTTTCTGCAGCGGGCACATGGACATATCCAAGCACCCTGCCGTATTTTTCGTAATCGCCTTTCTGCGGATCTTTTTCTATGGTAACTGGGCCGTACCCAAATATTTCTTTTGCCTTAGCTGAAGCTTCTGGACCAAAACACTGCACGGGCTTGCGCGGATCAACAACCTCAGGCGTGTCCATACCAATAAGGCGGATAGTGACATCGTGCCCACCCGCCAGCACGACAAGCGTATCACCATCAACCACCCTTTCAACAGGAAACTGCGTATCCGGCAGGATAAATTCGGCATATTTTCCCCCAGCCGAAGTCCGCCAGCCCCACACATAAATGGCTATACACGAAACGAGTACGGTAAACAAAACGCCAATCCAAATAAAAATAATCTTCATGCGCATACTATTACACACCAGTAATAAAGCCCCGTTAAAGAAACATTAAAATATTTCTAAAAAGTCATGATACAATATCCCTATGAATATCTTTTTATTTCTTCCAGCGTGGGCGTGGATACTTATCTCAGCGATTTTCTTTGGAATAGGCGAGTTTGTATCTAAAAAATTCGCCCTCAACCCCGGCTGGACATTATTTATCCTTTTTATTGCATTTGATATTATAAGCGCGGCCGCCTGGATACCTGCAATTTTTGAAAAAAACCAACTTTCCGCAACGGGCGTCATCTGGTCAATAGTCTCTCTCATGGCCACAGTCTCTATAGGCATACTCGCCTTCCATGAGAAAGTAACCCTTGTCCAATCAATAGGTCTCGCCACAGGACTTGTCTCCGTCGTCTTATTAAGTCTCTAAAAATTATTACTGATTTGGGTTCACAACTTTTCCGATAAATAAAATCTCACCAGTTTTGTCGTTTTGAATTACGAACATAGACTTTTTTCCCATTATTTTTTAGATAAGTTACTAAGGCAAGAAAATCATATTTTTTGTAAGGTTCGAGGTTGATGACTATTGTGACCTTCAACGGGACATCCCTCGAATGTGGGATAACATTTTAGATCAGTTGACCGCGTTGAATATGCGCGGTGAATTGCCCGATCTATCAATCATCCCTGGTTTCAGCCACAAACAGGATACTACCGAATTGAATGAGTAAGAGGCGTCGAAACTTGCCAATCTGACAAGTTCTGACGTCTGCCTTGATCAACATTACTTCGATAACCTATCACTATGACAAACAAACAATTTACGTCCAACATGCTCCGTTTCCACCGTGAGCAGGCCAGTCTTTTTCAGAAGGATGTGGCGAAAGCACTTGGCCTCGACTGCACAGATCGAATATCACATTGGGAAACCGGTATTGCGATGCCAAATGTGGTTAATCTGTTTAGGCTGGCAGCAATCTACAGTGTGACACCGCAAGATTTGTATCCCGAACTGTATGAGTTGGCCAAGAGTTTGAATCAAGTTCATCAGAATGATTGAGAACGACCCGCTTTCGCTTCATCAATTATTCGCACCATCTCTTCATACCCTTTTTCCTCAATTATCCGATCGTAAATCCTCATCACCAGTGCGAGGTATTGTTCAAACTGGTCATCGACAATTTCTAACTCTTCATCTGATAAATCTGGACGTAAATCCCGAATCGTGAATGTCTTCATAATGTTTGGTTTTGCTATTAATTCCGACATCTCAACATTAAACAAAAAACCTTATATTTGTTATTTTTAACAAGTGACCCTACAGAGAGTCGAACTCTGCTTAACGGATTGAAAACCCGCTGTCCTAACCGATAGACGATAGGGCCGAAACGGGGCAAAACAGACGTATGCACCCGCCGGAACACTATATCATTTTTTCAAAAAATGGCAAAAATCCTGTAACGTGGTAATGTAATATCCATTGGAAAGGTGGCTGAGTGGTCGAAAGCACCGGTTTCGAAAACCGGCAGGGGCGTAAGCTTCTCGGGAGTTCGAATCTCCCCCTTTCCGCAGTTTTTCGAAAAGGGTTTCAGAACCAAAAATATGGTCGGCGCGAAGTTCGGACTGGGGGTTTTCGTAAATTCGGCGGCCACAAAATAATTGAATAATGTTCTCATATTTGTTATTATAATAATGTGAGTGAAAACAAGCAACAGTATTATGTTATCAATATATGGAAAGTAATCAATTAGGACAAAAAATAAAGAAATTGCGAACAAAACTCGGTCTTTCTCAGGACGATTTTGCTCGCAAGGCAGATGTTGCTTATACAACACTTACCAAGATTGAAACAGGCGTTATCAAAAAACCTTCGGTTTTTGTTGTGAGCAAAATCGCCAAAACCCTTGGTGTTGATATTGAGAAATTGATAAAATAATTTTATGGAAAAATTTGGACCAAACATGGAAAAACCAAATGAACCAGAGAAAAAAGAATCTGATTTTGAAGTTTTAAAAACTCCGGAAATTTCCATTCGAGAAGAACGGGGAGCACAACTACTCTCTTTTATATTAAAGGCTAAAAATCCCGAATGGGGAGACAGCGATACTCCATTATCCGTTGATGTGAAAAATTATTTTTCAGAAACTCCGTTGAGTTCTGAAGTCTCGGGATTTTTAGATGAAATTCGTGCCCTACAGGAAAGTGGTGTTGATGAAGAAGTTTTATATACACTCGCATTTACTTACAGACGTCCAGAGAGAAATGAGGGAGCGTTTGAAGTTATAACGAAACACAAATCCTATATTGAAAATCCACGAGAGCTTCAGCAAAAACTTTTTCATGTGCTTGAAGTATTTGATCAATCATTTTCTTCGTCGCCATTAGAGGAAAAACTGAGCGTTGAAATTGAACGAGATAAAAAAGCCCGTGGAGAAATTTTAGATGAAACAAAAGCAAGAATTGAAAAACTGATTGTTTTTTTTAAACCAGATTCAAGAACAACTGAAATTAAAAAAATTTCATTGATGCCTACGGATCCACTTTACAGAAAAGATTCTGGAGCCGCTTTTGTTTTCGGTGAAGAATTAGTTTTGAAGACTCATATAGATAATCCTGATAATTTAGAACATGAATTTTCTCATAGTATGATAAATCCTATTGTTGAAAAATTAACTCAACAATTAACGGATGAACAAAAAGAAAAAATATCCCAACTCGCCAATAAAAAATTAAAACAGGATTATGGCGAGGGATATTTTAGTTTACTGTGCGAAGAATTTATAAGAACCTACAATGATGTTTTTAAAAAGGGAGAAAAACCGCAATCTTATGAAGGGTTCGTCCAAAAAATCGTTGGTATCAGCGAAGATTTATTACAAAAAGAGTTATTACAAAATAAGAACTTGAAGGCAAGATGCGACGAATTAGGGATAGTAACAGTTGAAGATTTCAAAAACAAATCTCAGGAATATTTTGAACGATTTGAGAGAAACCAATTAAGAGATTTGATTTTTGAAATCTACCAAGAATATTCAAATTGCCCAGACGAGGAAACCGAAAATTTTGAAAGGTTTGTTTTATCAAAATTTTCGGCTAGAATATAAGTGTTGATTTTAAATTAGCCGCCGAATTTACGAAAACCCCCAGTCCGAAACCCCAGACAAATTGTTTCGCCCTGCCGAGTCCATTTTATTAGTTTTAATCATTTGGATTATGTTCAAAATAGTTTCGAACTTTGTCCAATAAACACCGCAGAAAAATAAGCAAATGCAGTACTTAAATAAGATTAAAATAGTTCTATTCATAATATTAATAATTTTTGTATTATTTCTACTCTTGATTTTGTCAAAGACACTACCCAAGACACCCGAAAAAATCACCCCACCATCACCCCCGTCCTCAATCGTGAATGTCACATGGAACTACGAGGCAACCATGAGGGGTTTGGGGACTTTAGGAGCAGACATATCTACACTCAAAAATGTCGCAGGATCAGAAGATTATCTAAAAGATAGAAATGCTGTCTATTGGATTTTCCCCTATCCAAGAAAAGTAGAAGGAGCTGATGCAGCGACTTTTGAAACATGGGACGGCAACTCACTCTATGGAAAAGATAAAAATCATATTTATATTACAGGAATTGTTTCTCCTGAGGTTGACCCAGTAACATTTACCTCCATCGAAGGGACTCCATATTTCCGAGACAAAAATGCGATATATTTTAAGGTTGCTGTCGATATCTCTACCGACTATCGATATAAACTTGAGAAAATCTCCGAAGTTGATTCAAAGACGGTTCGAAAGATTACAGATAATATCATCGCTGATGGTAAAAATGTTTACCGTGACGGTAAAGCCATCCCCAGTCTAGATGGAATGAGCTTCAATCTTATCGAAAAACCATATTACTCTGATCGTAATGGGGTATATTTCATGGCAGACTATCCGACAAAAACCATAACTTTTCTTACCCCCTTTTTTCCCGTCAAAATATTTACCAATGACAGCTCAGAAGGAGGATACGTAGCCATTGGTGATACTGTGTATTTTGGTACCACAACAATACCAGGAGCACGATCAACATCTCTTAAAATATATGACGCTGAAACGGGATATGGCGAGAAAAATACAAGTCCGTGTGTAGTAAAATCAGGTTGCCCATATGCAACAGATGGCCAATCAGTTTTCTACTTGGGAAAAAAGATAAAAGTGGCTGATCCAAAAACGTTCGCTCTTGTTGGGTACGGACTCCTACAAGGAAGAGATCTAGACTCAAACCAACCTCAGTATGCCGTAGACAATTCCCATGTCTACTATCAAGGAGAGGTTGTAGAAAAAGCTGACCCTACTACGTTTATTCCTCTCGTGAGTGGAGGCTATTATTTTGAATACGGCCGCGACGCCCATTCAGTATACTGGAAGACAAAACAGATCGAGGGAGCCGATCTAGAAACATTCTCAATCTTCAATGGACAACAGCCATATGAAGGGTGCACTGCAGGACGATATAGTAAAGATGCCACGGCAGTATACTACCAAGACATACGCATTCTAGGAGCCGACCCGAAGACATTTAAGGTAAAAATCGGTGCGGGATCCTATGGAGAAGATGCGCTACATTTTTATAAAGAAGGACACCTTGCTAACCCAGGAGAGTTTAAGGTTTGCGAATATGGATAATGTATCATTTCCAATCAATCTTCCGCCTCCCCCTCTCTTTCAAATACGCATTTGCCTGACTAAAATGCTTGCAGCCGAAAAAGCCGTTGTATGCTGAAAATGGCGATGGGTGAGCGGCCTCGAGGACAAGGTGTTTTGTGCGATCAATCAGCTTACCTTTATTTCTTGCATAATTTCCCCAGAGAATAAAAACAAGTTTTTCGCGCTCATTTGAAAGCTTGTCGATGGCAGCGTCGGTAAATTCTTCCCAGCCTTTTTTCTGATGCGAACCGGGGCTATTTCCTCGGACAGTGAGTGTCGCATTTAAAAGAAGGACGCCCTGTTTTGCCCAGCGTGACAAGTCGCCACTTGAGAGAGGAGTAACACCGAGATCCGATTTAATTTCCTTAAAAATATTTTGAAGTGAGGGTGGCACTTTAACTCCGTCATGCACTGCAAAACAAAGTCCATTTGCTTGCTTTGGACCATGGTATGGATCTTGACCAAGGATAACAACACTAACCTTATCGAAAGGACACATATCAAACGCCCTAAAAACGTCCTTTGGCGGTGGATAGAGCGTAGCGGTCGTGAGATATTCTCCACGAATAAACTCCCGTAATTTTTTGAAATAAGGCTTGTCGAATTCCCCGAGAAGAGCACGCTTCCATGAGGGTTCTATGTGAATTGACTCATGATTTTCAGATGTCATATATTCGCATATTGTATCACGGGGCTTTAGCGTAAAATATATTTGCCGTCGTATGCTTTAAATTTTTCCTTGAAAAAAGCGACTGCCTGGTCTTTTGACATAGTAATAGCTGGATCAAATTCTTTATTCGCAGGCATAAACACAAGGCGGTTTGGCTTGTCTACATAGCCTATTTTATATGCTTCCTCAGCAGTAATAGCGGGAAGAGGACTTATCTCGCTTGGAATCAAAAAGGCATTGTTGTATTCAAGCTTTACAAGACTATATTTATATTTCTTTGCCAATTCTTCTAGAATTGAAATACTCTGGCTGTAAAAAGGACCTCCTTGCCATTCGAGATCTGGAGAATATTTCACGGTAAATTGTAACGGCGGAGGAATTCTCTCATTTATTTCTGTGCAAATAAGCGACGGCCTGTACGCAGAGAGAATTTTATCAAGAACAAAATAATCATATCCATCAATATCAAGACTTAGGAAACCAAACTCTTTTGGTGTGCCATATCCAGCGAGGAGATTAAGTACACTATCAGGAGTCACCCACTCACGAGCAAGGTGGACTCGTGGAAATTCTGCATATCGATGTGCAAGTTTAGCAAAAGGCATACCCCCGCCTTCAACAGCAAGACCTTTCCATCCCGCATTTACAAGTGGAAATGAGTTTGACATCGATTCACCATCGCCAGCGCCAATATCTATATAGAAATGCTCTTTTGGCTGAATTTTTGCAAGAAGGTCTGAGATAATAGCTTCTTCGTTAAAATTTGAAGACTTTGGTGCTGATAACGTACCTATTTTTTGCTTTCGTTTAATCTGAAAACCGGCAGCATTGAAACATCGTCCAATCGCCTCTTTTGTATGAAATTTGATTTTAAAAAGTATGCTCATGGTTGGAAATAATATCATGGAATAGTATACTTGTCTCATGGAACTATTAATTGGCATTATACTTTTTATTATTGTTTTTGTTCGTATTAGCATCCTTAATTCAAAGATTCAAGAACTCACAAGAAAACTTGAGAGTACTAAAGAAAATACTTCGGTTTCTCCGGTTTCTCCTATTTCTGTTGCATCAGTAGCAACACCGACACCGATACCCGTAAAACCCGCAGACATTGTTTCCCCTTCTCAAAAGTCTCCTACAGAAAACAGCTCGACAGAATTTAAGTTTGGTGCACGCGTCCTCACTGGCGTAGGTATTGTCGCCGTCCTTTTGGGAGTTGGTTTCTTCCTCAGATACGCCTTTGAAAACAACATCATTTCTGAGGGTGGACGTGTCGCCTTAGGCGTAATCTTCGGCATAATCCTCATCGGAATCGGTGCATACCTCCACAAAAAATTCAGCGCCTATGCCCAAGGGCTCATGGGTGCTGGTCTTGGTGTGCTTTATATTTCCTTCTACTCTGCGTACAGTTTCTATAATCTTATCGATTCTGGAACGGCCTTTGGACTCCTTGTCGCTGTCGCTGCAATAGGTATTATCCTCTCACTAAAATACGACTCCGAGGTGCTTGTCGGGTATTCATTTGTGGGTGCCTACATCATACCGGTTCTCCTGCCACTTTCTTCAAACTCTCACCAAACCTTTATATACCTCATCATACTCGCAATCACCGCAAGTGTACTCTCAGTTAAAAAATCGTACTCATGGCTCACCGTCACGAGCTTCATTGCCACATTCTTTATCTATGCCTTTTGGCAGGTCAATGCGCCCGGAGGTGTTGATGCTAACCTG
>OCZT010000686.1_pt1 | contig 34132 bp, 35 predicted proteins | sample 1539031 | NCBI WGS metagenome assembly OCZT01 (sample SAMEA3539308, study PRJEB22396) | soil metagenome | biome: tundra; feature: field; material: soil | place: USA | collected 2010-05 | depth 0.15 m | reverse complement strand
CGGCGCGTGAAGAGCGCACAAAGGCGCCCCGACGAACCCATTAATAATTCACAAAAGCGGCCTAAGCCGTCGCTGTATTACCGCCAGCGCCGTCGCCGTTCTGCCTACAGCTCCTTCAGGTCGGCCGCAGGCAACGACAGCGTGAAGGTGCTGCCTTGGCTCGTCCTTGTGTAGGTCACGGCGCCGCCCTGCCACTCGGCCATCCGGCGGGCGATGGCCAGTCCGAGTCCCGCGCTTCCCGCGTCAGGTGTCTCGCTCGGCGGACGATAGAACGGCGTGAAGATGCGCTCTTCCTCACCGGCGGGCACGCCCGGGCCCTGGTCCGAGACGCTGATCCGTATCCTCGCGTCCTCGCGGAGCGCGGTGAGCGTAATCGTCGTGCCGGCCGAGGAGTACTTGATGGCATTCTCGATGAGGTTCACGAGCACGCGGATCGACAGCGCAAGGTCGAATCGCCCTGCCAGCATCACGCCGTCCGCCGGAAGCTGCGTGACGAGCGACCGGTTCGAGAGGCGCGACTCGGTGTCCTGCAGCGCGGCGCTGAGGAGATCGTCCACCGCGTTCAGCTCGACGTGCAGCGGCATCGCGCCCGCGTTCAGGCGCGAGAGATCGAGCAGGCCGGCGACGAGGCGATTCAGGCGGTCCGCCTGCTCCTCGATCACCTGCGAGCGCTCGTCCCCAAGCGCGCCGAGCTCGTGTGCCAGCGCCTTGATGGTGGTGAGTGGCGTGCGAAGGTCGTGCGATACCGAAGCGAGAAGCGCGTCCTTGAGGCGGTCGGCCTCGCGGAGCGCCTCGACGTTCGCGAGTTCCGCCGCGAGGCGAACTCTCTCCGTGCCGAGCGCCGCGTAGTACGCCAGCGCGTCGAGGAATCGCCACTGCGAATCGTCGAGATGGGCGATTCCGCCGCCCTCGAGTCGCAGCACGCCCACGGTTTGGTGGCGCACGATCAGGGGCAACAGGATGGCCAGAGCATGCGTGTCTCCTATTCGTGCGATCTCACGCACCGGCAGCCCAGCGCGTCCCAGCCGCGAGGTGCCTTCGGAGGCTTGCGCAGCCGGGGCGCCCTCCTGCGCGACCCAGTCTACGAGCGGCGGCACCGGAATCGCACCGGACGCTGCGACGCTCGGGGGGCTGGCAGCGCCAAGCCTCATGCCCTGCTCTCCCGCGATGTAGACGCTGCAGGATTCGGCGCCCGTCGACACCCGTATCACTGAGGCGACCGCTGTGAGCGCATCCTCGGCGCGCGCGGCGGCGAGCGCCTCTGCGCCCAGCGTGGCAAGCCGGTCAACTTCGTCGGCACGAGCGCGTGCGATCCGCGCAGATTCCTGCTCGCGATGCAACAGCTGCGCCGCGACGATGCTCGTCGCCATGAATGCGAACAGCACGAGCCAGTCGAGCGGGTTCGCGATGACGAACGTGTGCAGCGGCGACAGGAAGTACCAGTCGAACACCAGGAACGAAGCCGCGCCGATGCCGATCCCCAGCGCTCGCCCTCCCTGCGCACCTGCGCCGAGCACGACGAGCAGCAGCACGAGCGTAATGTGGGCCTTGTCGAGCTCTGCCCTGAACGGAATGAGGCTCGCCGTGGTCGCGGCGAGGACTGCGAGCCAGAGTATGGCGTCGCGCAGCCGTCGCCGACTCTTCACGGCCCGAACCGGTACCCGACGGCGGGGATCGTGAAGATGAACCGCGGATGCACCGGATCGCTCTCGAGCTTTCGTCTGAGGTGCGCGACGTACACGCGGAGGTATTGCTGCGCGTCGCCGTGATCACGTCCCCTCCAGACGGCAGCGAACAGCTGCCGGTGGGTCATGACGCGTCCCGGTTGCGTTGCCAGCGCCGTCAACAGCTCCCATTCTATTGGCGTCAGATGCACCGGCGAGCCGCTCAGTCGCACTGCCCGCCGTTCGAGGTCGATCTCAAGGTCCTCGCGAACGATCGTCGTGGCGCCCTCCGCCGTAATGGTCGCGGCACGCCTGAGAAGAGCGCGCACGCGGGCCTTGAGCTCGGCGGTGCTGAACGGCTTCGTCACATAGTCGTCACTCCCCGCGTCGAACGACGCGACCTTCTCCGCGTCCGAGTGGCGCGCGGAGAGGACGAGAATCGGCGCCTTCGACCAGCCCCGGATCTGCCGGCAGACGTCTTCTCCGGAACCGTCCGGCAAGCCCAGATCGAGGACGATGAGGTCGGGCCTCTCGGCGGCGGCGAGATCGAGTCCCTCCCGGGCCGTCGCCGCCTCGATGACATGCGTGCCATCTTCGCCGAGCGCGTGCCTGAGCACGCGCCTGATCTGCGGCTCGTCGTCCACCACGAGGATTGTCTTTCGAACTGCGGGCATGCCGAAAGATAGCGCCCGCCGCCAACGCCCACACCGCGACGGCCCTGCAGAGGGTACCGCGTCGATACGCTCCCCGGAATGCGGCCGCCGATCCGCTGTGGCACATTTGTGGCATGTCCGTCCAGGCCACGCTTGTCATCCTGTTCTCCGTTGCCACGGCCGTCGCCATCGGCGCGCGGCGGTTACGGATCCCCTACACCGCCGCGCTGGTTGTCGTCGGGCTCGCGCTGAGCGCGCTCCACATAGTGCAGCCGCCGCACCTCACCAAGCAGGTTCTCTTCGCGTTCATCCTTCCCGGCCTTCTCTTCGAAGCCGCGTACAACCTCGACATGGCGGAGCTTCGCCGTTCATGGTGGGGCGTCACCGCGCTGGCGGTGCCAGGCGTTGCGGTCGCGATCCTACTGACGGCATGGCTCACGACGACGACCTTCGGTGTGCTCGGAATCGATCCGACGTTCACGATCGGCGTCGGATTGCTCTTCGGCGCGGTGATTGCCGCGACCGATCCGGTCGCAGTCGTCGCACTCTTCAGGCAACTTCGCGCGCCCGAACGCCTCGCCACACTGCTCGAAGCGGAGAGCCTCCTGAACGACGGCACGGCGATTGTGTTTCTGTCGCTCATCCTGTCGGTCGTTTCGGGAGCTCCCGCGGCGCCCGGCGCGCTCGCGTGGCATCTGCTGACGATGACGTGCGGCGGCATACTCACGGGCGCGGCAGTCGGGCTCGCGGCATCGCAGGTCACGCGGCGAGTGGACGATCCCATGATCGAAATCACGTTGACGGTGATTGCCGCGTACGGGTCCTTCGTGCTCAGCGATCAAATCGGTGTGTCGGGTGTACTCGCGACGGTCTCATCCGGCATGATTTGCGGGAACTACGGCAAGCGGGTCGGCATGTCTGATGCCACGAAGGTGGCGATCCACGCCTTCTGGGAGTACCTCGCGTTCGCGCTCAACTCCGTCGTGTTCCTTCTCATCGGCTTCGAAGTGGCGTACGGCAATCTGATTGGGGCATGGCGCGAGGTCGGCATCGGCTACGTCGCCGCCCTCATGTCGCGCGCGGCGGTGATCGCGGCCGTGACGATGCTGCTGCGGTCGAGCGTCGAGCGGATCCCGGCGCGCTGGGGCGTCGTGCTCACATGGGGAGGGCTGCGCGGCGCGCTCTCGATGGTGCTCGCGCTAGGACTGGCGTCGGACGTTGCCGGTGGTCAGTTGCTCGTGACGATGACGTTTGGTGTGGTGCTGATCTCCCTCGTCGCGCAAGGGCTCAGCATGCCGTGGCTGCTGCGGAGACTCCGGATCCAGGGCGAGTGACCGCGGCGGCCAGGCTCCGCCTCAGCCCGATCCCTGTACGGCGCTTGCCTCGCGCTCGGTAGCCACGGCCACCATGTAGTCTCTGTTCATCCACGCGATCGTGTCGATCGAGATGCCCTTCGGGCACGCCTCCTGGCACTCGCCGAACAGCGTGCACGATCCGAAGTGCTCGAGGTCCATTTGCTGTACCATCGCGAGCGCGCGACGCGTGCGCTCGGGCTGTCCCTGCGGCAACCGCGCGAGATGCACGATCTTGGCGGCGGTGAACAGGCTCGCCGACGCGTTCGGGCAGGCCGCCACGCACGCGCCGCATCCGATGCACGCCGCGGCGTCCATGGCGTCGTCGGCCGCCTGCTTCGGAATGGGGATCGCGTTGCCGTCCTGCGCGCTGCCCGTGGGCGCCGACACGAACCCGCCCGACTGAATGATCCGGTCGAGCGCACCCCGGTCGACGACCAGGTCCTTGATGACCGGGAACGCCTTCGCGCGCCACGGCTCGATCCAGATCTCGTCGCCGTCCTTGAAGCTGCGCATGTGCAGCTGGCACGCCGTCGTGGCCTTCATCGGTCCGTGCGCGGCGCCGTTGATCATCATGCCGCACGACCCGCAGATCCCTTCCCGGCAGTCATGATCGAACGCGATCGGCTCCTCGCCCTTCGAGATGAGCCGCTCGTTGACGACATCGAGCATCTCCAGGAAAGACATGTCCGGCGAGATGTCGGCGGCCTCGTAGTCGACGAGCGCTCCGACCACCGCCGGGCCCCGCTGGCGCCACACGTGGAGGAGGACTTTCACTTGTAGCTCCGCGTCGAGAGGTGGACGTTCTCGAACGCGAGCGGCTCCTTGTGCAGCACCGGCGCCTTGCCTTCCCCCGCGTATTCCCACGCAGCGACGTACGCAAAGTTCTCGTCGTCGCGCCGCGCCTCTCCGTCCTCCGTCTGGTGCTCCTCGCGGAAATGTCCGCCGCAGCTCTCTTCGCGATGCAGCGCGTCGATGCACATCAGTTCGGCGAACTCGAGGAAGTCCGCCACGCGCCCGGCCTTCTCGAGCGACTGGTTCAGCTCGGCGCCGCTGCCCGGTATCGCCACATCGCGCCAGAACTCCTCGCGCAGTTTTGGGATCGCCTCCAGCGCCTGCTTCAGTCCCGCGGCGTTGCGCGCCATGCCGCACTTCTCCCACATGATCTGCCCGAGCTCGCGGTGGATCGAATCCGCCGACCGCTTGCCGCCGATCGCGAGCAGGCGCGCGGTACGGGCCTTCACGCCGTCCATCGCCTCGCGGAACGCGGGATGGTCCGTGGTCAGCTTGTCGGGTTTCGCGCCGGCGAGATAGTCGCCGATGGTGGACGGGAGGACGAAGTAACCGTCCCCGAGTCCCTGCATGAGCGCGCTCGCACCAAGCCGGTTGGCGCCGTGATCGGAGAAGTTCGCCTCGCCGATCACGTGCAGCCCTGGGATCGTGCTCATCAGGTTGTAGTCCACCCAGAGGCCTCCCATCGCGTAATGCGCGGCGGGATAGATGCGCATGGGCTGCTTGTACGGGTCCTCGTCGGTGATGCGCTGGTACATCTCGAACAGGTTGCCATAGCGCTCGCGGATCGTGCTCTCGCCAAGCCGCTTGATGGCGTCCGCGAAGTCGAGATACACGCCCCGCCCACCGGGGCCAACGCCGCGTCCCTCATCGCAGACTTCCTTCGCGGCTCGGCTCGCAATGTCGCGCGGCGACAGATTGCCGAAACTCGGGTACTTCCGCTCGAGGTAGTAATCGCGATCCGTCTCGGGGATCTCATCCGGCTTCCGGCCGCAGTCCTCCTTCTTCTTCGGAACCCAGACACGACCGTCGTTGCGCAGCGACTCGGACATCAGCGTGAGCTTCGACTGATGCTCGCCGGCGACCGGGATGCAGGTCGGATGGATCTGTGTGAAGCAGGGATTGCCGAACGCCGCGCCCTTCTTGTGCGCGCGGTACGTCGCCGTGACGTTGCACCCCTTCGCGTTGGTCGAGAGGTAGAACACGTTGCCGTAGCCGCCGGTGCCGAGCACGACCGAGTCGGCCACGTGGGCAGCGACTTCACCCGTCACGAGGTCGCGCGTGATGATGCCGCGCGCCCTGCCGTCGACCACCACGAGGTCGAGCATCTCGTGCCGGTCGTACATCTTCACGCCGCCGCGCGCGATCTCCTTCTCGAGCGCCTGGTACGCGCCGAGGAGCAGCTGCTGGCCCGTCTGGCCGCGGGCGTAGAAGGTGCGCGAGACCTGCGCGCCGCCGAACGAGCGGTTCGCGAGCAGCCCGCCGTATTCCCGGGCGAACGGCACGCCCTGCGCGACACACTGGTCGATGATGTTGACGCTGACCTGCGCGAGCCGGTACACGTTCGCCTCGCGGGCGCGGAAATCGCCGCCTTTTACGGTGTCGTAGAAGAGCCGCCAGATGCTGTCGCCATCGTTCTGGTAGTTCTTCGCCGCGTTGATGCCGCCCTGGGCGGCAATCGAGTGCGCGCGGCGCGGCGAGTCCTGGAAGCAGAAACAGCTGACGCGGTAGCCGAGTTCCGAGAGTGACGCCGCCGCGCTGGCGCCGGCGAGACCGGAGCCGACCACGATCACGTGGTATTTCCGCTTGTTCGCCGGGTTCACCAGCTTCATCTCGAATCGGTGCTTGTCCCACTTCTCGGCGAGCGGGCCCGCGGGAATGCGTGCGTTGAGCTTGATGGTCATGGACGGTTCAGCGAACGAAGCCGAGCATGACGCTCAGCGGTAGAAGACTGAATCCCAGCGGGACGATCACCGCGACCGCCATTGCGAGGCGCCGATGCAACGGATCGTTGGACGGACGCGCGAACCCGAGGGTGCGGAACGCGGCCCACGCGCCGTGGTAGAGGTGCAGCGAGAGAATCGCCATCGCGCCCAGGTAGAAGAGCGAGACCCACGCGGTCTGAAAACCGACCACGACGTTGCCGAACGCCTGGCCCCGGATGAACGCCGGGTGCAGCGTGCCGGTCGTGAAGTGGAGGAGATGGTACGGAATGAACAGGAGGAGGTAGACGCCGCCCCACCGCATGGTGCGCGAGGCGTAGGTCGAGACCTGCGGGTCACGTCGCGCGTAGTCCTCCGGACGCGCCGCGCGGCTGCGCATCGTGAGCTGGTAGGCCGCCACGATGTGCAGCACGACCGCCGCGAGCAGCGTGACCCGCATGATCCAGGTCAGCTCGATCAGGTCGACTTGCAGAAGGTTCGAGTACGCGTCGAAGCGCTCGGAACCGGCGAAGAACTGCAGGTTGCCGGCCATGTGGAGCGCGACGAACCCGACGAGGATCAGCCCCGTCGTGCCCATCACGATCTTCTTGCCGACGCTGCTGTCCCAGAAGCGATTCAGCCCTGCGCGTCGCATCAGAGCTTGATGACGCTCATGGGCTCGCGCACCGCCTCTGCGCTCTTGGCGAGGGCCGTCTTCTCTTCTGCCGTGAGCGTCACCTCGATGACCTTCTCGATTCCCTTGCGGCCGATCTTCACGGGCACGCCGAGGAAGAGCCCCTTCATGCCGTATTCGCCTTCGAGCCATGCGGAGCACGGCAGGATGCGCTTCTGGTCGAGCACGATCGCCTCGACGATCTGAACCGCGCCCGATGACGGCGCATAGTACGCGGATCCCGTCTTGAGGTACTTCACGATCTCGGCGCCGCCGTTGCGGGCGCGGTCGACGATGGCGTCGAGCTTCGCCTTGTCGAGCAGTTGCGTGATCGGGATGCCGCTGACGGTCGTGTAGCTGATCAGCGGGACCATCGTGTCGCCGTGGCCCCCGAGCACCATCGCCTGGATGTCGCGCACCGAGACGTCGAGCGCTTCGGCGAGGAAGGAACGGTAGCGGGCCGTGTCGAGCACACCGGCCATGCCGATGACGCGGTGGCGGGGGAAGCCGCTCGCCTTCATCGCGACGTAGCACATCACGTCGAGCGGATTCGAGACGACGATGATGATCGCGTTCGGCGAGGTCTTCGCGACGTTCTCGGCGACCGACTTCACGATGCCGGCGTTCGTGTTGAGCAGGTCGTCGCGGCTCATGCCCGGCTTGCGGGCGATGCCGGCCGTGATCACGACGATGTCGGAACCCGCCGACTCGTCGTAGCCGTTCGAACCGATGACGCGCGAATCGAACAGCTCGATCGGCGCCGACTCCCACTGGTCGAGCCCTTTCCCCTGGGGGATGCCTTCCGCGACGTCGACCATGACGACGGTACGGGCGAGTTCCTTCTCGGCGATGCGCTGCGCGGCCGTGGCACCGACGTTGCCGGCGCCGACAACGGTGATCTTATTCAGCATTGGAGTGCGGTCAAGTTGATGGGTGAGAACGAACGTTCGGACGAAAGCTAATCGCTAGCCACCCACCTGTGAGAGTGCCCGCAATCCGCCGACTTTCATCTGCAGCAGGTTGTGCTCTTTCGGCTTGTCGGCGAGCGCCTGACGGAAGAGTGGCTCGAGCGCCTCGCCGGCGCGGAGCGGATCGCGAAGATTGACTTCGTGATCGCCGTAGAGGCAGGTGCGCAGACGGCCGTCGGCCGTGAGGCGAACGCGGTTGCACGACCCGCAGTACGTGTGTGTCATCGGCGTGATCACGCCGATCGTCCCGGGCGCGCCGGCGAACCGATGGTAGGCCGCGGGGCCGTTGCCGCGCGCCGGGCCCAAGGATGGTTCGAGCACGCCGTGCACACTCGCGCGCTGCAGCACCTCTTCACTGGGCACGACGTGCTCCCAGGTGAGGTTCGCCATTTCGCCCACCGGCATGAGCTCGATGAACCGCACGTGCCACGGGTGGTCGAGCGTGAGGCGCGCGAAATCGGCGATCTCGTCGTCATTGATGCCGCGCATGACGACGACGTTGAGTTTGATGGGATCGAGGCCGGCGTCGCTCGCCGATCGCGCCGCGGCGACCGGATCGAACGGGAAACTCCGGCGCGCGATCCTGGCGATGCGCTCGGGGCGGAGCGAGTCGGCGCTCATGTTCACGCGATCGAGGCCGGCGTCGCGCAGCGGCGCCGCCAGCTCCGGAAGCTTCACGCCGTTCGTGGACAGCGCGATGTCCTCGATGCCCGGGACGGCCTTCAACATGCGAACGAGCGTGACCAGGTCCGGACGGATCGTCGGCTCGCCGCCCGTGATGCGCAGCCGGCGGAGCCCGAGCGGCGCGAGCTGACGGACCACCTCGGTGATCTCCTCGTATGTGAGGATCTCCGCCTTCGGGAGCCACTCGGTCCCCTCGAGCGGCATGCAGTAGACGCAGCGGAAGTTGCAGCGGTCCGTGACCGAGATGCGCAGGTACTCGATCGACCGCCCGAACTGGTCCTTCAGCGTGAGTCCGGTCACGGCGCCTGTTTCCGCGCAGGCGAGGCGGCAGAGAGCGCCGCCGGCGCGATCGAAGAAGACGAATCCACCCACTCCCACGTTCCGTCGGCATAGTGCTCGCGCTTCCAGATCGGCGCGCGCCGCTTGATCTCCTCGATCACGAATCTCGTAGCGTCGAGCGCGTGGCGGCGGTGCGGATGGGCCGCCGCGATCGCGACGCTCACCTCACCGAGCGCGAGCGTGCCCACGCGATGCTCGATGACGATCTCCGCGCCTCCGAACCTGTCGGCCGCTTCGGCCGCGATCTTCACGAGCTCGCGCTCGGCCATCGCCTCATACGCGGTGTACTCCATCCCCGTCACCGCGCGGCCTTCGTCAACGTCGCGTACGGTGCCGAGGAAGAGCGACGTCGCGCCGTGAGCACTGGACGACACCTCGGCGATGAGCGCGGACGCGTCGATCGGGCGTGTGACGATGGCGGCGCGAGTCATCCGCCCGCTACCGGCGGAATGAGCGCGACCTCGTCGCCGGCCCGAATGATGTCGCCGGGCGAAGCGTATTCAAGGTTGAGCGCGATCAGCGGCGCGGGAGGCAGCGAGTGCCTGGTCGTCATCTCCCTCACCTTCGTCAGCAATTCCTTCACGGTCGCACCCTCGGGCATCGTGACCGCGATGTTGGGCGCACCGAAGGCATCCGCGTAGGACGCAAAGAGAAGGACCCGGACTTCCATGTCCGTAAAATACATCGCGTGTGCCCGGAACGGTCTTGTCGCCGTTCTCTGGGAGCTATCACCTGATAGCTGTCAGGGACAGCGTTCAGTCCGTTCTCACCGCTACAGTGCGTCTATCTAGTTACGCGTCCGTGAGTTCCGAGATGTCGACATCGGCGACCATCGCCCGCAACTCCTTCGACGGCTTGAAAACCGGCACCGGACGGGCCGAGACTTCGACCGGCGCTCCAGTCCGCGGATTGCGAGCCATGCGCGTCTTGCGTTGGCGGATCTTGAATGTTCCGAAGCCGCGCACCTCGATGTTCTTCTGATCCTTCAGCGCGTCCTTGATGGCGTCCAGGAAGGAGTCTACCACGCGAGCGCAGTCCTTCTTCGAGATCATCGGTCCCGAGGTCTGCGAGATCGCGTCAGTGACTTGCTCGACCAGATCGGCTTTGGTCATTTACATCCCTCTGCGGGGGACACGCGGCAACCGCCGTAAGTGCATCCAGTCTAGGATGTTATCTACCGTGGTGTCAAGCGGTTGGGCGCTTTGGGGTCCGCATCAGTTGCCCGCCGCGAGGCCGATCACAGCGCTGCTGGCGCTCTAGGAAGCGGTCTCTACGGCCTTGATGAAGTCGTCAAACAGCGCGCGCGCATCGTGAGGCCCCGGCGCGGCCTCCGGATGAAACTGTACTGCGAAGACTGGTAAGCGTTTATGCCGCAAACCCTCGATCGAGCCGTCGTTCAGATTCACGTGTGTCACCTGCAACTCGGCTGCACCCGGCATCGCGTCAGCGGTTCCCGTCACCGCAAAGCCGTGATTCTGCGACGTGATGAGCACCTTGCCCGTCGCGAGTTCTTTCACCGGATGGTTCCCACCGCGGTGCCCGTACGGAAGCTTGAAGGTCGTGGCGCCGAACGCGAGGCCGATCAGCTGATGGCCCAGGCAGATGCCGAAGATCGGCACATTCCCTTCGGCGATGGCACGGATGGTTCCCATGGCGTACGAGACCGCTTCCGGATCGCCGGGGCCGTTGGAGAGGAAGACGCCATCCGGCTGCAACGCGAGCACTTCCTGGGCTCCTGCCGTCGAGGGTACCACGGTGACGCGGCAACCCCGATCCTGAAAGAGCCGGAGGATGTTGTGCTTGATCCCGAAGTCGTATGCGACGATGTGCTTTGTCGCGCGAGGGTCGCCCCATGAGTACGCCTTGCTGGTGCTCACCACGGAAGCGAGGTCAAGGCCGGACATCGACGGGCATGCCGCGAGCGCGGCGGTCGCCGTGGCGTCGGGAGCGTCACCCGCGCCGATCACTCCCCGCTGCACTCCCACGGTCCTCAAGTGACGCGTGAGACGACGCGTGTCAACATCGTACAGAATCGGGATATCCGCAATCGCCATGTAGCCGGCCAGCGCACCGCCCGCGCGCCAGTTCGAGAATGACGACGAAAGCTCGCGCACCACGACGCCGCTGACTTGCGCGCGCGTTGATTCTGGATCCTCCGCGTTGACGCCGTAGTTGCCGATCATCGGCGCCGTCATCACGACGATCTGCCCGCGGTAGGATGGGTCGGTGAACACTTCCTGATAGCCGCTCATGTTCGTCGTGAACACGACCTCCGCGACCGCGGGCGCGTCGCTCGGGGTGTCGATATGGCCGTGAAAAAGGGTTCCATCCTCGAGGAGGAGGAACCCTTTTGAACCTCTGAGTAAGGTCACCTCGCGCTCAGCCTGCCTCGCTCACGGCTTCTTCGCGGGAGCCGGCGCCTTGGTTCCGGAATCCGGCTTTGCGGCTCCCGGCGGCAACGGCGAATTTGGCAACGCCGTGCTCGGTGTGATCGGAGCGGGAACGGCCGCGCCGGGGACGGCCGGAGTGGTCGTCGACGGCACCTGTTGCTGCGGACGGGGCTGCGCCGGCGCGTTCCGGCTGGGCGCGAACGACTTGTCGAGGATGGAGATGGGCACCCGGCCCCTGCTGGCGCTGATCTCGAGAATGAACGCGAGACCGATGAAAATGCCGCCGCACCACCAGCTCGCTTTCGTCAGCAGGTTGCCCGCCTGCCTGGTGCCGAACAGGGCGTCGCTCGAGGAAGAAGCGCCGCCGAACGCCGCGGCCATGCCACCGCCCTTTCCGCTCTGGAGCAGGATGGCGATGACCAGGATCAGCGCGTCGATGATGAGCAGCCAAAGCAGGAACTTGTAAACCATGTGGCCTTTCGGTCCTTATGTGCTTGAGAAAGGTAAGCCTTGTAAAATAGCCGAGTTACCGCAAGGCATCAAGGGCGACGCGGCGGTGTCGCGGCGGCCGCTCATGCCCGCACGAGCGATGCCCAGCCTTCTGCTTCGAGGCTCGCACCACCGACGAGGAGGCCTCCCACATGCGGCGAGGCGAGCAACGCGGGGGCGTTGCCGGTGTTGACGCTGCCTCCGTAGAGGATGGGTACCGCCTCGCCGCGCTCTCCCGTCAGCGTGCGGAGTTCCGCGCGTATCAGCGCGTGCACCGTGCTCGCGTCTGCGGGTGAGGCGGTCTTTCCGGTGCCGATCGCCCACACAGGCTCGTACGCGACGAGGGACGACGCGACATGGTTCGGATCCACCTGTGCGAGCGCGGCACGAAGCTGCCTCAACACGACCTTTCCGGTCTCTCCCGCATCGCGCTGCGCCAGCGTTTCGCCGACGCAGATCAGCGGCGTAAGTCCGGCACGAACGGCGGCCGCGGCCTTCTTCCCGGTTTGCTCCTCGGTCTCGCCGAACAGGTGCCGCCGTTCGGAGTGACCGACGAGCACGTACCGCGCGCCGGCGGCGCGCGCGATGGGCGCGGAGTTCTCGCCGGTGAACGCACCCTTGTCTTCCCAGTGGATGTTCTGAACCCCGAGCTGGATGTCCGGCCGATCCTTCAGCGCGTCGGTCACGGCGTGCAACGTGAGCGCCGGGGGAAAGATCAGGACCGTGCGGTCCTGCTGCCGTGGGAAGTAGGCGAGGAACTGCCGCACGAACTCCTTCGCGTCGGCGGGAGCCTGATTCATCTTCCAGTTCGCGGCGAACACGGGATGCCTCACGTGCCGGTCCTCTCGTCGAGAGCGGCGACACCGGGAAGTTCCTTTCCCTCGAGGAACTCGAGCGAGGCCCCGCCCCCGGTGGAGACGTGGCTCATCTTCGCGGCGAGTCCCATCTGCTCGACGGCGGCCGCCGAGTCGCCGCCGCCGACGATCGTCGTTGCGCCAGCGGCGGTCGCTTCGGCCATCGCGCTCGCGACGGCATTCGTTCCCATGTCGAACGGTGGCGTTTCGAACACCCCCATCGGACCATTCCAGACGATGGTCTTGGCGGAAAGAATGGCCCGACGGTACGACTGCGCGGTGTCGGGGCCGATGTCGAGCATCGCCTCGGTCGCCGGGATCGCGTCGCGCTTCACCGCGTGTGCCCTCGCGGGGTCCCCGATCGACGGCGCCACTATCGCGTCGTGCGGCAGCGTGAGACGGAACGCGGCGCGCTCGATCAGCGACTTCGCCATGTCCACGCGATCGGGCTCGACGAGCGACGTGCCTGTCTCCAGTCCCATCGCCTTGAAGAACGTGCACGCCATCGCGCCGCCGACGAGAATGCCGTCCACCTTCGGCAGCATCGCCTCGATGACGTCGATCTTGCCGGAGATCTTCGAGCCGCCGAGGATGGCGATGAACGGGCGCGCCGGTTTCTCGAGGGCGGCGCCGAGCCACTTGAGCTCGGCCTCCATCAGCAGGCCGGCGACGGCGGGGTGTAGGAACGCGGCGACGCCGGCGGTGGACGCGTGCGCACGGTGTGCCGTGCCGAATGCGTCGTTCACGTAGAAGTCGCCGAGGCGCGCGAACGACTTGGAGAGCGCGGGATCGTTCTTCTCCTCGCCGGGAAGGAAGCGCGTGTTCTCGAGCAGCAGCACGTCGCCGTCGGCAAGCGCCTTCGTCGCGGCAAGCGCGGCGTCGGTGTCGGTCCCGGCGCAGAACGCCACCGGCTTGCCGAGCAGCTCGGCGAGGCGCGCCGCGACGGGTGCGAGCGAGTACTTCGCATCGGGCTTTGCCTTGGGACGGCCGAGATGCGAGAGCAGCACGATGCGCGCGCCGTCCTTGATCAACGCGCGCAGCGTGGGAAGCACCGCGCGAATGCGCGTGTCGTCGGTGATGCGCGCGCCGTCGAGCGGCACGTTGAAGTCGACGCGCACGAGCGCGCGCTTCCCCCTGACCTCGGCCGGTGCGAGGTCGCGAATGGTTCGCTTGTTCATGATGCGGACCGTCCCGAGCTCAGAGCCGCGCGCCGACGTACGTGAGCAGATCCACGCAGCGGCACGAGTAGCCCCACTCGTTGTCGTACCAACCGGACACCTTCACGAGCGTGCTGTCGATGACGTTCGTGCATTTCGAGTCGAGGGTGCACGACGCGGGATTGCCGATGTAGTCGGTCGAGACGAGTTCGATCTCGGTGTAGTGCAGGATTCCCTTCATGGGCCCCGCGGCCGCCGCGCGGAACGCGGCGTTCACGTCGGCGATGGTCGTGCCCTTCTCGACTTCGACGGTGAGTTCGGTGAGGGAGACGTCGGGAGTCGGCACGCGGATCGCGATGCCGTCGATCTTCCCCTTCACCTCGGGAATCACGAGCGACGTCGCCTTGGCGGCGCCCGTGGTGGTCGGAATGATGGACAGCGCCGCCGCGCGCGCGCGCCGCAGGTCCTTGTGCGGATAGTCGAGGATGACCTGGTCATTGGTGTACGAGTGGATCGTCACCATGGACGCATGCCGGAATCCGAAGTTGTCGCGGATGACCTTCACCATCGGCGCGAGGCAGTTCGTCGTGCACGATGCGTTGGAGATGATGTGGTGAATCGCCGTGTCGTACTTCTCCTGGTTCACGCCGAGCACGACCGTGAGGTCCTCGCCCTTGGCGGGCGCCGAAATGATCACTTTCTTCGCGCCGCCGGCGATGTGCTTCCTGGCGTCGTCGGCGTTCGTGAACTTGCCGGTGGACTCGAGCACCACGTCCACGCCGAGCGATTTCCATGGCAGCGCGGCGGGATCCTTCTCCCTGAACACGCGGATCGTGTCGCCGTCGATGGTGAGCGACGTGTCGTCGTGCGTTACGGTGCCATGGGCGATGCCGTGCACGGAATCGTACTTGTAGAGGTGCGCGAGCGTACGCGTCTCGGTGAGATCGTTGACGGCCACGAACTGGATGTCGGCGCCCGACTCCCGGGCCGCGCGAATTACCTGCCGGCCGATGCGGCCGAATCCGTTGATTCCAACCTTCAATGTCATTTGGGGGCTTGCCTCGAGTTGTCTATCGTCGTGGTATGCCGGGGGTTACCGGTCCCCGCTCGCGCGGGCCCGGCCGAATGTCACGTAGCTGATCGTTCGCGCGCCGGCCTCGAACAGCACCGCGGCGCAGGCGTTGAGCGTGGCGCCGGTCGTCAACACATCGTCCACCAGCACGAGGTGCAACCCGCGCATCCTCGCGCTCGCACCGTGTGAACCTCCGGGCACTTCGAACGCGTGTCGAACATTCGCGGAACGCTCTCCTGGAGTCAACCGCGTTTGCGTGCCGGTCGAGCGCGTGCGCAGCAGGACGTCGCTCCACGAAGGAACTTGCCAGTGAGCCGAGAGCGATGCGGCGAGCAACGCCGCCTGGTTGAACCCTCGTTCCCGCGCGCGCGCGCGCGCCAGCGGCACGGGAACCAGCGCGGCGCGCTCCGCGACGACGTCGGCGGGCCAAGCCAGTCGCGCCATCCTCTCGGCCATCTCACGGGCGGTCGCGGTCCAGCCGTGATACTTGAGCGCGTACACGATCGCACTCCCGATTTCGTGCGGCACCCAGCACACCGAGCGTGCGGAGCGGACGAACGGCGGCAACGTCGCGCAGAAACGACAGCTGCGCCCTTCGGTCGGATGGCCGCAGCGCGCGCAGCGCGGGCTGGGCAGCGCGGCGAGCCGGGACCAGCAGAGCGCGCACACGAGGTCGTCCTTGTTCGATTCCAACGGCCGCTCGCACGAGACGCAGACGCGGGGCAGCATGAGGTCGAGTGTCGCGCGCAGCGAGCGCGCGGCAAGCGACCGCGCCTGCTCGCGCGTCGCCGGCGCTGCGCGAGCAGTCACCCTTCCACCGCCTTCCACATCGCCTCGCGGTCGGGTATCGCGCCGAACCAGCGCTCGAAGGCGAGCGCGCCCTGTTCCACGAGCATCGCGAGACCGTCGGCGGCACGCAGGCCGCGCGCGCGGCATGCGTGCACCCACGGCGTCGCACCGCGTCGATACGCGAGATCGAGCACGTCGGCGCGTGCCGGGAGGAGTGCCGGGTTCACCGGATACTCCGTTCCCTCGAGCCCGACCGGCGTCGCGTTCACCACGAGCGTCGCGTCGTGGAGCGCGTCCTCCACGTGCGCGAACACCGTGGCGATGCTGGCAAAACGCGACGCGAGGGCCGCCGCGCGATGGCTCGTGCGGGCGACGATCCGCACGCGCGCGCCGTCCCAGCGCTCCACGGCGGCGACCACTGCGGCGGCGGACCCACCCGCACCGAGCACCACCACGAGCCCGTGCTCGTGCGTCAGGCCGAAATGGCGGCGCACGGCGGCGTCGAAGCCGCCGACGTCAGTGTTGTCGCCGACGAGGGCGCCATTCTCGGTCCAGAACGTGTTCACCGCGCCCACGCGTCCCGCGACCGGGCTCTGCGCGCCGCAGAGTGCCGCGAACGTCTCCTTGTGCGGCACGGTCACGTTGCCGGCCGCGCCGGCATCACGCAGCAGTCCGGCGACGGTCGAGAGCCGCGCGGGCGTCACGTCGATCGCCTCGTAGGTCAGCGGAATTCCGGCGCTTCGCAGCGCGGCGTTCTGCAGCGCCGGCGAGAGCGAGTGCGCGACGGGGTGGCCGAGCAGCACGAGCCGCGATGGAAGCTCCACTACACCGCCCCACCGTTGTCGAGCCGCTCGCTGGCGATGCGATCGAACGCGAGCGCGACGATCCGCTCGAGCTCGTCCAGCGTCGACCGGTAGATCTCGAGGCCGCCGCCGAACGGATCGACGATGGCGCGGCCGGCGGCCGAGCGCTCGGCGTAGTCGGTGATGAGATGGGTCTTTCCCGCGCCGCCCAACGCTTCGATGCGTTCCACGTGGTGCGGTCCCATCGCGAGGATGAGGGCCGACTCCTCCACGATCTCGCGGGTTAGCTGCCGCGAACGGTGCGCGTTGACGTCGAGCTTTCGCTCGATGCCGACGAGCAGCGCGCCGTCCGATGCCGGGGCGCCGTCCCAGGCGCTCGTCCCGGCGCTCGACGGCCGCATGTCCCGCATGCCGCGCGCGGCGGCCTCGCGCACCGCGATCGCTTCGGCGAGCGCGCTGCGACAGGTGTTGCCCGTGCAGACGAAGAGGACGCGCACGCTACTGGTCTCCGATCAGGTCAGGCACGCTTTCGCGGAGGACCGCCGCCGCGATGGCGCCAGGCCGGATGACCCGCAGCCGTTTCGTCGTGCAATCCACGACGGTGGACGGCGACGACGGGTGCAGCGCGCCGCCGTCGAGCAGTCGGATCAGTCCGCTCGAGACCTCGGCGCTCCACGACGACAGGATGTCGCCCGCGCTCATGGCCGGCGGCAGGCCGGGCCGGTTCGCGCTCGTCGACGTGAGCGGATCGCCGATGGCGGAAATGAGCCGCTGCAGGCCGGTGTGCGGCGTCCATCGCACGGCGATGCCGCCCTCGGGTCCCCGGAGCCGCGGCGACACACGCCGCTCGCCGCCGCTCAGCACCAGCGTGAGCGGACCCGGCCAGAACCGTGCGGCGAGGAGCGACGCCGAGCGTGACAGCTGCAGTCCGAGCCGCTCGATCATGGCACTGTTCGAAATGAGCAGGAGGAAGGGCTTTCCCTTCGGCCGCCGCTTCATCGCGACGAGCCGCTCGACGGATGCGCTGTCGATGGCGCCGCCGAATCCGTAAACAGTCTCCGTCGGATACGCGAGCACGCCGTTCGCGGCGAGGTGCGCGAGCGTTCCCGCGATCGCGGCCTCGACCTCGGGCGGAGACCAGAACGGTACGCCGCGCGCCCCGTTCGTCATTCGGGGAGCGGGAAGAACGCCTCGACGCGGGCGAAGTCGCCATCCTCGGTGACTTTCAGCGCACGCTCGCTGCCGCGTACGACGACGACCGGCAGCCCCAGCCGCTCGCAGAGGGCGGCATCGTCGGTGGCGCTGACACCGGCCGCCCGCGCCTCACGATGCGCCCGCACGATCATGTCGCGCGGGAATCCCTGCGGCGTCTGCGCGCGCCACAGATTCGCCCGTTCGACCGTCTTCACGATCGCGCCGTGTTCGTCCACCTGTTTGAGCGTGTCGACGACGGGAAGCGCGGCGATCGCGCCATGTCCCTTGCGGACTTCGTCCATGACGCGGTCGATCATCGCGGGTCCGACGAGCGGGCGCGCCGCGTCGTGGATGAGCACGATGCGGCACTCATCGGGGAGATCCTCGAGGCCGTTCTGCACGGACTCGCCCCGCTCCATGCCGCCGACGGAGATCAGCATGCGCTCGACGTCGCACTGGAAGATCCACGGCGGCGGATCGCCGGCGTACGACTGCGGCAGCACGCAGACCACCATCGCGACGTCGGTTCGCTGCTGAAACGCCTGCAGCGAGTGCAACAGCATCGGCTTCCCCGCGATCCAGCGCAGTTGTTTGAGCTGGCCCGGCTCGGCGCCGCTCGCGGCCGTGCGCGTGCTCCCGCCCGCGGCCACGATGATCACGCCGACGTCGCGGGCGCTCACTGAAAAAGCATCTTGAAGAGGTCGCCGAGCGACGCCACGCCCACCACGCGGATCGCCTTCGGCGCGCGCTTCGGCACGCTTCGCTCGCCCACGTACGCGACCGCCATTCCCATCTTCTCCGCCTCGGCGATGCGACGCTCCACCTGGCTGACCGCACGAATCTCGCCACCGAGTCCGACCTCGCCGACGAACACCGCGTCCGCCGGCAGCAACTTATCGTACACGCTCGAGGCGAGCGCTGCGGCGACGGCCAGGTCGCCCGCCGGCTCCTGCATGCGCACGCCGCCCACGACGTTGAGGAACACGTCGAGGTTGGCGAACGACAGGCCGGCGCGCTTGTCGAGCACCGCGAGCAGCAGGGCAAGCCGGCGGGCGTCGTATCCCCCGGCCACGCGCTGCGGCGTGCCGAATCCCGCTTTCGCCGCGAGCGCCTGGACCTCGAGCAGCATCGGTCGCGTGCCCTCGAGGATCGCGGTGATTGCGCTCCCCGACGCGTGATGGCGTTCGCGATCGCCCAGGAAGAGCGCCGACGCGTTCTCGACGGGAATCAGCCCGTGCTGCGTCATGCGGAACACGCCGATCTCATCGACCGAGCCGAAGCGGTTCTTCGTGGCTCTCAGCACGCGGTGATCGAGCGTCCCTTCGCCTTCGAAATAGAGCACGGTGTCCACAATGTGCTCGAGCGTCTTTGGTCCGGCGATTCCGCCGCCCTTGGTGACGTGGCCCACGACGAACACGGCGGTGCCGCTCTCCTTGGCGAATCGCATGAGCCGCGCGGCGCACTCGCGCACCTGCCCCACGTTTCCGGGAGCGCCCTCGAGGTCGCCGGTAAACACCGTCTGGATGGAATCGACGATCATCACGGACGGGGCACGGTCCGCCGCGGTCGCGAGGATTGTCTCGAGCAGCGTTTCACCGAGCAGCTCGACGTCGCCCGAGCGCCCGCCGAGCCTGTCCGCGCGGAGCTTCACCTGCAGTGGCGACTCCTCGCCGGAGACGTACAGCGTGCGCACGTCGGCCGCCTGTAACTGGGCGGCGACCTGCAGCAGGATCGTCGACTTGCCGATACCCGGCTCGCCGCCGACCAGCACCATCGAGCCGGGAACGATGCCGCCCCCGAGGACGAAGTCGAATTCGGCGAGCCCCGTGCGCAGCCGGTGATCTTCGGTTCCCACCACGTCGCGAATGCGCGGCGTCGCCGCGACCGCGCCGCCGCTGCCGAGCGCATTCACGCCGGCCTTGCGTCGCGCCGATCCGCTCGAGGGCCTCGCCGGATTGGCCATCTCTTCCGCGAGCGTGTTCCATTCGCCGCAGGCGTCGCACTTGCCGGACCACTTGGGGTGCTCGGCACCGCACTCGGTACAGCGGTAAACCGTCTTCGGCCTCGCGCCCATCCGTGTGGCCTCGCTCAGCCGGGCTGGCGGGCGGTCCAATTCTCGAAGCGCGTGAACTGCTTGCGGAAGTTGAGCCGAACCATGCCGGTGGGCCCGTTGCGCTGCTTCTGCACGATCACCTCGGCGAGCCCTTCGATCGGCGTGCCGTCGGGCATCTTGGTGGCGTTGCCCGAGTCGTCGACCGGGCGGTCGTACATCTCGGGGCGGTAGATGAACATGACGACGTCGGCGTCCTGCTCGATCGCGCCCGACTCGCGCAGGTCGGACAGCTGCGGCCGCTTGTTCTCGCCGGTGCGCTGCTCGGGCGCGCGCGAGAGCTGCGACAGCGCGACGACGGGCACGTTGAGCTCCTTGGCGAGGATCTTGAGCGAGCGGGAGATCTGGCTGATCTCCTGCTGGCGGCTCTCGGAGTTCATGGGCCCCTGGATGAGCTGCAGGTAGTCCACGATCACCATCTTGATCCCCGCCTGAGACTTGAGGCGGCGCGCGCGCGAACGGATCTCGAGGAGCGTGAGGCCGGGCGTGTCGTCGATCCAGATGGGCGCCTGCCCGAGCAGCGCCGCGGCCTTGGCGAGATTGGAGTGGTCCTGGCTGTTGAGTTTACCGGACCGCAGACGCTGGGCATCGATGAACCCCTCGGAAGCGAGCATGCGCTGGATGAGGGATTCTTTACTCATTTCGAGCGAAAATATCGCCGTCGGAATGTTGCCTTCGACCGCGGCGTATTGCGCGACGTTCAGCACGAACGCGGTCTTCCCCATGGACGGACGCGCCGCGATGATGACAAGGTCGGACGGCTGGAACCCGAGCGTGATCTTGTCGAGATCCGTGAAGCCGGACGCGACGCCGGTGAGCGGCCCGCCTTCGCGGAGTAATTCTATGCGCTCCATCGCCGGCCAGAGCAGCTCCTTGATGCGCATGAACCCGTCGGTCCCGCGCTGCTGGCTCACCTGGAAGATGCGGTGCTCGGCGAGGTCGAGGAGGTCGGCGGCGTCGGCCCCCGACTCGTGCGCCTCGACCACCAGCCCCTGCGCGACCTCGATCAGTCGCCGGCGAAGCGCCTTTTCCTTAACAATGCGAAGGTGGTACTCGACGTTCGCCGCCGTCGGAACGACGTCGAGCAGTGTGCCAATGTAATCCTTCCCACCCGCCGCCCCGAGGCCGCCCTGCTTCTCGAGCTCGTTCGCGAGCGTCAGCGGGTCGAGGACCCCGCCCGCTTGGTGCAGCGACAGCATCGCGCGGAAGATCCGGCGGTGCGCCTCGCGGTAGAACATCGTCTCGTCGACGAGCTCCACCGCGCGCACGATCGCGTCGGCGTCGAGCAGCATCGCGCCCAGCACCGCCTGCTCCGCATCCTCCGACCAGGGAGGCTTGCGGTCGCGGAACGGATCACGCGCCGCTTGCGGCGCTATCGAAAACTCTGCGGGCGAGCTGGACATCTTCCCAAGTGGGGCGCTTCCACGATGGATTGCGGAGCAACGCGGCGGGGTGGTAGGTGACGATCAGCGGCACCCCGTAATAGCGGTGTACCTGACCGCGCAATTTACCGATCGGTTGCGTGGTCTGCAGGAGAGTTTGCGCCGCGAACGTCCCGAGGGCAAGGATCACCCGGGGCTGGAGCAGTTCCAGCTGCCGCAGCAGGAACGGACTGCACGCCTTGATCTCGTCCGGCACGGGGTTCCGGTTGCCCGGCGGGCGGTGCTTCAGGACGTTGCAGATGAACACGTCCTCGCGAGCGAAGTGTATTGCGGCGAGGATCTTCGTCAGCAGCTGTCCCGCGGCGCCGACGAACGGCCGGCCCGTCTCGTCTTCCGTGGCGCCCGGCGCTTCGCCGACGCACACGAACCCGGCGCGCGGATTCCCTTCGCCGGGGACCGCGTTCTTCGCCCCGGCGTGCAGCGGGCACGCCGTGCACGACGCGACGGCCTGCGCGACGGCGTCGATCGAATCGAGATGCGAAAGCGCGCCCGCGCCGCCGTCAATCGCATGCCCGACGACGATGCCCTGTCTGAGCTCGGCACCCGCACTCTCCGCGGGTTCCGTTGGCTTCGGCATCTCGTACCGGCCGACCTTCTCGGGCGTCGAGCCGGCCATCGGCGTCTCTCCTTGTACTGACGGTTTGGCCGCGGTCGAGCCGGGTTCATCGATGCCCGCCGAGCGCAGCGCCGCCCGCCAGTCGCCGCCGGCCGCGCCGCCCTCCCTCGCCTCGCGCGGAGAAGTTCTTCCCGGCAGGGCACCGCGAACGCCGAGCGCGCCGAGCGCCTCGTCCACCGACATCCCGTCGAGCACGAACTCGCTCTCGCCGAGTTCACGCCGCTGCTCCAGATATGCGCGCAGGCGGTCCCTAGCGTCCATTCAGGATCTTCTCGACGCGGTCGAGAATGGCGTCGGCGGTTTCGGCTTTGCTGAGGAGCGGGAGCACCGCAGGCTCGGTGTTGGGCGCGAGGATCGTGACGCGGTTGGTGTCGCCGCCGAATCCGGCGCCTTCCTCCCGCGCGTCGTTCACGACGATCAGGTCGAGCGCCTTCGCGGCGAGTTTTTCGCGCGCGTGCTTCAGCACGTCGTCGGTTTCGAGCGCGAAGCCGACGACCACCGCGCCCTTCATCCTCGCGTCGCGGGTCGTCGCGAGAATGTCCCCGGTGTCCTCGAGTGCGATGGAGTCCGGGCGCTTCTCCTTCTTGATCTTCCCGGCCGCGACCTCCCGCGGACGAAAGTCGGCAGGAGCGGCGGCCATCACGAGCACCTCGGCGCTTGCGAGTCCGGCGCGGACGGCGTCGTTCATGTCGCTCGTGCTCGACACGTGCACCACGCTGACGTCGGATGGCGCCGCGACGGCGAGCGGACCCGCCACGAGCGTCACCTCGGCGCCGCGGCGCCAGGCGGCGGCCGCGACCGCGACGCCCATCTTGCCGCTGCTTTCATTCGACAGGAAGCGAACGGGATCGAGTGCCTCGCGTGTTGGTCCGGCGGTGACGAGCACTCGCCGGCCCGCGAGCGCACCGCGAGGCTCGAGCATCCGTCCGACGTGCGCGAAGATTCGCTCCGGTTCCGGCATGCGGCCGGCGCCCGCGCCCTCGTGCGGTGATGCGAGGGGGCCGGCCTCCGGGTCGAGCACCGTGTAGCCCAGGGAGCGCAGGTGCGCGACGTTCTCCTCCGTCTGCCGGTGCGCCCACATGCGGTCGTTCATCGCCGGAACGAGCAGCACGGGCGCGTCGGCCGCGAGCAGGCAGGCGGCGAGCAGGTCGTCAGCGCGACCCGACGCGGCGCGCGAGAGGAAATCCGCGGTCGCCGGAGCGACGACGATCAGCGCGGCTGCGCGAGCGAGTTTGATGTGATCGAGCGCATGACCCTCGGCGACGAGCTCCGTGTGAACCGGCCGTCCCGTAAGCGCCTCGAACGTGACCGCACCGATGAACTCACGCGCGGATTTCGTCAGCACCACGTCCACCTCGGCGCCGGCCTGCGTCAACAACCGGGCGAGCCACGCCGTCTTGTAACTCGCGATTCCCCCGGTGATGCCGAGAAGAACGCGCCGGCCCTGGTAGGGGCGCACGGCTGCCGGTTCCGCGGCCGCTTTCGTGAAGGTGCCCGCTACTCCGACCGGCGGCGCGGCACGACGCGATACTCGATGTTGCCGGCGGAAAGTTCCTCGAGGGCGCGCGTGGTGAGCTTCTTCTCGCCGCTCTTGGATCGGTCGCGGGGGAATTCGTTCAGGACACGGGAGTACTTCGCGGCGACGAGAATCGCGAGGTACTTGTTTGCCGCGTTGACTGTGACTTCGTTCGGAGTGAATACGCGCATGGTTCCAGCCCTCTTGGAGTTCGTGATGCGGGACTACCGCCCGGGTTGCTGCTGTCCGCCGTCCGTCGTGTGAAGGCTGATCTCCTGCTCGAGCGCGCCGATCAGTACGGCAAGCAGCGCATCGAGCGCCTCGATCCGCTCCCGCTTCACTTCCTCGGCGTCGATGATCGACGACACCCGCGCCACCGTGGACTCGAGGTCGTCGTTCACCAGCACATAATGATAACGACTTACCGCCCTTAATTCCTCATGGGCGCTCCTGAGGCGGGTCAGCAGGACCTCGCCGTCCTCCGTATTCCGCAGCTTGAGCCTGGCCAGGAGCACCTCCAATGACGGCGGGAGCAAGAACACCATCACCGCGGCCGGCCACGCCTCAGCCAGCTGCGCGGCCCCTTGCACGTCGATGTCCATCATCACGTGCCTGCCGCTCGCCAGGACCTTGCCCACCGCGGATTTCAGCGTCCCGTAGTACTTCCCGTGCACGAACGCCCATTCGGCGAACTCGCCGTGCGCTCGGTAATCAAAGAACTGTTGTTCGCTGAGAAACTGGTAGTCGACGCCGTCCATCTCGCCTGGCCGGGGCGCGCGCGTCGTGCACGAGACCGAGTACCCGATGTCGTTGCGCCGTTGCATCAACATCTTCGCTACCGTCGTCTTGCCACCGCCCGAAGGCGCCGAAAGGACCAGCAGCAGCGGGTTCATGAGGGACTCACTCGACGTTCTCCACCTGTTCGCGTATCCGCTCGAGCTCCTCCTTGACGAGCAGCACCTCGCGCTGGATCAGCGTGTCGTTCGCCTTGCTCCCGGTGGTGTTCGCCTCGCGCAGCATCTCCTGCAGAATGAAGCCGAGCCGCTTGCCGGCCGGCTCGAAGATCTTCCGGCTGATGACCTCCCTGAACGCCTCCACGTGCGCCCCGAATCGGTCGATCTCCTCGCTCACGTCGAGCCGGTCCGCGAGAATCGCGATCTCCTGGGCCACACGCTGCTCGTCCAGCGCGACGCCTTCCGCGAGGATCTTCACGTTCTCGCGGAGGCGATCCCGCTGCGCGATGACCCGCTCCGGCGCGCGCGTCGCGATACTGGCGAGCGCCGCCTCGACTACCACCATTCGCTCGAGCAGCACCTCGGCGAGCCGACTGCCCTCGGCCGCTCGCATCTTCGTGAGCTCGCCCGCCGCCGCTTCGACGATCGCCACCAGCTCCTCGGCGCTTCCCTCCGCCACGTCTTCGGCGGACGTGCGAATCACGTCCGGCATGCGCAAGACGGTGGCCACGTCGACGACGCCCTCCAGGCCATGTCGGTCACGCAGCGAGCGAAGAGCGGCGGCGTGCTGCGCGAACTTCGCCTCGTCCACTGCGGCTCCCTCGGTCGCCGGTCGCTCGACGAAGACGGCGACCGTCACATGGCCGCGAGCGACGTGTTTTCTGAGCGCCTCGCGCACCTCGGCCTCCCATCGAGAATACCGGGAGGGGAGCTTGACGCTCGGGTTGAAGAAGCGATGGTTTACGCTCCGAACCTCGACGCCGACGCGCGATCCTCCGACGTCACCTTCGGCCGAGCCGAAACCCGTCATGCTGCGTATCATATGGATGATTCTAAGTTACTATTCTGTAAGCGGTTTGCAATTCAGTTCCCCAAGGAATAATCCGCGCTCATCCAGCGTTTGAATCCGCGAAAATCCGTCGTTCTGCTTCCCGTCGCGGATCCCTAATTCCAGAATTGCCATCGCATGCCGTACATGTTCACCAGCCGTGGCATCGTGTAGCCCGGGTAGGTCGAGTATATGGCCCCCACCGGGTTCCGGTACTGCCAGAAGATGTAGGCGGTCGCGATCCGTATCTCGAGCAACGTCGAGAAGATTCCTGCGCCTGCCGTGCTCTGGCCAAGTGGACTCGTGCCCGCTGGGACATAAAGCGTCGTGAAGTAGTCGAACGTGCCGGAAGCGAGCACGTGAAAATTGTTGCGCGGAAACCTGTGCAGGAAAGCCGATTCGAACCAGAGACGTGCGCGGGCCTGGGTCTGCGGCCGGTACGCGTCCGTCACGCTCCAGCGGATCGCGTCGACGTCGAAATTGATGCCAAGGGCAAGCGGTCCGCGAAACGAAAGGAGCATTCCATTCGCGGCGGCCGAGGCGACCGCGCGCAGCGTGGTGTCGAGCTCGATGGGCGGTGCGAGCTCACGCGCGCTCCGGTGGACGACGCCGCCGGTCAGCCAGCGATTTCCCATAGCCAAGCCGATCTCGAGCCGCGAGTCGGTCGACGTCGTGCCCCCGCTCCCCTGTTTGGGCGCAGACCGGCTGAACGCTCCGCCGACGTTGAACCACGAGAACGGCGCGAACCTGGCGAGCACGTCCGTTCGAGTGGTCGAGTCCACGCCTCGTTCCGCGAATGCCGAGACGGTCAACAGTCTCGACTCGTACTCCGCTCGCGCGCCCGGCGAAAACGAGATCTTGTGGTTGATGGAGCGAAGGCGGTTCGTGCTGCTCAGGCGCAGGCCCCAGCGGGTGATGCCGGCTGCGAGCACGTACTCCGGCCGCGAAGTCGTGGTGTCCGTCGAGTCGCGCGACGATCCCCCCGCCAGGGCGGTCGTGAGGCTCGATGTCGAGTCCTTCTTCGCTTCGCTCAGCGTCGATGCAATGAGCTGCGCCCACGGGCCGTTCACCTCGGGATCGCGCCACGCGATCCGCAGGTACGCGAGGCCCTCGCTGCCGTTGTAAAACGGCATGGTCCCGAGCTGCGGCGTGGTGTTGATGAACCGGTCGCCGGCGTTCCGGTTGATGCCCTGATGGATCCAGGTGCCGTCCACACTCCAGTTTCCGCGCGCCCATCCGACGCGAGCCATCCCGCCGAGTGCGTCGCCGTCCATGCCGCCCACCGAAATGCTGCTCTGCTGCTGTCCCGCGGCCTGGACGACCGCGCCGTTATCGAAACGCTTTCCGAAGTATCCGCGGTACAGGTTCAGGTTCTCGGTGCCGGTCACGACGTCGGTCCGAGTGTTCGCGGTGGTGCGGTCGACGCGCCAGAGGCGAAGGTGCACGCGCAGCTCTCCGGCTGCGCGCTCGACCTTCACGTCCTCCAGCGCCCAGAGCGGAACCAGCGCGAGATCGGGGATGCCGCCGTTGCGCGGATTCAGGACATCGAGCTCCACGCCGTCGAGGTAGATGCGAACGCGGCCGGGGTCGCCGTAATACGCGACGACCTGCGGAGCAAGGAGAAACCCCGTGGTCATGAGCGTCACGCCGGGAACCGACGCCAGGAGATCGCTGAGCGTCATGGCTCCCGAGGCGAACATCTGGTCACGGTCCCAGTGCCAGCCGCTCGCGCCGATCTCCGTCGAACGCGGCGTGTACGGGCGGGCGATCGGCGTCTTGATCGTGTCGCGGGGCGGACGCGGCGTGGGGACTCTCGAGGAGTCGCCTGCGGCAGGCGCGCGCTTCGTCGTGTCCGCCGCAGGGCGCTTCGTCGTGTCGACGGCCGCTCGCTTCGTGGAGTCAGCTACCGCGCGCTTGATGGAGTCTGCGCGCGCGGAATCGGGGCGAGGGGGCGTGGCCTGCGCGCCGAGGACTGCAAGCGGCGCGCACGCGGCCAGTAGGAACACCGGCAGCGCGCGCGCGATCGCCGTCAGCGCACCCTCCCTCGCACGAACTCGACGAACGTGCGCACCGGCACTCCCGTCGGTCCCCGAGGAAGCGAGATCAGGTCTGTCTCCGAGTACGCCGTGCCAGCGATGTCGAGATGCACCCACTTGTAGCCCTGCGTGAACTCCGCGAGGAACAGCGCCGCCGTGATCGTTCCGGCGCCGCGCCCGCCCACGTTCTTCATGTCCGCGATGTCGGACTTGATCTGGTCGCGATACTCGGGCCACAGCGGCAGCTGCCAGCCGGGCTCGCCGCCGCGCCGGCACGCGGCGAGCACCTCGTCGACTACGCCCTGGTCATTGCCCAGCACTCCCGTCGCGTTGTTCCCGAGGGCGACCACGACCGCGCCGGTGAGCGTCGCGGCATCGACCACCGCTTGCGGCTTGAGTCGCGCTGCGTAGGCGAGCACGTCGGCCAGCACGAGTCGCCCCTCGGCGTCCGTGTTGATGATCTCGATTGTCTTGCCGTTGCTCGCGCGCACGACGTCGCCCGGATTCATGGCCGTGCCGGAAGGCATGTTGGTGGTCGAGCCCACGAGGCCGACGACGTTGATCTTCAGCTTCATTTGCGCGATCGCTTCCATCGCGCCGAGGACGCCCGCGGCGCCGCTCATGTCGAACTTCATGAACTCCATGCGATCGGCCGGCTTGATGGAGATGCCGCCGGAATCGAAGCAGAGCCCCTTCCCTACCAGCACGACCGGCGCCTCGTCCACCGCGCCGCCCCGGTACTCGATGACGATGAACTTCGGCTTTTGCGGTGTGCCTTGCGCCACGGCGAGGAACGAGCCCATGCCCATCTTCTCCATTTCCTTCCTGCCGAAGACGGTCACCTTGAGCTTGTGGCGCTTGGCGATCTCCTTCGCCGTGTCCGCGACGTGGGTTGGCGTGCAGAGATTCCCCGGCATCATTGCAAGCGTGCGCGCGATGCGTTGTCCCTCGGCGATGGCCACGCCGTTGGCGAGCGCGGCCTGAGCGTCCGTCGCCTGGTCGGCGCAGACGACGGCCGCGACGAGAGGTTTCGGCCGCTCGGCGGCGGGCGGCTGTGTGCGGAGCTCCGAGTATTCCCATCCGCCGAGCGAAAGCCCGATGGCCGCGTTCTCGATGGCCGCGCCCTCGAGCGCCTCGGCCCAGAACGCCATCCGTTCGACTCCCATCGAGTTGCCCTTGCGTCCGGCGAGCGACGCGGCGCGCACGATGGCGCCCGCCTCGGGCGCGGGCCCGAGACCGACGAGCAGCACGCGCTGCGGACCCTTGCCGTGTGCGAAGAGGAACAGCGTCTCGTCACGATTTCCCTTGAAGTCCTTCTGCTTCACCGCACGCGTGAGCGCGCCGCCGAGCGCCTTGTCGAGGGACGCGAGCGTCTTCGGCACCGCCTTGTCCGAGGGCAGCGCGACGGCGAGCAGCGGCGTCGCGAGACGCGCCGGATCGCCGACGTGCAGTGAAAGCGAGAAGGGCATGATCAACTCCGCATTCCGGTGATCACCGCGTCGCCGAAGCCGGTGGTGGAGACTTCCCTGGATCCCGGCATCTGCCGGGCGAGATCGTATGTGACCGTTCCCGCGCCGATCGCGTGCTCGACGCCCTTCACGATCAGCCCGGCCGCCTCGTTCCATCCCATATGCTCGAGCATCATCACGCCGGAGAGGATGACGCTTCCCGGATTGATCTTGTCGAGGCCCGCGTACTTCGGCGCGGTGCCGTGCGTCGCCTCGAAGACGGCGGCCGCGTCGCCGACGTTTCCGCCCGGCGCGATGCCCAGTCCGCCCACTTGCGCCGCGGCTGCGTCGGAGATGTAGTCGCCGTTGAGGTTTGGCGTCGCGATCACTTCGTAGTCCTCAGACCGCAGCAGCAACTGCTGGAACATCGAATCGGCGATGCGATCCTTGAGGATCACGGCGTCCGCGCGCGCACCAGAGCCCGCCTTGTTGAGGTCGGCCTCGGCGACGACGAGATCCGTGAACTCGTCGCGCGCGACTTCGTACCCCCAGTCGCGGAATCCGCCTTCCGTGAACTTCATGATGTTGCCCTTGTGCATCATCGTCACGGAGTGTTTGCCGCTCTTCAGCGCGTACTCCAGCGCCATCTTCACGAGGCGCTTGGATCCGAACGGAGACATCGGCTTGATGCCGATGGCGGAGCCCTCGCGAACCTTCTTCGAGAGTTCCTTCTCGAGGAACACGCGCAACTTCTCGGCCTCGGGCGAGCCCGCGCGGAACTCGATGCCCGAGTACACGTCCTCCACGTTCTCGCGGAAGATCATGATGTTGAGCTTCTCGGGATGCTTCACGGGCGCGCCAACTCCCTTGAAGTAGCGCACCGGCCGGATGCACGCGTAGAGGTCGAGTTCCTGGCGGAGCGCGACGTTCAGCGACCGGATCCCGCCGCCGATGGGCGTCGTGAGCGGTCCCTTAATCGCCACCTTGAACTCGCGCACTGCGTCGATCGATTCCGCCGGCAACCACTCGCCGGTCGTCTTGAAGGCCTTCTCTCCCGCGAGGATTTCCATCCAGGCGATCTTGCGTTTCGTGCCGTACGCGACGGACACCGCGGCGTCGAACACGCGTACCGATGCGCGCCAGATGTCGGGACCCGTGCCGTCACCCTCGATGAACGGGATGACCGGATGATCGGGAACGCTGAACTTCCCGGCCGAGGCCTCGATGCGATCGGCGCCCGTCGGAACTTTGGCGAATCTATATTGAGTCACGCTCGTGCTGACCTTTGTCTGTAGTGAGAGGAGTAAGACGACGAAAACTAGGAGTGCGCCAAGGGCGGAGCAAGGAAACCGCCCGTCGTATCGCGGCCCGGCGAGGTCAGCCGGCGGCACGCTCCCGATACCAGCGCTGCGCCGCCGCCACGCCGCTGCCGAGCGTCACGGGAACTCCAATGTCGTTCAGCGCCATCTCGACACCGGACAGCGCGCCGAGCACCATCAGCTCGTTGATGTCGCCGACGTGCCCGATGCGAAAGACCTTCCCGACAAGCCGGCCGGTGCCGCCGCCCAGCGACAGGTTGTAGCGCCGGAATGCGACGTCGATGACCTTCTTGGCGTCGACGCCCTCGGGCACGACCACGGCCGATACGGTATCGGAGTAGACCTTGGGATCGCGTGCGACGAGCTTCAGGCCCCATGCCGCGACGGCCCGGCGGACGCCTTCTCCCAGGCGATGATGGCGCGCCGCGACGTTGGCCAGCCCCTCCTCGAGGAGCAGGTCGAGCGACGCGCGCAGGCCGAACAAGTGCGCGATCGGCGGCGTGTACGGGAAGTAGCCGTCGGCGTTGTGCTTGATCTGGTCGCGCAGGTCGAAGAAGGCGCGCGGGCACTTGGCCTGGTCGAGCAGGCCGATGGCCTTCCTGCTCACGCAGAGGAGGCCGATCCCCGGCGGCATCATGAATCCCTTTTGCGATCCCGCGATCGCGAAGTCGACCTTCCACTCGTCGAACCGGAAGTCGAGCGAGGCGACGGAGCTTACGCCGTCGACGTAGAAGAGCGCCGGATGTCCCGCGGTGTCGATCGCGCGCCGCACCGCGGCGATGTCGCTCGTGACGCCCGTCGCGGTCTCGTTGTGCACGACGAGTACCGCCTTGTACGAATGGGCGGCATCGGCGGCGAGCATCTCGCGGATACGGTCGGGCGGCACCGCGTCGCCCCATTCGACGTCGATCACGTCCACCGTGAGGCCAAGCCGCTGCACCGTGTCGACGAACAACGTGCTGAACTGCCCGTTGCGGACGGCAAGCACGCGGTCGCCCTGCGAGAGCGCGTTGACCAGTGATGCTTCCCACATTGCGGAGCCGGATCCGGCGAAGATGAACGTCTGTCCCTGCGTGCTGCCGAAGACCTTGAGAAGGTCCGGGAAGAGCGAACGCGCCATCTCGGGCGCGGCGGACGACCGATGATCCTCCATCGGGCGATCCATGGCGCGGAGGACGCGATCGGGGACGTTGGTGGGTCCCGGAACGAAGAGAAAATGCCGGCCCGTCTTCATACGATGGCCTTGAGTCGTGAGAGGTTTTCGACCGCTTGCTCGAGCGTTTCGCGTTTCTTGCAGAAGGCAAATCGGATGTAGTGCTTCCCTTCGGCTGCACCGGGCCGGTAGAAGCTCGACCCGGGGACCGTTGCGACCTTGACCTCCTTGGTCAACCACTTCGCGAACGCGACGTCGTCGCGATCGTCGAGGTCCGAGAAATCGGCCATGATGAAGTACGCGCCGTCGGGTGTCGCGAAGCGGAAGCCTGCATCGCGCAAGGCTCCGCTCAGGAATTCGCGCTTCGCTTTGTAGTCGCCGGCCAGCTTCGCGTAGTACGCGTCGTCGAACGAATACCCGATGGCGGCCGCGTCCTGCAGGGGTGCCGGCGCGCCGACGGTCAGGAAGTCGTGCACCTTGCGGATCGCGCTGGTGCGCTCGGCGTTCGCGATGGCGTAGCCGATGCGCCACCCGGTGATGCTGAACGTCTTCGAGAGGCTGGAGATCGTGACCGTGCGGTCGCGCATGCCGGCGATCGTCGCGATCGGAATGTGCTCACCCGAGAAGATGATGTACTCGTACGGCTCGTCGGTGAACACCATCAGGTCGTGCTCGATGCAGACCTTCGCGATGGCCTCGAGCTCGGCACGCGAGAAGACGTGCCCCGTCGGATTGTGCGGCGAGTTGAGCATCATTGCGCGCGAACGCGGAGTGATCGCGGCCCGCAGCGCGGCCTCGTCAAGCGTCCAGTCCGGCGTCGAGAGCGGGACGAACACGGGGCGCGCTCCGGAGAGGATCGCGTCAGGTCCGTAGTTCTCGTAGAACGGCTCGAAGATCAGGACTTCGTCATCGGGATCGAGCAGCGCGAGGAACACGGACGCGGCGGCCTCGGTGGCGCCGCACGTGACGGTGATCTCGCGCTCCGGATCGACGCGCATGCCGTATCGGCGGTCGTACTTGCCCGTTATCGCATCGCGGAGTTTCTTCGCGCCCCACGTCGTGGCGTATTGGTTGACGTCGGCGTGAATCGCCGCGCACGCCGCGTCCTTCATGGCCGCGGGCATGGGAAAGTCGGGGAACCCCTGCGAGAGGTTCACGGCGCCGTGCGCGTTCGCGACGCGGGTCATCTCGCGGATGACGGATTCGCTGAACGTCTGCGTGCGCCGGGCGTTGGGCATAAGCGTAATCTAGCCGCCGATCACTTCGCGCCGCGCCGCCGTGCCGTGATCAGCACCGGAATGTCGTCCGTGCGCGGATTGATGAAATCGAGGCGGATGCGGCCGTCGGCCTGCTCGCTCAGGGTGGCGGGAACCGAGCTGTTCGTGAGCATCCATCCCGCCGGCAGCACCACCGCGTTCGCCGGTCGGCCGAAGCTGCGATCCCACATCAGCTCGCCGCCCACCAGCTTGTAGCGCGCCGTATCCGAATAAGTCTCGAACATCCTGATCCGCACCGATTCGCCCTCCTTCACCGGCGCGAACCGGAAGACGACGATCTCCGATTGCGGTGTCACGTTTGCGACGCCGAGCTTCGCCTTGGTGATGGCGTCGCCCTTGAGCACTTCCCACTTGAGCTCCTCGCCGCTGTCGAGGTTGCGCGCCGAGGGCTTCGACACGGTGCTGCCCGCGCGCACTTCGTTGATGTAGACGCTCGTGCCGGGGCGCGACTCGGTGTAGTCGTGATAGAGGTCGAACGCGTGCGTTTCCGGCGGCTGCAGGAAGTAGACGATCTTGCGGTTCTGGTGCGCGCGCTCGTCGAGCCGCGCCGCGACACCCTGGACGCCGGTCTTCGATGCGCCCAGTCCGGCGGCCGGGCGCGCGCGCAGCGTGAGCGGCGCCTCCGCGGGGGTGGCATTCCAGAAGCTGATCGCGACCCGGCCGTCGTCCTGCTGGATGACCTGCGAGGGGTAGTTGCACGCGGTCATCTCGTATCCGGCGGGCAGCACGACGGTGTTTCGCTTGATGCCGAGCGACCGCGTGAAGACGATCACGTCGCCCTGCGGGAAATAGCTCGCGGCATCCTCGTACGTCTTGAGGATCAGCACGCGCGCCTCGCCGCCATCCGACGGCACCGGACGCGAGAGCTTCACCCGGATGTAGGTCTGCGTGGAGTCCGAACCGCGCACACCGCCGGCGGTGGCGACGGCCTGTCCCACGACGTCGAAGACCAGCGGCTTCCCGGTGGCGCGGTCGAGTACGCTCTCGTCGGTCGCGACGCTCCCCTTTCGGATCGGATTGAAGTAGTAGGTCGCGCCCGCCGTGGTGGCGGTGACTTCATAAATGATGCGGAACTTCGCCGAACCGGGCGCGAGCAGCTCGTACCGGGTATAGGCGTCGCCTTCGGTCTGCCGGGCCGGAGCTCCCTGCCCCTGGCCGGAGGCGATGACAGGGACGACCAGCGACATGCCAAGCACACGCGCGGCGATGCGGTTCATGGGCGGTTGATCCGATGGAGGATGGACGCCCATGAAAGTTACGCATGGCCCAGTTCTCTCGCACCCCACCGCGCGGATAGATTGGTGAGAAGTGAGGAGTGCGGAGTATGGCGCTCGGAGTAACCTCGCCAGGAGATTCACGTTATGGCCCGCAATCGTTCGAAGCCCCGTCTCTATCCACGCCTGACCACGCCGCTGGTGCGCGACGACGGCATGCTGCGCCCCGCCACGTGGGACGAAGCGCTCGACCGCGCCGCGGATGGATTCCGGCGGAACATCGCGGCGCGCGGCCCGAATGCGCTCGGAATCTTCAGCTGCTCCAAGTCCACGAACGAAGTGAACTTCCTCGCGCAGAAACTTTCCCGGGTCGTGTTCGGCACGCACAACATCGACAGCTGCAACCGAACGTGACACGCGCCTA
>OCZT010000685.1_pt1 | contig 34135 bp, 27 predicted proteins | sample 1539031 | NCBI WGS metagenome assembly OCZT01 (sample SAMEA3539308, study PRJEB22396) | soil metagenome | biome: tundra; feature: field; material: soil | place: USA | collected 2010-05 | depth 0.15 m | reverse complement strand
GGAGGTCAAATTCCACGGAAAAAGCAAGATCTGAAAGCGGGCAGCTATTATGGAGGCAGGCGTCCGGATGATGGCCGCATTGATTGGAATAAATCAGCAGGTGTTATTTACAATTTGATTCGCGGTGTCACCAGACCATATCCGGGAGCGTTTGCTTTAATGGAAAATAATGAGAAGGTAATTATCTGGTGGGCTGAGTCTCAGGAATCAAATAAAAGCAAGGCTGCAGGAAGTGTGGAAATCGATTCTCAAGATGTACTTGTGCAAACAGGAAAAAATGCTATAAAGCTTCTGGAAGTTGAAATACAGGGAAAGTGCTATACAGGTTCACAAATAGTTGAATATTTCCGGCAAGGGAAGGTGACAAGGCTAATATGAAGATATTGATACTGGGAGTAAATGGATTTATCGGTCATCATCTGATTAACAGGATTCTGGCCGAGAAAAAAGATTGGATAGTATACGGCATGGATTTAGGCACGGACCGGCTTGGCAAGGTTCTGAATAATCCTAACTTTCATTTCATGGAAGGAGATATTGCCATCAATCGGGAGTGGATTGAGCTTCAAATCAAAAAATGCGATGTCATCATGCCGCTTGTGGCTATTGCCACTCCGAAGCTTTACGTGGAAGATCCCATTGCCGTTTACAATCTTGATTTTGAGATGAATGTAGATATCATCAAGAAATGCGTCAAATATCATAAGCGGGTTGTTTTTCCCTCGACCTCGGAAGTATATGGCGCCTGCACTGATCCCGAATTCAAAGAAGATGAAAGCTTTTTGGTAGTAGGTCCCATCAATAAGGAACGCTGGATATATTCCTGCTGTAAGCAACTTCTTGATCGTGTAATTTACGGCTACGGAACAAGAGGGCATTTGGAATTTACCTTGGTTAGACCGTTTAACTGGATAGGCCCCAGGCTCGATTCGCTCTATGCGGCAAAGGAGGGCAGCTCACGCGTCGTCACGCAATTTATCGCGGAGTTGTTTATGAAACGCCCTATAAATCTTGTTGATGGCGGAATGCAAAAGAGGTGCTTTACGTATGTTGATGATGGAATTGCTGCGCTGATGAAAATATTAGAAAATAAAAATGATATTTGCAAAAACCAGATTATCAACATCGGCAATCCTGAAAACGAATGCTCGGTGAAAGAGCTGGCCAATATATTGAAGAAACTTTTTCAGGAACATCCTGATCACAAAAATGATAAAAGTTATTCAGATATAATCGATGTTTCCGCTGATACCTATTACGGCAAAGGCTATCAGGACATTTACACGCGCAAACCCAGTATTGAAAAGGCGAGAAAACTTTTAAACTGGGAACCGAAAATAGGATTGGAAGAATCGATGCGTCTAACGCTCAATTCATTTTTGGAAGAAAATAAAGACGCCGAGATTTAATATTAAAATCCCTCTGTCATTCCCGCGCAGGCGGGAATCCAGAAAAGTCTTGATGTTCTGATTTTCTAAACCGATTTATCCGGAAATTATATGGCAATGCTCGGATTAAAAATAGATGTCGATACGTACTGGGGCATGAAACAGGGCGTGCCCCGTCTTTTACACACGTTAGAAGAATTCAATATAAAAGGCACTTTCTTTCTAAGCATCGGACCGGATAATTCCGGCCGGGCTGCATTGCAGTTAATCAAGAATCCACTCTTTTTAAAGAAGATGATGCGGACGAATGCGGCTGCTCTTTATGGCTGGAAAACAGCGCTATACGGCACGTTGCTTCCGGCGCCGATGATCGCGCTTTCTTTTCCGCAAATCGTGAGAGAGATAATTGTCGCAGGCCATGAAGTCCAGTTTCATGCCTGGGATCACCGCCGCTGGCAGGATGAACTGCCGGATAAATCCGAAAACTGGATTAGAGAGTGGTTTAGCAAAGGTATTGCCGGTTTTGAAAAATTAACAGGAAATAAACCTACAGCCTTCGGCGCGCCTTCTTGGCTCATTGATGATCGAGTCTTGGCAATAATTAAAGAATACAAATTCGATTATCTAAGCTGCACACGAGCTAAAGCGCCTTTTATCCATGAAATCGTAAATGTCCTGGAGTTACCCTCCGACTTGCCTTGCTTTGAGGAAGTTGATGCACAAAAATGCGTATCAATTATTAGCAAACTGATTAAAGACGGCGGAACACATGTCTTGCCTGTTCATGCGGAAGTAGAAGGGGGCATCTTTCAAAATCAATTCAGGGAGCTTTTAGAAAAAGCGCTCAACATGGGTATGGAAATTATGTCGCTTAATGAAATCAAAGAAAAGCTGGATATTCAAACCTTGCCTATACGGAAATACAAAATGGAATTACTTCTTGGCCGTCATTCACCCAGTGCGGTGTAAATGATACGTGTTCAATAATAATTGTTTGATTTTTATAAATAATTGGCTTAAATAATTAATGATTAAATCAATTGCGCTGTTTGAAAAACAGCGCAATTATGTATTACGTATATTAATTGTTAGACATCATGGGCAGCCATGAAATCTCTATTGGTGAAGAAGTGAAAGAAAATAAAGAGTCAGCACGAGTTATTTTGTGCCGGTCAAAATCAATGATTTCAATAATTCTTAATCGTCCTGAGGCTATCAACAGTCTTAATGAAGAGATGATCGATATTATAAATAGCCATTTGCAAATTGCAGTTGCCGATGATCAGTGCAAATATATACTCTTTTATGGAACTGGTGACAAAGGATTTTGCGCCGGAGGCGATGTTAAAGAATTGGCCCGGCTGGGGAAACAAAAAGCTAATGACAAGGTTGATGCTTTCTTTCAGAAAGAATATGCCCTGGATTTGCTGATTCATACTTTACCCAAGCCTGTTATTGTGATTGCCGACGGAACAACTATGGGTGGTGGATTGGGTATTACGGCCGGTGCCGGTATCAGTATCGCTACTGAACGGACGCGCATGGCTATGCCGGAAACAAGAATCGGCTTTTTTCCTGATGTAGGGTCGACAGGTTGGATGTTTACGAAATGCCCCAAAGGTTACCCGGAATATTTAGGTCTGACCGGCTATTATATGGAGGGTATCGAATGCGTGCGTCTGGGTTTTGCCACGCATTTTATGAACTCTAAAGATATTGAGCAATTGATTGCCGTGCTCGAACAATACCAGCCGGAAGGTGTGTTGGATAAAAAAGCCCTGCAACAAAAGATCATTGAAGAAATATTCAAGTATCTCGATTTTAATATTCCAGCCAATAGAGATATGGACAATTGGGTGGCAACATATTTTGCAGGGAAATCAGATTTAAATGAAATTCTGGAAACATTGTCTAATTGCAGACCTCAGCAAAACTTATGTGGAGATGTATTTACCAGTATTGCAGAGAGATCCCCGACAGCACTAGTTTTGACTTTAAAGCTGCTCCGTCACAATGAAGGCCGTCCCTTGCCGGAGGTATTTGATGCTGAGCTCAAGGCGGCGCTGTATATCAGCAGACATCCGGATTATGTCGAGGGTGTCAGGGCGAGGCTGGTCGATCGGGATGATAAACCCTGTTGGAAGCCGGATAAAATTAGCCAGGTTGATTTGTCGTATTTTAAATTATAAAGTTGAACAATTGCATTAAATTGAAATAAACATATTTTAAATTAATAGCACAGCAGCTTGAATTTATATTACCGCAACTATCTGCTTTGGTGTCCAGGCACATTTACCATGAGCAAACTGGCGTTATCCGGTACAGCCTATGTTTTGTCACTATTTTTTGCTGTTATGGTTGTGGTAAAAACCCATTAAAAACTCAGTATCCTTGGGCGAAAGATCAAATTTAAAAACAGCCGATTCTATAAGTTTTTGTAACGGCTGATTGCCATTCTCTTCCATGTTTGCGGATATCCATTTGATTGCTTTTTGAACATTTTCCGCTTCCGGCATAATAGTGGGCATAACTAAAAGAACCTCCTCTTGATTAAAAATTATATTAGCGCTCAACAGTTAGAGCAATTAAACAAATATTAATATATTTTTAAATTCATACTACAAGATCGTTTAAAAGGTAAGTCAATTTTACATGAAATTTGACTTTATAATTTTCATAGTTAAGCTTATTATATTAAAAAAAATTATAACACTCAAATTGTTTATTACAATTTTAAGGAGGCATAAGTGAAAAGGTCTTTCGGCGCCAGAACGCTGATTTATCCCACGCCAGTGTGGATAATAGGGACATATGATAAAGCAGGTAAACCCAATATTGCTACTATTGCTTGGGGAGGAATATGCAGCTCTCAGCCTCCCTGTGTTGCTATTTCGTTGAGAAAATCAAGATATACATACGATAATATAATAGAACACAAAGCATTTACCATTAATGTTCCTTCCGAAAGCCAGATTGTGATTGCCGATTATTGCGGCATTGTTTCGGGAAAGAATACGGATAAGTTCGCCGCAGCTAATATTACCGCGGTGAAAAGTTCAAAGGTTGACGCCCCCTATATCAATGAATTTCCAATGATTCTGGAATGCAAGCTTTTGAGTACCGCCGAAATAGGCATTCATACTCAGTTTGTCGCGGAGATTCTAGATGTTAAAATTGATGAGGCAATTATAGGAAAAGACGGTCTGCCGGATATTGAAAAAATTAATCCGCCAATCTACGCGCCGGAACTGCGGGCTTATTATGGAATTGGTAAATATCTGGGCGAAGCTTTTGCCATTGGCAAAAAAATAAATAATTATTGATCTGGTCTGACTAAACAGATAACATCCAGTAAACAAAAATATAATTAAGAAAGGAGATGGGAACAATGGGAAAATTAATTAAAGGAACAAAAACAGAAAAAAATTTATTAGCAGCTTTTGCCGGTGAGTCACAGGCTAGAAATAGATATACTTACTATGCCAGCGCCGCAAAAAAAGAAGGTTTCGAGCAGATTGCTCATATCTTTTTGGAAACAGCGGAAAATGAAAAAGAACACGCAAAAATATTTTTCAAACACTTGGAAGGAGGGGAAGTGGAGATCACGGCTGCATATCCTGCCGGTGTGATAGGAGATACAAAGAAAAATCTGGAAGCCGCGGCTGCAGGAGAGAACATGGAATGGACAACACTGTATGCTAATTTTGTCAAAGTGGCAAAGGGAGAAGGTTTTCCGGAAGTAGAGCGATCTTTTGAACAAATATCAAAAGTGGAGAAGTTTCATGAAAGTAGATACAGGAAGCTTATTTCAAATGTCGAAGGCAATGAAGTATTCAAAAAGAAAGCTTCGGTAAAGTGGCATTGCACTAATTGCGGCTATGTTCACGAAGGGCCGGAAGCGCCCAAAGAATGCCCGGCTTGTAAACATCCGCAAGCGTATTACGAATTGTTGGCAGAAAATTTTTAAATATGTTGAGATAATCAGTTTTTTCAATTAAGCAGTCCGCGCTGCTCCAGCGCGGGCTGCTTAATTTTATCAACTTGAATACCTATTAAGACAGTTGTCAATCTTTATGATAAGAGTTTGTTCTTCTTGACAGCTAGTGAAAAATACCCTAGATTGACGCAGTTTTTTTTAAGAGGAGTTTAGCTTTATATGACGTCGAAAAGACAACGCCGCTCAGAAAATGTAAAGGAAAAGCAAAAAAAGAAATCCACGAGAATTCTCTATTTATCCATGATAATCGGGGGTATTGTTATCCTCCTGGTTTTGTTCTTTATAATTTTATTTAATGCCTTATTTCCCCCAGTTGAGCTGGATGCATTGAAAAAGAAAGAAAAACAAGTTGCGATAATATGGTTTTCTGATCAGCAGGAGCTTCTTTTAGTTGGAGAAAAACGTTACATTTTTAAGGAAATCGATGCTGCGTCGCAGGCTAAAGAGGTTATCAAAGCATTACTTGATGGTTCAAAAAATGGAAATGTTAATACATTTCCGGCTGGGGTTGTTTTACGAGATGTGAAGATTGACGATGCTGGTATCGCGTATGTTAATTTTAACAAGAGCCTTACTAAGCTGCATCCGGGCAGTTCTTCAGCGGAGATGGCGTCAATTAATTCTTTAACCATTTCTCTTACGGAAAATATACCAGAAATAAAAAAAGTGAAAATATTAATGGGGGGTAAGGAACTGACCACCATTAAAGGCCATATATCAACTTCAAAAGCATTTCTTCCTGACCCTGGCATTTTAGTTCCCATGAAAGAGGAGAAAAGCTAATTTTCTTATGGCACCGAAATCAAAAATAGCCCGGACACGAAATATTGGCATAGTTGCTCACATTGACGCCGGAAAAACAACAGTCAGCGAAAGAATTCTTTATTACACCGGTAAATCTTACAAGATGGGAGAAGTTCATGATGGCGAAGCAGTCATGGACTGGATGCCACAGGAGCAGGAACGAGGCATAACCATTACTTCGGCGGTCACAACTTGCGCTTGGAAAAATCACGAAATCCATATCATTGATACTCCCGGTCATGTTGATTTCACAATCGAGGTGGAACGTTCTTTGCGCGTGCTCGATGGTGCTGTAGTTGTGTTTTGCGCTGTGGGCTGCGTTGAGCCGCAATCGGAGACTGTCTGGCATCAGGCGGATAAGTACGGCGTTCCCAAAATAGCTTTTATTAATAAAATGGACAGAGTGGGTGCGGATTTTTTTGAAGCTGTCAGGATGATGCGCGAACGTTTTACTTCTATTCCCGTACCCATCCAGATACCCGCAGGAAGCGAAGAAAATTTTCGCGGGGCAATCGATTTAATAAATCAAAAGCTGATGGTTTGGGATGATTCAAGCCATGGTATGGAATATACAATTCAGGAAATCCCTGAGGAATTTACAACGCAAGCCACAAGTCAGAGAGAAAAAATGATTGAAACTCTGGCCGAAGCCGATGATGGCCTGGCCGAAAAGTATCTGGGCAGCGAAGAAATCTTGGTATCGGAAATACTGGCAGCATTGCGCAAAGCAACCATTTCTTTAAAAATAGTACCGGTACTTTGTGGAGCCGCACTGCGTAATAAAGGCATTCAACCTATACTAGATGCGGTTATCAATTATTTGCCATCTCCGGAAGATATACCACCGGTAAAAGGGATTAATCCGATTACCAAAAAAGAAGAGATAAGACACAGTTCCGATAAGGAACCGCTGGCAGCGCTGGCGTTTAAAATTATGCTTGATGACGGCCGCAAACTTACTTATTTACGAATTTATTCGGGACAAATACATGCCAACGATGAAGTATACAATTCAGTAAAAAAGAAGAAGGAAAAAGTTGCCCGTCTTTTGCGTATGCACGCTAATAAAAGAGAAAGAATCGAAAAAGCCTCGGCAGGAGAAATAATTGCCGTTTTGGGGTTGAAAGACACAACCACCGGTGACACTCTTTGCGATGAAGACCATCCCATTATGCTTGAGTTGATGGACTTTTACGAACCGGTAATCAGTCAGGCCATTGAAGCCAAAACTCCTGCCGATCAGGAAAAGCTAACGGCATCGCTTATAAAATTGGTCGATGAAGATCCGACACTGCGGGTGAAATATGAGGAGGAAACCGCGCAAACAGTAATTTCCGGGATGGGTGAACTTCATCTGGAAATCATCGTTGATCGGCTGCGCCGTGAATTCAATGCTCACGTTAATGTCGGCAGACCGCGTGTTGTTTATCGCGAGACAATTCAGAAACAGATTGAAGTTGAAGGGATATTCGAAAAAGAACTGGGCGAAAAGAAACACTTCGGCCATGTCCGACTTTCTTTGGAGCCGCGAAAACGGGCTTCCGGAAATGAAATAATCAATAAACTAGGTGATGGCATTATCCCCGCAGAATATTATGAAGCAATTGAAGAAGGCGTCCGCGAGGCGATGATGAGCGGTGTCCTAAATAGCTATCCTGTAACAGATGTCGGCGTGAAGATATCCGGAGGATCTTTTAAGGAAGGCGAATCTTCGGCGCAGGGATACAAAATAGCAGCGGCTACGGCTTTTCGTGATGGTTGTAGTAAAGCTGATCCGGTTATGTTGGAGCCGATTATGCTGGTTGATATTATTACACCGGGTGAATTTGTTGGAGACGTCATCGGTGATATCAACTCCCGCAAAGGCGAGATTCAAGCCGTTAATCCTAAAGGTCCAATAAGCGAAGTTAAAGCCAAAGTGCCTCTTAAAGCCATGTTCGGTTATTCCACTGATCTGCGATCTGCGACTCAAGGCCGGGCAACATTTTCCATGATTTTTTCAGAATATAATAAAGCGTAATATTTCACAAAAAAATACTCTTTGAAAATGTATTTTTCCGAATTGGATTTGATACACGTTAAGATTCAGCTTTCATACAATCAATTACTAATCTAAAAATACATGCTTAGAATATTGAGGAAAAGCTATCCTGCTTATCGTCTTTTGTGGTTTGTCAAATAAATCCGCTGGAATTATCCCGTAAAATTAACATTGAATTTTGTAATTATTTAATATAATAAATAACTCATATTTGTACCATATATTTCTTTTCTCAATATGTTCCGACTCTTAAGGTTCAGTTTCCAGAAGGAAACAGTTACTGATAATTTCGGTTCAGCATTAGATTTTTAATTGTCTTTATAATACAAATTATCGGCGAGGCAATAAAGGCTATAGTAAGGATCAGAAAGAGAGTTCTTCGGTGAGACTAAAAAAGAGCATTTTCTATAAGTGCTGATCAATTTCATTTTGCTTCGAATTTTCCGCACATATCAGGTCATGCGGACCAGACAAAGAAAACACATCCGGCAAATGAACAATTACTGGCTATAGATCCAGCTTGCCATTAAGTGAGGTGACACAAGAGTGAAAATCGCCAAGACAGTTTTAGAGCCATTGCTGAGCTTGAATAAACACCTTCGCAGAGGTGCTTTCGGAAGGAAGTACTCCTACGATGAATTACCTCTGCGATCGGAATTGCTCACCTCGGACCAGATGAAGCAGCACGGCAAAACACTGGCGAACAGACATAAACTGATGAGTGAAAGAGCTTCTGAACAGCTTCTGGCGCGGCTCAATGAGAATGAAGATGTGCTGATTGAAACATGCAACCAGCTGACAGCTGTGGCCAAAGATAACAGCCCGATAGCACCTGCCGAAGAATGGCTTCTCGATAACTTCTATTTAATTGAAGAACATATTCGCATGGCTAAAAGACACTTGCCCAAAGGCTATAGCCGGGGATTGCCGCGTCTGCTGAATGGGCCATCGGCCGGGCTCCCGCGGGTATATGATATTGCACTGGAGACAATCTCCCATGGTGATGGACGAGTGGATCTGGAAAGTCTCATTAGTTTTGTTACAGCCTACCAAACGGTAACAGATCTGAAATTGGGTGAGTTATGGGCAATTCCGATTATGCTGCGTCTGGCGCTGATCGAAAATCTGCGACGCATTGGAATGCGAATTATTGCCGGTATTACCGACAGGGAACGAGCCGATTATTGGGCTGACCAGATGGCCGATATTGCCCGGAGAGACCCCAAAGGCCTCGTTTTGGTAATCGCGGATATGGCACGGTCCGATCAACCGATGGTAAGTTCATTTGTCGCGGAATTTTCGCGTCGTTTGCAAGGACAGAATCCGGCCTTGGCGTTGCCCCTTACCTGGATTGAGCAGCGGCTTTCCGAGTCTCATTTGACGATTGAACAGTTGGTCCGATCCGAGAATCAACAACAGGCTGCCGACCAGGTATCTGTGAGTAACAGCATCGGCAGCCTCCGGTTTCTTACGGCTATGAACTGGCGTGAGTTTGTTGAGACAATGAGCGTTGTAGAACAGATACTGCGTGAAGATCCCAGTGATATCTATATCAAAATGGATTTTACGACGCGAGACCGTTATCGTCATGTCGTTGAAAAGATAGCAAAACACAGCGCCATTTCCGAAAGTGAAGTAGCGCGCAAAGCAATCAATTTATCCCGGGAAGGTTCTTCAAAGAGTAGCAATGATGATCGAGTGACACATGTTGGTTTTTATCTGATCGACAAAGGATTGCGGGAACTTGAACAAAGCGCTCAGATGCGCCAGCCCGTCTCTGAGTTCATTCGTCGAATTATCTCCAGATTTCCGTTGTTTATCTACCTTGGTACAATAACGGTAATCACATTAATCATCGCCTGCGGCTTACTGCTAAAAGTTCAAACCGATAGTTTGCACGGTTGGATACTTGTGCCGATCGCTATTATTTTTATTCTGGGCGCAAGTAGTCTGGCAGTAGCGCTGACGAACTGGCTGGCTACGCTTTTGACCCATCCGCTACCGCTGCCGCGTATGGACTTTTCCCTGGAAATTCCATCGGAATCAAGCACTCTGGTGGTAATCCCGACTATGCTTACGAGTGCTCAAAACGCAGAAGATCTGGTCGAATCACTGGAAATCAGATTTTTGGCTAATCGGGATAATAACCTGCACTTTGGCTTACTTACCGATTTTTGTGATGCTCATGAAGAAACGACTTCCGAGGACGATGCTCTTTTGCGGTTGGCTCAGAAGAGGATTGGAGAACTCAATGATAAGTATAGAGGTGCAAAAGGAGGAACTTTCTTTCTCTTCCATCGTCCACGCCGCTTCAATCCAGAGGAGCAAATTTGGATGGGTTATGAGCGTAAGCGTGGAAAGATAGCTGAGTTGAATGCCTTGTTGCGCGGTGGTGCAAAAGATTGCTTCTCTCTTATCGTCGGTATCACCGAAATATTATCTAATGTGAAGTACGTCATTACTCTGGATACGGATACTCAACTTCCTCGCGATTCCGCGCAGCAATTTGTGGGAGCTATGGCACATCCGTTGAATCGTCCATGTTATGACGAAGCACAGCAGCGTATTTGTGATGGTTATGGTATTCTTCAACCGCGCATCGCCGAAAGCTTGTCGAGCGATAGCGAGTCATGGTATGCGCGACTATGGGGAGGTGAAACCGGTATTGATCCGTATACACGCGTTGTATCCAATATCTACCAGGATGTATTTGGTGAAGGTTCATATATCGGCAAAGGTATTTATGATGTCGATGCGTTTGAGAAGGCTCTGAGTGGTCGCCTTCCCGAAAACAGGATACTTAGTCACGACCTCATAGAAGGTTGCTATGCGCGTTCGGGTTTGCTCTCCGATGTTCAATTATACGAAGAATATCCGTCTCAATACAGCATGGATGTGAGCCGAAGGCATCGCTGGATTCGCGGAGATTGGCAAATTGCCAGTTGGCTGAGGTCGGCAGTTCCGGCCTTCGGTGGGGGACATCAGAAAAATAAAATATCCTGGATTTCCCAGTGGAAGATTTTAGACAACCTCCGCCGCAGTCTAGTTCCAGCGGCTCTGACCATGATGTTAATTATGGGATGGACCATTATGTCTCCGGTTTGGCTGTGGACAATAACGGTGATCGGAATTCTTCTAATTCCTTCCGCGGGCGAAATACTTCTAGAGCTCTTACGCAAGCCGGGAGATGTGCTATTGAGCCAACATTTTGTCACTTCCCTGCGTCAGGCCGGAAGGCACTTTTTTCAGACTTTGTATACGCTTGTTTGTCTTCCTTATGAAGCATTTTTTAGTCTGGATGCGATTGCTCGTACACTCTGGCGGATGCTCGTAACACACAAGCGACTGCTGGAGTGGAATCCTTCCGGCAACCAGACTAGCCATAGCCGCAATAGCTTTGCCGCTTCTTGCCGGTCGATGTGGATAGCCCCTTTGCTTTCTTTGGTGCTATTTATATATCTGCTGATGTCGAGACCTGGCGCTCTTAGCGTAGCTTTGTTTATACTGGTTCTTTGGTTTCTATCTCCCGTGATTACCTGGTGGGTCAGCCGGCCAATTGTTCGTGGCGGTGTAAAACTGAAAGATGGGCAAATCATCTTTCTGAGAAAAATTGCCCGTAAAACCTGGGCATTCTTCGAAACATTCGTCGGGCCGGATGATAATTGGCTGCCACCTGATAACTATCAGGAACATTCGGTTGCCGTAATTTCGCATCGCACATCGCCGACAAACATGGGACTGGCATTGCTGGCAAATTTATCTGCGTATGATTTCGGTTACATTTCGGCAGGAGAATTAATTGAACGCACAGCCAATGCCTTCAATACGATGGGGAAAATGGATCGCTATCGGGGTCACTTTTATAATTGGTACAACACACAAACCTTAGCAACACTGCGGCCGCATTACATATCCACCGTGGATAGCGGAAATCTTAGCGGTTACTTATTAACGTTGCGATGGGGATTTATTGATCTTCCCGATCAGAAGATTTGGGGATCTCAATTATTCAAAGGTATCAACGACACTATTACTGTCCTCATGGAGGTTGCGGGAGTCACAGCGCCAAAACAACTTGCCGGTTTTCAAAAATATCTAGCCTCATTGACTGATCCCAAAAAAATAATGCTAAAGCCATTATGGCAGTGCCTCGATCATCTCGCGAAGTCCTCTATTGATCTTGCTGGCGTCTTTGACGCAAACACGGAGAGTCATATCATGTGGTGGGTGAAAGCCCTGGTGCATCAATGTGCCGATGCCTTAGAGGAAATGACCTTTTTTTGTCCCTGGATTATGCTTAAGTACCCTTCGGCCAGGATCAACGAGTTTTTTGAAACTATTGAGATTCCCACGTTACGGAAATTGACAATATTCGAAATGGAGTTGCTACAGGTAATCGAAAATATAATCGGCATAAATACAACTGCCGAAGAGGCAGCGTGGTATGCTGATTTTCGCAGGATGGTTAAGGAAGGAAGTCAGCGTGCAGGGGAAAGAATAGCGGCGATCAACCGCCTGGTGGCACAAGCAAATGACTTTGCTGATATGGATTACAGCTTCCTTTATGATAAAAGACGTCAGTTGTTGACCATTGGCTATAGCACCACTGAGCGCCGTCGGGACGCAAGTTACTATGACCTGCTGGCTTCAGAGGCCAGATTTTGCAGTTTCATAGGAATTGCGCAGGGGCAGTTGCCCCAGGAGAACTGGTTTGCCCTGGGACGCCTGTTGACGAATCCAGGAAGATACCCTGTTCTCCTTTCCTGGGACGGTTCAATGTTCGAGTATCTTATGCCGCTTCTGGTGATGCCCAATTATGAAAACACACTGTTGGATCAGACGTACACGGCAGCTGTATGCAGGCAGATTGGCTATGGAAAAAACCGAGGGGTGCCCTGGGGCATTTCAGAATCCGGTTACAGTACAATCGATGTCCATCTTAACTACCAGTATCGTGCCTTTGGTGTTCCAGGGCTCGGCCTCAAACGAGGGCTTTCCGATGATCTGGTTATAGCACCATATGCCTCAGCACTGGCGCTGATGGTAGCACCGGAAGAGGCCTGCCTGAATCTGCAGCAGCTTGCCTGGGACGGTATGGAAGGACCATATGGTTTCTATGAAGCGATAGATTACACATCTTCACGTCTGCCTCGTGGTCAATCGAGTGTTGTGGTCAGATCATTTATGGCTCATCACGAAGGTATGAGTTTACTGGCTCTGGCTTATCTACTGCTTGATCGTCCGATGCAGAAACGTTTCGAGTCGGATCCGATGTTTCAATCGACGATGCTGCTGCTCCAGGAGCGCATTCCCAGGGCTGTGGCGTTATATCGGCAAATCGACGAGGATACTACCATTCGCAAGTCTACACTGGGTCAGAAGGTTCCGGAGCGTATATTTAAAACTCCCAATACACCCGTACCAGAGGTGCAATTATTGTCCAATGGAAGATACCATGTGATGATCACCAATGCAGGAGGTGGATATAGCCGCTTTCAGGACATGGCCGTTACACGCTGGCGCGAAGACTCTACCCGCGACAATTGGGGAACATTCTGTTACATTCGTGACGTGATAAGTGGAGAGTTTTGGTCAACAGCCTATCAACCAACGCTAAAACAACCGGAAAGATATGAAGCTATTTTCTCTGACGCAAAGGTGGAGTTTCGGCGTCGCGATAATGAAATCAATACACACACACAGATAGCTGTATCTCCGGAGGATGATATTGAACTACGACGTATACGTATCACCAACCGTTCACGAAGGCTAAGAGAGATAGATATAACTAGTTACGCGGAAATTGTTCTTGCGGTACCGGCAGCCGATGAGTTGCATCCCGCGTTCAGCAATCTTTTTGTTCAGACGGAAATCATCCGTGAGCGGCAGACGATTCTCTGTACAAGGAGGCCCCGTTCAAAAGGTGAACCTTCGCACTGGATGTTTCACCTGATGGTATTGCACGGGACGGCGATTAAGGAAGTATCCTATGAAACGGATCGTTTAAAGTTTATCGGTCGTGGAAATACTTCGGTCAATCCGCAGGCGATGAATTGGTTTGCGGATATTTCAGAAACACTTTCGGATACTGAAGGTTCCGTTCTAGATCCTATTGTGTCTATTCGTTGCCGCGTTAAGTTGGATGCAGGAGAATCGGTGACGATTGATATTGTTTCCGGTATCAGTGAAACACGGGATAAAGCGCTAGGCCTTGCCGAAAAATATCATGATCGCCGTCTTGCCGATCGTGTTTTTAATCTGGCGCGGACCCATAGCCAGGTAGTCTTGCGGCAAATCAATGCCACAGAAGCCGACGCCCAACTTTATGGGCGCCTGGCAGGTTCTATAATTTACGGTAATTCATCCCTGCGCGCTGATCCGAAGATCATCATAAAAAATCGTCGCGGGCAATCGGGTTTATGGGGTTACGCCATTTCCGGAGATTTACCCATTGCACTGCTCCAGATCGGTGACCATGCAAATATCGAACTTGTACGTCAACTCGAACAGGCACATGCGTATTGGCGCTTAAAAGGTCTGGCGGTTGATCTGGTGATCTGGAATGAAGATAATGCCGTCTATAGACAATTCCTCCACGACCAGATAAAGGGCATGATTACAGCAGGAACTGAAGCAAAAATTATTGACAAACCGGGCGGCATATTTGTCAGGCCTGGTGATCAGATATCAAATGAGGACAGGATTCTTCTGCAAACTGTTGCCCGTATAGTAATTAAGGATAACAGGGGAACTCTGGTGGAACAAATCAGCCGCCGTTCTCTTATAGAAGCAGTTGTTCCTCGTTTCAAGCCGACTCGAGCTCAACATGCCGAAATACAGAAGACAAAGGAAATCACTTCCCCCAATCTGATCTTCTTCAACGGACTGGGCGGATTTACACCCGACGGGCGCGAATATGTCATCATGACAAAACCTGGAAGTGTGACGCCGGCTCCCTGGGTTAATGTATTGGCTAATCCTCACTTCGGATCAGTAATTTCAGAGAGCGGCTCTGCTTCAACCTGGAGCGAGAATGCCCATGAGTTCCGCCTTACACCCTGGTACAACGATCCCGTAAGCGATATGAGCGGAGAAGCCTTCTATATCCGTGATGAAGAAACCGGACATTTCTGGTCTCCAATGCCATTGCCTTGCCGCGCAGCAACACCATATATCAGCCGGCACGGATTTGGTTATAGCGTTTTTGAACATACGGAAGAGGGAATCAGGTCAGAGTTGTGGATTTATGTGGCAATAGACGCGCCGATCAAGTTTACAGTATTAAAGTTGCGCAATGAATCAGGCCGTTCCCGCAGTCTATCGGTAACAGGTTATGTGGAGTGGGTGCTCGGTGATTTGCGGTCAAAAACGATGATGCATGTCACAACCGAAGTCGATACGGGAAGCGGGGCGCTTTTTGCACGGAATCAATACAATACAGAATTTGCCGACCGGGTAGTTTTCTTTGATGTAGACGATAAAAATCGAATCATCACCGGAGATAGAACTGAGTTTATCGGGCGCAATGGTGAACTTTCCAATCCGGCGGCGATGACACGGACACAACTCTCCGGCAAAGTTGGTGCAACCCTGGATCCCTGCGCCGCCATCCAGGTGAACTTGGAATTGGATGCTGGACAGGAACATGAAACAATCTTCAGGCTTGGTGTTACCGGAAGAAGAGGTGCCGATGATGCCAGTAACACGGTCAAAAACTTTAGAGGATCAACAATAGCGCAAAGCGTTCTTGATGCAGTGCAGAAATACTGGCACAAGACACTGGGTACTATACAGGTAGAAACTCCGGACCAGTCTCTTAATGTGTTAACCAATGGCTGGCTATTATACCAAACGCTATCATGCCGTCTTTGGGCTCGTAACGGTTATTACCAGTCAGGCGGCGCCTTCGGTTTCCGTGACCAGTTACAGGATATAATGGCGCTTGTTTATGCCCAACCGGTTCTCGTCCGTCAACACTTGCTTTTGTGCGCGAGCCGTCAATTTCAGGATGGAGACGTCCAGCATTGGTGGCATCCGCCTTCGGGAAGGGGTGTGCGCACACAATGTTCTGATGATTATCTGTGGCTACCTTTAGCCGTGAGTCGCTATATTATCACTACCGGTGATTTGAGCATCTTGGATGAAATCGTCAGATTTATTGAGGGTCGCCCCGTCAGAGCGGATGAGGATTCTTATTACGACCTGCCTGGTGTAACGGATGAAGCAACCAGTTTATACGATCACTGTACACGAGCCATCAAAAAGGGACTGAGATTCGGCAGTCATGGTCTGCCGCTTATGGGCTCAGGCGACTGGAATGATGGTATGAACAAGGTGGGAGAGGCGGGTAAAGGCGAAAGTGTTTGGATGGGCTTTTTCCTGTATGAGGTGCTTATGCAGTTCGCCGAAATTGCCCGGATGAAAAGCGACCTGTCTTTTGCCGAGTTATGCAAGAAAGAGGCCGTTCAATTACAGCAAAGCATTGAGCGCGATGGCTGGGATGGCCAGTGGTACCGCCGTTCATATTTCGATGACGGCTCGCCATTGGGATCAGCAACTAACACGGAATGCCGGATTGATTCAATTGCGCAAAGCTGGTCTGTTTTATCAGGGGCTGGTGCTCCTGAGCGGATGCGGCAAGCGATGGAAGCCGTGGATTCGCTCCTTGTTCACCGGGATCAAAACCTGATCCAATTGCTTGACCCGCCCTTTGATAAGTGTGAAATGGAACCAGGCTATATTAAAGGTTATGTGCCCGGTGTGAGAGAAAATGGCGGCCAGTACACTCATGCGGCGATCTGGGCGGCCATGGCTTTTGCCGCTTTACGCGACAATCAGCGCCTATGGGATCTATTGTCTATAATAAATCCAATAAATCATGCGAGATCTCCCGAGGAGGCAGATATCTATAAAGTTGAGCCCTATGTTGTTGCTTCCGACGTCTATGCTCTCTTTCCGCATATCGGCCGTGGCGGCTGGACATGGTTTACCGGTTCTGCTGCCTGGATGTACCGGCTTATCTTAGAATCACTTCTGGGAATGTCGATTAACATGGACAAAATGAGTTTTGATCCGTGCTTTCCTAAGGAATGGAAAGAGTTCAAAATTAGTTACTTGTTTCGGGAGACAATCTACAAGATCACTGTGCGGCAAACAAATGACGGAGTTGAAGAGGCGAGTGTAACAATAGATGGATTCGTGAGAAAAGACAGGACGATTCAACTGGTTAATGATCATCAGGAACATTTAGTCGAGGTGAAAATACCGCCCGCGAGTATAGAGAAAAGTATGTCGAGATCAGGATGATATTATACCAGCTTTTCATTTGGTGTTGTAACGGTAAGTTCAGGTGATGAGCTCCTTGACTGTATGAAGCAAGACGATATGCTCATGTACCAATATAAAGAAAAAAGAAAGCAAATGTTAAATAACTTGAGATTGAAACATAGCAATGCCACATAGCCCGCATTCGCTATAGTATTTCTTGCTGCACTGCTTACTGATTGTCCGCCGCCATTTTATTACAAGTTAATATGACTGGCGCCGAAAAGTCCAAGCAATCCGATGATGATCAGATAAATAGCAACGATATAATTCAGAAGCTTTGGTACGACAAGAATGATAATACCGGCAATAAGCGCCAACACTGGACCAATGCTAATGTGCAGATTCATGAATGTATCCTTTCTTCATAAAAGATAGATTGAAAAAAAACTTCAAACCGCGCACCTTCAATGCCTGTGGCATGATGTGGCGCAACCTGTTGTGAGGGGTGTTCATATTTGATAAAAAAATCATACATTATCTAATTGACAACATATAAAAAACAGTGCCTGTTTGTCAAGATAATTACATTAAAGTGTATGACGGAGTTACTTTGCTAATCAGCAGGATAAATATTGACAAAATATGAGTAAAATGATTAGTTTGTCACATTCAACACGATAATATATTTCTATTTAGCTTTTTATAGAAAGTTCACTAGTTCAGGTCTACGCTCTTAACAAGGTTTTGAAGGAAAGGCCAATAGGCAAACAAAACACAATTGATCAGGAGGGTATTTATGAATAAAGATGAACAAATTTATTTGCTGGAAAGTATGGCAGGTATTCTGATTCGTTGTTTCTTTCTGGCTTACGCGCTGCTGCTTATATGGTTTGTTTTCTGTTTGGCCGGGGGAGACTGGGGTTATAATTTGACTTCACAATGGTTCAAGGTAAGCAAACACGAATACGATTTGGTGTGCTATTACGGTATAGCCTTCATGAAGATTTGCGTCCTTACATTCTTTTTGTTTCCCTATATCGCGATCAAGCTGGTCTTGCGAAAAAACAAAAAGAGCATTTAACATTTGAATGAACAGAGTACCTGTAATTTCCAATTAATCTCAAGAAAGGTTACGCAGATGAATAAACCTGAGATAGCTTCCGAGTATATGAGGAAGGGATATAATTGTGCTCAATCAATTATCAAAGCATATGCAAACGAAGTTGGGATGAAGGAAGAAGATGCAGTAAGAATGGCATCAGCTTTGGGAGGGGGTGTGGGGAGAAACGGACACATTTGTGGCGCAGTCTCCGGTGCGGCATTGATCATCGGAATGAAATTCGGCACAACAGACCCGGCCAATTTCCAGACTAAAGAAAAAGCATACAATAAAACAAATGAATTATTAGAAAAGTTTAGTGCCGAAAATAAAAGTGTCTTGTGCAAAGAACTTATTGGTTATGATATGAAAAATCCAGAAGAATTAAAAAAGGCGAGGGAAGCCGGAGTGTTTGCCAAACAATGTCCGCTGTATGTTTTATCGTCGGGAAGAATCTTGGAGAGCATTATCAGTTCCGAATAATATGCGTATCAACTAAAGACCAATGGAATAAAAAAAGCGCCCCAGTCTGGGGCGCTTTTTGTTGGAAGTTGATAATTAAAAATTTTATTTGTCTAGTTTTTCGCTGGCAATTCGCATGCTATAGAACGAACGGTAAACGAAAATCAAGGCGATCGCAAAGAAGATGGCGGACAGAGCGTACTTCAAATTGACGTTGGTCATGGTGACCGCAATTTCTGTTGCCAGTAATCCGAACAGTGTTGTGAATTTGATAACCGGGTTCAAAGAAACGGATGAGGTATCTTTGAAGGGGTCGCCGACGGTGTCTCCCACAACACTGGCTTCATGCAGCGGAGTGTTTTTCATCTTCAGATCAACTTCAACAATCTTCTTGCCGTTATCCCAGCAACCGCCGGCATTGGCCATAAAGATCGCCTGGTACAGACCGAAGAAGGCGATACCAATCAGATAACCGATAAAGAAGTAGGGATTGAAGAAAGACAGCGCCAGAGTCATAAAGAAGATGACAATGAAGATATTGATCATTCCCTTTTGAGCATACTGGGTACAAATCTTGACGACTTCTTTACTGTCTTCAATCGAAGCTTCTTTTTTATCCAGATTGATATTCTTCTTAATAAACACAACGGCCTGATAGGCGCCTGTTGTTACGGCTTGAATGGAAGCGCCGGTAAACCAGTAAATTACCGCGCCGCCCATAATCAAGCCCAGAATTATATCCGGCTGAACCAGAGAAAGCTTGGCGACGACATTGTGAAACATTCCTTCAAGCAGAATGATGATACCAAACACCATGGTGGTGGCGCCGACAACGGCGGTGCCGATCAAAACCGGCTTGGCGGTGGCTTTAAAGGTATTGCCCGCGCCGTCTGCTGATTCCAGGAAGTGCTTGGCCAATTCAAAATCAGGTTCAATGCCATATTCTTTCTTTACCACGTCTTTTGCATCAGGACGCGATTCAATCATCGACAGTTCGTAAATCGATTGAGCGTTGTCGGAAACAGGACCGAAGCTGTCAACAGCGATTGTAACCGGGCCCATACCGAGGAAACCGAAAGCCACCAAACCGAAGGCAAACACCGGAGCGGCAAAAACAAACACGGGAGGCATAAGAGCAATGACCGCTGCATTTTTCGATACCAAATAGGCGATGAACATCAAAAACGCAATAACCAAACCTAACCAGAAAGCGGCGAAGTTACCGGCAACCAGACCGGACAGGATATTTAAGGAAGCACCGCCCTGCTTGGAAGCGTTAACAACTTCTTCACAGTGACGGGAAGACGTACTGGTGAATATTTTTGTAAATTCCGGGATCAATGCGCCGGCAATCGTTCCGCAGCTGATGATGATGGAAAGAGGCAACCATAAACCCTGATATTGATCGGTCAGGTCGCCCAACAGGAAATAACTGGCAGCGAAGGTGACGGCAATGGATACGATTGATGTAATCCAAACCAGATAGGTTAACGGATGTTCAAAGTTAAAATCCTTCTTGCCGGAAAAAGCTACCTTGCTGATACCATCATTAATGAAGTAAGAAACAAGGGAAGTCAGGATCATGAGGATTCTCATAGCGAAAATCCAAACAATCAGTTTGCCGCCCATTGCGGGATTTCCCACCAAAGCAAGAGCCAGGAAAGCGATCAGGGCGACACCGGTAACACCGTATGTTTCAAAACCATCAGCGGTAGGACCAACGCTGTCACCCGCATTGTCGCCCGTACAGTCGGCAATAACACCGGGATTTTTCGGGTCATCTTCGGGAAGATGGAAAACTATTTTCATCAAGTCGGAGCCGATATCGGCAATCTTGGTGAAGATACCACCGCAGATACGCAGAGCGGAAGCACCCAGAGATTCACCGATGGCAAAACCGATAAAGCAGGGTCCGGACAATTCTTTGGGAATGTAAGCCAGAATGATGATCATAAAGAAAAGTTCAATACTGACCAGGAGAAGTCCAACGCTCATACCGGAACGCAGACAGATGTTGACGATATTCATGGGATTGCCGCTCAGTGAGGCAAAGGCAGCGCGGGAGTTGGCCACGGTGTTAATACGAATGCCGAACCAGGCGACACCATAAGAACCAAGAATACCCACAATTGAGCATATAAGTATTATAATGATGTCGGATGCTATTTTACCTTGCAAAGCACCAAAATAATAAACGATACATAACGCAATAAGTATCCACAAACCGATCAGAAATTTGCCCTGCTGGAAAAGATACGTTTTGCAGGTTTCCCAAATTGTCTGGGAAACATCCAGCATTGATTTGTGTGCGGGTAGATTTTTTGTTTGCTTGTATTGAATAACACCAAAAATCATACCGATGACACAGACAGCAAGCCCGATATTTAAAATCATCCAGCCTGTCAGTTTGCCGCCAAAAAATGCAACAGATAAAACATCGGGCAGTTTGATATCCGCCTCACCTGCAAAAGCGGTTCCGGCAAGCATTAGAAAAATTAAACCGCTTAGTAAAAACGTCCAGATACTTCGTTGATCTTTTAACATCATTAGTCCTCCTTTTTAAAAAAATTACTTATATTTTTTGTCTGGTAATTACCTATGGCTGTTTGCATGCCTGATGAAACGATCTCAGTTGCAGCGTCGGCTGCCCACTGAATAATTTCCGGCAAAATGCTGAGTTCTTCCTTTCCAAAAGGTTCCAATACATAACTTTCAATGCGGGATTTATCAGAAGGTTTTCCAATACCCAGCCTTATCCGCATAAACTCGGAAGAACCCAAGTTCTCCTCAATGGATGCCAGACCTTTATGTCCGGCATTTCCTCCACCCGTTTTCAGTCGAACTGAACCGAAAGACAAATCAAGGTCATCGTGGATCACTATCAAATTACTGAGATCAGTTTTAAAGAACGCATGTAACTGCCTTACAGCATTACCACTCAAATTCATGTATGTTTGAGGCATGGCTAAAATTACATTCTTATGAGCGATCTTGCCCTTGCCCCATAAAGCATTAAAGCTCTTTTGTCTTAAATCTACTTCGAGCTTAGCGGCCAGTTTTTCCAAAACCATAAACCCGATGTTGTGTCTTGTAGCCCGATAGCGATTTCCCGGATTTCCCAAACCAACAATCAAGTACATCGCTTGCTCCCTCTCTTTTGTGCGCCCGGGAAAAATTTTTGCTAAAATAGAGGGAAACATTTTCTCTCGCCTGGTTATTGTAGCGTCTTATTTTCCTTTTTCTTTTCCTTTTTCAGTCTTTTCTTCTGCTGCCGGTGCTTCTGTGGTTGCTCCTTCCGCTATCGCCGCTGCTGCTGCCGCTGCCGCCGCTGCCGCTTCCTCTTCTTCAGGTGTGGCCTTGATAACCTTGATTACGGCAACCGCTGCCACCGCTGCATCAGGAGGATCAAGAACTGTTATTTCTTCGTCAAGTTTCAATTCCTTTACTTTAATAGAATCACCAATATCCAATGCGCTTACATCCACGTCGATATGATCGGGAAGATTTGCCGGCAGACAGGAAACCTTCACTTCACGTTTAATATGCTGTAATTCGCCGCCATTTTCCACGCCGATAGCTTTACCGGTGAAACGTAATGACACTTCGAAGGTGAGCTTGTGCTTCATATCTACTTCATAAAAATCAGCATGATAGAATTTACCGGTTAAAGGCTGAACCTGCAATTCTTTGATTAGCGAAAGCTTTTCTATCTTTTTCTTACCTCCATCGTCAATAATCAGTTTGATAAAAGAATGATCTTTCTTGTCTTTATGCAGTTTAAGCAGCTCTTTATTATTTACAGCCAATAATATATTTTCTGCGGATCGGCCGTAAAAAATCGCCGGTACAAATCCTTGTTGCCGCAAACGGCGGGCTGGCCCTTTTTTATGTTCTTTACGGACTTGAGCCGCTAACTCAGTGATCTCCATTTATTGCCTCCTATATAAATTACATAATTAATAATAATCGAAATTTTTCGTCAGTAATTATTTTGGACGTAGAAATAATATGACGAATCTAAATACGGCTTCTATACTTTAATTATGATAATTTCAAGAGATTTTTGATAAAATATAAAAAATGACCGCCAGTATAATAACTTTATCCATTTTATTGATTTATAAAAGGGTTATATTGATTTAAAATCATGATTTCACGGTGCTGCAAACACTAATAGGAACTCGAAGAACTGCTTCTACTATATAAACAATGAGCTTACAGAATCGTTATAGTAAATCCGGCGTACGGCTTCACTTAAAAGTCCGGATACAGATAAAACTTTAATTTTTTTGCATTTAGTCGCAATATCGCTAAGCGGAATTGTATCGGTGACTAAAACTTCTTTGATTTGAGCTGATTCAATGCGCTCTATTGCCGGACCGGATAAGACCGGGTGTGTGCAGCAAACAGAAACCTCCAGTGCTCCCGCTTCCTTGAGAGCGTTGACGCCCTGCAGAACTGTTCCGGCTGTATCGATCATGTCATCTAGAATGATAACTCTTTTTCCTTCAACATTACCAATGATATTCATTACCTGTGCTTCATTGGGTCCTTCTCTTCTTTTGTCGATAATGGCAAGGCTTGCTCCCAGCCTTTTTCCGAATGCTCTGGCCCGTTCCACACCTCCGGTATCCGGTGAAACAACAACGGTATTATCCTGGTAAGTTTTTTTCATATATTCCAGTAAAACCTTCGTGGCAAAAAGATTATCCACGGGGATATTGAAGAAACCTTGAATTTGACCGGCATGCAGGTCAATGGAAAGAACACGGTTGGCTCCGGCAGTGGTAATGAGATCAGCCACTAATTTTGCTGAAATTGGCGCTCGCGGGGCTACTTTCCTGTCTTGACGGCCATAACCATAATAAGGAACCACAGCGGTAATCCGTTCGGCGGACGCTCGTTTCATGGCGTCAATCATGATCAGAAGTTCCATTAAGGTTACGTTTACCGGTGTGCAAGTGGACTGGATAATAAAAACATCCATGCCACGAACATTTTCATTTATCTCGACGCGCGTTTCACCATCACTGAAAGTTGTTACATTAGCTTTACCTAAAGCTACGCCAAGATTTTCACAAATTTTCCTAGCCAGGGCAATATTAGCATTGCCGGAAAAAAGCCTCATCTTCTCTAGCATTTTAATTTTTCCCCGATAATTTTTTTTGGCTGGGGCGGGAGGATTCGAACCTCCGAATGCAGGAACCAAAGTCCTGTGTCTTACCGCTTGACGACGCCCCATTTTATTTAATAACCTGTCAAATATTACTTACGTCTGAAAACACAGAAGTTATAACGACTGGGCAAAAAAAACCGCATATTGGCCGGGAACTTCTTGTTTTATGGAATCCAATGCTTTTTTTGCCGAATTTTCGTCGTTGAAAATTCCAAAGAGTGTGGGGCCGCTTCCCGACATTAGGGCGCCAAGCGCTCCATGACAAAGCAAAAGTTGCTTTAAATCATGTAATTTCGGATGCATTTTTAGCGATATTGATTCTAAATCATTATGCAATTCCGATATTATATCACTCAGTGTAAAAATCGGCGGAATGCTATAATTAATTTTTTCCCTTGTCAATCTTAAATTCAGATTTTCGTAAACCATTTTTGTCGAAAGTGGGAATGCTGGATTTATCAAGACCATATTGAGCTTTGGTAAATTTTGCAAGTCCTTCAATTTGTCGCCAATACCATAAGCCAGTGCCGTGTTGCCAAAAATGAAGAAGGGGACATCGGCACCGAGTTTTGCTCCGAGTTTCATTAGCTGAGTTTTATTTAAATCCAGTGAGCATATTTCGTTTATCGCCATTAAAGTTGTTGCGGCATCAGAACTGCCGCCGCCGAGACCGGCAGCCTGCGGTATCTTTTTGGTAAGCGTAATTTCGACGCCGGAAGGATAGTTGACGTAATTAAAGATAGCCTGGGCTGCGCGAAAGACCAGATTGTCCGGAGTATTTGGCAAACCACTATCGGGGCAATTAAGAACAATTCCCTCCGGGCGCAACGAAAAGCTCAACTCATCGTAAAGTGTTATTTTTTGCATTAGGGAAGCAATATCGTGATAATTATCTTCACGCTTCCGCAGGACACGTAAAAAGAGGTTGATTTTTGCCGGCGCCTTAAAAAGCATTTCATGCCTTTTCTTTAACGTAACGTAATTTCAGTTCGTAAAGGACGCTTTGAATTAAATTAATTTCGTTTTCGTTGAGATTCCCTTTGGTTTTTTCATTGAACATATCCAGGATGTCAATAGTTTGCTTTGCGGCAGGCAAATTCTTTTGCGTTTTGCCACCCTCCGGATCGGGAAAATCTCCGAAATGAAAGAAGGCAGAAGTGCTCAGCGACAAAACAAAATTGGTAAAATTAATTGGCGGATAATTAGATTCACCCACCTTACCGGATTGTGCAGCTTCCGGGGATACAGGTTTAGGCTCTTCTGCGGCAGGGGTGGTTTGATCTTCTGCGGATCTTGCTTCGCCTGATTCTGCAAAAAGACGCTTATCTTTCACAACAAATCCCGGACCTTTTTTATCTTCTTCCATTGTGGTTCTCCTCCCTGAACTGTCTTGCGAAATATTATTTTTAATATGGTTTCATGCTTCTTAAACGGGCGATTCTCTCCTCCAGCGGAGGATGAGTGCTGAAAAGATTCATAAAAGCTTTTCCTGCCAATGGATTGACGATAAACAAATGAGCGGTGGACGGTTTGGCATTCATCGGAATTATTTGCGAGGCATTGGTAAGTTTTTCCAAGGCACTGGCTAAGCCGTAAGGATTCTTTGTTATACTTGCACCTCTGGCATCAGCCAAATATTCGCGTGAACGGGAAATGGCCATCTGTATTACTGCTGCGGCAAGTGGAGCAAAAATGGCCATAGCAATAAAGCCGATAATACCGCCGCCGCCTTCTTCATCACTACTGCTGCCGCCGCCAAAAATAGCCGCCCATTGGGCCATAGTAGCCAGCATAGTGATTGCACCAGCTATGGTTGCGGCAATGGAACTGATCAGCATATCTTTGTTTTTAATGTGAGAGAGTTCATGAGCAATAACGCCCTCCAGCTCTTCCTTGTTCAGTATCCTCATTATTCCTTTGGTTACGGCTACGACCGCATGTTTTTCATTTCGTCCGGTAGCGAAGGCATTAGGCGTTTCCTCGGGGATAATGAAAATCCGCGGCATTGGTAAACCGGCTTTCATGGCCAGATTACGTACGATATTGTAAAGATCGGGCGCTGAACTCTCCGAAACTTCCTGCGCCTTATACATTTTCAGCACGATTTTATCAGAAAACCAGTAACTGCCAAAATTTAAAATTACGGCAAAAATAAAAGCGATATAAACGCCTCCCTTTCCGCCAATTAGGCCACCAATCAACATCAAAAGACCAGTTAAAGCTCCCAGTAAAAGAGCGGTTTTTACAGTGTTTCCCATGTTCATCCCCCGTTACTTTTTGGTTAGAGTTATTTCACCCTTTTGGGACAAGCTGATTATGATGTGATCACCATCGACAAATTTGCCGGCGAGTATTTCCAGTGACAGCGGGTCCAGAACAATCTTTTGCAGCGATCTCTTCAGTGGACGAGCGCCGTAAACAGGGCTATAACTTACCGAAGCTATATATTTTTTTGCTTCATCTGTCAATTCGATGCTCAGTTTTCTATCTTGAAGTCTCTTATCAATCAGCCCCAACTGGATATCAATGATTTTGTTTATATCTTTCAATGTCAGAGAATGGAAGGTAATGATATCGTCGATTCGGTTTAAAAACTCCGGTTTGAAGGTTGCCCGTAATGCTTCCATAGACCTGTTTCGTTTATCCTCATCATCCAGGTCGGCATCTTGAATCCATTGACTGCCCACATTTGATGTCATAATCACAACTGTATTTTTAAAATCAACAGTGCGGCCATGACCATCTGTCAGCCGGCCATCATCGAGTATTTGCAGAAGGATATTAAAAACATCCGGATGAGCCTTTTCTATTTCATCAAAAAGCAGGACGCAATATGGTTTGCGCCTGACGGCTTCAGTTAAATATCCTCCTTCATCATAACCGACGTAGCCCGGTGGGGCGCCAATCAAACGCGCGATGGCGTGCTTTTCCATGTATTCCGACATATCTATGCGCACCATAGCCTGTTCGTTATCAAACATAAATTCCGCCAACGCCCGGGCAAGTTCGGTTTTTCCAACACCGGTTGGTCCCAGGAAAATGAATGAACCGATGGGGCGGTTGGGATCTTGCAAACCGGAACGAGCGCGGCGCAGGGCAGACGAAATAGCCACAATGCCTTCATCCTGTCCAATTACGCGCATTTTCAGTCTTTCATCCATGTGAATAAGTTTTTGCACATCGCTTTCCATCATTCTTGCGAGCGGAATCCCCGTCCAGTTGGCAACCACTTCCGCCACATCTTCCGCATCCACTTCCTCTTTGAGCATTTGTTTGCTTTTCTGGATTTCCAAAAGCTTTGTTTGATCTTCCTGTAATTCTTTATCCAAGGCCACAAGCTTTCCGTAACGGATTTCCGCGGCCCGGGCGAGGTTACCTTCACGCTGAGCATTGGCTTCTTCTGTTTTTAAATTTTCCATCTGGCTTTTGATATGCTGAATTTTTTTGATGATATCTTTTTCGCTGGACCAATGCAGCTTCATCTGATCCATGTTATGTTTTAGTTCGGCCAGTTCTTTATCGAGCTTATCGCGTCTCTCTTTGGAGGTTTTATCCGTTTCTTTTTTCAGCGATTGGCGCTCAATTTCCAGTTGAATTATTTTCCGGTTAATAGTGTCTATTTCCGCCGGCATGCTGTCCAGCTCTATTCTTAAACGTGATGCCGCTTCGTCAATTAAGTCCACAGCCTTATCCGGCAGGAAACGGTCGGAAATATAGCGGTTGGAAAGAGTCGCCGCGGCAATAATGGCGGAGTCTTTGATTCTGACGCCATGGTGAACTTCGTAGCGTTCCTTTAAACCACGCAGAATAGCAATGGTATCTTCCACTGTCGGTTCTTTAACCATGATGGGCTGGAAACGTCTTTCCAGGGCTGCGTCTTTTTCAATGTATTTGCGGTACTCATTGAGAGTTGTGGCACCGACGCAGCGTAGTTCACCCCGTGCCAGAGCCGGTTTGAGCATGTTGGAGGCATCAACAGAACCTTCCGCCGCGCCTGCTCCGACTACCGTATGAATTTCATCAATGAACAGGATGATCTCGCCCGCGGAGCTGATCACTTCTTTTAAAACTGCCTTGAGCCTCTCTTCAAATTCACCGCGATATTTTGCTCCCGCAATCAAAGCCCCTATGTCCAGGCCAATTACTCTTTTATCCTTCAAATTTTCGGGAACGTCGCCATTGACTATGCGCTGCGCCAATCCTTCCACGATAGCGGTTTTACCGACTCCCGGTTCACCTATTAAAACCGGATTGTTTTTCGTGCGGCGCGAAAGTACCTGCATGATTCGTCTGATCTCTTCATCACGGCCAATTACCGGGTCAAACGTACCTTTACGTGCCATTTCATTGAAATCCTTGGCGTAGCGTTCAAGAGCCTGGTATTTGCCCTCCGGATTCGGGTCGGTTACGCGCTGATTGCCGCGGATATCGACCAGCACCTTAAAAATGTTATCTTTGGTCACGCCGGTTTTACGTAAAATTTTTCCGGCCTGTCCTTCTTTTTCTTCAGCGATAACAATCAATACATGTTCCGCACTCACATATTCGTCTTTAAGCTGGGCTGCCTCGGTCAGCGTTTTATCAAATACTTTATTTGATCTACCCGATAGGTAAACCTGCCCGGCTGATGATCCTTCAATCCTCGGCTGCTTTTGGAGGTAACTCGCCAGTTCCTGCTCGATTTTCTGGGGCTGAGCACCCAGTTTATTCAGTATGGCGCTGATAATGCCTTCTTCCTGCTTGATGAGGGAAATAAGAAGATGCTCCGGTTCAACCATCTGATGTCCATAGGAGCCGGCCAAAGATTGCGCATCCTGAAGAGCTTCCTGAACTTTTAAAGTAAATTTATCAAAACGCATAGTTATATCCTCATTATTCCACTGGTTTTTCAATGGTAACGAACATTTTACCATTTTTAAATACTGTAACATTTCCGGAAGATTCAGAAATGACAATGGCCACAGCCTTGGTTGCATTTGTTATACCGGCAGCGGCGATATGCCTGCTGCCTAAACCAGAGGGGAAATCCCGGCTGTCCAACGCGGCGTTAAGATGCCTTCCGGCGGTGATAATTGCCCCGTTGCCATTTATAATGAAGGCTCCATCAATGGCCGAAAACTCTTTTATTGTTTCTTCGAGTTCAGGATTTAAAATATTACGTTGTTCTTCTGAATATCCTAAAAATGGGTTGATAATCATTTGCCGGGAAAGTTGCATGACCTTTTCATCATCCCCCAGCACAAACATTGTTCCGATTTTTCTGTTTTCACGTCCCTGGGCGGCCAGTTCGCAGGCTATATTTAAGACAGCGTTGAAGACTTCCGGTTGCACAGCTTCAATAACATCATTAATAAAATCAGAGGTTAGGATTTCAAATTCTTTGCCCACATCGATATACACAATGCTGTCCGCATAACCAAACTTGGGCACGCCGCTCAAACAGATAATTTTGTCTCCTCTTTTGAAATAACCGAGTACTATTCCCTTGGCGATCGCTATTTTAATTTTTCCCACGCGGGTTAAATTTACATTGGGAACATCCAGTCTTTTGGCGTATTTAGTAACCTCACCCGGTAACTTTTGACCTTCTGGAGTTACGATAATGACGCCGATAGCCTTCTTTATTTCTTCCGGAAGGGCGGCAATATCTTTGGTCACGTCAACGCAGACGAGTAAAGAGTCGGCCTCAACCTCGTGTGCAATTTTAATTGCATATTCGATCATGGTCTTATTTATCGATTGCATTGTATCTCCTCGGATAAGATTTGTATTACAATAAACACGAATGCTTTTTCTGTCAAGGATTGGTAATAATAAATTATCTTGACCAGAAAAATTTAGTCAGATAAAAAGTTATGGGAAATAGATTAGTGAGGAGACCCGATAGTTGAAACTGCCTGTAGTAACAGGAACACTTGATTTATATATAAACGAGATTAACCGCTTTGCTCTTTTGACGCCGGAAGAAGAATTTAAGCTGGCCGTGCGTTTAAAAAAGTACAACGATATGGAAGCCGCGGAAAAATTAATCGTTTCTAATTTACGTTTTGTAGTCAAGATTGCCCACGAATACCGCAACTACGGCTTTAAACTGGCTGACTTAATTCAGGAAGGTAATATCGGCCTGATTCACGCGGTAAAAAAATTTGATCCTTACAAAGGTTACCGTTTAATTTCCTATGCGGTATGGTGGATTCGCGCCTACATTCAAAATTACCTGATTAAGTCCTGGAGCATTGTCAAAATCGGGACTACACAAGCCCAGCGAAAACTTTTTTTCAAATTAAGTCAGGCTAAAAAACAGTTAGAATCACTCTCCAAAACAAAACCGGAATTTGCCGAAATTGCTTCATCCCTGGGAGTTAAAAGTTCCGAAGTGGCTGAAATGGACTTGCGCATGGGTTCGCGCGATGTTTCTCTGCATGAGTTTATCGGGGATGATGGCGAGAACTCTCATATTGATTTTCTAGCCTTTGAAGGCGAAAATCAAGAGGTGGCTCTGATCAAACATGAAGAAAGAAGTTTAGTAAAACAAAATATTACGGCGGCGCTGACTACCCTCAACGAAAGAGAAGCATATATAATTCTTAATCGCGTCATGGCGGATAATCCGGAAACTCTGCAGAAAATCGGTGACAAATATAACATCACGCGGGAACGCGCCCGCCAGATTGAAAAACAGGCACTGAAAAAAGTACAGTTAGCGTTACCCTACCTAAAGCCCGATAATTGATGCAAAAAGCCATAGAATTTTCCGATTTGTCATTGCGAGTTCACAGCAGTGAACAGCCTGCCCGGCGCATGCTGGGTGGCAATTTTAACATATTTGATACGTATGAGATTGCTTCGCTCATCACACTCACTCACAAAGACAATACGACCCACTCTCGAAGGCCGGGAAGGTAGATCCCTTGATCTGCCCGAATTGTAAGAGCGCCATGAGGATCATCAGCAGTATTGAAGACCCGTCGGTTATCCGGGACATCCTCAAACATCTGGGTATTTGGCTGGTCAGGTGCAGGCCGCCACCGAAAATACACGCCCCACCGACATTAATTGATCATCCTCAGCCACATCAAGACACATACTTCTACGGCGACCCAGGAATATTCCTGGATGCCTACATTCAGTCATGACGCCTTATGTATTAATGAGCGTGCAGGAGAGGTCTGTCTGAATTCTGTAAAAAGAGCCTTTGCGGCGGGTGAACAGACCAAAAGGTGAGCAGATTTCTCATAAGGATGTCGCGATGTACCCCCGGCGCGGTCATCTGTGTCGCACTCCACATTTTGTGGCCAAGATTTCCTTGACAGACAAGACCGAAATTCTTATAATTCACCCGTGGATAAGCAATGTCTTATCAAATTATGAAATTCCCCGGAAGAATCACTTGAGCTAAGACAGTATACCGATCCCGCGGAGATTGATTTTATCTCTTTGATTGCCCCGACAACGGATGATGAGCGGATCAAAACAATTACGGCCCGAGCGCACGGGTTTCTTTACTATATTTCCGTTACCGGGATTACGGGCGCCCAAAAACCTGAAATTGCCGATATCAAAAAAGACATGGCCAGAATAAGACGCGTGAGCGGCTTGCCCGTTGCCGTGGGATTTGGCATTTCCACGCCGCAGCAGGCAGGCGAGATCGCGCCCCTTGCAGACGGAGTTGCGGTGGGCAGTGCGTGTTTGTGCGGATGATTGAAGAAAACAGCAGGCGGGATGATCTGGTTTCCTTGGTTGCCGTGTACGCAGGCGAGATCAAAAAATCCTTATGATTCTTTCAAGCCGTATTTTTTCAACCTATAAAAGAGCATTCTCACACTTATTCCGAGCGCCTCGGCGGCCTTAGCGGTCTGATGAGCTCCTGACTTTTCCATGACCTCGATGATCATTTTGCGTTCCAGTTCTTCAATAGATTTTCTGAGGAGTCCGGTGTCGGTCTTAATGCTGCCCGAGATGTGGTCGTCCGTATCCCGGAAAGGAAGGTCTTCCAGCGATATCAAGGACTCTCTGGCTATGACCACCGCCCTTTCAATAATGTTTTTCAGCTCTCTCACGTTTCCCGGATAGTCGTACTTCAGGAGCATATCCTGGGCTTCGCTGGTTAAGCCGATGATTTCTTTGCCGTTATCTGCAGAATATTTTTTTATAAAATGTTCAATCAGGACGCGCACATCCTCTTTTCTTTCCCTGAGCGGAGGTAGGGAAATGGCGACAACATTAAGCCGGTAAAAAAGATCCTCCCTGAAGGCGCCTTCTTTTATCTCTGCTTCCAGATTCCTGTTGGTGGCGCTGATAATCCGCACATCGGAATGGATGGTTTGATTTCCGCCGAGGCGTTGAAATTCATGTTCCTGAAGGAAACGTAGGAGTTTAACCTGAACAGGGAGTGAAATTTCTCCGATTTCATCAAGAAAAAGAGTTCCCCCATCAGCCTCCTCGCACCTGCCGGTGCGTCTCATGGCAGCACCGGTAAAGGCGCCTTTTTCATGGCCAAAAAGTTCGCTTTCAAGAAGACTCTCCGGCAGTGCGCCACAATTAACGGCAATAATCGGTTTTTCTGAACGGGGGCTTAAGTTGTGGATTAGCCGGGCTATCAGCTCCTTGCCCGTCCCGCTTTCACCCTGGAGGAGCACGGTGGTGCTGCTGCTTGCTACCCGTCCTGCCATGTTGATCAACTCTCTCATCTTGGGGCTTCGATAAATGATCTGATCCGCCGTCACGCCTTTTTCTTTGAGTTCCTGCCGCAAAATCTCATTTTCACTGATCAGGGTGCGCCGTTCGGAAACGCGATCAACGAGGATGAGAAGTTCATTAAATTCAATCGGTTTCGCGATGTAATCTATGGCGTCGGCTTTCATGGCTTCTACAGCGGTCTCGATTGTTCCGTAGGCCGTGATGATAACCACGTCGATCTCCGGATTTATTTTTTTTACCTCCTTTAAGACCTCCATGCCGTCCATACCGGGCATCTTGTAATCAAGGAGAATCAGATCGAAATGGCCCATTTGCAGGCGTTTGATTCCATTGTCGCCATTTTCTGCCCCCACTACAGTGTGACCTTCCTTCAACAGAAAATCACGGAGCATCTCCCGCTGTGACTGTCCGTCTTCAACGATCAATATATGTAATTTTTTCATCAAAGTGTCTCCTTAACCTTCTGCGCCTTACCGTTTTACCGCTCAGACAGTTTCTCCGCGGGTAGAAGTATTTCGAAGGTTGTCCCTTTTCCTTCCGGGCTGGAAACACGGATTTCACCGCCATGTCCCCGGATTATTTTGTGCGCCAGAAGAAGTCCGAGCCCCAGCCCTTTTTCCTTTGTCATATACTCGGGATTAAAAATACGCTCGACCTCCTGAGCGCTCATCCCGCATCCCATATCGGATATGGTAATAATTACATGTTTTTTGTCTTTGGGAGCGACGGAAAGCCTAACGGCGCCTGCCCCCCCGAAAGTAAACCAGTTGCCCTGAGAGATGCCTTTTTGCTAAATCGAAAAACAGTAGGACATCAATGGGGAAGAAAGTCAAGAAGCATTCATCGGAGTTCAAGTTTAAAGTTGTTTTGGAGAGTTATATAAAGGACAACGTAGCGGAAGTATCCCGTCAGTATGGAATCAATGCCAATCAGTTATCCCTGTGGCGGAAGCAATTTATCAGCCAGGGACATCAGGCATTTGAAGGTGATGCATCAAAGGGCGATGCGAAGTTCCGCAAGAAGATAGAGCAGTTGGAGAATCTGATCGGCAAGAAGGAAGTGGGAATTTCTATTTTAAAGAATTATCTGGATTTTTACGTGCCCCTCGATGGCAAATAATCGAATATGACCGGTTGGTTGTTTCCAGCGGGCGGGAGTGAATCAGATTTGCCGTCTTTTGGGCATCAGTAAGAAAACATAT
>OCZT010000684.1_pt1 | contig 34141 bp, 31 predicted proteins | sample 1539031 | NCBI WGS metagenome assembly OCZT01 (sample SAMEA3539308, study PRJEB22396) | soil metagenome | biome: tundra; feature: field; material: soil | place: USA | collected 2010-05 | depth 0.15 m | reverse complement strand
AGGGATCGTACACGTAGGTGTCACCCCACGATGTTCCCGCCTGTGCGCTCTGCACACGGTTTAGCTGATCATAAGTGAAACTCTGAGAACCAGTCCCGTGGGCATCGTGCAACCGTGTAAACCCATGTCTCAGAAGCGAGACCCTTCGGCAAGCTCAGGGCAGGCTACGGGCACCCGGCAGGTGTGTGCCCATGCACGCGGCAGTGATCTGGAGGAGCAAGGAAAGACCCACACCTGAGGGTTGAGGTGTGGGTCTCCTGTTTTGGTTCGCCGAATCGAATGGGCCTAGCGAATAGGCGGTTGGGTGATTTATACGACGTTGATATTTCCGCCGACCCCGACCGGGAAGAAGCCACCAATATTGCTCTGTATTCCCTGAGCGGTGCCAAAGCCATAGAGGACACCGAGTACCTGCGAGAAGGTACGGGCGAAGGCGAAGCCCGGGGGCGTGTTTGCGGTGCTCGTTCCCGTGCCGGCAGTGTTAAAGAAACCTTGCAAAATCGCTGGGGAGCTGGATGGAACAAGCGCTGGGCCGAGTGCGGCAAGGGCTGCGGTGCCGGGGTCTCCTGGCGCTACGTCCTGGGGGTCCGGCGCGGCTACGAGGGCTGTGGTGCCGCCCAAAACAGTGGCAGGCAGCGAGATGGCGATGGTGTTTTGTCCTATGGAGATGTTGCTCACACCGCTACTGTTGACGCCTATCGTGCTGATGGTGACCGCCTCCGTAGTAGGACTGGTCATGTTGACACCGGAGGGGCTCTTGAGGGCCGATGTGGTGGGACTGCTGACGGTCACCGGCAAGCCGCTGGGTTGGGTGGCGGCGGGGGCCGACATCGTGATGGTGAGTGCCTTGGAGTCAGTCGCGGTGATGGTTGTGCCGGCCGGAATGCCGGGTCCAGTGATGATCTGTCCGACCACCAGTCCTGAGACGCTGGATACCGACGTGACCACATTGCTGCTGAAGGTGAGGACACCCGTGGGGGTGACTACGGGGGTAGAGGTGGCGGGCAAAGACATGGTGACCGTTGACGTTGTGGCGCCGACTACCGTGATCTTGGCGCCGGTGGCGATGCCGGTTCCGGTGACAGCCTGCCCGACTATCAGACCGTTGACGCTGGAGACGTTCGCGATGATGTTGCTGCCGCTGGTGACGATGCCGGTGAAGGAGAAGCTGCCGGACAATGTGGTCGTCGTGGCGGTTGCGGGCGCAGAGATCGTGACTGTGTTGCCGGCGACCGCCACGATGGTGGTGTTGGCCGGGATGCCGGCCCCAGTGATGGTCTGTCCAGGCAGCAGTCCGAGAACGCCCGTGCCCCCGGTGACGGCGGACACGAACGTAATGAGGGTGCTGCCCAGAGTGGTGGTGCCGGTGAATGCGAAGATGCTGCTGGCTGTGGCGTTCGCCGTCATCGTGATGGTGAAGTTGGAGGAGCCGTTCGGGCCGCCGGTCGCCGTTCCGCCGGTGGTGAGGACGGTCGCGGTCCCGAGGATGCCGGTTCCACTGACGGTCTGGCCGTTCGCTACTCCATTGAGACTGGACACCGACGTGATGATGGGGCTGCCGCTGGTGACGATGCCGGTTGGTGCGACTGTGTTGGAAGCTGAGGCAGCCGCCGACATCGTGATGGTGCTAGCGGCGGGGTTTACCGAGATAACGATCGTTTGCGCCGGGATGTTGGTTCCAGTGATGGGCTGCCCGGCGACGACTCCGGCGACGCTCGACACTGAGTTGAGGACGTTGCTCTTGTTGACGGTGACGGCGGTCGGTGTGAGATTGGGCAGGGTCGTAACCGCTGTGATGACCGCGCCCGCTGGAATACCTATGCCGGATATGGCATCCCCGACGAGGAGTGTGAGGGGGAACGGGGGGGGGGCCGGGAATATCGCGGCGAGCGTGGTGCTGCCGACGACAGTTCCTACCTGCAAGTTGATGAGCGATCCCGTACTTTGATACGTCGCACCGGTTTGTATGCTGACGAGGCGTACCGCGCCCGCATGGAAGCCGTCGGCGGCGAGGACCTGGGTGGCATAGGCAAGGTTGGTGCCGGTAAGATAAATGGCCGCGCCGGCGAAGGCGGAGGCGCTGACGTCTTCCAACATCCGGGACATGGCGATGGCCTGACTCGGGGTGAGTGTCGTGGTGGCGGTTGTCGAAGTCCCCGTACCCAGCAAATTGATTGTCTGGCGGGGCAAGACCGCGGTTCCAAGGAGATTTCGCAGGTCGATCAACTGATTCAGTTCGTCGAAGTACATCTCGTTGAACATATCCGTGATCTGCGCGGCAGTCGTACCGGTGAAGGTTATTTTGGCGGGCTGGTTGAAGACTCCGCCTGTGCCCACTGTGACGTGGGAGGTGCCTGGGAGGTCCGCCCCCTGGGTGATGTAGGAGTAGAAGGTCGCTTTCAGATACTTGATATTCAGCAGAAAGTTGAGGACGTCGACTTCAAGGAAGCCGTTGGGTTTGGGTTGCTGGGCGAAAGCGGCGGGACTCGACATCAAGGATGTGCCGGCCGCGGCGCCCGCGACTCCAAGAGCTCCCATGAAGTGCCTGCGATTCAAGGCGAATCCGGGTGCATTTTTCTTGAGCTTCTCGACCTTTGCCGAGGGATCCAGAACTTCAACATTGCTGGCCATTGCGTCGGCCTCCTTGTCAGTTGACTTGCGATATGGGGAAACAGGTTGCGTCATAGGTATATGCGATGACCGCGCCGAATCTGAATTGAGAGAACATGCTAGACGGTTTTGATCGCGCCGTTCATGCCGTTGGGGAAGAAGCCACCTGAAGAGGTTCCGGTGGAAGCGGCCGCTCCGCCGCTGCCGTAGACGATGGCAAGAACCTGGGATGTAGTTCGGCTGTAAGCCATTCCCGCGGTTGTACCGGCGGCGGATGCGCCATAGGTCGCGAAAAAGCCACCGCTGGGGGATGGGCCGGCCGCTGCGAGGACCGCGCTGCCCGGATCGAAGGGCGCAACGTCCAGGGAATCCGCCTGGGCGTACAAAGCGATGGTTGGATTCTGGATGCTGACAAGGCGCAGAGCGCCGGCATGGAAGCTTTCGACGCCGAGGATTTGGGCGGCGAAGGTGAGATTGGTGTTGACGAGGGCAGTTGAGGCGCCGGTGTATGCGGTGACTCCGACATCTTCAAACAGGCGAGCGATGGAAAGAGCGTTGGTCGCGGTAATTGGTGCGTAAGCGGCAAGATTGATCGCGGGCCTGGGCACCGCAGAGGAGCCAAGCTGGCTGAGCAGTGCGCTCACATGGTTCTTCTCATCGAAGTAGATTTCGTTCAGCATATCGGTGATCTGCTGGGCGTTGGTCGCAGTGAAGGTCAATTTACCGGGCGCTCCGGTGATGGCGCCGCTCCCAGCTACGGCCGGCCCCGAGAGGTCGACTCCCTGCGTGATGAAGGAGTAGAAGGTGGCTTCGAGATACTCGAGGTTGAGTGCGAAGTTGAGGACATCGGTCTCGCCCGATCCGAAGGTGGTGGTGGCAGAGACGGTTTTGCTGCCCACGTTGCAACCCGCCATCAATGCCGCGCCAGCCGCAGCGCCAGTCATACCGAGGGCAGCGATAAACCGCCGGCGATTCTGTGCTCGACCTGCCGCGGTTTTCTTGAGCTGCTCGACGGTTGCGGCGGGGTCGAGGATTTCGATTTCATTACTGGCCATTGTGTGGGCCTCCTTACCAGATAACGTGTGATGGGAACGACTGAGATCGTGCGATGGGCAGAGTTGGATTTCCTGCTTGTCTCGAAGTGGTTTCCTTATTGAGTTTGTTTCCGTACGCAACTGTATGCGCAAGACGGTACTTCGCGCAAGACTGTAATTTGGGGACCGGGATTCGACTCGGCAATATCGAAGGTTTCCCGAATTCAGGAGCAGTCCGTGAAGGATTGAGGGTCGCTTTTCCCTTGAAAAGCAGTGCTCGTGGTGGCGGCGCGGGGTCACACCCATTCGAGAATCGGTCTTGGGGTCATCCGTCGCTGTATGCTGGAAAATGTGCTGACCAAAGGCCTGAATTCTTCGCTGTTATCTTGTTCGCAGATGCTGCTTTTTGCTCGATTTCGCTGGCGGAGAGGCGATGGCTCGCTCGCTTGGCCTGGCTTCGTAGCGCCCATACTCGCGATAGCGCTGTGCGTTGCGATGGTGAGCGGATGTTCGCATCTTCGTGCGAGGCCAGCGGATCAGTATGTCTATGTGACGGCGAAGCAAACGTTTCTACGCGACCGGGTGGCCGCGGTCTCCAACCGCACCGGAACGGTGCAAAACGGTGCAAGGCTTCAGGTTCTGGAGCACGGACGGCGCTTCTTCCGGGTGAAGACGGAGAAGGGCGAGCAGGGCTGGATCGACGAGAAGGCGGTCGCGACACAAGAAGTCTTCGACGCATTTCAGGCGCTTGGGCAGACACACAAGAGCGATCCGCCCGTCGCGTCGGCTGTCGTGAGGGACGAGGTGAACCTGCACTTGAAGCCGGGCAGGGATACGGAGCGGTTTTATCGGCTGGTAGAGGGCGACAAGGTGCAACTGCTGCAGCGGGCTACTCTGCCCAAGCCGACGCCGGGCGGGTTTGCGCCGGCAAAGGTTGTGGCGAAGGGAAAGGCGGTGAAGCCGGCAGACGCATTGAAGGCTGATGCTCCTGCGGCCCCACCGATCGCGATGGAGGACTGGTGGTTGGCACGCGATGCGCACGGGCGGATGGGATGGCTGCTTTCGCGGATGCTGGATGTGGATGCGCCCGATTCGCTGACCCGGTATGCGGAAGGACAGCGGATCGTTGGGGCTTATCTGCTGGCGACGGTGCACGACGACGGGGCGCAGCAGGACATCAAGGACATTCCGATGTACCTGACGGTGTTGAGTCCTTATCTGGCGGGGTTGCCCTACGACTTCGACCAGGTGCGGGTGTTCACCTGGAATGTGAAGATGCATCGGTATGAGACGGCGTTTCGCGAGAAGAATATGGAAGGATATCTGCCGGTCAAAATCCGGATGGAGAAGGATCCGAATGGGAAGTCGGTTGTGGCCCAGACGCCGGAGCCTACCTTTACCTACAAGGTGCTGGCCGCAGATGCCGGGCCAGTGGTTCCAGATCCCGTGACCGGGATGGTGACACCGGGGCGAACGATCGAGAAGACGTATCGGCTGGAGGGGAACCTTGTGCGGCGTGTGGGAGTGGCGGGAAGCGGGGCGGATGCGGAGGCGCATCCGGTGGCCGTGGCGAAGAAGGACAAGATAGCCAGGAAGGGGAAGAAGCGGTAAGTAGGTTCGCGAGGGATGAAGGATGAAATGCGGGGGGCCCTCCACTCCCCCTTCGACAAGCTCAGGGTTCGGTCGGGATGACGAGCCTATTGGTATCCAACCCATAAAGAGCGGTGAGGTCAGGCGTAGAAGGTGCGGATGGCTTCGACTACGGTCTGCTGCTCGTCGTCGCGGAGTTCGGGGTAGAGGGGCAGGGCGAGGACTTCGGCGGCTGCGGTTTCGGCGTGGGGGAAGTCTCCGGGCTTGTAGCCGAGGTCTTTGAGGGCGGCCTGAAGGTGGAGCGGGACGGGGTAGTAGATTTCGCTGCCGATCCCATGGGCGGTGAGGTAGTCGCGGAGTGCGTCGCGGCGTGGTGCTCGGATGACGTACTGGTGGAAGACGTGGGCGGCGCGCGGGTCGGTCCAGGGGAGGACGACGCCCTCCCTGGCCGACCCGGAGGATGAGGCTGCGGCGGATGTGGGGGCCAATCCTGCGGCGCGGAATAGCTGGTCGTAGCCGGCGGCGCGGTCGCGGCGCTGTTGGTTCCATTGGGGAAGATAGCGAAGCTTGACCTCTAAAACGGTGGCCTGGATGGCGTCGATGCGGGAATTCCACCCTACCTCGTCGTGGAAGTAGCGGCGGGTCATGCCGTGGGTTCGCAGGGAGCGGGCGCGCCGGTCGAGTTCCGGGCTTGAGGTGGTGACGAGGCCGGCGTCTCCGAACGCGGCCAGGTTTTTCGTGGGATAGAAGCTGAAGGCGGCGGCGGCGCCCAGGGACCCGGCGGGGCGGTCGCGCCAGGTAGATCCGAAGGCCTGAGCCGCGTCTTCGATCAGGAGAAGCCTGGGGTGATCGCGTTGCAGGGCGGCGAAGGCGTCCCAGTCGGCGCACTGTCCGTAGAGGTGGACAGGAAGGACGGCTTTCACGTTCTCGCCCGCGCGGGTGCGGAGGACTTCGGCGACGGATTCGGGGGACAGGTTGAAGGTGCGGGGGTCGATGTCGGCGAACAGTGGGCGGGCGCCAGCACGGAGGATGGCGCTGGCGCTGGCGAAGAAGCTGAAAGGGCTGGTAATGACAGTATGGGGTTGGAGACCGGCGGGGAGACTGGAGGTACTGTCGCCGATTCCTGCGGCTGCGAGGGCGAGCCAGAGTGCGTCGGTTCCGCTGGCGCATCCAATGGCAGAGGAGGAGCCGCAAGCGGCGGCGGCGGCGGTCTCGAAGGCGGCGACGCGAGGGCCCAGGATAAAGTGTTGCGAGTCGCAGACATGGGCGATGGCGTCGAGAATCTCCTCCCGGATCGGGCCGAACTGACGAGAGAAATCGAGCATTGGAACGGATTGCGGGGTGGGGACGGGCACGGTTGCAATGGTACAACGCAAGGATGCTGAAACATTTCTGGCATCCGATACGTCGAACTAGATTGATGTGGATGCGATGGAGAGCGGGCCTGGCCGGAAACGACGCCGGGCAATTCGCCTGAAAAGGGCGGCGAGTTGAAAATCCGTATAGATGCTCGTATTGTGATCGAGCTTGTAAGTTATATGTGTAGTGAGGTTTGAAGTGGGGTCTGAGTTTCCGAGAGGCAGCATGGGGTCCGGCGTTAATTTCCCAAAATTGATTTACCTGAAGGAGATCGGCACCAATGGAATCAAAGCCGGCACAGAATATTCAAGATACGTTTCTCAACACGGTCCGCAAGGACAAGAGCCCCATCACGATCTATCTGGTAAGCGGCGTGAAGCTGACGGGCAAAATACGGTCGTTTGACAAGTACTCGGTGCTCCTAGAGAACAACGCGCAGGAGCAACTGATCTTCAAGCATGCGATTTCGACCGTTGTAAGCGGCCGGGTAGGACCGCATACGGAAGGCCGGATCGAAGGCAAGCCGGAGCCACGGGCGCAAAGTGGGCCGGTTGGATCGGTAGCTCCCGGCGCAGTGCTCCCCGAAATTGCCGGCGTAGCGGGCGATTAGTATTCTCATCCCTGAAGCAAAGACCGTTCGCAGCCAAACCGTATCGGACAAGATCAAGAGGACGCACGTGAGCCTTGTCGAGGCGCAGGCGGATGTGTTGCGCTCGCCTGACTCGGCGCGACGCACGCGTGCCGGGCAGGACCTTGCGGTGCTGGTTGCAGCGGAATTCACGGGGCAGCGCCGGAAATTAAGCGCGGCGGCCAAGCTGGCTCGGGATGCGGCTGCCACTGGGGCGGACTTGAGCGAGGATGCTTCGGCAGGAGCCGGGGATACCCATAGCGTCGTGGCCGGCGATCTTGATTTCGAAGCCTCGCTTGCAGAGTTCGAGGAACTGGCACGAAGCGCAGGCGCGGAGATTGCGGCGACGCTGGTGCAGCGGCGGCCAAAGCCGGACGCGGCCACCCTGGTGGGACAGGGAAAACTCGACGAGATTGCGGGCGTGGTGGCTTCCTGCGGTGCCGATGTGGTGCTGTTCGACCACGACTTGACGCCTTCCCAACTGCGCAATCTTGAGGAGAAACTGCCCTGCCGGGTGATCGACAGGACACAACTCATCCTGGATATCTTCGCCCGTCACGCGCGTACCCGCGAAGGCCAGTTGCAAGTGGAACTGGCACAGCTCGAGTATCAGCTTCCCCGGCTTGCCGGACGCGGCAAGGCAATGTCGCAGCTCGGCGGCGGGATCGGAACGCGCGGACCGGGTGAGACAAAGCTCGAGACCGATCGCAGAAAGATCCATCTGCGCATCGACCACGTGAAGCAGCAACTGGAAGCGGTCCGGCGCATTCGCGGCCAGCAGAGGCAGAGACGCGAGGCCGTGCCCGTCCCGGTGGTTGCGCTGGTGGGGTACACCAACGCGGGCAAGAGCACGCTCTTCAATGCGCTCACCGAGGCCGGGGTGCTGGAGTCATCGCAGATGTTCGCGACGCTCGATCCGAAGCTCAAGCAACTGCAACTGCCGAGCCGGCGAAAGATATTACTCTCGGACACGGTGGGCTTCATCCGCAATCTGCCGCACACGCTGGTGACCAGCTTCCGCGCAACGCTTGAAGAGGTGGAGCGCGCCGAAGTGCTGCTGCACGTCCGCGATGCATCGAGCGCGATGATGGACGAGCAGAAGGCGCAGGTCGAGAAGGTGCTCGGCGAGTTGGATGTGGATGGCAAGCCGGTGATCGAAGTGTTCAACAAGATCGACCTGCTATCGCAGGAAGAGAGCGCGCGGCTCCCGGGCGGGCGAAATAGCGGGTCGGCCACCGTCGCTGTCTCCGGGCTGACGAAAATGGGGCTCAATGGGCTTCTCACGGCGATCGATGAGGCGCTGGTAGCAGACCCGTTGGTCGAGGCGAGGTTCCGTCTGCCGCAGTCCGAGGGCGCCGCTCTGGCCGCGCTCGAAGCGGGCGCGGTGGTCGGCGAAAAGGAATTCGAAGGGAACCTTGTGTATCTGACGGCGCGCGGGCCGGCATCGCTGCTCGAACGATATTGGAAGTTTCGCGCGCATAGCTAATTTCTGTTGTCGGATGGGTGGAGCTGATCTGGCGGATTAAACAGAACAGGCCGCCTGTCGGGGAGCGGAGGTGGTGTCCCCAAATCACGCGACCTGTACGACCCTGGACATCGGGTCTTGGTGGTAGCCAAAGTTTAGACCTCCGAGATGATTTGTCAAAGGGTATTTTCGGAAAAAAGACACTAAAAGAACACGTGTGCGATTATCGGCCAAATTAGGCGATTATCGATGCAACCTGGTTTGACACCCTCATAGGCCTTTGCTAAAACTAGGTGTACCCAAACGTTAGCAGGGCCGCGCCGTTCCCAGCGGTTCACAAGGATTTTGGCAGTCCCACGGCCTGCTCCAACCATGGACCAAATGCTGAATCAACTCGGTGGACTTGTGCTCGGCTCTGTGCCGACGATGGTTTTGTTTATTCTCCTGGTCGTTGCCTATGGAATGCTTGTGCGGCGTCCTCTGGACGGTGTGCTGGCCGAACGGCGCGCCAGAACTACCGGCGCGGTTGAGCAGGCCCGGCTCTCGATCTCCGCAGCCGAAGCCAAGACGGCGGAGTATGAAGACACGCTGCGAAGGGCTAAGGCAGAGATGTTTGCCGCGCGGGAGAAGAGGCTGAAAGAGTGGAGCGTCCAGCGCGACCAGGCGCTGGCCGAGGCACGCGCTGCGACCGCTGAGAAGGTGAAGGCGGGGAAGGCGGAAATCGATCGGAGTGTGGCAACGGCGCGGCGCCAGATCGAAGGAATGAGTGCGGAATTGAGTGAACAGATTATGCGAGCTGTGATGCCGGCCGGGACTCTGCCGGAGGCGTCGCAGTGAAGGGAACCTTGAAGCGAAGCTTGCTGGCCGGGATGACACTAGTGATTGCGCTTGGCCTGGGATTCTATGTGCGGCAGACGCCCGTTCAGGCGCAGGCTGCGGCGGATGCAAGCACGCCTGAGGCGCAATCGCCGGAGAAGAACAAGCAGGAAGCAGACGAGAACGACGCGTATCGCAAGTCCCCTCACGTGGTGGAGTGGGGCGCGAAGCTGGGACTGAACGCCGAACAGTCGTCGATGGCGTTCACGGTCACAAACTTTGTGCTGCTGGCGGTGTTGGTCGGATGGGTGCTGGCGAAGAAGCTGCCGAAGACGCTTCGCGACCGGAATACGTCCATTCAGAAGCATCTGGTGGATGCTCGAACAGCTACTGAAGAGGCGCGTGGCCGATTGGGCAGCGTAGAAGAGCGGCTGGCGAAGCTGGATGGGGAGATCGCCGCAATGCGCATGCATGCGGAGCAGGAATCCGCGAAAGAGGAGCAGCGCCTGAAGGCGTCTGTTGAGGACGAAAAGAGAAAGATACTGGCAGCGGCGGAACAGGAAATTTCTGCCGCGACGATGCATGCTCAGAAGCTGTTGCAACAGCATGCGGCGGAACTGGCGATCGAACAGGCAGCCCGTAAGCTCGTGGTGTCCGCCGAGACAGACCGTCTGCTGGTGCAGGGTTTCGCGCAGCGGCTAACTGGAGACGAGTCGAAGAAGGGACAGAACTAGTGGCGAGTTCTGCTCCACGATATGCGCGCGCCTTTGCCGAGGTTGCGGAATCGGCCCGGCTGGATGCGGCCGCGGCACAGCAGCAGATGAGGGATTTCGCGGAGACGCTTGCGGGCAGTGGCGAACTGGCCGAGTTCCTCAATAACCCCTCGATTGAGATGGCCAGGAAGTTGAAGGTGCTGGACGCGATCGCGGCGCGAATCGGGATGTTTCCCCAGGTGCGGAACTTCATCGCGGTGATCCTGGAGCACCATCGCCTGACCGAGCTGGACGCGATTTTAACCGAGTATGGAGAAGTGGTGGACGAGCGTGCGGGCGCAGTTGAGGCGCGGATCACAAGCTCGCGTCCGCTGAATGAAGAAGACCGCGCACAGTTGGAGGCGCAGATTGCGAAACTCGCCGGCGCGCGCGTTCGTGCAAGCTATGCGGAAGACGCCAGCCTACTTGGCGGAGCTGTAGTGGAGATCGGATCGACGATCTATGACGGGTCTGTGCGCGCCCAATTGCAGCAGATGAAGCAGCGTCTGGTCAACGCATAGGTTGGGCGAGAACCCGGTCACGACATTTTCGCGAGAGATTTGGTTTAGAGCTGGATTGAGGTAAGGGAAGAATGGCAAAGATCAATGCGGATGAAATAACCGAGCTGCTCCGCCAGCAGATTGAGAACTACGAGCAGCGCATCCAGGTGGATGAGGTCGGGACGGTGATCTCGCTGGGCGACGGCATTGCGCGACTGCATGGGCTGGACAAGGTGATGGCGGGTGAGATGCTCGAATTTCCGCACGGCATTGCCGGGCTCGCGATGAACCTGGACGAGTCCGAGGTTGGCGCCGTGCTGCTTGGCGATTACACCGAGATTCGCGAGGGCGACGAGGTCAAGCGCACCCGCACCATCATGTCGGTGCCAGTAGGCGAGGCGCTGATCGGGCGCGTGGTCGATGCACTGGGCGCGCCAATCGACGACAAGGGTCCTATCGTCACGGACCAGCGGCTTCCGGTCGAGCGGCTTGCGCCGGGCGTGGTCGATCGCCAGGGAGTTCGCGAGACCATGGCGACCGGAATCAAGGCCATCGATACGATGATTCCGATTGGCCGCGGGCAGCGCGAGTTGCTGATCGGCGACCGGCAGACCGGCAAGACCGCGATCGCGCTCGATACGATCATCAATTCGGCGAAGAACAATTTGATCTGCATCTATTGCGCGATCGGACAGAAGCGGTCTTCCGTAGCGCAGATCGTGAAGACGCTGGAAGAGTACGGCGCGATGGCGTACACGATCATCGTGGCGGCGACCGCGTCTGAACCGGCGCCCATGCAGTATCTCGCTCCGTTTGCGGCGACTGCGATGGGCGAGTACTTCCGCGACTCTGGACGCCACGCGCTGGTGATCTACGACGACCTTTCGAAACATGCGGTGAGCTATCGCGAGATTTCTCTGCTGCTGCGCAGGCCGCCAGGTCGCGAGGCGTATCCGGGCGATGTATTTTATCTGCACTCGCGCCTCTTGGAGCGGTCGTCCAAGGTAAGCGACAAACTTGGCGGAGGAAGTCTTACGGCGCTGCCCATCATCGAGACCCAGGCGGGCGACGTGTCGGCTTACATTCCGACAAATGTAATTTCGATTACCGACGGCCAGATATTTCTGGAGACCGACCTGTTCAATTCTGGCGTGCGGCCGGCGGTGAACGTGGGCCTGTCTGTGTCGCGCGTGGGTTTTGCGGCGGCGATCAAGGCGACCAAGCAGGTGGGTTCGACGCTGAAGCTGGACCTCGCGCAGTATCGCGAGTTGGCGGCGTTCTCTCAGTTCGGATCCGATCTCGATAAGGTCACGCTGCAGCAGTTGAACCGCGGCGTACGGCTGACCGAATTGCTCAAGCAGCCGCAGTTCCATCCCCTCTCGGTGGAGAAGCAGGTGGTCATTCTGTTTGCCGGAGTGAACGGGCTGCTCGATGATGTCGAGGTGTCGGATCTGCGCGCGTTCGAGGATGGATTCTATCCTTACCTGGAGGCGTCTGCGCCTGCGATTCTTACCGATATTGCGACCAGGAAAGCGCTCGACGATGACATCAAGAAGCGGCTGACGGACGCGATCAACGACTACAAGGGTTCCTTTCTTGCCGACCTGAAGGACAAAAGGGACGCGGCGGCGAAGCAGCCGGCTGCGCCCCAAACAACGCCCGCGGCGGCGATGGCAGGCAGCAAGTAAACCATGGCGAACGTACTTGATCTCCGGCGACGCATCCGCAGTGTGAAGAACACACGGCAGATCACCAAGGCTATGAAGATGGTCTCGGCGGCTAAGCTGCGGCGAGCGCAGGATCGTGCGATGCGAGCGCGGCCATATGCGCGCATGCTGACCAGTGTGCTGGTGTCGATGGTGCGGCGGACCGATCTGTACAACGAGCAGACGGGCGAGATACTGCACCCGCTGCTGGTCGAGCGCGAAGAGAAGAATGTGCTGGTGATCGTGGTCGCCGGCGACAAGGGATTTGCCGGAGCGTTCAATTCGAACATCGGCAAGGCGGCGCAGCGGTTTATTGACGAGCGCCGCAGGCTCGGCCAAAACATTGATGTGGAGCCGGTGGGCAAGAAGGCCATTGCGCTCTACAAGAAGAAGTTTGCGCCGGCGAGCTACGAGAAGACAGAGCAGCACTACGACAACGATCTCTCCACGCATTACGACACCGTGCGCCATCGCGCGCAGCCTATCGAGGTTGCGGCGGAGCATCCCGGGCTGCTTTTGCGAGTGGAATTCGAAGACGTGTCCGAGATGGCGCGTTCGATCATCGAGCGGTATGAGCGGGCGGAGATCGATGCGGTTTACCTGGTCTATAACGAATTCAAGTCGGTGATCTCGCAGCGCGTGGTGGTCGAGAAACTGGTGCCGATTCGCAAGCTTGGCGCGCCGGAGATTACCGCGGCTGAGGAGATGACTGAGGAGCAGAAAGAGGCAGCCGCGCGCGCCGCGAGCAGCGCCGGCGTGTCGGTCGAAGAGCCTGAAGATGAGGAAGCGGAAGCTGAGGCGAAGAAGTTCGGGACAGCGGACGTGGATTATATTTTCGACCAGCCGCCTGAGCAACTGTTCCGCAATCTGTTGCCCAGGTATGTCACCATCCAGATTTTTCACGCGCTGCTGGAATCGGCGGCAGCGGAACATGCGGCGCGCATGACCGCCACCGATGCGGCGACCAAGAATGCAGGTGACCTGATCGATTCGCTGAGCCTCACGATGAATCGTGTGCGTCAGGCGGCGATTACCAAGGAAATTATCGAGATTGTAAGCGGCGCCGCGGCGCTATGAGTCAGGCCAACGGATGAAGGTGCGTGATGTAATCAGGTTGATTGAGCAAGATGGCTGGTATCATGTGCGCACGACGGGGAGCCACCGGCATTTCTACCATCCAACAAAACCTGGGACCGTCACCGTCCCCGGACAGCTCGGGAAAGACCTTCCCGAAGGCACCAAGAACAGCGTTCTGAAGCAGGCGAAACTGAAATGACCGAAGCCTTAAAATACGCGGTGGTGTTCGAAAGATCCGAAGATGGCTACGGCGCGTTTGTGCCTGACCTTCCCGGCTGCATCACGGTCGGCGACACTCTTTCGGAGACGAAAAGCAATATCCGAGAGGCGATCACGGGCCATATCGCAGCCATGAAGGCGCATGGAGAGGCAATTCCCTTGCCGACTACGTTGGCGGAATATGTAGAGATTTCGATTGCCGTTGGGCAATAGCAGACAGCGAAAGAGACTGGCGCAGAAGAGACTATGGCAGAGAATATTGGAAAAGTAATTTCGATCAGCGGGCCGGCCGTTGATGTGCAGTTCGAAGAGAAGACGATGCCGCCGATCTACCAGGCGCTACGGATTGTCAGCGACGGGTTCGATGTGCCAAAGCCGCTCTCCGTTATCGTGGAAGTGCAGCAGCATCTCGGCGAGGGCCGCGTCCGTTGCATCGCGATGGTCGCGACCGAGGGCATGGTGCGTGGGATGAAGGCGATCGATACGGGCGCCGTTATCACCGTTCCCGTGGGCCGCGCGACACTGGGGCGCGTGATGAACGTACTCGGGGAGCCAGTCGATGAGCTTGGGCCGATCAATTCGGACGAGCACATGCCGATCCATCGCCAGGCGCCCGCGTTCGACGAGCAGTCGACGTCGGAGGAGATGTTCGAGACCGGTATTAAGGTCATCGACCTGATCCAGCCGTTTCTCAAGGGCGGAAAGATCGGCCTGTTCGGCGGTGCGGGCGTCGGCAAGACAGTCATCATCCAGGAGTTGATCAACAACGTGGCGACCAACCACGGTGGCTTTTCGGTCTTCGCCGGAGTAGGCGAGCGGACCCGCGAAGGCAACGACCTGTGGATCGAATTTCAGGAGTCTGGCGTCATTGATTTGAAGGATTTTGCGAAGAGTAAGGCGACCCTGATCTACGGGCAGATGACTGAGCCTCCGGGGGCGCGCCTTCGTGTCGCGCTGACGGGGCTGACGGTCGCCGAGCACTTCCGCGACAGTGAGGGCGCGGATACGCTGCTGTTCATCGACAATATTTTCCGGTTCACGCAGGCCGGTTCTGAGGTTTCGACACTGCTTGGGCGCATGCCTTCGGCGGTGGGATATCAGCCCAATCTTGCGACTGAGATGGGCGAGTTGCAGGAGCGGATCACTTCGACGAAGAAGGGCTCGGTGACGTCGGTGCAGGCAGTCTACGTGCCGGCGGATGACTTGACCGATCCAGCGCCGGCGACGACGTTTGCTCACCTGGACGCGACGACCGTGCTCTCGCGGCCATTATCCGAGCTTGGAATCTACCCGGCGGTCGACCCGCTTGCTTCGACCTCGCGGATTCTCTCGCCGCGCATCGTTGGGCAGGAGCACTACGACGTGGCTCAGGGAGTGAAGAAAATTCTGCAGCGCTACAAGGACCTGCAGGACATCATCGCGATCCTGGGAATCGACGAACTTTCCGAAGAGGACAAGACCACCGTGGCGCGTGCACGGAAGGTCCAGCGCTTCCTGTCGCAGCCCTTCCATGTCGCGGAGGTCTTTACCGGTATTCCGGGCGCGTATGTGAAGGTCGCGGACACGGTCCGCAGCTTCAAGGAGATCATCGAAGGCAAGCACGATGCGATCCCGGAGCAGGCGTTTTATCTCAAAGGTGGCATTGAAGACGTGCTGAAGGCGGCCGAGAAGATGCAGCAGACGGCGTAAGTAAAGTTGCAGGTTTGCGAGTTGCAGGCTGCTAGTTGAAGGGCGAAATGGCTGAGGCGGGTTCAAGTTCGGGATTGTTAGCGGTGCGGCTGGTGACTCCGGACCGGCTTCTGCTCGATGCGACGGCGGAGGCGGTGGAGCTTCCGTCGGCGTCGGGATATCTCGAAGCTCTGTACGGCGCCGCGCCTTTGCTGGCGGAGCTTGGCGCAGGCGAGGTGCGGCTGCATGGCGGCACTTCGGGCGATCAGAAGTTTTTCGTGGCCTGGGGATTCGTCGAAGTGCTTCCCGAGCGGGTCACGATTCTGGCTGAAACCGCTCTGCGGCCGGACGAGATTGACCAGGGCGAGGCAACGCAGCAACTCGAAACGGGCGAGAAGATGTGGCAAGAGGCCGGAGATGACGCTGCGAAGTACGACTACGCCAATGCGACGATCCGAGAGGCTGAAGAGAAGCTGGCGTCGGCTAACGGCGAGAGTTTGTAGGGTCGCCCGGGTCATGCGTTCAAATCGATTTCTTCACATTCCTACGCTGTGCGTACAGGTCGACTATCGATCTAGAATGATACGGATTGGGTGGAATTGCTATTGACTTCGGCCCAGCCAGCGCATGAGTCCGCTGGGAGGAGTCTCGGGGGCGAGAAAGCGGTGCCTGTTGCCCGCCACTTCGCCGGCCGCCAACCTACCGCTGCGAATCGCCCCCTCCATCGTCGAGGGCCACTCGGTAGCAGTCCAATCTCCCGCTAGATAGAGGCCGGGATAGGCCGTCGTCTGCGGTGGCCGGAACGCGTCGAGGCCCGGGGTGACCGAGAAGGTCGCGCGAGCCTCTTTGAGGACCGCACTCTTGACCAACGTGGCCTCGCGCACGCGTGGCAAGAACATCTCGACCTCGCGCAGAGCCGACGCCAGAATCTGCTCGCGCCCCATAGCCATCTCCGGCCAGGAGACGCTGATCACCAGTTCGAGGTAGCTTCCCTTCCCCGGCTCCCATCGGCGAATTCGGGACTTCGCAAACATCCACTGGATGCGCGCATCGAGAAGCACCGCGTGGTCCAGGTCAGTCACTTCGCGGTCGTACCAGAGATGGATGGTTGTGATGGGCGCGGCTACAAACTGATTGGATTCGATGCGCGCGCCTGCGTCCGCCGTCTCGCCTGACCCTGCCAGCGCGGCGATCAATCGTTGCGTCTGCCGGAACTCGGTCGCCAGCACAACCGCATCGGCCTCCATCTCATCTTCGCCGCTCCGGATTCTCCATCGTCCGCTGGCTGTCCGAACGATTGCGTCGATGCCTGAGTTCAGTCGCACATCGGCGCCCAAGGACCGCGCATGCTCGGCCACAGGCTGAAAGAAATCGCTAAGCGGAACCACGGGAATTCCTAACCTGCCACCGTGCGGCGAGCGTAGGAACGACTCATAGAAAACTTTGCCGGCGTACTTGACCGAGCAACGTTCGAACACATCGTTCAACGCGCCAGCTACCACCGGTTCCCAGAAGTGGCGTATCGCGCGTTCGGTTTGCCCGGTGCGCTTGAGCCACGCGGCGAAGCTTTCCGCGTCATCTCCCGGGTAGCCGCGGAGAAAGTGGGCCAGGCCGGTTGCGATTCCGCCCTTGTCGCGCAGGTTCAGCATCGGCGCGCGCAGGAAGCTCATGGCCTGATGTGCGGGCGCAGGCAGGATGCCCGGCCTGATCCAACTGCGGCGAGGGTGGCCGGAGGCACTCGGTTCGAGGAAGCATAGTTCGTCGTACCAGCGGATGGAGTCCGCCCCTCCGGCTTGCGCGATGAGATCGAGGAAGTTGACGCAACAGCCGAGAATGACGTGCTGCGAGTCGATGGTTTCGCCCAAGGCGGGATGTGGATAGGAGTAGGCGCGGCCTCCGACAAAGGGGCGGCGTTCGAGCAGGGTAACCTTGGCGCCGGCCTGGGCGAGGGCTACGGCTGCGGCGAGGCCGGCGACGCCTGCACCGATGACGACTACATCGCGGGGGCTGGCGGTGGCGGCCATCACCCTGCCACCCGGTTCCATGCCGCCATCGCCGCCCCGCGCACCAGGATTCGAAGTTTCTCTACGGTGGATATGCCGACGCGTTCGCGGAATACTTCCATCTTGTGCTCGGCAATCCGGCCCAGCAAACGGTGGTAGATGGTGACCAGGACCCACATTGCCGCGCGGCTGTCCCGATCGAGCAGCGGGATCAGCTTGTTTGCGGCGAGGTAGTACTTCTCCGCACGGATGGCCAGGGTCGCCAGCATACCGCGCTCTCGTTCGGTCATTGCGCGACCGGCGGCGAGCTCGCGTAACTCCGCCACCGTTTCGCCGAATTCGTCGAGCAGGTCGGCGGGCAGATAGACGCGGCCACGCTCCACATCCTCCTTCACGTCACGCAGGATGTTGGTCAACTGGAAGGCCACACCCGTCTCTTCAGCGAACTTCTCGGCGCGCGCGTCGGCGTAGCCGAAGATCCTGATGCATACCAGGCCGACAACCGATGCGACGAGGTAGCAATACTGATAGAGCTCGTCGAAGCTTGCATAGGTTTGCACGCCGCCAGGTTCTTCAGCCGCACGCGGCTCGAGGTCCATGGTCGTTCCAGCGACCAACTCTTCGAGCAACCGGTCGGGGATACCGAAGCGCCGCTGGGTATCGGCGAGCGCGATGAAGACAAGATCATCAGCCTGGGGACCGCTGCTTGAGGCTCGCGCGGCGCGCCATGTCTGCATCCACGAAGCCATCTCGGCGCGGCGAGCCTCTACCGGTTTCGATTCGTCATCGGAGATGTCGTCGGCGCGTCGCATGAAGGCGTACACGGCGCACATCGCATCGCTCTTATGTTGCGGGAGGACGCGGAAGGCCCAGTAGAAATTTTGCGCCTCGCGCCGCGCTACATCGCGACAGAAAAGGTATGCCTCAGCCGTCCGTGGATTCTCTGCTTCGCTCACGTTCCCAGCTTCACTCACGCCACACGAACTCCAGACGTACGCCCGGTCCGGATCTTCCCTGCCAATGCGCCCAGCAGAAGAAGAAGTTTCTTCCGCCGCGTCACCACCGGACGCCCGCGCAGCACATCGTAATTTTGCGCCGCGATGCCATCGAGGATTGCCTCACCGCCCTTGCGAAACAGGTCCAGCGTGACACGCAGATCGTCGTCCACCATTGCGCTGAGCGGGGCTCCCGCGCGCAGCATATCGCGCGTGCGGTCGACGAGCGCGCGCATCATTGCGGCGAACTCGGGCGTGAATACGCGGCCTTCGATCTGGCCTTCAGCGACACCAAAGCGCTCCATATACTCGGCTGGAATGTATCTGCGGGGGATTTCGGAATCGCGCACAGCGTCCTGCCAGAAGTTGGCGAGTTGGAGGCCGGTGCAGATCTTGTCGGAGAGGAGCGCCCGCTGCTCATCGCGGTAGCCGCAGATCATCAACACGAGACGGCCAACTGGATTCGCCGAGTAGCGGGAATAGTCGACCGCCTCGTCCCACGTCTCGTAATGGGTCTTGATCTGGTCCTGACAGAACGCGCGGAGCAGGTCGCGGAATAGGCCGCGTGGGAGGTCGCAGGCGACGACGGCCTCGCGCAGAGCGACGAAGACGGGATGGCGCGAACGGTCGGGTGCATCGTAACACTCATCTAACATGGAACCCCAGGCCTGAAGCAGGCGAAGAGCCGTCGTGGTATCGGCAACCTCATCGCCAAGGTCGTCCGACACGCGGCAGAACGCGTAAACACTTTCGAAGTGAGGGCGGACACGCTTCGGCAGAAAGAATGTGGCGACGTGAAAATTCTCATAGTGCGAGGTTGCCAGCTCGCGGCACCACGCGCGGGCCTCGTGGAGGGTTGGCCTATCCGCCGGGGTCAGGTAAGCCGTGGGAGCGCCGGCGAGCGGATCCATCGTCACAATCTCGCCGGAGATGGCCTCTAACTGACCGCTCATCGGGCGCTCCCGTTGGGCCGGTAGCCGTTGGGAAAGACCGCGGTCTTGATGTCGCGGACGTTGTCGGCGCTGCGCGTCATCATGCGCGCGAAGACGGCTGGAACTTCTTGGAGCTTCGCCGTGCGCGTGATGAAGTCCGCGGACTGGAATTTTTCTCCGCACAGTAGCGCGAACGCGGCTGCGCAGGCCGCTGGAGTGTGATGGAAGCTGGCCTTGAGAGTGATGTCTCCATAGTGCAGCCGGTTGGTATCGAGGCCGACGACGGTGCCGCTGGGCGGACCGCCAAAGAAATTGACGACGCCACCCTTGCGCACCATCGCAACCGCCAACTCCCAGGTTGCTGGCGTGGCGACGGCTTCGATGACGATATCGGCGCCGCGAGCATCGCCGGTGAGCTGCCTGATAGCGGCGGTCGTATCGACGTCTTCGGTAATCTGCACGACGTCGGATGCGCCGAAGAGACTCGCGGCCGCGATCTGGTCGTTGCGCTTGACCACGGCGATCACCCTCACCCCACGGAGTTGCGCGACATGGATGAACATCAGCCCAATAGGTCCTGCTCCGATGACGACCATCGTGTCGCCGGCTTGCGCACCGCTTTCGTTAAATCCGTGGACAACGCAGGCGAGTGGCTCAGTGAGCGCGGCGTACTCAAGCGGCACATGGTCCGGCACGAGCATGGTATTTTTCTCGACGATGCGCGCGGGAATGCGAAGAAATTCCGCGTAGGCACCGTTGTTGAAGAGCAGATTTTCGCAGAGATTCTGCTGGCCACGGCCGCAAAAGAAACACGCATCGCAGGGTGCGGAGTTCATGGGCAGGATCCGGTCGCCGAGGGCGAACCTGGTCACTCCGGCTCCCACCTCGACCACCGTGCCAGCGAGTTCGTGGCCGAAAACGATTGGCGGCGTCAGCATCATGGCGTGATATCCACGGCGATAGACTTTGAGGTCGGTGCCGCAGGTCAACGCCGCACCTACACGCACCACTATTTCCCCGTCGCCGGCGCGAGGAACGGGAATCCGCTCCATGCGCAGATCCTCGCTGCCATGCAGGACTGCCGCCAACATCGTCTCCGCCGGACGTTCCGCGATCATCCCTCTATCTTCTCACTTTCGCTTGCCGGGCGACCACGGATGTAAGCGCGTGCTGGGACGTGACCTGGCGGAAGGCGCCTTCGTTTGAGGTTGAAACTCCTGCAGTTGCGGTCTCAATTTCTGCATCTGATAACCTGAGCCTCAGAAGCTATGTCCTTTCAGTCCCCAGAGATATATATCAAGCAGAAGATTGCAGCCGTGCAGGAGTACTCCATCCTGTCCGGCGCCGCCATCTCCGGGATCTTTTCGCGCCCGCGTTACTGGGCCGATATATTCACTCAGATGGACTCGATTGGCGTCGGCTCGATGCCCATCATTATCCTGACCGGCTTCTTCACGGGATGCGTGCTGGCGCTGCAGTCTGTCACCGCGCTCAAGGAGTTTGGCGCGGTCTCGATGACCGGGTCGCTGGTCTCGCTCTCGATGGTGAAGGAGCTCGGACCCGTTCTTACCGGGCTGATGATCTCCGGTCGCAACGCCGCCGGCATGGCCTCCGAACTCGGCTCGATGAAGGTGACAGAGCAGCTCGACGCAATGCGCGCGCTAGGCACCGACCCCGTCCGCAAGCTGGTCGTCCCACGTCTGATCGCCACCGTGTTCATGCTCTTCTTCCTCACCATCATTGCGGATGCTTTCGGAATTGCCGGCGGAGCGCTGGTCTCCGTCTACCTGCTGGGCCTCAATGCAAGCTCCTACCTCCACACGTCGTACCGCAGCCTGGTCTACGGCGACGTCGTCCAGGGCCTCACCAAGCCCATCTTCTCGGGCTTGATCATCGCCACCGTCGGCTGCTACTTCGGCATGAAGACCACCGGTGGTACACAGGGTGTCGGGCGCGCGACCACCCAGGCCGTCGTCGTCTCTTCTGTATTCATTATCATCGTCGACCTACTGGTCACCCGCGCGATGATTGGCATCTTCGGGAGTTGAGCCCGCCTATGCCCGAAGCCATTCCCAACCCCGACGCCGCAACGATCGACCCGTCCGACGATACTCCCGTTGTGCAGTTCGAAGATGTCACGATCACCTTTGACGTCAAGCCGGTCCTCAAGAACATCTCCTTCTCGGTTGACCGCGGCCAGACTCTGATCATTCTCGGCCCCGCGGGCTGCGGTAAGTCAGTGCTGCTGAAGCTTGCGAACGGCCTCCTTGGGCCGGACTCGGGCTCGATCCGCATCTTCGGGCAGGAGATTACCACGATGCCGGAGCGAGATCTCTACAAGCTCCGCGCCCACATCGGGATGGTATTTCAGGAGTCCGCCCTGTTCGACTCACTCAACGTCGAGGACAACGTTGCTTACCGTCTCCACGAAGAACGCGTTCCCGAAGAGGAGGCGCACACGCGCGTTGTCGAGGCACTGAAGTTCGTCGAACTGGAGCAGACAATTGACAAGTACCCGTCGGAGCTCTCGGGAGGCATGCGCCGGCGAGTATCCATTGCCCGCGCCATCATCTCCGGCCCCGACCTCATCCTGTACGACTCGCCAACCGGCGGCCTCGACCCGATCACGTCGACCACCATTATGGAGCTGGTCATGAAACAGCGCGACGTGTCGCACACGACGTCGCTGCTGGTCACACACCGCCTGCAGGACGCTTTCATCATGGCGACCCACCGCTTCGATGCAAAGGATGGCATGGTGGAGCTGCCCAAGGACGGCCCCCATCACGGCATCGACCAGAGTACGAAATTCCTCATGCTCAACGAAGGAAGCATCGTGTTCCAGGGCACGACCGAGGAACTGATCCACTCGACCGATCCGTGGATCAAGGAATATCTGACGTGAGCACCCGCGCCTACCGCTTGCCTTTCTCCCACTCCTCGTAGGAGATGCGCGGCACGGTGACGAAGGCGTCGCGAGTCCGCACATAATTCCCAAGGCCGTTCATTCGCCCGACAGCGTGGAGTTCGTCGGCTTTGATGTAGGGGCCGGCGGGGTCGACGAAGCGGTCCTCGACGTACATGGCGACTACGCGCCCGAGAACGATTCGCGATCGGCCGATCTCCATGGTCGTGAACTCGCGGCATTCGAGCGCTGCATGCGCCTCCGCGATCCGCGGCACTTTCACCACCGAGGATGGCGCCGTGGTGAGGCCCGCCATCTCCAATTCGTTTACGCCCGCGGGAAAGTCCGTCGCGCAGATGTTCATCTTTTCGAGCAGGTCCTCGGTCACCACGTTGATCACATATTCGCCCGTGCGCCGGATGTTGTGGGCCGTGTCCTTGGGGACTGCACCGGGTCCGGAACGGTTGGTCACGCCCATTCCTACAATAGGCGGATCGGTGCATAGATAGTTGTACGAACTGAATGGCGCGGCGTTCAGGGTGCCCTCTTCATCCATACTGGTCACCCACGCAATCGGGCGCGGGGCGCACAGGCCGATCAGCAGGTTGTAAACCTGCCGATGCGGTGTCTTTTCCATGTCAAAATTCATGCCTTCTCCTTATCGACCAAACCTATCGTAGTGCCTTTGCATCGCCCCAACACCACCATAGCTGGACGTCGGCCTATCGCCACGAGAGGGCACCACCAAATCAGTGACTTAGCGACGCCTAGACTGTCCGGTTGGAAGCCCGGAGTATATTGCCGAATTCGGCTCCATTCGAGGATGAATCGCGGCTGGAAATGCTAAAATGGAGGGTAATGACAACGCCTTTGAAGACGCTGTTCCTCAACCCGCCCTCCTTTGAAAAGTTCGATGGTGGCGCCAGTAGCCGCTGGCCCGCGACACGCGAGATCGAGTCCTATTGGTATCCGGTCTGGCTCACCTATCCCGCCGGAATGCTGGAGGGATCGCGCCTCGTGGACGCTCCGCCGCACCACCTCAAGTGGCCCGATGTCGTGGAAATCCTCAAGGATTACGAGTTTCTCGTCCTCTTCACCAGCACCATGGGGTGGGACGGCGACCAGAAGATGGCCGAGGTCATCAAGAAGACCTATCCGTCGATCAAGATCTCATTCGTCGGCCCGCCGGTCACCACTTCGACCGACAAGGCGCTGAACGAGTGCCCCGCTATCGACTTCGTCTGCCGCCGCGAGTTCGACTTTTCCATCGTCGAGTACGCCAACGGCAAGCCTCTCAACGAGATTCTCGGCGTCAGCTACAAGGACGACAACGGAGTTATCCAGCACAATCCCGACCGGCCGCAGGTGACTCCGGAACAACTCGACGAGATGCCCTGGGCCACCGAGATCTACCACCGCGACCTCGACGTCACCAAGTACAACGTGCCCTTTCTTCTGCACCCCTTCGTTTCGCTCTACTCGACCCGCGGATGCCCGGCGCAGTGTACCTTCTGCCTGTGGCCGCAGACGCTCAGCGGACATGCGTGGCGCAAGCGGTCGACAGACGATGTGGCTGCCGAGATGGCGAACGCCAAGAAGCTCTTCCCGCACGTGAAGGAATTCTTCTTCGACGACGACACCTTCAACATCCAGAAGGCGCGCACCGTCGAGCTTTGCGAGAAGCTGAAGCCGCTGGGCCTGACGTGGTCTTGCACCTCGCGCGTCACCACCGACTACGACACGCTGAAGGCGATGAAGGACTCAGGCTGCCGCCTGCTGATCGTGGGCTACGAGTCGGGCGATCCTCAAATTCTGAAGAACATCAAGAAGGGGGCAACGGTTCAGCGCGCACTCGACTTTCAGCGCGACTGCCACAAGCTTGGACTGGTCGTTCACGGGGACTTCATCCTCGGTCTGCCCGGCGAGACGCGCGAATCGATCCGCAACACCATCGATTTCGCCAAGCAGCTTGATTGCGAAACCATTCAGGTCTCCATCGCGCATGCCTTCCCGGGCACGGAGTTCTTCGACTACGCGAAGGAAAACGGCTTCATCACGAACGAAGCGATGTCGGACGAGGGTGGCCACCAGATGGCGCACATCGAGTATCCCGGCCTGCCGGTCGAATACGTGATGGAGATGGTGCACAAGTTTTACGACGAGTACTTCTTCCGGCCCAAGCAGGCCTGGCGCGTCGTCTGGCAGGCCATCGTCCACCGCGACGTTCCCCGGCTCTACACTGAGGCGCGCTCGTTCATGAAGCTCCGCTCGCAGCGCAACAAGGCAAGTCGCGCAGCCTCCGCACTCAAGGCCCAGGAATCGCTCAGCCAGGGCGCCTGAGCATTCACAGTCCGCAACACAGAGAGGATGACCAAACGTCATCCTCTCTTGTTTTGTCTGTACTTTTTCTAGGGACTACGCCACCGGCGACGTAGTCTCACCCAATGCACTAGGCCTACCGCACCTGCATCTCTTCTAGAATTGAGATAGATGAAGCACACTCTCTCCCCGCAGCGTTACCTTATCCTGCTCGCCGTAATGCTTACCGCGTCAGTTGGCGATACGCTGCTCTCGCATGGCATGAGGCAGGTTGGTCCCGTCTCTCTCGCCCATCTTGGCCTGCTTTTGGCTGCATTGAGGAACCCGTGGGTGATCACAGGAATCCTCTGCCTGCTTGGCTTCTTTGCCAGCTATCTCACCGCGCTCAGTTGGGCGGATCTGACCTTCGTTCTTCCGTCGACAGCATTCGGATACGTTGTCGTCGCACTGCTCTCGAAGTTCTGGCTGCACGAGCCCGTCAGCCTCTCCCGCTGGGCTGGAATCGTGCTGATCGTCTGTGGCGTGGGCTTCGTCGCGAACGGGCCGTCCCTGACCCAGCACGAGTCTAAGCACCCTCTCGACGAACGCGCTGCCACGGGCGAGACGCAGTGATCGTCGCCGGGCACATCGAGACGAGTGTTTTCGAGACATGGGTCACCATCGTCACCGTCGCCGCGACTGCAGTGGCGGGAGACGTGCTCACCGCCGGTGCCATGCGCCGCATCGGCGATCTCGACCATATCCGCGCACAGTCGGGCGTCGGGGGAGCGATCCGAGCCGTAGTCTCCAGCCCGATGTTTCTGTTTGGCGTGCTGTCGATGGCGTTGAGCTTCTTCGCTCTGCTCTTCACGCTGTCGAATGTAGAGGTCTCGCTGGCCGCACCCGCGAGCGCGTCGCTGACGTTCCTCGGGAATGCTTTCGCGGCGAAGCTGTTTCTCAAGGAAAATGTAGACCGGCGACGCTGGCTCGCCGCGCTGTTCGTCTGCGCAGGTGTCTTCCTGTTGTCGAAGTAGAGCGCTTCAGGGCTGCGGTATTGGCGTTGCAGGAAGGTTGTTCTGGAGGGTAGAGCCGGGTGTGGGTGACGCAGGAGTTTGCACGGTCGATCGAAGCCAGGTTTCCAGATCGCCACTTTGCCGGAGCAGACGGATCCCGGCCTGGTGAAGCTGAAAGGCGGCATCGAGGACGGCGAGATATTTGTCGCGCTCCGCGATGCGCGCGTTCTGCTCGTCCTTGGGGGTCATCTGCGGGCCGTTGGGGTTACCGGTGCCGGATTGCATCTGCAGGTGAAGAACGTCGAGTTGTTGTTGCGCGAATTGTTGTTGAAGCGTAGCGACATCGGCCTGAGCCTGGAGTTCGGAGACGGTATGGCGGATGCGGGTCTGGCCGTCCAGCGCGTCGATCTGTGCGTTCTGCGCATCGTGAAAGGCGCGAGCGGCGTCGGCTGCAGACTCACTTGCCTTGGCAGAGCGATACTTGTCGAAGAGCGGCAGCGATATCTGGACGCCGAAGGCGCCCTGGTCGGCCTTGATTGTTCCATTCAGCTTTTGCAGTGCTGCGAAGGATGAGGTGAAGGTGGCATAGCGCTGGTACTGGGCAACCAGGTTGACTTGCGGACGGAAGCGGAAGCGAGCATCTCCTTTAGCCTGCAACTGCCTGGCTTCTGCGTTGGCAAAGGCTGAAGCGACTGCGGCGTTGGCGTAGCCGTGGACCATCAGGGTTCCGCCGGGATCAACAGAAATTGGGGCGGCAGGAAAGTTATCGTCAGCAGTAAGGGCGGCCGAAGGAAGGCCGATCAATTGTGCGAGATGCTCACGGTCGTTGGCGGTTTCGTCCTCGGCGCGGAGGGTTGCAAGGTGAAGCTGGGCGCCGGTAAGTCTGGCCTGGGTGAGGTCGATCTGCGTGTCCTGGCCGGCGTCGACGCGTTGTTGAACGATGCTGACGAGCGTGTTGGCGTATCCGGCCTGCTGGCGAGCGACCTGCTCGCGCTGCTGGTCGTGAGCGAGAGCGATGAAGGCCAGGGCTGTGTCCTGGGCAACTGCTTCGCGTACGTCCTCGAGCGCAAGCTGGGCAGCATTCAGACCGGCACGGGCGGAGTGGATGTAGGAAATCTGCGACGCGTTGTAAACCAGCGATCCACCCGTGACGGTGAAGAGGGTGGGCGGATTCGGACTGTAACCGTAGGACTGGCCGAGGCCGGCGCCTGCGGTGACAGAGGGAACGTAGACGTCGTGCGTCTCGGCAAGCTGAGCGCGTGCCTTGGCGACATCAGCCTGCGCGCCCTGAACGCGGGGATTGCTGCGCAGCGACAGGTCGACTGCGGTGGTGAGCGATATCTGGGCGCGGGATGCAGGTACGAGGCAGAGAAGCACGGCGAACGCGACACAGAGCGTCAGCCCTTGTCGAATACGGCGCCGCAGACCCAGCTTCTCTGCAGCGGTGACAAAGTGATGCGGACGATTTGTCGGAAGAGAAGGCATGCGTTGTGAAAAGTTTCCTCGAAGGCGGTTACCGTCCATGGTATCGCTTGCGGGCATCATAGGCCCTGGACCTGCCGCGTACTTCGCCGGAAGGTGGGGGCGAGCGCGGTGGCCGCTTCCACTTCCCGGCTCGCTTCCCGGGTGTCGCCGCGCGCCGCGAGCAGCCCGCTTAGCTGGAGATGGACCTTGAATGCGGGGGCGGCATCGGACTTTGCGCGGGAGGCGAGGTAATCGCGAAGGCAGCGCTCGGCAAGACCGGGATCGCGGTGGGTGGCGGTGAGGAGGCTGGCGGCGTCGACCAGGACGGGGCCGTGTGTGCGGTCTGCGGCGAGGCCTGATCGGATCGCGGATAGTGCGTCGTCGGGTCGTGCATGGGTCTGGTAGAACTGGGCGAGATCGATCCAGGCTTCCGGAGATTTCTGAACCGCGATAGCCTGCTTGAATTCGGATTCGGCGCTGCCCAGGTTGTTGTCCGCATCCGCCATGCGCGCGAGCATTCGGTGTGCGGCGCCGGGGAATCGTGGCATCATACGGGCCGCGAGCGCGTGGGCCTTGTCGGCGCCTCCGCCGACGATGAACGGAGCGGCGACATAGTATTCGCCAAGGTCATTGAGCGCGGAGACGCTGGAGGGGTTGAGTTCGACGGCGCGGGCGAAGCTGCTCTTGACTTTCCGGGCAAGCGCAAATCCTGCGATGGGGCCGGCATGGCGCGCCTTCATTCCGTAGGCGCGTCCAAGCCAGAGGTAGGCGTCGCTTGCCTGCTCGTTGTTGGCGGCGGGGGAGGACACGGCAAGCTCGCATTGATGGATGGCTTCATCAGCGGCATTCTGGGCATAAAATACTCGGCACAAGAGTTGATGCGCGATGGCGTCCGCGGGATCGGCGGCCAGAGTAGAGCGAAGCAGAGTTGCGGCGTCCTCGACGCGGCCCTCCTGCAACGCATGATAGGCGGGTGTGTTCCCGGCTAGAGCGCGGTCTACGGATGCGATGTCCGCCATGGACTTCTGTGCGCGAACCTGGCCAGTGAAGATTGCGCCCGCTATTATGAGAGCCAGAATGAGGACCGGGAAGGCGAGCAGGGTGGTTCGGGTGGCACTGGGCCGGCAAGGCTTGAGCGACGGCATGGGGGAGGAATTTGGGGACATGCTCATCTATTGGACGGGTGTGACCTCAAGACCGTCGCTGAGTTCGCGGTTCGTGGTTGCGGTGCGCGCGACGATGTCGCCCTCGTTGAGGCCACTCGTGATCTCGGCCCAGTTGGAATTCACGATCCCGGTCCGTACTGCGGTGCGCGCAAGTTTATTACCAATGATGCGGAAGACATAAGGCTGTCCGGCGTCGAAATGGAGGGCTTCGCGCGGGATGCTGAGCACATGCAGATTTTGCGCTGTCGTAACGGTAACGATGACATTGGAGTTGGGTTTGAGGATGCCGTCAGCGTCATCAACTGTGATGAAGCACTCGCCCACGTTACGTGTGCCATAGGTGATGATGGTGGTTGGGGCTTGGGAGATGTGTCCGTGCCATATTGTTCCCGGCTTCGAGTCCCAGGCAATCTTGACCGACTGCCCGGCCGCGAGACTGCCAATTTCGGGCTCGTCGAAGTAGGCGATGATGCGCAGGCGTGAGAGGTCGGCAACGTAGACCAGATCTTCGCCGGCAGTGACGTAGTCAAATCTGTTGACCGGAAGATAGTAGACAGTCCCGAAGACAGGACTGCGGATGTTAGCGCTTGCGTAGGTGCTTTGTGCTGCAGCGACACCGGCGCGCGCGTCGGCTATCTGTGCCTGTGCGCGGGCGCGATCGGCGTCGCCATAGCGCTGGGTGCTGTGCTGCTCGATGCTATGGAGAGTGGTATCGTCCAATTCGACGCGATGCTGAGCGGCGGATACTTCACCCGCAGAGGCAGCTCCCTTCTTTTGAAGCTGCTGAAGCGCGACCAGCGACGCCTCATCCTGCTGCCGCTGCAGCTGCGCCCGGCTCAAGTCCGCAGCGTAAGTGTTGCGCTCGTCCTGCGTCCCGCCGTGCTGGACATCGCTCGCGCTAAGCGCGGCGACCTGGAGGGTGGAGTCGGCGTGGGCCAGGCTCGCCAGAGCATATTTGTCGTCCATCTTGAGCAGCAACTGGCCGGCCTTGACCTTGTCGCCGACATGCACGTAGAGCTCCTGGACCTGACCGGCGACCTGCGCGTGGCCCTGAAAATCGTCCATCGGCTCGACTTTTCCATTGGTCGAGGCAAGCTTTTCCAAATCCTGATAGGTGACGCGTGCGGTGCCAACGCTGATGCGCTCGCGCGTCAAGGAACGCACCGCATAAACCGCCAGTGCGAGCAGGACGAGGGCTGATCCCCAGATCACAAACGGCGTTGAGCGATTTGACGAGGCGTTCGATGCCATGTATTTACGTGTCAGTATATAAGACGCCCATCAGCGCAGAACGACCCAGAATTGTTCCTGCCCCGTGCATAACAAGAGTCTGTTGCGGTCGGACTGCCTGTCGTCGCAGCAGCCAGCCAGCCATTTGGCGCAGTGGCAAGGCTCATTCGATCGACGACGGCGGCAAAGTCGAGGCCGCGGGTTGCAAAGCTCGGAGTTCGAGTTCGAGGCCGCCAAAGTTCTGGCTGGCATAAGGGCCGGTGTTGTGCCTGATCCGGTAAAGGATGTCGACGACGGAGCCCTGGGTGAGGGCGAGCCCAGCGCAAAGCACAGGCCAGTTGGTAGTGCCGCGGCTCCAGCCGATGGCGGCGATCGCGGGGACATTGCCATCCCTGGTGCTTTCCTGCTTGATGCGCTGCTGTTGCGAAGGTCTGGACGCCGTCAGTTGCAGGCGAATGTGCTTTTCCTGAATCAGGCGGACGGGAGCGGCGAGCGCTGCGTTGCGCATGAGGAAGACTGGCTCAGGGTTGCCGATCCCAAAGGGCGCGCAGCGTGCAATCCAGGCTGCCAGATCGGGAGTGAGGTCGGCGAGCGAGAGCTCCGCATCGTAGCTGAGCTGGGGGATGAGGAGCGAGGAGGTGAGCAGCGAAGCGGCGTAAGACTTCATGCGCGTGCGCAGCAGCGGAAGGCTGGCGGAGGGGAGCGAGAAGCCGACGGCGTGAGCGTGCCCTCCAAAGCGATGGAAGAGACGCGCGGCTGGGTCCTCGGCGTCGGTCGCGGTCAGTGCATCGAGCAGGTGGAAGCCGGGGACCGAGCGGCCGGAGCCGTGGGCGTCGCCGTCGGCGTGGGTGAGGATCAGGGCGGGCCGGCCGGTCCGGTCGACGACGCGAGAGGCGAGGATGCCGAGTACGCCGCGATGCCAATCGGGATCATCGAGGATGAGGCACTCGGGCGGATAGGCGCCGTCGGCGTCGAGCAGGGTGACCAGTTCGCGATCGATGGCGTCGAGCGCGCGGGCCTCTGAGTCGCGGCGGTCTTGATTCAATCCGTCAAGCTTGACCGCCAACTCGTGTGCGCGGGCGGGGTCGCGAGTGAGGAACAGTTCGACTACGTCGGAGGCGATGTCCATGCGCCCGGCGGCGTTGATGCGGGGAGCGAGGCGGAAGCCGACCTCGGTCGCAGTCGGGGCACAGTCCAGCGGCAGCTTGGCCAATTGCATCAGTGCGCGGAGGCCAGGCTGGACTGGGTTCGCAAGAGCTGCGAGACCCAATGCTGCGATCGTCCGGTTTTCGCCAGAGAGGGGCACCGAGTCGGCGATGGTGGCGATGGCGACGAGCTTGAGGAAGGACGGGATCAGGATGCTGCTGGTTCGGGCGCGGAAGGCGGCGGGGTCGGACGTGAACTGCGCCGCGGCAACAAGCAGGGCCTGCGCGAGCTTGAACGCAACAGCGGCGCCGCAGAGGCTTTTGTTCGGATAGGAGCAGCCCGGCTGGGAGGGATTGATGACAGCGAGGGCATCGGGGATGGCAGTGTCTGGTAGGTGATGGTCCGTGACGATCAGGTCAAGACCGAGGGTGCGGGCTTCAGCGGCTTCGGCAATGGCGCGAATCCCGGTGTCCACGCTGATAACCAGGCGAATCCCTGAGGCAGCAGCTTCAGCGAGGATGGCGTTCTGCATGCCATAGCCCTCGCGAATGCGGTGGGGGACGTGGTAGCTGACGGTCGCCGGGCGGGCTGGGTCGATGGCGAGGGCTATGCGCTCGATGGTGGCCTTGAGCAGGACGGTGGCGGTGGTGCCGTCCACGTCGTAGTCGCCGTAGATGAGGATCGGTTCGCCGGCACGAATGGCGGCGAGGATGCGCTCAACCGCGGCGGACATACCCAGCATCTGCATGGGGTCGGTGGCAGGATCGGCGAGGAAGGACTCCAGCGTTGGGTTGAGGAAGGCGTCAGCGGCGACCGCGGTGACGATCCCGCGCGAGACGAGGAGGCGCGCAATCGATTCTGGGCAATGGAGATGGGTGGCGACGGAGGCAACAAGGGCGGGATCAGCAGGCTTGGGGAGCCACGCCAACTGGGCTTCGCAATTTGTGGACGAGGACAAAAGCAGGTTCCTTCGATGCGGGACATCAATAACCGGCACAGCAATAGCTGGATGCGCGGATCCTAGTCGTCGTCGCGGTCGTCGACGACGATGCCGCCCAGGTCGGTGACGGTCTCGATCAGTTCCTGAAATCGCTCGTACCACTCGGTCGAAGTTTCGAAGAGGAACATCACGCCCTGGCTCGCGAATCCCAGTTGAAGATATCCGAGCTTGCCAACGTGATTGACGAGATACTCAGCGTCGTCGAGTTCTGGCGCGTCGCCGTCGGGAAAGGTTTGGTCGCGAAGCTGCTCAAGCAGAATCGCGATATCGGATTTTTCGAGCGTCACTTCGCTCATGGTGACGAAAGTGGCGCCGGCAGCCTTGGCGTGCTCGACGAAGTCCTTCCAGGAGTCTGGCTCGTCGTCCTCGAAGATGACGGTGGGGACTTCTTCGGTGATGTATCCATTGAAGCGACGCATGCCGTGGCCCGCGATAAAGGCCACCATGTCGTCTTTGAGCGAGAGAAGATTGTCGGCTTGCATGCAGTGAGTATTGTCGCAGAAAGGGCGGTGCAGCGCACGAATCGCTGTGATCGATCCGCCTGCGGTTCCAGCATCGCTCCGCAAGCAGTAGCATCGAAGAACCATGAGAGCTATTCAAATCTCCCAGACCGGCGGACCCGAAGTGCTTACGCTCCGCGATCTGCCCACTCCTACGCCGGGGCCCGGCCAGGCGCTGATCCGGATCGAGGCCTGCGGCATTAACTTCATCGATGTCTACCTGCGCGAAGGGCGTTATCCGGCGCAGTTGCCATTCATTCCAGGGCAGGAGGCTGCGGGCGTGGTCGTCGCTCTCGGGCCCGACGTCGCCACTGTGAAGGTCGGCGACCGGGTTGCCTGGTGCAACCTGCCTGGGACGTACGCGCAGTTTGCGGTTGCGCCTGTCACGCGGCTGATCGCGATTCCCGAAGGTGTCACTACGCGGCAGGCGGCCGCGGCAATGCTGCAGGGGATGACGGCGCACTACCTTTCGCACTCTACCTATCCGATCCAGCCAGGCGATACGGTGCTGATCCATGCAGGGGCTGGCGGGGTGGGGCTGCTTCTCATCCAGATGGCGAAGCGGCTGGGCGCGCGCGTGTTGACGACCGTCTCGTCGGAAGAGAAGGCAGCGCTCGCTGGTGACGCCGGCGCGGATGAGGCGATTCTCTACACGCGCGAAGACTTCACCGCGAAGGTGCGCGAGCTTACCGGCGGCAAGGGCGTTGCAGTTGTCTACGACTCGGTGGGCAAGACTACGTTCGACGGCAGCTTATCGTGCCTGCGGCCGCGCGGACTTCTGGCGCTCTTCGGCGGCTCGAGCGGGGCAGTGCCGCCGTTCGATCTCATTCAACTTTCCACCCGTGGATCGCTTTACATCACGCGGCCCACGCTGAAGGATTACACCGCGACGCGCGAGGATCTTGAACTGCGCGCGGGTGATGTGCTGCGGTGGGTGGCCGATGGGAGCCTGAAGCTGCGCATGGAACACAGCTATCCTCTGGCAGAAGCTGCCCAGGCGCACCGCGATCTGGAAGCCCGCAGAACCACGGGGAAGGTCTTGCTCATTAACGATGTTCCCGGGGACGGAAGTACCTCCCTGTCGCCCCCATAAGAGCTGCCATTCCAGGCTATTTGTTTCGACCCCTACCGAAGCCGTATCATAGACCTACCTATGCCGGGCTTCGGCGACAGCGCCTTCATTGTCATACTCGCATTGCTGCTCTTCGGACCGAAGAAGTTGCCTGTGCTCGCGCGCCAACTCGGCAAGCTGATGGGCGACTTTCGCCGCGCCTCGAACGAGTTCCGCACGCAGATGGAGGAGGAACTCCGCATCTCCGAACAGGCCGACCGTCAGAAAGAGATCGCCGCCATCGAAGCCACCGCGCCTGCGACACCCGCCCTCGACTCCGCTTCGGAGCCCGAATCCTCGCACCTGCCACCGCCCGCGCCCACCTTCGCCTCTTCGTCAGAATCAGAATCGCCGTCTGAATACCCGGTTGAGTATCCGAATCAGTCGGCCGCTGAAGCGGCGGCTGACACCGCCCCCATTGCGACCTCCGGCGAATTGAGCATCCTGCCGCCGTCCACCGGACTGCCGATCGCCAGCTCCCCAGGAGCCACCATCGCCGACGCGGTTCCGACCCCTCCAGCGCCAGAGAACACGCTTCAGGTCCACGCTGAATCCGGCAACCCGGCGACGCCTCCCGCTGAACCCGAGCGACCGGCCGCAGCCGCGACCCGCGAGGCGGAATTCGAAACCGAGACCCTCCATGGCTGATTTCGATCCGATCGACCGCGCGCGCCAGGCCGTCAGCGACCGCGTCGATCTGCCCGGCATGAGCCTGATGGAGCATCTCGACGAGTTACGCAAGCGCCTCCTGCACTCCATCGGATACCTCATCGGAGGCTTCGCGATCGCTTACATATTCCACAATTGGCTCGTCGCTGTAATCCAGAAGCCGCTCGTAGACGTCGGCCTCAACATGACCATGACGCACCCCACCGACGCGCTGAACCTGATACTCAAATCCTCCGCCGTCGCCGGTGCCATCCTGGCCAGCCCTTTCATCCTCTACCAGGTCTG
>OCZT010000683.1_pt1 | contig 34143 bp, 34 predicted proteins | sample 1539031 | NCBI WGS metagenome assembly OCZT01 (sample SAMEA3539308, study PRJEB22396) | soil metagenome | biome: tundra; feature: field; material: soil | place: USA | collected 2010-05 | depth 0.15 m | reverse complement strand
ATTCCATCGGCTATACAAGAGAATTACATTATCAAATTCAAACTGATACTGGTGAGCCATCAATATTCTGGATATTTAAGAATGTAGATGGTAAGTTGATGATTTATAGAAGGTGGGATGGGCAAGTTCGACCAGTGGAATTTAACAAATAAAATAATGAAACCTTTATTTAATCATATTAATGGAAATCTTTTTCGTATATCAGAAAATATAAACGAAATAGCTGGTGGTGGAGATGAATATAAGATAACCAGCAAAGAAGAAAAGTATGTTTTCAATTATATTATTATGAAAATCATTCCTCTTGCAGTACAAGATAAGTATTTGAAGTTTATAGATCACCATCCAGCGATGTATTCTGAGAGAAAATATCCTAGAATTACATCAAGGGACATTGTAAAAACCATTAAAAAGAAAACGGTGGATATTGATAGTATAAGTTATGAATCAGTTATTAATGATTATGTAGTATTTAGTTTCTTTGTAAAAAAAGAATTAGTAATGGTGCCTGGTCTTCCGAACCAAAAAGATACTCAGAAACCTTTTATAAAAGTAGGATGCCAGGGACCAATCAATGATGATTGGAAATGGTATGATGTAAAAGATTTTTAATATGAACTCACTTACACGGGAAGATGATATGGTTAGTAAAGAAGAAGAGATGAAGGCTTTGGAATGGATTAGAAAGAAGATGATTAATTATGCTATAATGAAATATAATAGTCAAAAGTTTAAATGTAGTGGGAGAGATCCAAATCTTACTACCGATATTGTTAATAAAAATTTAAAGAAGTCTAAGCATAATAGAACCAAGGATGGATATTCCATGTGGATTGAGTATACATCTGTAGTACCTGGAATAGCTACTTTTGTATTTTTTATTAACCAAGAATATAATGAGGATGATGGATATATGTATTTAAGTTCTGGATTTGAAAATCCAATTGATCCAAAACATTTTAGTCCTGTGAGATTTAATCTGTGGAAATCAAAAAAGGCAAGCATAGGAAAACTTAAAGAAAATGTAGGTAAAATTAATACCGATTATAAATTAACAAAAGAAGAAGAACAAAGGGCTCTTCAATATATTAGGAATGAAGTATTTCCTTTGGCTATGGATGATTATGTTATTGTGTCCAAAGAAAAACATCTTCCCATTATTCATTATGGACCAGAACTAGATGGGGTAAGGATGTCTTTAAAAAAATTTAAGATAGAGACATTTACTGATATAGAATTAGATAGAGTTATTTACACAGCACAGTTTAAAGAATATGTTTGGACATTTCTTATAGAAAAGTATATGGGACATGTAAGAGCAGGATATGTTGATGATTTCTTTGATGAACCAAAGTTATTCGATATGAATTTTAGTGTTCTTAGTCCAAGAAAACCCAATCCTAAACAGACACCAAAACCTTTGGTTGGATATGTTTCTGGAAAGGGAGTTCCACCAGGACCTATCACTATTAAAGAGACGATTTCTAAATCACCAGATTCTATTACTAAAGAAGATGTGTATAAATCATTACAATTTATCAGAAATTTAATTTATAGATCTTACCAAGTAAGACCAAAAAACTTAAAAAGAGTAGAAGATAAAACTCCATCATTAAGTTTTATGGCTTCTCCCAATCCAATTAGATTTTCTACAGATCCTTCGGATCCAGATGGATATTTTAATTTTGTAATTTTAAAAATTGGAGGGAAGATTTACATTAAAAATGATGCCCCTAAAAAATCTAGTGAAAAATATATATATCCTTTAGATTATACTGGAAAATTAATTGAAAAAGCATTGTTATGAATTTGAAAAGATATTATAATGAGAGTGTAGAACCGTCAGGAGATTGGCGGTCGTGGGGTTCTATTACAAGTGGTGAGAAAGATAGATTAGTTCTAGCATTAAAGAAATATCAAGAGTATGTAAAAAGGATATATGTAGCAAATTTATCTTCGCCAAAAGTTTATTTGGCTCAAAAATCTATTAATAATTTTGATACAACCGATCCGAGATTTGCGGCAAAGCCCCTATCTCAACTTAGTATGGAAGATCGATTGCTTTTGATGCAATTTGTTGACCAAGAAGATACTACTGGATTGGCCTCACGGGCTTTGGATTTTTTAATGTCTATAAGTAGGAATCTGACAGAGAATGTAGAAAATATTATAACCATATCCAAAGAAGAAGAAAACAGAGCCGTCCTAATTTTAAAGAATTATAAAATTGATAGAATTCCCGTGGGCAAGACATTAAAAAAGATAGATCATACTCCTCCTACCAAAGATTCCTTCGATTCAATATATTACGAATCTATTATTAATGGGAAAAAATATTTGTTTCAAATCTATAAAGGTGATAGAGGATTGGGATTGGCTATTAGAAACATAACATCAGATAGACTTATTTATACTCAGGCCGGAGAAGAAATAAATAAAAGGTTCCGTTTGACGGAGAATGAAGAACGTGCTATATTAACAAAACGAGATGAAGCTAGGGCTGTTCTGTTCATAAGTAATATAACCGACTCAGGTGTGAGGATGGGAAAGACACTTAGAAAAATAAACGTGTATTCCAGTGATGATACTCCTGGGATATCTGATATGGCATTTTACGGAGCCAAATTAGCTAACGGTGAACCATTACATTTAAGGTATTTTATAGTTTGAGAAGAGGATTGGTTATTGTTGATCAACTTAACTTTTTTGAATATAGACCAGATGATAAAAGTAAGATTCTTAATACCAAACCAAGTTATAATAGTTTAAAATATGAACCAGGTATTTTAAAAGAAAATTCTTCAATGAAACCAATAGATCCAAATATTCGTATTAGTAATAAAGAAGAACAACAAGCGGTAATAATCATGGGAAACTTTAAAGATAAATACGGTAATAGATTTGGGAAAACCCTTAGAAAATCTTATGATGGAGCGAATCACTTCACCGGAGAACATGTGATGAGATATATATCTGATACGCAAGAAGGACGTATGGTATTTGCGTTAATGAAAACATCTGATGGACTTATTCGCATTGTGAGTAGTTACGGAAGTTTAATGAAGGTGTTTAAACCAACTTAATATATAAGGTAGTTGACATTTTAGTTTTTTAGTGTATAGTTATAGTCAGATTTATGGAAGAGTAACCGGACAGGCGGGCCGGAGCTGATTTGAAATCAGCATGTACCTTAACGGGTATGGGGGTCGGGACCTCACTCTTCCGCCATGGAAGGTTAAGCGAGAGAGTTCTCGTCGCTGTTTGCTAAACAGACGGTTCCTTAATTGGGATGGCAGGCGGGATGCCAACCTTCCGCCATTTTATCGGAGTGTAGCGAAGCCTGGTATCGCGTCTGCCCTGGGAGCAGAAGACCGTCAGTTCGAATCTGACCACTCCGACCAGTTTTGTGAGGTATCATACGCATAAATAAATCCCTAAGACGGTTGCGTATGGGCCTCATTTTTGGGAGATTAGTTAATTGGAATAATAATTCGTTTACACCGAATAGTGAGCGGTTCGACTCCGTTATCTCCTACCATTTTTATGAAAGAAAAGTTTGAGTGTAAAGGAAAAAGATTTTTTGAGAAAAAAGACGAAGCTAATAGAGAAATCTATAGAATAATGAACGAGTCTTTTTCTAATACCACTTTTCTTCGTTCATATAAGTGTAAATTCTGTAAGGGATTCCACTTCACTTCTATTAAATAATGCTACCATGCTGAAATAGGGAGCCAGCTCAGGCCGAGAACTTGAGGCCGAAAGGCGTGTGGGTTCGATTCCCTCTGGTAGCACCATTTTCCCACCTTTTATAATAATCTCCTGATATTTATAGGCATGACAAGAAAGCCTGTAAATAATATAACCATCATTAATAAGTCTAAACCTGTCGAAAGATCTGTGTTTAGAATGTTGTTTACTGGGGCTGATGGAAAATTAGCTGTAGTAACTCTTGGTTTTCTTATTTGGATGCTATCAGTAACTTTCTGCTGGGTTGGTCAATCTGTCTATGAACATAAATTGGTGGAATTGCCTTCTACGGTGGTTCATTTAACTTTAGCTCTTGGAGCAACCAAGGTAACTCATAGAATTGCCGAAGGCAATTGGGAAAAGATAATAGGAAATGTTATTTCTATATTTAAGAAAAAGAAACCAACGGTTAAACCAAAGGAAAAATAATATGGAAGATAATACCAATACAGTAACTTCGGACAATAAAACAAATGTAACCGTTGATACTGGTAATATAAAAAATTCCAATGTTAGTATTACTTCAGTTATAGAAGATAACACCGGTGGTATATCAGCTACTAGAGTATTAATGTTAACTTGGGGTATAGGAGTATTTATTATTTGGGGATTTGCTACTGTTATGAGTGTTATACATGGAGTATATACTGGAATACCAATTCCTGAATCTGTAGTTACAATTCTATTGGGCGTCGTCGGCGGAAAAATTGTTCAAAGACCCTTTGAAAAATAATTTTGTATTCTTGACAATATAAGAATCTGTGGTATAGTATCTTTGTTGAAGTAGATTTGAACGCTGAATGGGGTAAAGCCCCCATTTAGAGGAAGTTCAGGGCTGTTTAACTCGATGTCTGGGAGAATGGTAAGGTCCGGCAAGGCGGAGGGTAGAAATACTTCTGACGCATCAGGTCAGCTTATCATTCGTTATCACCACAAATCCACAGCAACTCTAAAGTCCTAGAATGTGAGTTATTCTATAATGGATTGGTTGAGGCAGGCGTTATTAGCACACGCCCATCGAAAGATGAGATAAATGTTCAATTAACACAAAACCCTGGCTAACTACTTTGACACTTCTTACAGGCTTTTGATATTCATAAAGCTTGACTTTTTTCATATTTGTGATATACTTATCTTCGCAGGGACAGGCCACGGGACGCCGAACCGGCTCATAACCGGTGTCACTTAATTGTGCTATGGTTGGTTCGATTCCAATCTCTGCAACCAGTTTTTCAGTTAATTAGTTTATATTTATAAATGTTATAATAACATCCTAAACGAAAGATAAATAACATGATGACATTAGTAATAATAGTATTAGTAGCAGTAGTAGCGTTTGTGGTAGGCGTCCTAGTAGGTCGCAGAAACGCAAAGACTGTAGAATCCGTTGTTGCCGTTGCCAAGGCCGATATTAGTAAGGCCACCGGCGGTAAAGTAAACGTATAATTAAACATGCTGGGGATTTTCCCCAGCCATTGGTGTGTGGTGTAGTGGCCGCACAGAAGTCTCTGAAACTTTTAGATTTGGTTCGATTCCAAACACACCAGCCAATTTGATAGCGGACTTTAAATTTGTAGTAAAAGTAGGAGATTAAGATTTTCCGAAAACAAATAAAGGTTCGCTATATTTTTTATGGAAGTATGGCTGAGTGGACTAAGGCAGCCGATTGGAAATCGGCCGTACCTTAATAGGTACCGAAGGTTCGAATCCTTCTACTTCCGCCAATTTTGAAATGATCTTAGAATATCTTAAATCGTTGTTTAGGAAAAAGAAAGTTGAATCCAAAAAGTCAACTATAGAATCTAAACCATATCATTTTGAACATTCAAGTAGTTTAGATCACTGCAAAAAACATTGGGATTATATTCCGATGAGACCTCCCACAAATGAATGCAATATCTGTTGGGAGATTTACAGTAAAAAAGTTAATCATTGGTAGGTTTGAATAAACCAATGAATCATCATTTTTCTTCTTAGTTTTAAGCCTGCTGTTGTTTTTCTAATTGATCCAATTCATCAATTAAATTTTTGTAATCTTCATTGGTAATATTTAAATATTTTTTTATATAACCGGGGGAAAATCCTTTTATAATATTATCCTTAATATCCCATTTTTCCACATGTTTTCGTTCTTGTTCGGAAGTATTGTAATCTAGATTTTTTACAGTTATACCATTAGTAATTTTTTTATTGCCACTTGTGCAAACTGGATGCCATCGTTGTGTAATTTGAAGTTTCATATTTTGTAAACAGAATTCTATCGTGTAATTTGAGGTTTCATATTGTATATATATCCATTGTATGAGTTGGCAACAAATAAAAGTTAAAAAAGACAAAAAAATGCTGTTTTTTTATTTCTTTACTATCTCCATTTTATACTTATTAATAATTAGTAGAGAATATTCTTGTGAAGATCCTCTCGGTTTCAAATAACCAATCAGAATTAATTGATGAATAATAGATCGATTGATTTTAGAAAGGAATAGTATGGCACATGAGATTACTATTACTTGGGCAACTAGTTCAGGTATTATATCTGGTTACAACATCTATCGTGGAACTGCTCCGGGAAATGAATCAGCGGTCCATTATAACGTATCACTAATAACGACTAATTCATTTACAGACCCAGCAGTATTTCCCGGTTTAGTATATGTTTATAAAGTCACAGCGGTTGCAGGGGCGTCAGAAAGTTCAGGATCACTTGAAGTTATGTCGGCACCCGTTCCGTATCCATTTTCACCACCTCGTATTGGCTTGGGATTAGCAGATAGTTTTGCTATTCTCGGCGGTTCGGCGGTAACTAACACCGGCCCAGTAAAAGTTTCTGGTGATGTAGGTGTGTGGCCTGGAACATCAATTACCGGATTTGATTCTGCATCAGTTATTGCTGGAGTATTTCATCCTGGTGATTTCGTAGCAGCTAATGGTCAAACCGACATTACAACAGTTTACACAGCATTGCAGTCAATGACTGGTTCAATCACCTCCCCAGCAGATCTCGGAGGTCTAACTCTTGACCCTGGTGTTTATAGTGTTGCAAGTTCAGAAGCTATTACAGGTGTATTGATTCTGGATGCAGCCGGCGATCCGAATGCAACCTGGGTATTCCAGATTGGGTCAACATTAACAACCGCAACCAACAACAGTAATATTGTATTGGTTGGCGGAGCAGAAGCAGCCAATGTATTTTGGCAGGTAGGAAGTTCGGCAACTCTCGGAGTTGGTACCACGTTCGTAGGAACGATTCTTGCTCAGGCATCAATCACGGTTAATACCGGAGTAATAGTAAACGGTAGATTGTTTGCTAGAACCGGAGCAATCACACTAGATCATAATGATGTAATCATTTATCAGTCTTGTGCATTGGTTCCATTGCCTCCTTCGGCACCAAATGTTCCTCCTCCATTGCCTCTGGCACCAACTGATGTTACCATTACATCTGAAACCTAATTAGTAAGCTAGTTATAACTTTCTAAAATCATGTATCCGTTGATTTAATCGTCAACGGATATTTTTTTATATTTATAAGGTATATAACGGTAGATTGGATAGTTAAATGGACAGGCGAGCCATCACTGATTCGAAATCAGTAGAAACCTTAATCGGTTTGGGGGTCGGGACCTCAACTATCCGCCAATTTAAAATAACTTGAATTAAACTTCATGTGTGGTATATTCCATGTATGAAGTTTTTTAATGCGTTTAGAAAAAAGAAGACAGAGAAACCAAAATCGATTTCTTATGAAGTTGACATTCAACCTGATATAACAATAGAAGAACTTGCGAGAATAGTTTTTACCGGTTTAAGATTTAGAAGTGATTTTGACCGAAACTGGTTTTACAATTCTTTACCTCCAGGATCTCAAAGACACATCAAAAAGTTATGAAAGAATTAAAATTATGGGTAGATATAATGGATGCATTAAAATATTTCAATGGACAACCATTTAATTGTTGGGAAGAAAGAAAAAAGTGGGGATTGATTCTTCCAAGAATAAATCAAATTACAGTAAATAGTAATGACTGGATAGTTAAAAAGGTAGATGTATTTGATCACTGTATGTATTTTGAACCCAAGAAATCAAGTAAAAAGTTATGATAAACAAATCAGAATTAACCGAACAAGAAATTCAAGATAATTTTTCAGAATTCATTGCACTTATTGAAAAGAATTTTGCTGGAGAACGCAAGGAAAAGCTTCTCCACATGTATTCGGAGAATGAATTAGGAACAGAGGCAGCAGTTGCTCCGGCTTCAATGATGGAGCATTGGCACAATGCCTACCCAGGTGGATATCTTCAACACATTATGAATGTAGTTAAGAACTCATTTGGTTCTAAGAAACTTTGGCAATTCGCAGGAGCTAATATAGATTTCACAGATGAGGAAATGATCTTCTCTGCCCTCCATCACGATTTGGGTAAACTAGGAGATGATACGGGAACTTATTATAAGCCACAGGACCAAGCATGGTTGCAGAAAAAAGGTGAAATATATAGAATGAATCCTGATATTCAGTATTTGGAAGTTACCGATAGAGCAGTTTACAATCTTCAACGATACGGAATCAAATACAACTGGAAAGAGTACTTAGGATTGAAACTGGCGGACGGCATGTATAATGAAGCTACGGAAAAATATTTAAAATCGTTTAGGCCAGAATTTCGTTTAAAAACTAATCTACCACACATTATTCACATGGCAGATTTTATATCTTGTCGTTCAGAACACGACGCATGGGCTTTTCCAAAACCAGTAGTTGCCCAAGAATAATTTGACAAGATAAAATATCTGTGTTATATTAATGGTATAATGAAACAAGTTCTTATGGTAAAAACAAAAGAAAATAAGAAAACTAATTCGGACGAAGTTCTAAATCTGAATGAGTTAAATGTTGTATTCGAAGAACAAAAAGTATTAACTCCTACTTTCGTCGTAACAAGAGGCGGCCTCCGGGTCTCTGATGTGGAGTATCCTTCCAATAGTGATTCATTAGCAATTGCCGAAAAGGGTTTCTGGCAACGAATTGTTAAAAAGTATCCAGATGGTACAAAGGTAGAGATTGTAATGTTTGATAAAAAGAAACATAGAGTTTGGTAATATGAAAGAAAATTTATATAGAAAAATATTTTTTTCTGATGGAAATACACAATCTCCCTTGGAATTTTCTCCTAAAGAAGATATAACCGCTTATGAGTTATCATTACTTCTTCCACTAATAATGAGAAAATATCGATCTTTTAAAGATTTAAAAGATAAATTGGATTTAATGCCAGATAATATAAAAAGACATTTAAAATAATATGGAAACCGAATCTAAATTTACTCCTGGACTTATAGATATAATTTCCCAATCTATGAGTGAAACCGAAATTAAAAATACAATTGCCAAGGGAAAGGCAGAGTATAAATACGCAAGTCCCAAGACAATCAGACGGTGGGGATATGTTGCCAAGAGACGAATGAGGGAGTTAGATACTATTGAAGTATCTCCAAAGACTGAAAAGAAAAAAGATGTGAAAAAGTAGTCAGTATATACATAGATATAGTCGATGACCGAAGAAAAAATCTTCGGTCTTTTTGTTTTTGCGGGTCCTTTGATAGTCCTCGCCGATATTTATTCTTATAATAGATTATGGCGAAGGAAAAAAATATATCTTTCGAAAAATACATTCTGCCTTCAAGACATTCTGAATTAGAATTGTTTAGTAGACAGTTCAAAACTGATATGATGGAACACGTTCTTAATTCCATTGAGATTGCCGTTTCCCAAAATCTACCTCTCGTGGAAGTATTCCAATTTAAAAACTCTGATTTTGTTATAACATTATCAGACCGGGATTATCTGACCAATCTTGAGAACATATTTACTCACTTTTTGGAACGTGAGAAATATGAACACTGTGATAGATTAGTTCGGTTACAAAAAACCCTAAAAGAAAAAGTCGAGAGCAATAATGATGAAAAAGAAAATCGTTGACTTAAACATCGTTGATGGTGTCCAGTTGGATACCAGTCCTATCATTCCACAAAGAAACAAAATAAGAAACTCGTTAACAATCCATCAGAGGGATTTGACTGAAAAACAACACCAGTTTTTGGATTTAGCATCAGATAAACAATCAAAACTTATATTTGTTACAGGGCCTGCAGGAACATCTAAAACATATTTAGCAGTATATAATGCTCTAATGCTTCTTAATCAAAGAAGAGTTAGTGATTTAGTGTATATTCGTTCGGCTGTTGAATCTTCAGATTCAAAACTAGGATTTTTGCCAGGCGAAGCTAATGAAAAGATGGCTCCATATTTAGCACCACTATTGGATAAATTGTCAGAATTGCTTCCAAAGGGCGATATTGATTCTTTACAGAAAGATGAAAGAATTACAGCTATACCAGTAGGATTCTTAAGAGGTCTTAATTGGAATGCTAAAGTTATTATAGCCGATGAAGCTCAAAATATGACACAGAAGGAACTTTTTACACTTATAACTAGAACAGGTGAATTTAGTAAAATGTTCATTCTTGGAGATCCAGACCAAGCAGATATTAATGGAAAGAGCGGTTTTAAAAAAATGATGATGAATTTTGATGACCAAGAGAGTAGAGATCAAGGTATTCACGTGTTCACATTTACCGATGATGATATAGTTAGAAGTGGTCTTGTTCAGTTCATAATCAAAAAAGCAAGAAAAACACTCTAAAACTTCTATTTATAGGTTATAGCATTTATGGCGAACGAAAAAGTATCACAAATGACATCTCTTACAGCCGCCGGGTTAGCGCCCGACGACTTGTTATTAATTACAGACATCAGCGCAAAGGAATCTAAAAAGATGACCGCTGCTGATTTTTTAATATATATTGAGTCTACCGGAAGTTTTTTTGCATCTAATGCCACGTTGTCTGATACGACTTCTTATATATTAGGATCCGGAGTTGATGGAATGGTTAAATCGTCAAGTTATTCTATAAATTCTACCACCTCCAGTTTTTCACTTAAATCGAATTTATCAGATACATCATCTTATACTAAGACTGCATCATATGCTATTAGTTCTAACAATTCTAGTACCACCGCTGACACATCATCATTTTTACTTTATTCCGGATTTCCAAATGGGACATCATCATTTGCTTTATCATCCAATACATCCAATGTTTCTAATACATCTACCAACCTACTTTATATTCCTGGAACCACTTTTAATACAGCATCTTATGCCTTAAGTTCCTCCACATCTAATACATCTATTTCTTCTAATACCGCATCATATTCTAATAGTTCTAGTAATTCTACTAATTCTATAACTTCTTCTTATTCTTTGACTGCAGCAACGGCTAGTAATCTTTTTGGATTTACAGACCATATAAAGGCTTGGTGTAATGTAAGTTGGAGTGTAGGAGCAGCATATACTCAGCAAATTGCTTCATTTAATTTAAAACCACAAATAGGTGATGGTGTTGAAAACAATGGTGGTATCAAATATTTGGGATTTAATCCGTATACACCTGCCCCATCTACCGATTATACTATATTTTTTGGAATATCATTTCAAAATCCATTATTAAGTAATAAATACTCATTTTTAGGGTCCGGAAATACATATATGGACCCAATTATAGCTAAACCTACAATATACGGATTTACTATGTCAATATCTCCTGTTCCTAATGCATATCCATTTTTTAATACATTGCCATCCAGTAGAGATGCTAATTTTCCATTAGGATTTACATCATTCACAATATTTGGATAATTTATGGGAAATAAAAGAGTATCACAATTAGTAGAATTAACTTCCGCTGAAGTAAGTTCAAATGATTTATTTTTAATCATTGATACTAGTGCTGGTGAATCTAAAAAAATTCAGGTTGATCAACTTTCTGCTTATTTAAATGAAAGTGGAAGTATAATAGCTATACATGCTGATGTAGCAGATGTGGCTAATTTTGTTTTAGGTAGTAATGTATCCGGAACGGTTCTATCTGCTAGTTATTCTATAAAATCTACTAATTCTGATTTATCTCAAAATAGTGTATCTTCTTCTTATGCTAATACTGCTTCCTATGCAATGAATGGTGGATCAGTAGGTAGTGGCAGTAGTTCGGTAAGTTCATCTTGGGCCAGTAGTTCACTAAGTTCTTCTTACTTTAAGAATGCCAATACAACCATTAATGGTAGTGGATTTACTACAACCACAGTTGCTAATTTTGGTAATGGTACATATATTGATAATTCTGGATTTTTAAATATCCCCAATGCCGGTGCTAACTTTAGATCTGATGGTGCTACTTTTATTGATAGTGGCGGTAATTTACAAGTGGCTGGTACTAGTGGTTTTGAAGATATTGTTACTTCCAATGTTTCAATAGTAGCCACTAACGGTGGTATTACGGGTTCATTGTTGGGTACTGCTTCTTATGCTTTATTCGCACAACAAGCAGTAGGTCTATCTAGTTCATTTTTAGTTTTTTCCCCTAATAATGGAACCGCATCGTATGCAATATCCGCTGGAACAACGGTAAATAGATTAAGTAATTTTGGAATATTTTTACCTAATACACAAAGCAGTTATTCTTCAAATTTAGATAATGTTAATATAAGTTCATCTTTAGGAACTAATCAACAGACTATAATAGAGGCTATAGGATCGGCTATTTTGAATTATACAGCATCAATACAAAATACAAGTTCATTGAATTTATTTTTAGTAAATAGATTTAATGGCCAAACGTCTAGTTTAGATACTTGTCAAATATCTTATAATGTTACTCCTATAATGAATGATTGGGATACTCTATCTACCGGTTCCATTAATATTCCATTTACTCTAGTAGGTCAGACTTCTTTATATGGAAATTATTATATAGCTGTAACTTCTTCTAATAATAATGTAATATTAGACCACAACAGAAATGTTAAATTTATAATTTCTAGTTTTGCCGACGGAGTATTCGGATCTCCAGACCAACCTGTAGATTTTTTTGTAGATCCACAAACATATCCTATTACATTTTCTACCATGACAGGAGGACCATTTATAGATTTTCTACCTGGTTTATTAATCACAGGATCTTCAAAAATGAGAACTATTGATATATCCAGTCAAAGTATAGATTTGGTTCGCTATACTTGGAAATTGGTAAATATGACAGATTTTAGTAGTTCCAATAATCCCGCATTAACCAAATTGGATTATATATTTCCATCAACATTAACTAGTTTATATTGTTCTAGTTGTAGTCTAGTTACTATAGCAGATTTAAGTAATACTAATTTAATTAATTTCTATTGCGATAATAACCAACTTAATTCTTTGCCTTTATTACCAAATACAGTAGTGAATTTAAATTGTTCTAGTAATCCTATATCACTTCTTCCCAATCCATTACCATCATCATTAAAAACTTTGTATTGTGATCACACTCTTATAAGTTTCTTAAATATATCTTCATCTATTAATCTGTTAACCGCATCATTTGATGGTGCAAATTTATTTTTTATTACATCTCTACCTAATCAATTACAAAAACTTATTATAAATAATAATATTGGTTTACCGACATTTTTTCCATTTTCTTCACCAACATCAAGTTTACCTATTAGTATGTCATATTTGTCTGCTTTTAGTTGTAGTTTATTTTCATTACCATCTATGTCATTGAGTATGTCATACTTAGATATTTCTCACAATTTATTATTACCGCAATCTCAAGTGGAGACTACTACAGGTCAATTGGTGACAAATTCCCAAATAAGTGGAACTTTTTCATCGTCAGCCATCGGTCCGGCCTCAATTAATACTATTTTTAATTTAAATACTTTAAAATCAAGAGGTTGGAGAATTTTATATGATGGATATTCATAAACGTTATAACACATATCGACTATATTTATATTTATGTCAAATAGTATTAGAATTAGTAGTTTAGATAATTTACCTATAATAAGATCTGTGGATTTTATTCCTATAGTTCAAAGTGGATCTAGTGCATTACTTACAACATATAGAACTCCTATTTCAGCATTTAATGATTTTATAGCTGTATCTGGATCTGTCATATCTTCATCTTTTTCTTCTGCTAGTTTATCTGCATCTCACGCTATTTTATCTGATAATTCATTTACGTCTGTTTCTTCTAGTTATGCCGGTTTTGCAGAAGATAGTTATTTTACTACTTTAGCTGGATTTGCTGACAGCTCACAATTTTCTTATACATCTTCATTTTTAGATTATGCTGGATTTCCGAATGGAACTTCTTCATATTCTTTAACATCATCTTATTCGCAAATTTCATCAACTTCGTCATTTTCATTATTAGCAAAAACTGCATCATATTTTAATTTTACAGTTGGGATTCCTCCACTTGCGTCATCTTCGTTGTCATCAATATCGTCGTCATTTGCTTCTTCATCAATTAGTTCTTCATACTCTAAAACCTCTTCGTTTTCTGTAACATCATCTTATGCAGTTAGTGCTAGTTTTGTTAGTGGATTATCTAATGGACCTAAATTTGTGGGAGCAAATATATTTGCCAGCACTAATACATATGGTACATTTAATTACAATGCTATCAGTTATGGTGTTCCAGCAGGAGCTACGTCAATAATACTTTATGCTAATGTATCTTATGTAGGTGATGGTGGCACAGGAGAAGCGTATATTAATTCATATCCTTGGTTTAATTGGGGATCTTCTGGAAATAGTCACGCCTTTATAACTTCGCATCAGGGCGTATTTCCATTGCAACCAAATGGTGCATTTCAATTTGTTCTTACAAATGTATCAGCTATTATAAATGCTTATGTAGTTGGATATTATAAATAATTCATAATGAAAGATACATTATTCTCAAAATCTAAATTCCATTGGATATTAGGCACCTCAGCTCTTTTTATAGCCATGTGTGCTGCCTTCTTTTCTGTTTATGGAATTTCTATCTTATTTTCCGGAGCATTTATATCTACGGTGATTATGTCATCATCATTAGAAATAGGTAAAGTTGTAGGAGTTACCTTCCTTTATCGTTATTGGAAGAACACAAAGACATACTTAAAGACCTATCTAATTCTTGCTGTATTAACCTTAATGGTTATAACATCATTAGGAGTGTTCGGATATTTATCGATGGCATATCAGAAATCTTCATTAGAATATGCAGCGGTTCAAAATAAAATTACGACCACCGAACTACAGAAGACATATAATCAAGATAAGATTTCTGCTGCCAAACAAAGTATAGAGGCATTAACCAAGTTGAGGTCTGTTCAACAAGGTCAACTATCTACCTTATCTACCAATGATACGTTAATGAGAACGCCTATAGCGTTTAAATCATCATTCCAGTTGATATCTGACCAGATAACAGATACAGATAAAAATATAAAAGACGAAAATCAGAAAATACAATCTTCTGTAGATGGTATATCTAAAATAGATGATCAAGTAAACCAATTAAAACTTGGAGCAGATTCTCACAAAGATATACAAACCTTTAAATTCGTAGCAGATGCTGTTGGTATGACATTAGATAAGGTAGCTAGATTATTTATTTTAATGATTATTTTTGTATTCGATCCTCTTGCTATTGGTCTAATATTAGCATATAACGCAATTGTATATAAAAGAGAAGATGATGTTGAAATATCTGAAGAATTGACAACTGTGATACCTATTGATAAAGTAGAAAAATCAATTGAGAGTTCTCCTCCTCATCATTTTGCACACAGACGACTTACAATGCCTACTGTTAAAGTAGTAAAATCAATTGAAACTCCTTCTCCAGAACAAGTTATAGTACCTACTGTTAAAGTGGAAAAATCAATCGAAACTTCTTCTACTAATCAAGTTATAAAAGATGTTGCTCCTAAAAAAGAAGTGATTTCTTGTGATGATCCTTTTTTTAAAGCGTATTTTAAAAAATAATTACTTGACAAATAGTAAAGAATATACTATTGTTAAGCAAAATTAGGGCATTTTAATAATCTAAATACTATATATGTCAACAATGAACCAATCAGACATCGACTACATCGTAAAATTATTAAGTACTGCCGTTAAACATCAAGACTGGGAAGAGGTCGCCGAAGCTTTAGAATATGCTATAGATTTCCAAGACATACCCTATCTTGAAGAAGAATAACAGCAAATTATGTTTATATTAATCTCGGTAGTTCTCGGGGTGTTTCTTATTACATCTCTCGCCGCCAATATTCTACTTTGGATAGCTGGCAATCGTCAATTAAATCGTGCTGATCTCTATGAACAAATGTATAATAACATTGTTCCTGTAATGAAACGGAGAATCATGAAAACCTATGTTGAGATGAAACAACTAGACGATAAAGAAATCTTTTCCAAAGATGATGAAGTAGGCGTCTCCTTTAAGGAGTTGCTAGATATCCTCCAAGAACTCAATCAACTAACCCAAGAAGAAGAAGAAATCCAAGAAGGAGAATAAGTTTTTTATGAGTAAAAAGAAAAATGTTAGGATCCACAATGTCCCCAAAAATAAAAAATCTAAAATAAAGGTATCTTTAAAAATAAAGAAATTATATAGAAAAAAGATTACTTTTAAAATCGAAGAACCAAAGATAAAACAAGTAAAACTTGTTGAAGCTGGTTCGCTTCCGGTAAAGGTAAGAAAGACAAGGCGCAAAAAATCTCCCGGCGTCATTTACTTTTCACAAGATACAGAAGATGCAATCATTGAGTTTAATAAAATTGATGATCATGATAGGCGAGAAGATCTTTACAATGGGAGGATAAAATACCCATTCGACAAACTTGTGGAAAATATTTTCAATACATTTAAGTTTTCTTATTTTGAAACCGGCCCCTTGGAAGTTCAAAGAGAAACTGTAGCCCATCTTGTTGCAAATATTCATAAGTTTGAAGCAGGCAAGGGCAAAGCTTTCTCTTATTTCTCAATTATAGCTAAACATTATCTGATAGCATTAAATAATTCTACTTACAAGAGATTTAATCAACATGTGGATATCAGCGAGGAAAGAGATGAGAATACTGTTCAACTTCAAAGTGAAGATAAACATTATAAAGAGGCAGAGATGCAAGAATTTATGAAATTGATGGTCACTTTCTGGGAGAATAATGTTGGCAAGATATTTACTAAGCAACGTGATTTAGACATTGCAAATGCTGTAATAGAGCTTTTCCGCAGATCTGATAGAATTGACGCTTTTAATAAAAAAGCACTTTATTTGTATATTAGAGAGATTTCAAACTGCAAGACGCAGCAAATTACTAAGGTGATCAATAAAATGAAACAGTATCAAAGTAATATTTCTAAGTCATATATAAATAGTGGTTATATAAATACTGACAGTTATATGAAGGTATAATCCTAATAAATCTCTATTTATAGGTTATATGGATACTGATTTCGAAATATTTAATGGCAAATCTTTCAAAGATTTGTGTAAGGATATTTATGTCAACCAATTGCACCGAAAAGACCAGTTGGAAATTCTTATAGGCGATCTCCGTAAGATGTGTCAAAAGATTGATGATGCTCCCCTAATTATTCCTTTCATCAAAGATTATATCAATGCTGCAAATGTAAATGACGAACACCTTATTCGTTTAGCAGCTATAATTCAAAAGCTTATTGTAGCCGATGAACAGACTAAAGCCATCTCTGGTGGTCTTGGAATGTCAGATGAAGAAAGAAGACAGATTATGGGAGAGATTAGTAAAGAATTCGATTCTATAGTTAAATCCGGTGATGATATAGTTAATGTTATAGAAAAGAAGTAATATGTCCTACTGGAATACTCCAAAGAATGCAATGGTAAATTTGGATAGCATTACAATGCTTGCCGGACCCAGTACTAAAAATGTAGAATTCTATGAAATTGAAGCTGGTCTCGTTTTAGATATTATTCTTGATAAAAACCATCCATATTTTAGTGATCCTGGGCAACCACAACACACTCTCAATTCTCAACAATGGCCTATGGATGTTACTGGTAATCCAGTTAAAAACTTAGATGCAGACTACACATGGATGGGTAGAGCTCTAGTTAGATTGTATTATAGTCAACAGATGGTAGAAAAAGAAGATTTGGTATGGGCTATTCCTCTTGAGTCTAATATAACAGAATATCCCCTTTTAAACGAAGTTGTAGGAGTGATAACACATTTAGGAAGATACTATTATACAAGAAAAATTAATTTATTCAATTGGCCAAATATTAATGCTGATTTTTCTATTGAAAAAACCATAGGAGGATTTAGGCCTGAAAAAATATCTCCTATAGATGGAAATAGAGAGTTGATGCGGGATTCTAATCCCGGAGCTAGTTATATACCATTCCAAGGCCCTATATCTCATACAGCTCCTCTGACTAATGGACAGTTTAAAGGTGTTTTAGGACGATATTTCCTCTTCAATGAAAATATTCGTAATCTTAAACATCGTGAGGGAGATTTAATTTTTGAAAGTAGATTTGGTCAATCTATAAGATTTGGGGCGTATGATGATAATAGAAATAATGACAAAGCTTATACAAATACTCCCAACGATGGAAATAAGGATTATGCTGGAGATGGAACTAAATATACAATAAATTCTACAGTATATGAAACCGGCGGAGGAAACCCGATGATCCTTATTAGAAATCGTCAAAGACCTATTTTAGAAAAAGGTAAAACTACTAAAGATGGAAATCTTCCATCTATTACAGGAACAGAAGAGGAAAAGAATGTTGGTGGTTATATGTTGGAAGATGTTAACAATGATGGTTCCTCTATTCACATTACTTCTGGAGTAACCGTTAGTCAATTTAAGACCAATTGTAGTAAGAAGATGTGGGGTGTTGGAGAAGAACAATCAACATTTCAACCTTCTGGTGCAACACCATTTGTATATCCTACTCTCTCAGGAGATCAAATTGTTATAAACAGTGATAGAATTATAATTTCATCTAAAAAAGCTGAGATGTTTCAATTTTCTAAGAAGAGAATGTCATTTGTTACTGATTCCGAGTTTACTATAGATGCACAAGATCAGGTAGTTATCAATACAAATAACAAGACGGTCATTAATTCCCCGGCTATTTATTTAGGAGAATATAATCAAACAAATGAACCTGTTTTACTTGGGCAGACATCGGTAAACTGGATGTATGATTTGTGTCAATGGTTGTTAACGCATACTCATTGGTATTATCATCAACATCCAGATGCTCAAGGTGGAAGTACTGGAAATCCATACAATTTACAGACTCAAACAACGGTTCAAGATCAGTCATTGATTACTTTGAGAGATACGTTGAATACATTATTAAGTAGAAGAGTATTTACTGTCGGGGGAGGTCTTGCTCCTGGTCAAAATGGTGGAAGTATACCAAGTGGTACACTACCTGTTACCATTGGAGTATTGAGTGGAACAGGAGTTCCTGGAAATTTTAATGGAAAAAATAGAAGATAAGTATATGAAAGCAGAAGATCTTGTAAGAGTAATAGATAAATTGGTAGAAAAAAAATTAAATACCAAGGTAAAACAATTAATACGAGAGGAAGTTTCTTCTCAAGTTAATAAGGTAATGGGTAAAATGCTTGTGGAAATGATTAAGGAGTCAAAACAACCTGTATCAAAGCAATCTATACCAGTATCACAAACGGAAATTCCGACCTTTACTAAAGATCCAAGATTAAACTCCGTTTTGACTGAAACTGCCAGATATTCTCAACCTATTAGAAGGCCTGCAGGGCAACTAGCCGAGTTGATGGATGGAGGATTTGATAAGATTGGCGGCGGAGAAGAAGTATATACTAGTGAATCTGGCCCTTCTGCACCAAGACCCCGAATTCAACAAGATGGAACAAACCTCGCATTCTTAAGGTCAATGGTCTCTTCTGAAGATGCTTCTTCGGTAGGTCAACAACAATCAGTTTTGGGAACGGATGCGGTTCCGGATGTTCTAAAGGCAGTATTTAATAAGAATTATAGAAAAGAAATGAAAAAAATAGATGAGGTGAAGAAAAATGGTCCGTCGGGGTTAATCAATCCTAGTATGGTTCTATCAGGCTAATATGACTTTAAATTTTTCTAAACCAATTGGATTAACAATTCCCATTCAAAATGGTAATAATGGGTTTTTTGATTCATCTTTTGATACCCTTACTCAGATTAAGAACAATATAGTAAATCTTCTTAATACAAGACAAGGAGAAAGAAGATTCCAACCCACTTTTGGAACTAGGTTGTGGAATATAACATTTGAACAAAACGTAGATACGTTACAGGATGTAGCAGAAAACATAATTAGAGAAGATGTATCTATGTGGATACCTAATGTGACAATTTTAAATGTAACTTCTACTTTGTTTACTTCTGATGAAATAGTTGCTGACCAAGATATTTATAAATTAGACATAGCCATTCAATTTCAGGTTAATATGACCAAACAGATTGATACGGTTAATATAAGTATAAATAATACAATAACATAAAATGGCAACAACACCAAAAAGCTTTCAACCTCAAAGTAAAGATGTAAGATATCTTAATAGAGATTTTGCATCTTTCCGTGATGGACTCATTAATTTTGCAAAGTATTATTATCCCAATAGCTATAAGGATTTTACAGATTCTTCCCCTGGTATGATGTTTATTGACATGGCTTCCTATGTTGGAGATGTAATGTCTTATTATACTGATTATATTTTCAAGGAAGGATTATTTGTTAACACTCAGGAAAGAAAGAATATTATATCATTAGCTAAGTTTTTAAATTATACTGCCAAACCTATTAGGGGTTCTACAGGAATTATAGATATATTTCAATTAGCTCCTTCTACCACTGATGTTAATGGTAATTATATTCCTGATCCAAAATTCTCGTTAGGTATCAGAGAGAATATGCAGGTTTCTGACAATTCAGGAACGTCGTTTCTAACCTCAGAACCAGTTAATTTTTCTGCCAATACCTCAGTATCTCCTTTAACAACCACTGTATATAGTAGAGATAATACTGGTATTCCAATTTATTTTTTACTACAAAAACAAGCACATATAAGATCGGGAAAGATAGTAACTAAAACTTTTACAATTGGAGATATGCAGCAGTTTTTAAATCTTTTTCTTGATGAAGATAATGTTTTGGAAGTTATAAGAGTGACAGATTCCGATAACAATATATGGTATCAAGTTGACTTTTTAGCTCAAGAAAATGTTCTATATGGAGTTCCAAACAATGATGCATTTGAGGGATCTTTATCTCAATTCAATTCCACCGTCCCTAATATTTTAAAGTATTTAAAGACTTCACGAAGATTTACTGTTAACGTTGATGAAAATAATAGGACGTATTTGGAGTTCGGCGGCGGAACAAATGGATTTGCTGATGAAATCATTAATTTGAGTTCAGAAAAGGTTGGAGTCGGACTTTCTAATTTGAGTTCATTAAACCTTTCATTAGATCCATCAAATTTCCTAAAGAATGATACATATGGTTTGGCTCCCAATAATACATCTATTACAGTAACCTATACAATAGGCGGTGGCATTACGTCTAATTCACCTTCCAATGCTGTTATTAATATATCATCAATGGATATAGACAATTCTACAGATGGATTACTTCCCGAGGAAGTTAATCTTTTTAATACTGTGAAAAGTTCATTAAGAATAAATAACCAAGATGCCACTACAGGTGGTAAAGGTCCTGAAACTAACGATGAAATACGTCAAAATGCTATTGGTTCTTTTGCTGCTCAAAACCGTATTGTTACTCAAAGCGATTATCTGGCCAGAGTGTATTCCATGCCTCCAAAATATGGAGCCGTATCTAAAGCTCAAGTTATTACATACAACAGTTTAGATGTAAATCAGAACCAAATATTAGTGGGAACTGTCAATTCCCAGAATGTAGCAACGGTTATTAACAATAATACTCAAAACTATTTTAGAAAAATAGCCTTTGATAGAAGTAATCCATTTGCTATCAATTTGTATGTTCTTACTTATGATAACAACAAAAATTTATCTCAAGCTAACGAAGCATTAATTTCTAACATTATAACATATTTAAGGCAATTTAGAATGTTAACAGATGGTATTAATATTATAGACGGCTACATTATTAATGTAGGAGTAGAATTTATTATTACCGCATATAAAGGATATAATAAGAAAGAAGTTCTATCTAATGCTATTTTAACTGTTCAGGACTTTTTCAATATTGATAAGTGGGAGTTTTCTCAACCAATCAATCTTAGTAGTTTAAGACTCGAAATAGCCAAGGTTGAAGGAGTTCAAACTGTAGCATCTCTTGATATTAAGAACCTTACGCCCTTAACAACAAATGGAGATAATTACAGCAGTATACAATATGACATAAAGGCAGCAACTCAAAATGATATGATATTTCCATCGATTGATCCTAGTATGTGGGAAGTACGATATCCGGATAAAGATATTAAGGGAACTGTATTATAATATGCACCATTTTATATATCCAATTCAGGATACATTCGTAACTAATGCCAAAGGTTTAGATACTTTAAATTTTGGATTAAATGAGATTCTTCAGATTGGTACACAAGGAGTCACATCTAGGGTGGTATCTCCTACAACATCTGTGCCATTATTTGCCTACACAGCATCTAATCTTTGTGTATCTAATTTTTCTGGATTTATAGATGGTGAGATATATGGAACTGCATCTGTCGCTTTTGGAAATGTATCAGGAAACTCTTATATAACCGCATCCGATTATACAGGAACTTTAACCGGAAGTTATTCATCATCCTTTACTGGAAGTTATGTATCATCTTCTAATTTTACGGGTTCTTTAACGGACTTTACAGGAAGCTTACAAGGAATAGTAAATGGTATTATATCTGGTTCACTACAATCAGATTTTATAAACAATTTTAGTGGTAGTGTAATATCATTTACAGGAGGTATAATATCAGGATATTTGAACGGAGTAGAAGTATTAGATCAACAGAATATATCTGTACAAACATCATCTTATATTAATAGGGCTTTCCTTCAGTTTGACGTTGGTGCCATTTCATCATCCATTGCATCTGGAGGCATTGTTAATCCTCATTTCACTTTGAAAATGAAGGTGGCTAGGGCACAAAATATTCCAGTAAAATATTCTCTGCATGCTTTTCCTATATCTGAATCGTGGGTAATGGGAAATGGGTATTTATTCGATGGAGGTTCTACAGATGGAACTAATTGGATATATAGAGATTTTCAGGGCGGTCTTCCGTGGATAACTCCAGGTGGAACATTTACAACTAATTTTTCTGGAACACAATTGTTCAGTTACGAATCAGGAGACATCTCTATGGATGTAACCAGCATTGCAAATTCTTGGCTGAATGGAACTTCTGAAAATAATGGTTTGGTGGTTATAAGTGATGCCGAGACAAATCCTCTCAATACTGGAATGTCATTATACTTCTTTAGTCAAGAAACCAATACCATTTATTCTCCATATCTTGACGCCAGTTGGGATGATTCTTCTTTTATTACTGGAAGTGTAATAACAAGTAGTATAACTAATTATTATGCATCTTCTGGATTGTCAGGAAGTGTTTCTAATAGTGCATCTTTGGACGGAGTAATTTTTGGAAATTTTAGAGGTATAGGAAATATTACAATTGCAGAGGGACCCGTATCAGCTAGTATGCCTGTTAGTGGTTCCTGTTGGGGATTAATAAATGTGGTAGGTACTTCCGATTTAATAAATGGTATATCTATTCTTGGGGACTTTTCCGGGTCAATAACTAGTTCTATACGCCGTATTTTTAAGAAATGCAGATCTGATAAAGATTCTCATCGTATTAATAATCTTTCTGGTGGACAAGATCAATCTCAATATCAGGGACATGATATATACGGTTGGGGTCACTCGTTTAATGAATTTACACAATATGATTGGTCATTTCCATCAGACGGTTGGGACCCAATTCTTTCAGGAGATCCATTCTTTAATGATACTCTTACGGCTGGTTCAATGGGAGTAAGAAGTTATCTAGAAGAAGCTAATGATTTTGGATTTAGTTTATATCAGCCATCTCCTATAGATCGCCCTTGTCATAGTAGTTTAGTGACCATGTCCTTTATTAATGGAACTTTATTTAATGGAACTTTTAGTGGAAGCAACTTTACATCCTTCTTAATAAAGGGATATAAACTGGAGGGGGGATATTTAGTAGGTCCTTGGAATGAGTCTATGTTAGATGGAACGTCTATTACTTCTACTTATCCATTTTTACCACTATTCCCATCGGCTATGAATGTAGTGTTTGCAGGAACATATGTTAATGGTCCAGCATTTGGTTCTATAACTAATTTTTTATCTAACAATTCACTTAATGATTATGGTATATTTAATGGTGTGTTTACCAGTGGTTCATTAGCTGGATCTAAAATTCATGCCCCATTCTCAGGAAGTATATTAACATCAAGTTTATTTATTTCTAGTAGCTCAACATATACTAGCAATAGTCTTAATCCCCTTCTTGTTTCATCTCCGTTTATAATAGTGGTTAGAATACCAGAAAAGGTGAAAAACAATGAAATTATAAAAGTTAAAGTATTTGGAAGAGAACAATTTCCTCTAAAGAATTTCCAGAGATTAACGCAGTTTTCTCAATTTCTCACACCTCTTTATTTACCTTCAGGATCTTTTTATTCTATTAAAGACAATGAAACAGAAGAAATTATTCTAGATTTCGATGATAATACATTAATATCTTGCGATCCAAGTGGTAGTTATTTTATGTTAGATACTAGCGGTTTACCAGAAGAAAGGTATGTAAAAATACTAATTAAGGTAGAACAGAAGGGTGCGATATATATTATGGATAATAATGATATATTTAAGGTTGTGAGATAATATGGTAGATTTTACACAAGATGTTGTCAATTTTGAAAAGAACGGAGTATTCAACTATAAATTTGATGAAGCCGGTAATGTTGTATTAACTCCATCAGCTTCTATATATCAACAATTCTATGTTTCTATTCCTCTAGAGGATATAAATTATGATGATACAAAAATATCGTCTTTCTATAATACCACTTTTACCGAATTTGTGAATCCCAATTTAAACATCACTTCTTCAGTTCTAAGTGATGTTACAGATCAATTGAACTCTTCTATTTCTCAGAGTCAACAATTGCAGAGCAGATTGGATTCTCTTATAGTTCAAAGTGAATTAAACAATTCTGCCGCGAACATACAACTTGTAAGAGATATTATATTAGGTCTGAGAATACAAATGGGACAGGGCTTTTCATCCGTAGATTTTGATACTGTATTTCCATATATACCGATTTCAATAGATAATAAAAATAATGCCCCACCAGCATAATTTATGCCACTACAATTCTCAATAACAGGTAACTTTACAGGGAGTATATTTTCTGGTTCTTATTTAGGAATTCAAGATACTTCTCTGTTTTCAACTACCCAAAGTGCTGATATATTTTTTGGTTATTCTGATAGAGATATAACTGAACTAACTATATTCGATCCATTAGAAAACCAAATAAGTTGGAGTCTATTAAATAAAGAAAAGAAGTTTAATAACATTACACTTAGTTATATTGATTCTCTTAATAATTTACAGAGTTATACATACAGAGAACTATCTAATCAATTTATTACTTACAGAAGTGAAAAGATTTTAATTGCTCCGGTAAATGATCTGTCTTCTAGTGGGGTATTTGATGGAACATTTAAGTTATCTTACATCTTTACACGAAATATGGCTGGAAGTATGGATGATCATTTAGTTATCAATGATATTTCTCCATCGAGAACGGAAATAAAATTGTTGCCTAAGGGTGAGAGTAGTATAGCCTATGCAGCATTTTGTGTAAAGAAATTCCCAATAAGTGATGTTTCAGAAATTTTACTTGCTAAAACTCAAAATTGTCCATATGACCAAATCTATAAGGTCATGCAAAAGTATTCAGGCAGTATACAATACTCAAGTAGTATGCAATACTCAAGTAGTATGCAATACTCAAGTAGTATGCAATATTCAGGCAGTATACAATACTCAAGTAGTATGCAATACTCAAGTAGTATGCAATATTCGGGCAGTATACCATACTTAAATGGTATTCAATCTTTACAGACTCTTTTCTTTTTACCCAATGATAGTTCCATCGTAACATTTTTTAAGAATTTGTATGAGGATTTTGTAAAGTACACCAATTTATCTCAAGGACAAATTGATGCAGGATTTGATGCTACAAGGATATATCGCATACAAGGAATCAGATCATATTTTAACAATTATCTTCTTCAAGAATATAACACCATTGCAGATTTTAATGACATTGAACAGAAATTTGATGGTTTCGTAAAATTGAGGATTGAACAAGCATTCTCTCAATATAAGGGACAGAATTCTAGAAATTATATAGATGCTAAAAACTTCTGTTATGATTTCTTTACTAAGTTCTTTTATTCTGAATTTGTTACCCCAATTCAGAAAATGCATCAAGAAAAATATTTTGCATTTTTCAAAAATGTATTGAACTTCGGACAGAATAAGTTTTTTCCAATTTTAACTAATAGTTTCTTGGATGAAAGACAATCTCCATCAGATCCACTCACATTAATATTGAAATTTGGGACTGAGTTGCCCGCTGATATCTCTCCTAAAGATGAATGTTGGGTTTCTAACTTTGGTATGGAACCCTTTGTGTTTACTACCATTTTACAGAATCCGGTTAAATTCAGAACCACAACGATTGGTCCTCCTGACTTTGGTACACCTACCCAGTTCATTAATAAACAAAATGCTAATAAACTATATTCTTCTCATGATTTAAGTTTATCAGATCAAACCACTAATAATGTAACTATAAAAAAGAACATATCTAAATTAAACACGGACTTCTCCGATTTCAATAATTTCATTGTTTTTTCTTCTGCTGTTGCACGCATTAATATATTCAAAAATAAAGTAATTTCATTCTATAACTTGAGTAGTTCTTTTTCTGTTATTGATAACAAATATTTATCATCTCTTTCTTCTTCTACAATCTATCCATTCTACAAGAATGAATTGGATGATGCTCAATCTCAAATGAATGATTTAATCAATTCATTTGATGCATACGAATCATATTTGTTTGATGTCGGAAATTATGTTTATTCACCGCAATCATCATCATTTATAAATTCAGAATTTATATCAGATTATGACAATTCATCATCCCTTTATGATAAAAATAATAGAGACAGTTTAATCAATAATACCCCAGATTATATTATAGGAGATAATAATAACCAAGATTATATTACATTCTTGGCTATGATAGGTCATCACTTTGATAATATTTATACTTACATTTCTTCCTTACCAATCGAAAAACAGATAAAAAATAATATAAATTCCAGTTTACCTCTTCAAACTCTCAAAGAGTTGCTTTATTCCTTTGGTTGGAATATAGATGATATTATTAATGGATTGAATATTGATGATGTTTACTTGAATAGTTTATATTCTTCAACATATGATACTTTATCAGCACAGGAAAGACTAAGAATAATATGGAATCGAATATTAGTTACTCTTCCTGGAATCTATAAGACAAAAGGAACAGAAGCGTGTGTTAACTATTTGATGGCAGCATATGGATTGCCTTCTTCCTTAATATCCATTCGTGAATACGGCGGAACTGATTATTCTCAGGATACATCACCTACATATAAGTTCGATGAAAAGACGTATATGCTCAGATTTTCAGGAGTTTCCGATAGAATCGAGGGTCCATTTCCACAATCATCTCAGACAATCGAATTTAAATTTGCTGTAGAAAATCCTGAGATATATAGTAATTATCAAAGAGTTTCACTATTTACACTATATCCATATGGATTTTCTTCTCCTGCTTGGTCAATAGATCTTTACAAAGTTCCTGGTCAATATACCGGAAAAATAACTCTTCAAATGAAGAGTGGTTCTACGGGAATTTCTGTAGTTAGCAATCCTCTTCCACTTTTTAATGGTGAAATCTTTAGTGTAATGGTAAGAAGAAACAACCCAGATCCCAATTTTGAGATAAGTGTTAATAACGATGCGGTCCCTCTTAAATACGACTTGATAGTTCAAAGAAATGAGGATGGAGAAAGAATATTTTACTCTACATCTTCCGCATATTTTTATACACAAGATAATATAGCATTTTCCCAATATGGAAGATTTTGGTTAAGTGATGGAACATATGTTGGTACGTTGGATAAATTAAGTATTTGGAATATTCCTATATCAGATAGTGATCTAGAATCTCATGTAAATGATTTAAACTCCTACGGATATAGTGGTTCTATAGCTTATCAAAATCTTTTGGTAAGAGTTAATTTTGATTATCCTGTTAATGTAAATACTGGAAGTCCTAGTGTGTATTGGATATCCAACGTGTCGGATTATTATTTTATACCCAACTATAGAACTTCTGATTGGATTAGTTCATCCATAGTGCCTTCAGAATATACTGCTTCTCAAGATATAATCAATACCTTATGGAGACCACAATATCTAAGCGGTTCAGTTGATATCTATGCTTTAAATTTTCCTCCTATTATTAATCCAAATTGGTCGTCATCATTTAACGGATGTAATTGGATTAGTTCATCGATTTATCCATATTCTTTCAGAGAACTTACATATCAAGAAAATGTAGATGGGTCAAAATACGGACCTAATAAGTTTAGAAATAAAAAGATAAGAAAGATAGATTACTCGGTAGAAGCACGTTTCGACTCTCAGGACCGTTCTACGTTTGATTCAAATGTAACTCTTACAGGAGAATCTAATCAATTGGGATTCTTCATTGATCCTCAGGATTCCAAGAACAAAGACATCGTTCGTTATGTCGGAAAGTCAGGAGTTTTAAATTTAATTAGCGATCCACGAAATCTTTATTCAGACAAATACTATGATTTGGTTAACAAAAATAAAGAGTATAATTCTGTAGGAAATAAAAGAACTTTGTTTAATGAAATGCTGACGATATATAAGTTTTATTTTGATAAATCAATATTCGAAGCTATTAAGAATGTGGTTCCGGCTAGAGCAAATCTGTTCACAGGAGTAGTAATTGAACCTACGATACTTGAGAGACCCAAGTATCAAAATAGGCCAATCAATTCTGTATTAGAAACCACCGTGATAAATGACGGAATCATAAGTAAACCATATACCTTTTCTGAAGATATATTATGGGCAAATTTTAGTACTGATTTTTCAACCATTAGCACCATACGTGGGCCATTACCTCCAAGTTATCAACAAGTAATAGATTTATCTTATATTAGTAATGCAAAAAGAGAATATTCAAATAATATTCTTGCTGGATATATTCCAGATTGTCTGGATAAAGTTCAGTATGGATTCTATCCAGATTACGAAGATATAAGAAGGGATTGGTCGTTATCTATAGGTCAGGATCCTTTATCATTTTCCAACTATATAAATCCATTAAGAGGAACTATAAGCACAAACGATTTAAATGAAAATCCCAATGTAGGAACTGATTCAGGAGTTTTTAGTTCTTCTTACTTTTCTGGATTTAATTCTAATAATCACCTTATACCTCACTATCTGTTAAAAGTGTGGGATAAATATGATTATTTTGTAAAAACTGGAGAATATTCTCATTCTGATATTCCATTAGCAGACACTTATGCATCGAATTCGGTGTTCTTATATAAATATTTGGTGGTAGATGAATTTTTTATGAGATCGATGGTATATTATACTGATTTGACATTTGTTCCAGGATACAATTCAAGTGATATTTCAAATAAATATTCATCAGTATTTTTACATAGATTTGATACTTTTATAAATACACCAGATTTAATAGTTAACAATGTGCGTGTTAAACCCGGAACATTAACATTCGCATTAGATGGAACTCCATCGTTTGATCTTGAATTAATACCAGGTAGAACGTATTTCGAAATAGTTCAGGGGTATCCAAGAAATCATTATACTCACAAAATGGAAAGATTTAGTAAATCTCAACATCCGTTATTTCAGACTCTTTATACAAATACAATTTACGTAAAAGGTAAACAAACTATAGATACTACTATTGATACCACAGGAGTAAGTGATGGAACTTATCCTGTAGCATCCAACAATGTAAGCAATATGAATGTTAAGAATGCAGGAAATGTAATACAAACCATTTCATCTAATGCTGGAACCGTAATTCCCGGAGGATCGTCTAATACAACAAATGCTTCTAATACTTCTGCTATTACTACCACTACCCTTACCCCCTCTACTTCTCCTTCTCCTCAACTAGTCACAATATCTAATAGTTTCTTTAGTGGAATAACAGGAATATTTAAAGTGTCAGTTGTTGATAATAAGGGTCATAATATAGGATCATCTTTTATAAAATTGACTCCTCAACAGATTAAAGATCTAAAGACTGGAAAGACATTGACTATGAATGGAATTAATTATAAATTATATGGTCCTACACCCTGGTTCTTTTAATTCTTAACCAAAAATAAGGAAAAAACAACTTCAGAAGAATACTTATAGTAGAAGAAAGATTAATATATGGCATACATTGACAACCAGACTATCACAGTAGATGCTATTCTTACCAAAAAGGGACGTGAACTCTTGGCACAGAATGGTAACTTGAACATCTCATCTTTTGCTTTGGCGGATGATGAAATTGACTATACACTTTATCAACCAAATCATCCAAATGGTAGTGCTTTCTATGATATTGCTATTAGAAACACGCCTGTATTTGAACCTGTTTCTGATGAAACTCAAACGATGAAATATAAGTTGGTAAGTCTAAATCAGGGAGTAACGTCAATTCCTGTTATTAGTATTGCCCAGGATAAAATTTCTGTTCAGAGAGATTTTACTGGTGATATCATCATCTCTCCTTCTACCAATCCAGCATATAATCTATCTCTTGGATACACGGCAATTCTATCTAATAAGAATGTAGGAGTACTTGTTGTTCAACAACCAAATTCCATCAATTCTGTTTCTAGTACAATTCCGACATTTGCTGGTGATATCAATACAACTAGTGCTCAAGTAGTAGTTGGTCAGTCTTTTAAGTTTATTCCTAATAGTAGTCTTGGAAATACAACCAGTACAACTCTTACAATTATTGGTAATGAGAGTGGTGGAAGTTTAAGTATAGAAGTTACGGTTACAGTTCCAACGACAATGTAATATAAAAACATATGATCTTTAACCAATTTGATTCAACGGATATAGTCGCCGGTAGAACAGCCAAAGTTGCCAGTGGTTTTTGGCCCGGTAGCACTACAATATGGAGTGCAAGTTTGATAGAAAGTGGATTGTTTGATGCTACACAGTCTGCGGCTACTCCATCTCCTTCCTATGGATCTTCTATATACGATATAAGACGTACAATGTATTATATTGATGTATTCCCTGACAGCGTTCACCATCAAAATAATGACCCATATCTTGCTATTGCGTATGGAAATTTTTATGGAGAACTTGGTTCTGGTTCATTTGATCTAGACACAGGAAGTATCAAAGCTTTTGCTGCTAAAACGATTTATACTCAATATAAGAATCTTTTGCTTGGTTCCTCTAATGTAGAAGAACAATTTTCTTTTACAAGTGGAAGTACTACCAGTACTACTGATACTCCTGATGACATATATGTTTTGAACTTTTCCTCTTATAAAATGAAGGATAAAATTGATGAAGGGGTATTTCAGATAAGTTTCACCGGTTCTAATGGATTATTCACTTTTAGAGATGATTCACCATTCTTGAATCAAACATTTAATGTATATGATTTGATTCCAGGAACTATAAATGATTCTACGAATGTAGCACCTGCCTATCCTGGAATTGGACTTTTGTATCCAAACGATGGAGTTTTGGTATTAAATGCTAAAATACTTAATCAGGTTGTAGGATTAACAGCTTTTGGATATAATCCAAAAAGTATTCCTGGAGTTGTTGTAACTCCTCCTGGCACCGTAGTTCCTACTACTTATAATAATCAGGCTTTGTTTCAGAGTATACAACAATCTAACATGCCTATTATTATTCGTAAATCCGAGTTTATTCCTTCCCAACATTATTTCGTAAGAGTTAAAAATCGTGATTTTAATTATTCTAATAATCCCACATTTGTATTTGATGGAACCGAGGACAATATTCATTCAAGGGGAACAATTCGTTGGCCAGATTTCATTTCAGACCCAAGAACATATGTTACAAGTGTTGGTTTGTATAATGATAACAATGAATTGGTCGCCGTGGCCAAACTTTCTAGACCGGCAATTAAGGATTTTTCTACTGAACTTTTAATAAAAGTTCGCCTGGATTTTTAGAACAGAATTGTAAATAAAGTTGAGTTTTGATAGTGTTGTGATATATTTATTAATATATGAACAACATTATTTGTAAAATCTGCGGACAAAATTTCTTTAAATCAAACCACATTTCTCACCATTTAAAATCTACTCATAAAATAGATTACAACGAATATATCAAAGAAAATTTTGATGATTTTAAAGACTTCGGCTGGAAGAAATGTATAGAATGCGGTTCTCCATTTAAAGAAGGAAGATCTGATAAATGTGGTAAATGCTATACAAAAAACCATCAAATTAAAGAAGATCAATTTATAATCTGTAGAATTTGTAACGAACCAGAACATTCCAAAACTATATCTCAACATCTAAAAATCTATCATAATGTTTTATTTAGAGATTATGTTAAAGAATATTTAGAAGATTTTAGAAAATTTGGATGGTGTCATTGTATAGTTTGCGGAGAAATTTGTAGAAATAAATCAAAATCTCACAATCAGCCAACTTGCTCTACCATATGTTCTTCTGAATTAAGAAAAACGTGGATAGGAAAGGAAAGTACAAGATTTGGTGCGGTTTTATCAGATATTACAAAAGATAAAATATCAGAGAAGAATAAGGAATTTTATTCTATTACAGATAATCATCCTTTTTATGGAAAACACCATACAGAAGAAACTAAAAAGAAAATATCTAAATCTCATATTGGTTTATTATTAGGAGAAAAAAATGGTATGTATGGAAAAACTCATACTCCAGAAGCCATCAAAAAAATATTCTCTCATAGGCCAATGAATAAGTTGGAAAAGTTGGTCGCTGATGAGTTAGATAAAGCCCATGTCTCTTATATATTCCAATACTTTATCAATGAAGATGGAGTGTGTAAATCATATGATTTTAAGATAAAAGAAAAACCATTGATATTGGAAGTAGATGGAGATTTTTGGCATGGTAATCCAGAAAAAGTGAATCACCATAATAAAGTAGAAAAGACAAGACAAAATGATATTTTAAAAGAAGAAATTGCTTTAAAAAGAGGTATAAAAGTTATTAGATTGTGGGAGAGTGATATTAAAAAAGACCCATCCATAGTAATAAGAACATTATCATCTTATATTTATTGATGAAATGTTGAAACAATTACATCGTGATGACACCACCGTAACACCCTATCTTGCCACTAAAGATTGGCAATTGTCTAACATAGACAATTCCGATTTGGTTCTCAGTGAAGCAGGCAATCCCATCATATTTGAACACGTATCTCTCACTCCATCAGAAGTATTTCCAGATGATAAATGTGATATAGCAAAAGAAAATCAAACATTAGATTTAGCTTTATATCGTGAAGGTTTAAAAGTAGGGGGAATATTTTATCCTCAATTAGACCCCGTAAATGATGATGGAACGTATAAAAGAGTGGTGTATTCTCAAATTAAAACTATCTTTTATAACAACTATAGAGATCCCTCCAGGATGTGGGGATTAGAAAAAATAGATTTTGACTCCTCCAATACTAAAAAATTCCTGTCGGATTTAATAAGAACACTTAATGTACCCACTAATATAATGGGAGAAAAGATAATAGAGGGTACAATAAAAATAACAGATAATAGCATAGATGATATACACACCATAACAGACGATAAAGAAAATAATTTGTTTGCGGGAACCAACTTATTTTCTGCACGTCAAGAACTTGGTAATCATTCTAATCTTTTTCAATCAGGAAGTGATTTTACTTGTAATTATTATTTTGATTTTACTCCTCCAAAAGATTCATATGCACTTACAGCATCACAAGTAGATGCAGAACAACTTGTTTATTTAAATTGGTTGGATTCTCCTGCTGAAGGATTTAATATAGAGAGAGGAGTAGATAATTCAGGATCTTCTTTTTCCTTTTTATCATCAACACCAGCAGGAGTCACATCTTCTTTTGATTCTGATGTTCTTTATGGTCACACATATTGGTACAGAGTTTATGCCTTTAATCAATGGGGAAACTCAGGATATAGTAATACTGCTAGT
>OCZT010000682.1_pt1 | contig 34159 bp, 27 predicted proteins | sample 1539031 | NCBI WGS metagenome assembly OCZT01 (sample SAMEA3539308, study PRJEB22396) | soil metagenome | biome: tundra; feature: field; material: soil | place: USA | collected 2010-05 | depth 0.15 m | reverse complement strand
CCTCGCGCGCCGGGATGTCGAGGTGGTTCGTGGGCTCGTCGAGCAGCAGCAGGTTCGCGGGCAGCAGGAAGAGCAGCGCCAGCTCCAGCCGCGACCGTTCCCCCCCGGAGAGCGCCGCCACTTCCTTCAGAGGGTCGTCGCCGCGAAACAAGAAGCGCGCCAGGTGGCTGCGGGCCGCTCCCTGGGTCAGCGGCATCTCGTCGAGGATAGCGTCGAGGACCGTGGCTCCGGGGATCGGAGCGTCGCGCAGCTGGGCGAGGTAGCTGAGCTGGACGTTGCGGCCCAGGTCCAGGGCGCCGTCGAGCGGCGGGAGTTCCCCGGCGATCGTGCGCAGGAGCGTGGTCTTGCCCGCTCCGTTGGGGCCGACGATGCCGATACGATCGCCGCGACGCAGCTCGAGCCACGGCACGGTGGCAACGGCAACGCGCTTCTGGTCGCGGGCGGCGCCGCGGGCCGCGCCACTTTCGCCGCGCCCACGGCCGCCAGCCGCACGACCCCCGGCCCCGTACCCCACCACCAGGCCCTCGGCCCGCACCACCGACTCGTACGAACGAGCCGGCGCTCCGCCGGCGAGCGCCTCAGTCGGCAGCCGCAGACGCGCATCGTCCCGACGCTTCTCGACCGGCTCCAGGGCCTCGAGCCGGGCCTCGTGCTCATGCATCTTGCCGTGCTTGCGCTGATGCCGGTATTGCTGGATCAGCTCCTGCTCGCGGACGATCTGACCGGCCCGAGCTTCGGCCTCTTCGGCCGCGCGAATGTCCCGTTCTTCGCGCTGGCGGTTGTAGGCGGAGTAGCTGCCACGGAACGGCGTGAGACGTCGATCGCGCAGCTCCCAGACCCGCGTCACGGTCGCGTCCAGGAACGCCCTGTCGTGGGATGCCACCAGCAGGCTGCCGTGCCGTCGCCCCAGATGCTGCTCGAGCCACTCGAGCGCGGCGAGGTCGAGATGGTTCGTCGGCTCGTCCAGGAGGAGCAGCTCCGGGTCGCCGAGCAAGAGGCGGGCCAGCGCCGCGCGAGTCTGCTCCCCGCCGGAAAGGTTCGTCGGCGGCCGATCCCACTGATCGCGCTCGAAACCCAGGCCCGAAAGCGCCGCCTCGACCCGCTGGTCGAGCGAGTAGCCGTCCTTCACCGCAAATTCGTGCTGATACGCTTCGTATTCCGGCTCGGTAACACGACCGTCGTGCTCGAGTTGGCGAAGGATTCGCTCGAGCTCCTGGAGCCGCCCGGCACCCGCTCGAACGGCCAGTCTCAGGCTTGGCGCCTCGGCGAAGGTCGAATCGACGTGCGTCTCCTGCCGGAGCATGCCGATAGTCAGCCCGCGCTTGCGATGGACCTCGCCCTCGTCGGGCTCGTCGAGGCCGACCACGAGCCGCAGCAGGGTCGTCTTTCCGGCGCCATTCGGGCCGACGAGGCCGATTCGATCGCCTGCGGCGATGGACGCGTCTACGTGGTCCAGGATCGTGAAGTCGCCGACTTCGCGCATGACCCGGGCCAACCGCACGATCGACATCAGGCGGTTCCTCCGGCGGTGGCTCCGGCAGTGGCTCCGGCGCGGGCAGCGGCGCGTCGCGTGGCGGCGGCTTTACGAGTGACGGCGATGTGGCGGGCCCGCGCCTCCTCGTCCCCCGTCCGGCCGAGGGCGCCGTCGCCGGAGAGTTCGGTCCAGCGTGGGCCGCGGCGCACAGGTCGCGCCGCCCGCAGGAGGAGACCGGTCGCCGCGCGCTGCTCGGTCGGGAGTCGCTGACACCAGCTACAGAAGTGGGTCGAGCGCCCGCCCACGACGATCCGCCGGATCGGCCGACCGCATCGGTCGCACGGCTCGCCCGCCCGCTGGTAGACCTGGAGGTGTTCCTGCATCGAGCCGTCGCCTTCGGGCGCGGTGTAGTCGTCCACGGAGCTCCCGCGCCGTTCGACCGCCTCGGCGAGCACGTCGCGCAGCCCGGCGTGGAGCCGGCGGACGTGGTCGCGTCGGAGAGTGTGAGCGTCCCGGAGTGGGTGGAGCCGCGCCCGCCACAGCGCCTCGTCGGCATAGATGTTCCCCACTCCGGCGAGGAAGTCCTGATTCATCAGCAGCGTCTTGAGGCGTCCCCGGCGGCGAGCGAGCAGGTCGGCGAACCGTTCCGCGGTGAAGTCGTCGGCAAGTGGCTCGGCACCGGTCGCGAGCACTCCGACCGCCTCGCCTTCGACGGGCAGGCCCGTGGTTGGGTCGCGGCGGTAGAGGCCCATCCGTCCGAACTTGCGCATGTCGCGGAACCGCAGCTCCCGCCCGTCCGCTAGCGACAGAACCACGTGGACGTGGCGATCCTGGGGCGTACCGGCCGGCACGACGAAGAGCTGGCCCGTCATCTTGAGGTGGAGCGTCAGGACGGCCGGATCGCCCGCGGCAGGATCCCGGGCCGCAAGCGAGTCGGGGCCCGGCGAGAGCCAGATCAGCAGCTGCTTGCCGCGCCGTCCGACACCCTCGATCTCGCGTCCCACGAGCGCGGCGGCGAACGCGGGCGGTTCGTGGCTGCGCAAGGTCGGCGGCCAATTGGAGTTCATGCCCACGATGCGCGCACCCGTAACCAGCCCGCGCAGGTCGCGGGCGATCGTTTCAACTTCGGGCAGCTCGGGCATGCCTAGAGGTTAGCGGGGCGGCGCTTTCGACGCGCGCCCGCAGGCCGAGGACTACTATCGAGTCCACCGCACCTTCCACTCACGGAGGATTCGTGGGTTTCCTCAGGCGCGCCATGGGCGACAAGCTTGCCCGGTCGGATAGCGACCCGATCGCGGCGGCGCGCGACCAACTGCGGCGAGTCGGAGCAGACCCCGACGCACCGCACACGACGCACCACCTGCTGTACTTGCCCTCGGTCAATGCCGCGCAGCAGGCGGCCCGCGCGCTTCGCAAGCCCGACCGGCGGATCGAGATCGAACCGTCGGGGCGCAAAGGTTACTGGCTCGTGATCGTTACGCAAACGGTCGTCATCACCCCAGAATCCATCGCCCGGATCAACGACGAGATTGCCGTGGCGATCGAACTATTCGGCGGCGAGTACGATCGCTGGCAGGTCGTGCCGACCCACCGCTGACCTGGCCGGACCGGCTACGCGACAGTTGCCAGTGTCGGGGCCACTTTCTGCTGAAGCTCGAGACAGACCTGCCGTGCCAGCTCGACGAACGCGACCTGGGCCGTGGAGCGGTATCGATCGCGGTGCCAGGCCAGAGTCAACACCCGGGGCGGAACGTCGGTGGCGACGATCGCGCAGTTGGCGTCCATTTCGTCGACCGTGAGACGCGGCACCAGGGCGACGCCGATGCCCGCTACCACGAGCGCCTGGACGGTCGTGTTGTCGTCCGAGCGGAACACCCACTGCGGGTTGCCGCCGTTGGCGCGCAGGTAAGTTTCAGCCGCCACGGTGCTCCGGCAGTGGCGAAAGCCGATGAGCGGCAGATCCGCGACCTCGCGGGCCGTTGCAGGCCGGTCCAGGTGCGCAAGCGGCGAACCGACGGGAACGACGAGCACGTACGGGTCGCGGAATAGCTCGACGGCTTCGAACGGCCCCTCCGAGAGCGGGTACACCGCAAACGAGAGATCCAGTTCGCCGGATTCCACGAGGTTCAGGAGGCCGTCGTCGCTGTTCGTTTCCACGAGGTGGACTTCCACGTCCGGCCACAGCCCGGTGAAGATGCCCAGGGTCGCCGGCAGGACGCGAGCGCCGACGCTCTGATAAGTGCCCACTCGGAGCTGGCCGGTCGCGCCCTCCGCGTACGCCTTCAGATCGGCTCGCACGGCCTGTATCCGCGCGGCGATGGCATCCGCGTGGCGGAGCAGCAACGCGCCCGCCTCCGTCACCTGGACGGTCCGCTTGCCCCGCGACCGATCGAGCAGTCGAACGCCCAGGATGGATTCGAGCGCGGCGATGTGCTGGCTGACGGCGGACTGGGTGTAGTCGAGCGACTCGGCCGCCTCGTGGAACGAGCCGGTCTCCGCGACCGCTCGGAAGCTCAGCAGATGTCTGAATTCGATGTCGGCCAAATGATCAGTGGACATGATTTGTAATTGAACAACATCGACTTGCTCTAATCAAGTGCCAGGCCTAAGGTGCGAGACGTGGAAATCCTGATCTTCGCCCTCCTGGTCCTCTTTATCGGAGCGCTCTCGCTCGAACTCGGTCCGGACTCGCGTCCTTCCGAGCACGAGCACATGCGCAACTGGTAGAGCTTCCTGGCTCTCCGCAGGCCCCGTGCCTGAGATAGTCGGCGCTAGTCGCGTTACCCGCCGCTAGCCGTGCCGCACCTCACCGACGGGGCTTTGCCATGTCCGGAGCAAGACCGTCGGCCAACTCGTCGGGCACGACCACGTACAAGAAGAGGCTCCCGCCACCCGAGGGGGAGGATGACGGGAGCCCACGGGACCGGCTCACCAAAGGCGAGCGGTCGTACGGCATAGTCTAGAACCGGCGGGCACGCGGCGCGTGCCGTTCCCTACCCCGCGACCCTACCCCGCGACGACTTCGGCCGGGGCTTCGCCAAGCTCCGCCAGGACCGCGTCCTCGCGGGTGAGCGGGACCATCGACTCCCAGTCGTCCCCGACCTTGATGTCGACCGTAAGGGGCACGTCCAGCTTCAGCGCGCCCTCCATGGCCGAGCGCACGATCGGCGCCACGACGTCCAGCTCGCCGCGCGGCACTTCGAGCACCAGCTCATCGTGGACCTGCAGCAGGACCCGGGCCTTGAGGCCCGCGGCTCGCAGCCGCTCCGGGAGACGGATCATGGCGATCTTGATGATGTCGGCGGCCGTGCCCTGGATCGGCATGTTGATCGCCATCCGCTCCCCGGCGCCACGCAACGCCGGGTTGGACATGCGCAGCTCCGGAATGGAGCGGCGCCGGCCCAGCAGCGTGGTCACAAAGCCCTGCTGCCGCGCCAGCTCCTTGATGTGGATCATGTAATAGCTGATGCCGCTGTACGTGGCGAAGTAGTTGTCGATGAACGCCTTCGCCTCGGCGCGCGAGATGCCGGCCCGCGACGAGAGTCCGAAGTCGCTCATGCCATACGCCAGCCCGAAGTTGACCATTTTCGCCATCGAACGCTCGTCGTGGTTGACGTCCTCGGGCGCCTTGTGGAGCACTCGCCCGGCGGTCTCGCGGTGGATGTCGGCGCCTCGGGCGAAGGCGTCGCGCAGATGCTCGTCGCCGCTTACGTGGGCCAGGATGCGCAGCTCGATCTGCGAATAGTCGGCCGCCAGCAGAGTCACGTCGGGACCGCCGGCCACGAACGCCCGCCGGATCCGACGCCCCAGCTCCGATCGAATCGGGATGTTCTGGAGGTTCGGGTCCGACGAGCTCAGCCGACCGGTCGATGCGACCGCCTGGTGGAAGGTCGTGTGCAGTCTGCCGTCGCGTTCGGAGACCAGCAGCGGCAGGGCTTCGATATAGGTCGATCGAAGCTTGGAGTAGAGCCGCCAGTCGAGCAGCTTGCCGATCATCGGATGCGCCGGCTTGAGGTCCTCCAGGACCGAGGCGTCGGTCGAATAGCCGGTCTTGGTCCGCTTGCCCTTGGGCAGGTTCAGCTCGTAGAAGAGGATCTGCTCGAGCTGCTTGGGCGAGCCCAGGTTGAAGTCGTGGCCGACGTCGAGATAGATCTCCGCCTCCAGGCGGGCCATCTCTCGGCTGAACTCGACGTCCAGCGCGGCAAGCGCCTCGAGATCGATGGCGACGCCGGCCGCTTCCATGTCGGCCAGGACCGGGATGAGCGGCAGCTCGATCTCGCGAAAGAGGCGATCCAGGCCCGATTCGGCGAGCGCCTTCTCCAGCGGCTCGCGGGCTGCCAGAGCGGCGAGCGCATCGAGCCCGACGCGGACGGCCGGCGGCACGTCGCCGGCCGGTGGCAGCGTCACGTCGAGGCGTTCGTGGGCAACGTCGGCGATGGTCTGGCTGCGCAATGAGGCATTGAGCAGGTACGCGGCGATCTGCGTGTCGAACGCGACGGGGAGCGGCACCGTCGCGCCGCCGGCGATGTTCGCCACGACGATCGGCTTCGTTTCGTGGCCGACGACCGGCACTCCCGATCGCAGCAGCAGATCGCCCAGCCGGCCCACCGCCTCGTGGCCTTCCGCGACCAGAACCCGACCGTCCGTGCCCGCCACCGCGAGCGCCTGCGGCATCCCGCGCATCGGCCGCGGGTCGTCCATCAGCAGCGCGACGCCGACCTGCGATTGGCCGGCCAGCCATGCGGCGGCATCGGTCGCGTGCTCGCCCGTGGCGTCGAAGCGGTCCAGGAGAGTGGGATCGGCGACGGCTGCCCGCAGCGCTGTGGTCGGGTCCACCGGCTCGGCCCGGGCGGCACCTCGCGGCCTGGGTTCCGGCACGGTCTCCGTCTCGCCCATGCCCGCCGCTCCGAAGTCCATCGAGAGCTGGAGCCCGTCGCCCTCGCCGATGAGGGAGCGGCGTGCGCCGCCTTCGCGCCCGTCGCGGGTTGGCCGCGCGGCCCGCGGCGGCTCTCCGGGGACAGCGGGGACACGCGCGGCGGGCACGCTCCCGGCCACGGAACGGAGCGCCTCCACCGCTTCGCCGGCCGACTCGCCGGACAGCGGCGGCAGCCTGTCGATCAGCGTCCGGAACTCGAACTCGCGGAAGAGCCGCACCACCTCGGCGCGGTCGTAGTCGGAGAGGCGCGCCGCCTCGAGATCGAGCGTGATCGGCAGGTCGCGGACGATCCGGCTCAGCTCGCGGCTGGCGAAGACCTGGTCGCGCGCCGCGACGAGCTTGTCGTGCAGCTTGTCCGGCTTGACCTCGTCGATGCGCCCGTAGAGCCCCTCGAGCGAGCCGAACTGCCCGATGACCTTGGCCGCGGTCTTCTCCCCCACCCCGGGTATGCCGGGGATGTTGTCGGTCGGGTCGCCCTTGAGGGCCTTGTAGTCGATCATCTGGTCCGGCCGCAGCTCGAACCGCTCCCAGATCTTGGCCGGGTCGTAGTAGATCGTGGAATCGACGCCCTGGCGCGTCGTCATGAGGCGGGTGTGGTCGCTCACGATCTGGAGCATGTCGAGGTCGCCGGTCACGATCGTAGTGTCGATGCCGCCGCGCGCGTCTAGATCCCGCGTGATCGTGCCGATGACGTCGTCCGCCTCGAAGCCGGCCATCTCGTAGACGGGGATGCGCAGCGCAGCGACGACCTGGCGCACCAGCGGGAACTGCGAACGCAGGTCGTCCGGCATGGGCGCTCGAGTGGCTTTGTACTCGGCGAACTGCTCGTGGCGGAACGTCGGTCCGGGGAGATCGAAGCAGGCCGCGACGTATTCCGGCTGCAGGTCTTGGATGCCGCGGAGCAGGATGCTGCAGAAGCCGAACACGGCATTCACCAGCTCGCCTCGGCTGGTGGTCAGCGGCGGCAGGGCGTGATAGCCGCGGTAGATGAGGCCGTTACTGTCGAGCAGCATCAAGCGGGGCATGCAGGGCCTCGGGCGGAGCGGCGCCGGCAGCAGGCGGCGAGCCGGCAGCGCCGGCCGGCCCAAGTGTACCCGCGCCGACGTTCCGGACTGCGTCAGGCGCAGCTGGCTTCCGAGTGCCTAGCCTCGAACTCTGCGCGCTCGCAACCGAGGGCCGACGAGCAGTATCAGCCCGATCAGCAGCAGCCCTGCGGACCCGATCAGGAGCGCCAGCCTCGGATCGACCGATCCACCCGACGGCGGCTGCCCGACGGAGGTCGTTTGGACGCCCGCTCCCTGCGGCGCGGCGCTCGAAGATGGCGCTGGATTGTCGGCGCTGCCCAACCCATAGCCGTGCATACTGGCGGTAGGCGAGCCGGCCGCGGCCTTCGTGATGTCGGGGCTGGAGCTGGACGCTCCGTCGCTAGCCGCAACCGGCGAAGCGACCGCATTCCCGGTCGGGGGCGATCCGGCGGCGCCGGTCATGGCGGTGCCGGTCGCGGCGGGGCCGGCCGCGCTCGGCTGCCCGCTCATGCTCGGTGCGGCGGCTACGTTGAGCGCTCCTTGAGAGCCGAACCTGTCAGCCTCGGAGCTGGAAGGCGTGGCGGTGGCAGGCGCCAGAGCGGTCAGCGCGCCGGTCATGAGGACGCCGGCAAGACCCAGCGCCGCGAACGCGCCGCCCAACTGCCGGGTCAGACCGCGCCACCTGGACCGCCCAGCCGCGGGCCGATGCGGGCGCAGTCGGGCCGCATCTGCGGGTGTCAGAGTGAAGTCGCGCGGGCGCGCCGGCGCGGGCAGAGCGGAAGTTGCCGTGGCGATCGATCCGAGATCCGCGTACAGGGCCGCGCATTCCTCGCAGCCGGCTACGAGGTCCAGCGCGCGCGACCGCTCCGCGGGGTCGACGTCGTAGCCGAAGAGCCGGACGACGAGCGATTCGTCGTGGCTCGCATGAGCGGTTGAAGAACCAGGTTTCATCACGAACCTCAGACGGCGTCAGCCACGGAAGAGTTCCCTCATCGGCGCGAGCGCGGTCCGGAGCGCGAGCCGGCCCCGGTGGATCCTCGACTTCACGGTCCCCACCGAGACATGCATGATCCCGGCAATCTCCGAGTAGTCGTAGCCGTTCACGTCGAACAGGACGATGCAATTGCGCTGCTCGAACGGCAAAGCGTCGAGGGCAGCGGCGAGGGTCCGGGACCGTTCGACCTCGAGCGTTCTGGCTTCCGGCTCCTCGGATTCCAGGGCGGGTGGCTGCCAGCTCTCGTCCTCGAGCTCCGGATATGGATTCGACGGTCGGCGGCGACGGGATCTCTGTATGTCCATCGCGGCGTTGACAGCGATTCGGCCGAGCCAGCTCCGGACACTCCCGCCACGAAAGGAGGCCAGGTTCTTGTAGGCGCTGAAGAACGCCTCCTGCACGGCATCCGCGGCCTGATCGCGGTCGGGGACGAGCCGATAGACGAGCGCGAACAGATGGTCTTGGTGGCGCAGAACCACCTGGTTGAACGCATCGAGGTCGCCGCTGAGCGCCTGTTCCAGCAGCGCGACGTCCATCCCCTGACCAAGCTCGTCTGCCCGGCGGCTCTCGGCGGTACTTGAAGCCTCGCCCGGATCCGCGCCTGAATCCGCGCCCGGGCGTTCGCCGGCCATTTGCTCGTTCAAGATCGCCTCGCCCAGTGGCGGCGTTTGTCTTGCGATGGTGCCGAAGGCGGGGCTCGAACCCGCACGAGCTTGCACTCAACGGTGTTTGAGACCGTCGCGTCTACCAATTCCGCCACTTCGGCACGGCAGCCGGCATGGTACAGCCTGACGGCGAGGCCCGAGTGTCCCACTCGCCGACGCCGTCGTCGCGGCCTCCCGGGGAAGCTACGAGATGAAGTTCGCCGATATACAGGCCAGGCCGTAGGCGTTGACGAAGACCCCGACCCCGACGGCCGCGACGAACCCTCGGCTCAGCCCGTTCCGAGCCACGACCATCGCCAGCAACATCCAGATGAACGGCATGCCGTCGAGGATGAACCGATAGCCGAACTGAGCGAAGCCGGGGTTGCCGTGCATGAGATCCAGGACCAACGGCAGCAAACCCAGCCATCCGACGAGGATCAGCGGGCTCTTCCAGACGGCTCGGCCGAGGTAGACGAGGAACGGCATCGTTAGCAGCACCGACGTCCCGGCCCAGGTCGGCCTGAACCACGGGAAGGCCTCGTCGAACTCGAAGCTGCGCAGGAACATCGTGTACAGGCCGCGGGCGATGTAGAAGGGCGACTCGATGCCCTTCGAGTACCACGGCTCGTCGAGGACCTTGCTCCCGTCCGGGCCGGTAATCAGGTCGTATCCGAACTCCGTGGGCGAACCGAAGCGGGCCCAGTTGAACCAGGCCAGTCCGAGGCCGATCGCCGCCGCGCCTATCGCGAGCGACACGACGGCCCGGGGGCCGCCGAAGCGCCAGTACAGGACGGCGAACGCCGGGCCGGCGAGCAGGACCGATGGCCGGCAGCCGACGGCGAGACCGAACAGGACACCGGCCACCAATGGCCACCGCCCTCGGAGCGCCAGGTTCAGCGCGCCGAGCAGGAAGCTAACGACCAGCAGCTCGGTCCAATGGTGGATGCCGCCGGTAGCCGCGACGTAGAAGTACTCGCTGCCGAGGAAGAAGGCGATGAGCAGAACGGCCATCGCCCTGCCCTTGAGCTCGAAGTAGGTCAACAGGGCATAGACCAGGAAGACGTTCAGCGCGCCGACCAGCGCCGACATTCCGCCCGTGTCCGCCACGTCCGGGCCGAACAGCGCCACCTGTGGCACGAGCACCAGCGCTGGTATCGGCGGGAACGGCAGGAAGTACTCGCCGTTGGGTCCGGGCACGCGCTCGATCCAGGGCCGGCTCCCATCTATCCACAACCGGCCGTGCAGGAATGAATCGGCCAGCGGAAACCAGCCGTCGGCATGGTACTGACCGGGGCCGACGATCGAATAGATAGCCAGGCACGCGGCGAACAGGGCGAGCAGGCCCATGGCCATGGTTCGGTTGTCCGACCAGGCCTCGCGCAGCCTATTCCAGCCCATCGACCCAGGCGCCTCGCTCACGACCGACCTCCTGCTCGCGTAGGCACCGAATCTATCCCAGGCCGCGCCCGCCCGATTGCCCGCCTAGCAGCCGAACCCGGCGCCGAGCGAGATCCCACCGGCGGCGGAGGGCTTGACGTTGTCGAGCGCGTGCTTGGCGATGTACCGGATGTTCGCGATCGAGGTGGCATTCATGGTGTCGGCGTTGTCGTGGGCATCGTTCCAAACCGCGCCGGTGGTGGCCGGATCGAGCGTGATCGACGCCGCGTTCCCTGCCCCCACGGGCGGAACCTGCCGGCCGCAGCCTAACCCAGGCCCGGAACGAGGAATGAGAGGAAAGCTGCCGTGGCGGGCGCCCGAAGCAGCGCGAGAAAAGCCGTCCCGGCTCCGCTCGCCAGCACCGTGGATGACCGAGCGCGCGAACCCGCCAACTTCACCGGTCGGGCCACAGATCCGAAGCGCATCCTCGCCTACCTCCCGTGGAACCGGTGCCCATGTCGCGTCGTGGCCTCACCGAGGATCGAGCCTCGACCGAGGGATTGCGCCCTAGCAGGTGGCACCGCTTCCGCCGCTGCCGCCGCCGATGCCAGCCGGCACGCTGTCCAGACCGTGGGCCACGATCCCGTGGATCTTCGTGAGCGCGGTCTGGTCGAGTACGTCGTAGGCGGCGCCGGTAGTGGCCGGGTCGAGGCTGAAGTTCGCGGTGTTGCTCGTCCCAACCTTGGCCGCCAGCGCAGCCACGGTCGCGACATCGGACTGGGGCAGGTCGGTCCAGACCGCGCCACCCAGGGCGCCCAGGATGCCCAGGACCTGCGGCAGCAAGCCACACGGATTGACCTGGTCCCGGACGGCCCGCAAGATCAGCTGTTGGCGCTTCATGCGGTAATAGTCCGAGTCGTAGCCGGTTACATGCCGCAGCCGGGCGTACTCGAGCGCGACCTCACCCGTCATGACCTGCTGCCCGGCTTTGATGTCGATGTTGAAGATGCGACGGCCGTCGGACAACGAATAGGCGTATTGCGGCTGCTGTTTGACCTCGTAAGGGACATTGATGCTCAGGCCGTTCGGGGCCAGGGCGTCGATGAGCTTGACGAAACCCGCCAGGTTGATGACGACGGCGCCGTCGACCTGGAGGTTGGCGAGCTCGCTGACCGCGCCTTTGAGGGCGCCCAGCCCGCGAAGGAATTTGGAGTTGTTGTCGTTCCCCGTCCCGTACTGCGAATACCAGGCAGGGTGCACGTTCGCCGCCTCGTTCCATAGGTAATCGATGAGGTAGTCCGCCTTGAGCTGGCCCGGTCCCGGGCCGTAGCAGTGGCAGGCGTAATACTTCGCCGACTCCGGTGGCAAGGGCACGTTGATGAGGTCGCGGGGGATTCCGTACATTGCTGCGCGCCCGGTCGCGACGTCAACCTGGAGGAGGATCATCGAGTCGGGACGAAGACCGAGGGTGCGATCCTCGCCCGCGCCCGCGTCGATGCCGATCAGGAGAACGTTGAGCTGGCCGTCGGCTGCCCAATCTTTGGCGGTACCGGTGAAGCTGGGCAGGTTCCCGAGCTGGTAGACGACCGGTCCCTGGGTGGGCACGGGCGTCGCGGTCTGGCCGGGTGCGACGGGCGCCATCTCGCTGAAGAAGAGCCTGGCCACGTACGCGCCCGTCAGCTGGCCGCTGGTTATGTGGATCCAACCGGTGCTGCTGGTGCCGTCGTAGGAGTAGGAGCCGCCGCTGACCGCCACTCCGACCACTGCGTCCCCGGTGTTGAGCGTACCCAGCGCGGGCTGGTCCACCGCGGGGCCGGAATGCGCCGTCACGGCGTCGAACTCGGCCTGCCATCGCGGCGTGGGCGACGCGGTCGGACCGGTCGTTCCGGAGCCGGTGGGCGTCGTGGATGGAGCGCCCGTGGAGTTGTCGTCGGGCAGCACCGTGGCATTCGGGTCGGTGCTCGAGCTGGACCCGCTGCCGCCAACGATTCCGAAATCCCAGCACTCGGGACCGTTGGCGTTGAAGACGCAGTTCAGCGCGTTCTTGGTCTGCATATCGACCCCGGCCACGACCACGTGCATCCCCGCCGTTACCGTTACCAGCACCGCCAGCATTCCCATTGCCGCCATCTCGCGGCCCTTTCTCGAGATCAACAGGCGGCCGCCGGCTTCGAGGTACGCGTCCACGATGACCCACACGCGATACGCGAGGATCAGAAGGTCGAGCGCCAGGAACGTCGTCAGGAATTGCTGCGAGACCAGCGTCGAAAGGATGTCGTGGCGCGCGAATAGCCAAATGCCGACGAGCGCGCCAAGCAGCGCGATGACGGGCAGAGCGACCACCAATCCCCGACGCGGCTTCCCTGCGGCGGCCTGGCCCAGACCCGGGATCAGGAAGGAGAGACCGGCCGCAATGATCGGAAAGCGCGCGACTGTGCGCGCGACCGATTGCGTGGCCGATTGCGCGACCGCCTTGATGCCGGCGGTGGCTTGCATCCGCGCCGGAGACTTGAATCGCATCCGTTGCACCCGCTTCTTAGCCTCCTCCGACGTGCGTACTATGCACGATAAGGAGCCTCGCCGCTCCCGACCGATCCACGGTGCAGCGGCCTGGCCGGGCGCCATGACGGGCGACGGGGTGGTTTCTACGACACCGCGTCCTGGCAGGTGATCCCGGGCGGAGCACTTCTCTGAGCTGTTCCGACCTGAGCGGCGTTAAGTAGATGATGTCCGAATCTTCCTGTCAGCCCCGCCTCGGACCGGGCAAACAAGAGGTCCCGCCGCATGGATTCGTCGCAAACTCCCGCCGGGTCAAATTCGAGTCGAGGCAAGCGCCCGTCGCGCAAGCTCTTTCTGGTCGTTCTGGGCGCGCTGGTGCTGGCCGTGGCTGCCGGCGGTGCCTACGGAGCCTGGTACATCCTCATCGGCCCGGCGAGTCCTGTAGCGGTGACCAGCGGTGCGCCGGTGATCCCGGCCGGTGCCAGCGTTCCTGCGCCCGCCTCGCTCGACGGCTCCTGGCAGGTGAGCGACAGCGTCGGCACCTTCGGCGACTTCAGCTCCTCCTGGGTCGGCTATCAAGTGCAGGAGAAGCTCGCCGGCATTGGAGGTCATACCGCCGTTGGCCGCACGCCCAAGGTAACGGGGTCGATGACGCTCACTGGCGGGAGCGTGGGCGACGTCCAGATAACCGCGAACCTTGCTGCGCTCGTCAGCGACGACAGCCGGCGTGACAACGAGCTGCGGAATACCCCGATCGAGACAGGGACGTTCCCCACGGCCATGTTCAAGACGACCCAGCCAGTCGTCCTCACGCTGCCCGCCGAGGGCCAGGTAGCCACCGTGACCGCGACCGGCGCGCTGTCGCTGCACGGCGTGACGAAGAACGTCCAGATCGGGCTGCAGGCTCTGCGGCAAGGTGGCATCGTGGCCGTGACCGGTTCCGTGGACATCGTCTTCGCAGACTACGGGTTCCAGGGACCAACCAATCTCGCCGTCATTTCGGTCGAGGATCATGGGATCATGGAGCTGCACCTGCTCTTCACCCACGCCTGATCACTCCGGGCTCTGCTTGACCGCGACCCCGGGCGAAGGAGACACGGCCTTGTCTTTCCTGCGGTTCCTGGGCGCTCAGCCGCCCGCCAGCGCACCCGCCGAGCGACCCAAGCTCGATAGCGAGACGGAGGCGGTACGGCGGATCGTCGCGCGGCTCGAGAGTCTGCCACCGGAAACGGCCCGCTCGCTCGCCGGCATGGCCTACGTGCTGGCCCGTGCGGCGAATGCCGACATGACCATCAGCGACGTCGAGACCGCCGCGATGGTGGAGGAACTGACCGCATCGGGGCTCGATGAGGCGCAGGCGGTCCTGGTCGTCGAGATGGCGAAGCTTCAGGAGCTGACCACCGGCGGGACGAGCGACTACCTGGTCACCCGCGAGTTCCGCGAGCATTCGACGATGGAGCAGCGGATGGCGCTCCTCCGAGCGTGCTACCACGTCGCGGCAGCCGACGACTCGATCACATCGATGGAGAACTCCACGGTGGTGGAGATCGCGAGCGAGCTCGACATCAGCCGCGAAGAGGCGGCTCAGATAAGGGCTCAGTTCGCCGACAAAATCTCCGCGCGCTTCGGCTTCTCCAAGGGCCCAGGCCGCGCCGACGGAGCAGGCTCCTGAACAAACCGCGCTCGCGCCCCGTCAGAATTGCAGAGCCCTGAGGTTCGGTAAGCTACTACCGCTGTCACCCTCCGGTCCGGGGTGCAAACGCGACACCCCAGGATGGAAGCCATGCGTGACTACATTCGAGGCTCCGCGGAAGTCGTTCGTAGTTACCTCCGCATAGCCGCGCTCGTCCCGACGGGCGGGAAGTGGCTCGCCGGGACGCTGATCGTCCTCAACCTCGTGTTGGGCCTCTTGCCGACGGTCTTCATCGTGGCCACGAGCGTGATGATCGGGCGCGTTCCGGCGGCGGTGACGGGTGGCGTCGGTTCGGCCGAATGGGTCTCGCTCGTCGTCGCGTTCGTGCTCGCCGCATGCGCATTCGTAGCGCAGCAGATCGTTGCGCCTCTCCAGGCGGCCCTCGGTGAGCTGCTCGCCCGCCGGGTCGACGGCCTCGTCTTCCAGCGGCTGATCGGCGCGTCGCTCCAGAGCACCGGCATCGGCCCGCTCGAGGACCAGCGGCTCCTGAACGACCTGACCGAGGCGGCCACCACGCTGGAGAACGCCTTCCGAACGCCCGGCATCGCCTGCTCCGGCTTGCTGGCCCTGATCGCCAGGTACACGCAGCTGCTCGGTTGCGCTTTCCTGGTCGGCCTCGTGTTCTCCTGGCCCGCCGCGCTGGCGTTTGTGGCGGCGACGATGGTCTTCCGCAAGGGCAACCGCGGCGGCCTGCGCCTCTACTCGCGCATATTCACGCAGAACATTGCTCTGCGGCGCGAGAGCCAGTACTACCGCGACATCGCGATGCGTTCGACTGCGGCCAAGGAGATCCGGGTGTTCGGCCTGGCCGGCTGGCTGACGGACCAGTATCGACGCCTGACCATGGACTTTCTCCGACCGGTGTGGGCCGAACGCCGGCGTATCTACCTCGGGCCTTACATCCTCTACACCGCCTTCGGTTTGGCCGTGGCGGCGACTGCCCTGGCATTCCTTGGGCGCGAGGCCGCCATCGGCGCGATTTCGCTCACCCAGTTGACCCTCGCCCTCCAGGCAGGGCTCGCGGCGCTGCGCCTGGGCGAGTTCTATCCGGAGGCGGACACCCAGACGCAATATGGAATGCTCGCTCTCGACGGCGTCGAGGGCTTCGAGCGCGGAGTGGCGGCCTTCGACGAACGCGCCGTCTCGCTCAAGCCGCGACAGGATCCCCGCGAGCTGCCGCACAGTGAGATCCGCTTCGAGGGCGTGGACTTCCACTACCCAGGCTCCGATCGCGCCGTTCTCGACGGGCTCGACCTCGTCATCCCCGCCTGCCGGTGCACGGCCATCGTCGGGCTCAACGGCGCCGGCAAGACCACCGTCGTCAAGCTGCTGGCCCGCCTGTACGAGCCGACCGGCGGCCGGCTCCTGGTGGACGGCATCGACGTCCGCTCGTTCGGCGTGGACGACTGGCGCCGCCAGATCGGAGTCATCTTCCAGGACTTCAACCGTTACGAATTGACAGCCGCGGAGAACATCGGCTTTGGGGCAGTCGAGTTGCGCGACAACCGGGAACGCATCCGGACCGCTGCCCGGCGCGCTGGCATGCTCGCAACGCTCGAGCGCCTGCCGCTCGGACTTGACACGCCGCTGGCGCGCCAGTACGAGAACGGCACCGAACTCTCCGGCGGGCAGTGGCAGCGCGTCGCCATCGCGAGGGCTCTCTTCGCCCTCGAGAACGGCGCCTCGATCCTCGTCCTCGACGAGCCGACGGCCGCCCTCGACGTGCGAGCGGAAGCCGCCTTCTTCCAGAAGTTCGTCGACGTCACTCGCGGCTCGACGTCGATCCTGATCTCGCATCGATTCTCGAGCGTTCGCCACGCCGACAACATCGTCGTCCTCGACGGCGGACGGGTCGTGGAGCAGGGCAGCCACGATGAGCTGCTGGCTCTGGACGGCCGATATGCCCAGCTCTTCAGACTCCAAGCCGAGCGTTTCTCCGAAGACGAGGCCGAGTCCGAGAAGGTCGACGCCGCCGATCTCGTCGGCGACGCGTCTGGAGTCACGGAGGGCGCCCGATGATCGAGACGTTCCGCGGCGCGTTCAAGCTGCTGCAACTCTCGTGGCACCAGAACCGCGCCAAGACGTCGACGGCCCTGGCGCTCGTCATGGGCAACGCCCTCGCGGCGCCGTTGATGGCACTCGCCCTGAAATGGATGACCAACGCCGCCGTCGGCGGCGATGCCACTACGGCAGCCGTCGCCGGAATGGTCGTGGCCGCGTCGGTGATCGGCGTCCTCACCCTCGGACATTTCGCTCACATAGCCTATTTCGAGCTGGCGGACATCAACCTCCTGACCATGGAGGAGCACCTGATCGACCTGGCCAACGGCTCGGCCGGGATCGAGCATCACGAGCGCGCCGACTACGCCGACCGGCTGACCGTGCTGCAACAGGAGCTGCGACAGATGCAGAACGGCATGGCCGCCGTCCTGCATCTGCTGAGCCTGGTGGTCGCGATGGGTCTGACCGGCATCCTGCTGGCGCTGGTCAATCCAGTCCTGCTGCTGCTGCCGCTGGTCGCCTTCCCGCCCCTGTATACCGGCAGGCGTGCGCAGTCGGTCATGGATCGGGCACGCGAAGAGACCGCCCGCGACACGCGGCTGGCCCTGCACCTGTTCCGCCTGGCCACCAGCGCCGGACCTGCCAAGGAACTGCGCGTCTTCCGCCTCCAGAACGAGATCAAGCGCCGTCATCTGGAGCTGTGGCAAAGCACGACCACGCGCCTGTGGCGTGCCGAACTTGGCGCCATGGTTTGGCGAGCGGCCGGGCAGCTCGTCTTCGCCGTGGGCTACGTCGCCGGCGTCCTCCTTGTCGTCAACGACGCCATCGGCGGCCGTCGCAGCGTCGGCGACGTCGTCCTGGCGATAACGCTGGCTGCGCAGGTCAACCAGCAGGTTTCCGCCGCCGTCGCTCAGTTGCACGACCTGCAGCGGATCTCCCACGCCATGTCCCATTTCGAATGGCTGGAACGGTACGTCGCCGAGCGCGAGCCGCGGGCCGCGGACCTGCCGACGCCGCCGCGGCTCGAGCAGGGCATCCGCTTGGAGAATATTGCGTTCAGCTATCCGGGCACCGATCGGGCGGTCCTGTCGGGCGTGAACTTGAACCTGCCGGCAGGGTCCACGGTCGCGATCGTCGGCGAGAACGGCTCCGGCAAGAGCACGCTCGTGAAGCTGCTGTGCCGTTTCTACGAACCGACGGAAGGCTCGATCCTGATCGACGGCGAGGACCTGCGCCGCATCCCGCTCGCCGAGTGGCGCTCGCGCATCACCTCCGGGTTCCAGGACTTCGCGCGATTCGAATTCGTGGCTCGCCGTACGGTCGGCGTGGGCGACCTGCCCGCGCTCGACGACCAGCCTGCGGTGGAGGCCGCACTCAATCGCGCCCATGCCGGCGACATCGTCGGCCGCCTCTCCGAGGGGCTTTCGACGCAACTCGGCAAGTCCTATACCGACGGCACCGAGCTATCGGGCGGGCAGTGGCAGAAGCTCGCGTTGGGCCGGGCGATGATGCGCGAGATGCCGCTGCTGCTGGTGCTCGACGAGCCGACCTCCGCTCTCGACGCCGAGGCCGAGCATGCCCTGTTCGAGCGCTACGCCGAGGGCGCCCGGCGCGTTGGCGAAGCTACGGGCGGCGTCACCGTCCTCGTGTCGCATCGCTTCTCGACGGTCCGCATGGCCGATCTGATCCTGGTCGTGGCCGATGGCCGCATCGTCGAGGCGGGCCCGCACGCCCAGCTCATGCGCCAGCGCGGCCTTTACGCCGAGCTGTACGAGCTGCAGGCCAGCGCCTACGAGTGACGGGGGCGCGGCTCGTCGACGCGCCTTGCGGCGCTGGGGAGTTCACGCAGTAGCGCGGGTCAGCCTGCGGAAGCCTGCCGGACTCGGCCTCTGGAGCGCCCGCGGGCGCTGTGTCGGCCGATCCGGCCGGCGTTCCTCCGGCTTCCACTTTGGTCACCCCCAGACTTCGGCGGCCGCCGCGCCACGGCCCGGGTCGCTCTCCGGTTTGTCTACTTTGCCAGCCAGGCTGGCGGCGAATTGGATCTCGGCGACGGCGGGCGCCTCTTTCGGGCTCGTCAGGCTCGACGGGCGAATGTCCACGCTCAGGTGCCGGCCCAGAGCCACTCGCGGCGCCATCGCCCCAGGGTCGGGCGCGCCGTCTTTCAATTTCGTGCCAGTGAGGCTGGCAAAGTTTAGAATCCCGACCTGCCGACGACTGCCGAGGGCGGCGAGGCGGAGCCGCGAGATCGTCGGGGCGAGAGAGGTGGGCGTGGAGAAACTGGTCCGTGATCGAATCCCCGAGATGCTCTCGGGTCGTGGGATCCCGTACGAGGTCCGCGTGGCCGATCGGTCGGAGATGGCCGCCCTGTTGCGGGCGAAGCTCGTCGAGGAAGCAGCCGAGCTCTCGTCGGCGCGCGACTCCACGGCCAGGATCGAGGAGCTGGCCGACGTGCTGGAAGTGGTCCTCGCCCTCGGACGTCTCTACGGCATCGACCGCGAGTCGCTCGAGCGGGTCCGGGCCGTGAAAGCCGTCGAGCGCGGAACGTTCGAAGCCCGAATCGTCCTGATCTCCTAGCGGACAAGGGGTGAGCCGCCGGAGCGTGCCTTCGGCTGGACGACGCGTCGGCGAGGACCACCGTCGGATAGACTCGAATACGATCCGCAAGATGCACGGAGGAGGGGCATGGACGCCGCCATCGAGGCACACGGGCTGGTGCGGCATTTCGGCGGCGTCCCGGCCGTCGATGGGTTCGATCTGTATGTTCCGCGCGGTTCCGTCTACGGCTTCCTGGGGCCGAACGGCTCAGGCAAGACCACCACGATTCGGCTTCTGCTGGGATTGCTGCGCCCGGATCGTGGATCGGTCAGGCTGCTCGGCGGCTCACCGCGCGACGCCTCGTGCCTGGCGCAGGTCGGCGCAATCGTGGAGCGACCGGCCTTCTATCCATACCTCTCGGCGCACGAGAACCTCCGCCTGTTTGCGACGCTCGCCGGGATGCCGTCTGCTGTCGGTTCAGCCGCGGCGGACCGAGCGCTCGGGGTCGTGGGGCTGGCGGCCGTCGCGGGGCGGAAGGTCGGAGGCTTCTCGACGGGAATGCAGCAGCGGCTTGCAATCGCCCTCGCGCTCTTGCGCGATCCAACGCTGGTCATCCTGGACGAGCCCACGAACGGGCTCGACCCCGGAGGCGTCGTTGAGGTCCGTGGCCTGATCGGAGAGCTTGCCCGGAGCGGTCGAACGGTCTTCCTGTCCACGCACGTCCTGACCGAGGTCGAGCAGCTGTGCGACAGGGTGGCCGTCCTGCAGCGCGGCCGGCTCGTCGCGGAAGGCCTGACCAAGGAGCTTCTCGAGCGGGGCCAGCGATTGGCCATCACCTTCGACACGACCGCCCAAGCGGACGAAGCGGTCCGAGTGCTCTTCGAGGCCGGCCTCGAGGCGGAGACCTCCGGCGACGGTGGGAGCACGCTGCTCGTCGCCGCAGATCGGCTCGGGTCGAGCGCCGTGAGCCGGCTGCTGGCCGGCCACGATCTCTACCCGGCCGAGCTGGTCGTCAGAAGGGCAACGCTCGAATCCGTCTTCCTCGAACTCACAGAGGGCGTGTGATGGGCTCACTCATTCGGGCGGATTGGCTGCGTATCCGGCGCCGCTGGGACGTCTGGATCATCGTGCTCGGCATTCCGTTGCTGGGCCTGATTGGATACTTCACGGGCGCCATTTCTGCGGGCAACAACCAGATCCAGACCTCGGGAAACGTTCCCCCCGAACTGCAGCTGCAGTTCGCCGCTCAAGCCGCGGCGCAGAAGGCCTTCGCCGCCTTGCCGTACCAGTTCCCTCGAAGCATCGCCACGATGGTGGAAGGGACCACGATGTGGCTTCTGATCGGCGCCGCGTACCTGGCCGCGTCTCTGCTGGGTAACGAGTTCACGTGGGGCACGATCCGGAATGTAGCCCTCTTCCAGCCCGGTCGGCTGCGCTACCTCGGTGCTCGCCTGCTGTGGCTAGTCGCTCTCGTCCTCGTGGCGTTCGTCGCAGTGACGGCCCTCGGGGCGATCGCACCCGCAATCATCCGTGTCGATCCCGGCGATCCATCTGCGCTGACCCAGGACCCTTCGATCATGGGCGGATTCCCATACGGGCCATCCGGTCCGGTGACGATAGGCGGCGCGCTGGTTGTCGTCGGGTCCTTGCTGTGCGTGGCCATCGCCGGCATGGCCCTTGTCGGCCTCGCCGCACTGAAGTTTCGCTCGGCGGGATCGGGCATCCTGGTCGCAGGGATCTACGGCGTCGTCGAAGGGATCGCCGCCGCGCTGGCGATGTCCCGTGTCACCGGTGACCTGCGATACGTTCCACAGATGGCGCTCACCATGCGGCTGACGGCGCTCATCCAGGACGCTCAGGTGGCGGCGGGCCTCAGCGCAGGCGGGGGCGGCCCAAGCACTGCCATCGGCTGGGTGTCGATTCCGCCTCTGGTGGGCGCCGGGATCGTCGCCGTCTGGATATTCGGTCTCCTGGCGCTCTGGTTCGTCGTCCTGCGCCGCGCCGACATCGACGAATAGCCGAGGGGGCCGCTGCGTGACTACGCCGCTTGCCGCGGCCGCGGAAGTCCCACGCCTCCGCTGCCGAACCAGGTTCCGGCGCTCCCCTTGACAATCGCCACGGCATCCTCCAGGGCTCCGATCGCCGCAAACCGGCCGCCGCCCCGAACGAACTCGGCGCACGCGCGAACCTTCGGCGCCATGGAGCCCGACGGCCATGCCCCGGCTGCCAGGCCTTCGAGCGCCTCGTCGACGGAGAGCCGCAGGATCGGCTCCTGACGCGGCGTTCCCCAGCGCCGATAGACCGCGTCGACGTCGCTCAGCAGCAGCAGCCCGTCGGCCTCGACCGAGCGCGCAAGCACGACCGCGGCAAGGTCCTTGTCGATGACCGCCTCGCGACCTTCCATGCGGCCATCCGGCAGCTCCACGACGGGCACTCCCCCACCCCCGGATGCGACGACGAGCACGCCCGCATCGACCAGCCTGCGAATGGCGGCCGCCTCGACGATCCGAAGCGGTCGCGGCGACGCCACCACTCGCCGCCAGCTCGAGCCGTCCGGCGCCACGTCCCAGCCGCGCGACATGGCGAGTTCGAGAGCTGTCGCCTCGTCGTAGATCGGCCCGACCGGCTTCGTGGGATCGTCGAAAGCAGGGTCGTCGGCCGCCACGACCGTCCGCGTCACGAACACCGCGATCTCGCGCCGCTTGCCGTGCTCGAGGAACGCGTCGTTGAGCGCCTGTGCCAGCAGGTAGCCGATCTGACCCTGCGACTCGGCGCCGAGGACGTCGAGCGGCGGCGCCGGGACGACGGAAGCGGCCATTTCCGCCCCGATGGCCAGGAAGCCTACCTGCGGCCCGTTGCCGTGCGTGATGACGATCTCGGCGCGGCTGCCTTCGGCGAGCGTGACCAGGCCACGAGCGGCGGCAACGAGGTTGCGACGCTGTACCTCCGTCGACCCCGGCTCGCCCCGCCGGATCAGGGCGTTGCCGCCGAGAGCGACGGCCAGCCGGGTCACGAAAGGCGCTCCCAGCGCTCCTCGCCGGTGATCAGCAGATAGAGCAGCGCCTGCTCGGTGTACCAGCGGTTCTCGGCCTCGTCGAAAACTCGCGACTGGGGCCCGTCCATGACCTCGTCGGTGACCTCGTCGCCGCGGTGGGCCGGCAGGCAGTGCAGGAATATGGCTCGTGGCGCGGCCAGCGCCATCAACGCCGCGTCGACGCGATAACCGGCGAAGGCACTTGCCCGTTCCGCCCGTTCCTTCTCCTGGCCCATGCCGGCCCAGACGTCCGTGTAGACGGCGTCGGCGCCGCGTGCCGCGACGGCCGGTTCGTGGCCCAGCTCGATCGCGCCGCCGCTCTCGGCGCAGTTGGCGCGCGCGGCGGCAACGATCTCGGGCTTCGGTTCGTGGCCTTCAGGTGCCGCGACCGCGAGAGTGAAGCCCATATACCCTGCCGCCTGGATCAGCGAGTGGCAAACGTTGTTACCGTCGCCGATGAACGCGACTCGCAGCCCGTGGACGTCTCCAAATGCCTCCTGGAGAGTCATGAGGTCACCCAGCGCCTGGCACGGATGGTGATCGTCCGTCAGGGCGTTGATGACCGGAATCGTGGAATAGCTGGCCAGCTCCTCGACCTTGGATTGCTCGAAGGTGCGGATCACGAGCGCGGAGAGGAAGCGCGACAGAACGCGGGCCGTGTCGGCAATCGTCTCGCCCCGACCCAGCTGCAGCTCGTCCGAGCGCAGGGCGATCGGCAGCATGCCCAGGCCCCAGATCGCAGCCTCGAAGCTGACACGCGTGCGAGTCGAGGGCTTGTCGAAGATCAACCCGACCCGGCCGCCTTCCAGCGCCTTGCCAGTCATGGCGTGCTTACCCTTGATGTGGGCCGCGAGCTCGAGAATGTGGCGGATCCCGTCCCGCCCCAGGGAATCCAGGGTCAGAAGATGGCGAGCCATCGGATTCTCCTAGTTGGCCGTCCCCGCCGTCGAGTTGGCGCGCGCCCGCTCGACGATGGGGGCCAGCAGATCGGCCAGGCTGGGATGGGCGACCTGGTCCGAGCGGCTTGCCTCGGGAGCCAGCTCGTCCAGCTCATATCGAACGCGGACGACGGGCTTGTTGAGATGCAGAACCCGCGTCAGGTCGATCGGCGTAGCGGAGAGGACCAAGTCGGCCGGCATGGCATTGAGCGTTTCTTCGAGTTCGCGGATCTGCCCGTTGCCATAGCCCATTGCCGGAATGAGGCGTTCGAGGGCCGGGTAACGAGCCAGCGTCTCGGCGAGCTGACCCGTCGCGAACGGCACGGGGTCCACGAGCCCGGCGGCCCCGAACCGGCGCGCTGCCACCACGCCCGCGCCGAAAGTCATGCCGCCGTGCGTGAGCGTTGGGCCGTCTTCGACGACGGCCACCAGCTTGCCGGCGATCTCGCCGCCCACGAGCGTCAGCGAGGAGCGGGCCAGGATGACGAGCGTGTTCGGATTGGCGGCCGCGACGTCGGCCCTGACCTCGGCGATCTGGCCCGGAGTCGCGGAATCCACTTTGTTAATCACCACGACGTCGGCCATCCGGATGTTGGTCTCGCCCGGGTGGTAGTGGAGCTCATGGCCGGCCCGCAGCGGATCGGCGACTACGACGAACAGATCCGGAAGGAAGAACGGGAAGTCGTTGTTGCCGCCGTCCCAGATGACGACGTCGGCCTCGGCCTCGGCCTGGCGCAGGATTTCTTCGTAGTCCACGCCGGCATAGAGGACACGACCGGCGTCGAGATGAGGCTCGTACTCCTCGCGCTCCTCGATCGTGGTCTGGTAGCGGTCGAGGTCGGCGTAAGTTGCGTAGCGCTGCACGCGCTGCGCCACCAGGTCGCCGTATGGCATCGGGTGGCGGCAGACGACGACCCGCAGACCCTCATGCTCGAGGAGGCCGGCCAGGTAGCGCGTCGTCTGGCTCTTGCCGGCACCCGTCCGAGTGGCTCCCGTCGCCACCACCGGCCGCGTGCTCGGGAGCATCGTCCGCGCCGGCCCGAGCAGTTCGAAGTCGGCCCCGCTCGCAAGCGCTCGGCTGGCCATGTGCATGACGTGCTCGTGGGTCACGTCGCTGTAGGCGAAGACGACGAGGTCGATCGACTGTTCGGCGAGCTGGCGTTCCAACTCCGCTTCGGCAACGATCGGGATGCCCTCCGGATATAGGGGACCCGCCAGTTGCGGCGGATAGCGCCTTCCCGCGATCCCGGGGATCTGGGTTGCCGCCGTAAAGGCCACGACTTCCACGGTCGGGTCGTTGCGATAGACGACGTTGAAGTCATGGAAGTCGCGACCTGCGGCCCCCATGATCACAATTCGCTTGCGATCCATTGGTTTCTCCGGCCCTTCACGGTCGCGCCGTTGGGAACGCCCCGGCAGCGACTTTCGGGCTGACGAGCCGGTTCCCGCCTCTGGTCCAGCGGTCGTCTAGCTGTGTCTAGTGTCGTCCGGCCGGGACCCGGACGCAAGGGCGGTGCTCACCGGCACCGAGTGGGCCCGCCAGACGGACCCGTGGCCCGCCGTCGGCGTCAGTCGGGTCGGACCATCGCTTGGAGGGCGATCTGCGCGGCCATGCGACCCCCGGCGCCCGGCCTCGCGGAGAGCCCGATCGTAGTCACGGGCCCAAAGCCGGACCTGGACAGCAGCTCGCAGGTGGCGTCGGTGGTAGGGGCGCACCAGCCCGGGTCGGTCAGAGTCCGCACCAGGGCCCAGCCGACGTGCGACGGATCCTTCGAACCTCCGACCGGCTGGAATTCGTCGGCGATCACGAACTTACCGCCCGGCGACAACGCCCGGCGGACCCGTTTGAACAGCAGCTCGGAATAGACGCTCACGTCGCATTCCAGGACCGCATCGAAGCCCGACGGAAGCTCGTCGTTGAGGAAGTCGGCGGCCTGGAACTCGATCCTTTCCGCGATGGGCCTCGGCTCCGACGCCACGATTTCGCGCCCGGTGGCACAGACACTGGGTATGTCGACGACCGTAACCGAGAGATCCGGCCAGCGTCTCGCCAGCGCAACGGCGACCACGCCGGAACCGCCGCCCAGGTCGAGCAGGCGCCGGACGCCTGCCAGGTCCAGTGTCGCGGCCAGTTTCGCGGCCATCGGCTGGTGCAACTCGTAAAGCATGCGCGTGAACCGGCGGGCACGGTCGGGATCTTCCGTCATCTGCAAGACGTAAGGTCCCTTCCCGCCCGACTGCGCCTCGTACCTGGCCTTCAGCTTGCGCGGGAGGTCCCGCACAGCCTCGAGCCGCTCCCTGGCCTCCATCGCGAGAAAGCGCCAGGTCTCGGCACTGTACCTGGCGATGATGCCGGTCCGAGCGGCAACTGTCGGCGAGTACGAACCTGCGTGCTCCTCGACCAGACCTGCCGACGCCAGAACCTTGAGCCAGGCTCGGCAGCGCCCGACCGGGATGCCCAGGGCGCGCCCAACCTCAGCGGCGTCGCGCGATTCGGTCTCGAGAAGCCAAAAGAGGCCCAGCTCCAGCGCCGCACCCACGGCGGCACCGGTGAGTGGCTGGTCAAGCGTATCGAGTACATCCGGAACGTCCGTCATCTCGGCTCTCCTGGCGTCATCGTAGCGCCGGACCGCGCGACCGTTGCGGCGGGAAGTCTGTGGATCACCGGCCGGGCGGCGGCCTCGGGGAACCCGATCAGGCTACCTGCACGTGCTCCTCGCCCTCGAGCTCGAAACAACCGACGAAGTGGTCGTCCTCAATCTGCGCCAGGGTGGGCTCATCGGGAAGCCGGATCGCCGCACGACTGGCCTGCGGGTACATCTCGTGGAAGAGGCACCCGCCTCGCCCGGCGATCGGCGCCCCCAGTTCCGCCTCGATGTCGACCCACTTCTTGTGCAGTTGCGGCACCGACGACACGAGCATGCGGGTGTAGGGGTGCGTGGGATTGCCAAAGACTTTGTCCGTGGCACCCATCTCGACGACGACACCGCGGCGGAGGATGACGGTCTTCTCGCTGATGTAGTTGCCGAGCGAGAGGTCGTGAGTGATGAAGAGAATCCCCACTCCCCTGCCCTTGAGCTCGGCGAGAAGGTTCAGGACGTCGATCCGCGTGGACGCGTCGAGCATGCTGATGATCTCGTCGGCGACGAGCACTTTGATCTCGAGGAGGAGAGCCCGGGCCACCAGGAGTCGCTGCAGCTGTCCCCCGCTGAGCTGGTGCGGGTACTTGTTGAGCACTTGTCCCGGGTCGAGGCTGACGCTTCGCAGAGCGGCGTCGACCTTGTCGGTCCACTCCGAAGCCGCCATGCCGCGGAAATACTCGCTGCGGATGAGACTGAAGACGCGGTCCGCCTTGAAGATCGGGTTGTACGAACTGAACGGATCCTGGAAGACGCCCTGGACGTGCCGGTAATACGGCTTTACCGCGCTGCCTCGTATTCCCGATACGTCGACGCCATCGAGGGTGATGGAGCCGCGGCTGATCTCGATGAGCTTGAGCACCATCTTGCCGATGGTCGTCTTGCCGCTGCCGCTCTCGCCGATCAGGGAGACGACCTCGCCCGTGTTCACGTCGAAGCTGACGTCCCGGACGGCCGCCAGCTCCTTCCCGCCGAAGGTGCCGGTCTTGTAGAACTTGGAGACCCTATCGAGGCTAAGCATCTGTTCCGGTGGCCTTCCAGCAGGCGACCGAGTGGTCGCGCTCGATTTGGACGAACGGCGGCTCCTCCGCACATTTGGCGAAGGCGAGCGGGCACCGCGCTCGGAAGCGGCAACCCGTTGGCGGGTTCAGGAGGGGTGGAGGGCTGCCGGGGATGCCCGCCAGTCTCTTGTCCGCGTAGCGGACTCCGACCTCTGGAAGCGACGAGATGAGCATCTGCGTGTACGGATGCCGGGCGTGCTCGATGATGGTGCTCGTCGGCGCTTTCTCGGCGAGCTTGCCGGCGTACATGATCAGGATCGTGTCGGCGATCTGATAGAGGATCGAGACGTCGTGGGTGATCACGATCATGCTCTTCACGAAGCCGTGGTCCCGGAAGCTGACGAGGGTTTCCGCGACCGCCCTCTGGGTCGAAACGTCGAGGGCGGACGTGATCTCGTCGGCGATAAGCAGAGACGGGTCGAGCAGCGTGGAGATCACCATGACCATGCGCTGCTTCATCCCACCGGACAGTTCGATCGGGTAGCGGCTCAGTACGTCCCTCTGCAGGCCGACGAGATCGATGCGCCGCAGAAGCTCCGGCTTGATCTCGCTGTAGCGCATTCCCCGCGACTCGAGCAGCTCGGCCGTCATCTTGCCGATCTTTCGGGTCGGGTTCATGGCACTCATGGCGTACTGAGGGATGACCGACACGTCCCGGAAGCGGTACTGGTTCATGCCGCTCTTGTCCCAAATCGGCAGTTCCGTGCCGTCGAGAGTGACGCTCCCGCCGATGTACTTCATCCGCCCGTCGAGGCGAATCAGACTGTTGCCGAGCGTGGACTTGCCGCAGCCCGACTCGCCCGCGAGGCCCATGATCTCCTTGTCGGCGACTTCGAACGAGGCGCCGTCGAGTGCCTGGACGTCGCCGGCCAATGTTCGGTAGTAGACCCTTAGGTCCGAAACCTGAAGACTCACGGTTCAGATTTCCCTGAGCTTGGGGTTGAAGATTTCGTCGAGCCCGACGTTCATCACGTAGAGCGACCCGACGGTTGCCATGATTCCTATGCCCGGCGGAATGAACCACCACCAGATACCGAGATTCAGGGCGGCCCAGGTGACCGCGTTGAACATCATCAGACCCAGCGACATTCCACCTGTCGGGCCCAGCCCGATGAAGTCCAGGCTCGCGGCGATGAGGATCGCGCCGCCAAACAGCAGAATGAAGGTCATGAACAGGTAGGAGCTCATGTTGGGGGCGATCTCCTGAACGATGATCTTCCAGCCCCCTCGACCGCTCAGCCTCGCCAGGTCTATGAAGTCTCGGGACCTCAACGAGAAGGTCTGGGCCCGGATCGCCCGGGCCGCCCACGGCCACGAAGTAAGGCCGACGAAGACCGCTTCGAACAAGACGCCTCGAGCCTTGAGGTAGGACGAGATCACGATCAGGACGGCCAGCGTCGGGATCACGAGCACGACGTTGGTCAGCATGCTCAGAATCTCGTCGACCCAGCCGCCGCGATAACCCGCGGTGAACCCGACGGCCATGCCTATCAGGGCCGCCAGCCCACCGCCGAGGAAGCCGACGAAGAAGGTCGCCCGCAAGCCGTTGGCGAACTGGGCGAAGACGTCTTCGCCGAAGTAGGTCGTCCCGAACCAGTTGCCGGCGTCGGTGGTTGGAGGCTGGATCGGCAGGCCACCCTGGGCCAGCGGATCGGTCGCATCGACCATCGGTCCCACGATCGCGATGCCGATCAGGACGAGCAGGATGAACGAAGCCACGAGGAACTTCCTGGACCGCAGCGCGAAGTACAGAAACTCGCCGCGGTTTCGCTTGACCGGTACGGGAGCAGCTCCCGTCTTGGCAGCGACCTCAGTCTCCGATTCGGTGTTGATCACGCCGCTCATGCCGTACCTCCCCGCATCCCGACCCTGGTCCGCGGGTCCACGATGATGTAGACGATGTCGACGATGAAGTTGGCGATCAACACGCCGGCGATGATGAACAAGAAGATCCCCTGCAGGAGGAAGTAGTCCTCGCTCTTGATGGCGTTGAAGAGCAGCGACCCCACGCCCGGGTACGAGAAGACGATCTCGGTTACCAGCGAGCCGGCGACGATCACGCCCAACTGGAGAGCTAGACCTGTGATCTGGGGCAGCATCGCGTTGCGGAAGGCGTATTTGCGAACCAGCCGTTGCGGGGCGCCGAGCGCCTCCAGGTAGCGGCTGTAGTCGGACTCGAGCTCGTAGATGATCATGTTGCGCATCCCGATCGCCCAGCCGCCGAACATCACCAGGAATAGCGACAAGAACGGCAGGATCCAGTGGGCGACGAGGTCGAGGAAGAACCCGAAGGTGAGAGTAGGCTCGAGGTTATAGCCGTAACCCCCGGACAGCGGGAAGATCCGAAGGCTGAACGCAAAGACGAAGGCGAGCACGAGGCCGAGCCACATATATGGCGTCGCGGTGAGGATGTATCCGACCGGCAGGAGGGTGCTGTCCAGCACCTTCCGTCGCGCTGCAATGGCGCCGAAGGTGTTGCCGGCCCACCAGCTGACCAGGATCGCGGGGATCAGCAGCGCTAGCGAATACGGCACCGCGCCCATGATCGATTCGACGACCGGCCTGCCATGCCCGAAGACGCTCCGCCCGAGATCGCCGTGGAGCAACGAGGCCCAGAAGTCGAAGAATTGGGCATACAGGGGTTTGCCCAGTCCGAAGAGGTCGTTGTAGTACTTGACGAGGGCCGAGGCGCCTTCAGGACTGAGGCCGCCTTGCCTCGAGACAAGGCTCGCAATGGGATCGCCGGGCATGAAGCGCGGGATCAACCAGTCGATAGTCGCCGCGATGAAGAATGTAAGTGTGTAGGTGAAGAGCTTTCGCCCAAAGTAGCGTCGCACGCGATCTCCCGGTCGCCGACTGTCGCACTCAGAGAACAGCCCTTCCCTCCGGGGTTGCTCGGAGGGAAGGGCTCTGTCGATTGACTTCTAGCTGGCGGGTGGCACAGCCTTGAGCTGGGTGAGCATCATGACCGCACCCATCTGCCAGTAGCCGTTCCACGTCGCCGGCAGGACCTGATTGCCGCCGTCGGACGGCCAGTTGGTCCACACCGAGTTGTTGACCTGTGACCAGATGCCGTTGTACCAGAGCGGAATAACGGGCATGTCGGTCAGCTGGATCTTCTGGAGCTGCGACGTCAGCGTCTTCATGGTGGCCGTGTCTTCGACCGGAGTCTTGTCAAGCCTCTGGACGAGGTCCCAAGCGTCCTTGCTCGAGTAGCTCTCGAAGTTTCGGTTCTTGGCGGCGCCGACCTGAAGCGGCTGGCGGAAGACGTAGTCGTACCAGGTCCAGGGCGTGTTGCCGATCTGGATGTCGTTGTTGATGATCAGATCGAACTTCGGCGGCGCGTCGGCGGTGCCGTTTCGATCGGCTACTACGGTGTCGTAGGTCGGATGCTGGGGATCGATCTTGATCCCGGCCAGGCCGGCGCTGGTAGCGATCGAAGTCTCGGCCGCCATCCAGTCGGACCAACCATCGGGAACTTCCAGTGTCAGCTTGAGCGGCGAGCCGTCCTTGTTCTCGACGAACCCGTCGCCGTTGACGTCCTTGTAGCCCGCGGCGGCGAGCTGGCTCTTGGCCTTGGCGGTATCGAACTTGAATCCGAGGGCGTCGCGCTGGGCTGTGTCGACGTACTTGGAGAAGTTCGGCAGGAGCCCGGTGGCATCGGCCTTCTGGACGATGTTGCCGTAGACCTTGGTGACGATGTCGTCGGTGTTGATCGACGTCGCAAGAGCCTTGCGGAAGGCCGCGTCGTTGAGCGGAGCCTTGAGCGTGTTCGGGACGAGCACTGCCGTGTTGCCCGCGAGCATGTATGGGGCCTTCGGGTAGTAGGTGGTCACGCCGTAGCCGCCCGCAACGAGGGAGGCGACGCCGGGCAGGAAGTTGTTGCTCAGGTCGAGGCCGCCCTGGAGCAGCTCGCCGAGCGCGACGCTATTGGCGCCGTTGACGATGTCGACGATGTACTTGGGCTTGGCAGTCAACTGGAGAGCTGTGGTCGCCCACCAGTTGTCGTTGCGGACCCAGACCATGCGGTCATCCGCGTGGGTCTTGTACATGTAGGGGCCAGTTCCGACGCCGTTCGGGTTCGTGTCCTTGAGGATGTCGGCGTTGTTCTTGGCGTCCCAGATGTGCTTGGGCACGATCGGGCTGTTGTAAAGCCACTGCGCCCATTCCTGGTATGCCGGGCCGTTGAACTTGACGACGACGGTCGAGGCGTCCGGGGCGGTCGCGTCGGTGACGTACTGCCACAGGTTCGAGCCCAGAACCGGGTTCTTGGCCAGCTGGATGGTGAATGCGACGTCATCGGCCGTGAGCGCCTGGCCGTCGGTCCACTTGATGCCCTGGCGGATCTTCACGGTGTATGTCGTCTTGGCGCTGTCCCACGTCCCAAGGCTCTCGGCGAGCCACGGCGTGTAGACGTCCTTGAGCGGGTCGTACAGGAACAGGGTCTCGTACTGGAGTCCGACCACGCCCATGGCAGCGTTCGGATCGAGCGGGTTCCAGGTCGACGGAGCGCCCCACTGCTTGCCGGTGGTGTAGAGGGTCTCGGCTCGCGGGTAGGTGTCTCCCGTGGCGCTGCTGGCCGACGTGCTCGGCACCTTGGTAGCCCCACTGGCCGCCGGGCCCGTTGGGGTTGCTGTGGAGTTGCCGCAGGCCGAGGCTACGATGCTCGCGACCGCGAGGAGACCGAGAACCCTGGTCTTCCCTATGTGCATCCCTTTCCTCCTTCCCATGAGAAACTCCTGAAAGAGCGAGGGCCTTGACCGCAACCCTCAAACATGACGGACGCCCCGCATGGCTGCTGCCCAACGCCAACTCCGAAGGTCGCCCCAGTGACGGGGGGAGGCCGGGCATCGGCACGAGGACAGTAGTCCACGTTTAGTAGCGTGTCAACCGAAAGTGCAGCTAAAGTATTGAGCACCAAAAGGTCATTGAATCCTTCGCGTGAGGGAGGCCGCGGCCGTCCAACTTGGCCGACATCTCCGCTTCGAGAGCCTGAACGGTTGACCTACCGCAATCGTGGCTGATATCATCCGCTAAACCTTCAGTTCGACGGGGATCACAGGGATGTCGAAGACACTCGGATACAAACCCACCACGCTTGCCGACGTCGCCGCCGCCGTGAGCCTCTCCCCGGCCGCCGTCTCGCTGGCGTTGCGCGGCAAACCCGGTGTGTCGGAAGCCACTCGCGCCCGTGTCGTTGAGGCCGCCCGATCGCTTGGATACAGACCGGTCGCGGGCGTATCGCGCCAGCACCAGAAGCCGTTGACCATCGGTCTCGTCATCAAGGCCGTACACGGCGACTCTCCCGAAGCGAATCGCTTCTACGCCCCGGTCATGGCCGGCATCGAGGAGAGCTGCCGGACTCACGTAATGAACTTGATGCTTGCGACCATGCCGGTCGACGAGCACTACTACCCCATCGAGGTTCCGCGGCTCGTCACGGACCGGACCTGCGACGGGTTGATCGTGGTCGGGGCTCATCTGTCCCTGGCCACGGCCGAGATCCTGCGTGGCGCGCCGCCGGTCGTGCTCGTCGACGCCTACTCCGAGGACGATTCCTTCGACTCGGTCGCGACCGACAACGTCGGCGGAGCGCGGACGGCGCTCGAGCACCTCGTGGCCAGAGGGCATCGCGACATCGCCATCCTCGGCACGGCGCCACAGGCGTTCCCGAGCATCCTGCAGCGACGCCGCGGCTACGAACAGGTAATCGCCGAGGCGGGCCTGGCGCCTCACTACATAGATGCGCCGTACTGGCCGCCGGAGTCGGCCGCCGCGGTGGGAGTGGACTATCTCAAGGCCAATCCTGAGACCAGCGCCGTCTTCTGCGCCAACGACGCCGTCGCCATAGCGCTCCTCCAGGCGGCGCGCCTGGCGGGCATCTCGGTTCCAGGCGATCTCTCGGTGGTCGGCTTCGACGACATCGACCTCGCCAGGTTCGTCTCGCCCGCTCTCACCACGATGGCGGTCGACAAAGTCGGCATGGGCCGGATCGCCGTCACTCTCCTCGCCCACCGCCTCGAGCTCGAGAAGGAGTGCGTCACCCAGACGCTCGTCCGTCCGCAGCTGATGGAGCGCGAATCAGTCCGTCCTGCGGCCCTGCTCAAAGGCAGTGAGACCCCGGGAATCCTCCGCGCCGACCCGCAACCGGTTTGAACGAAAGGGCCTCGATGCAGTCCGTGAACGGAAAGAACCGATCCGCGCCGGGCTCCACCCTTGACGGCGCCCTCCCGAACATCCCGTGGGAGGATCGGCCGACCGAGAGTTCGGCGATCCTTTGGCGGTCTCCGCGCAATCCGATCATCCAGCGAGACGCGATCGAGCGTTCCAACAGCATCTTCAATTCGGCCGTGGTTCCCTTCGAGGACGGGTTTGCCGGAGTCTTCCGCGTCGACGACACGACTCGCGAGATGAACCTCCACGCCGGCCGCAGTGGCGACGGTGTGGGCTGGGACATCGACCCCAGTACGATCATCTGGCGCGTGACAGACGGGCGCATCGCCGAGATCCAGGACAGCTTCGAGCACGCCTACGACCCGCGGGTCACCTGGCTCGAGGATCGCTACTACGTAACCTGGTGCAACGGCTACCACGGCCCGACCATCGGGGTCGGCTACACCCGCGACTTCGAGACGTTCCACCAGCTCGACAACGCGTTCCTGCCATTCAATCGAAACGGCGTGCTCTTCCCTCGCCGCGTCAACGGGCAGTTCCTCATGCTGTCGCGGCCGAGCGACAACGGCCATACGCCATTCGGCGACATCTACCTCTCCGAGAGCCCCGACATGGTCCACTGGGGTCGCCATCGGCGAGTCATGGGCACGCGGCCGTGGACCTGGGAATCGACCAAGATCGGGGCCGGACCCACGCCGATCGAAACTCCCGAGGGCTGGCTGCTCATCTATCACGGCGTCCTGACGTCCTGCAACGGCTTCGTCTACTCGATGGGCGCGGCCCTGCTAGACCTCGACGAGCCCTGGAAGGTGATCGCACGAAGCCGCGACTACCTGCTGTCGCCGCAAGTGGGGTACGAGCAGGTCGGTGACGTCCCGAACGTGGTGTTCCCCTGTGCGGCCTTGCTCGACCGACCCAGCGGTCGCCTGACGATCTACTATGGCGGCGCCGACACGGTCGTGTGCCTGGCCCACGGCTTCCTGCCCGAGGTGATCGACTTCATCAAGGCGCGCAGCTGACCCTCGACCAGCTCCACTCCCTGGCGAACGTTGCGGCGGGAAGTGGATGGACCGCCGGCCGGGCGAAGCGGCGCCGCCGGCCGGGCGAACCGGCGCCGCCGGCCGGGCGAACC
>OCZT010000681.1_pt1 | contig 34190 bp, 29 predicted proteins | sample 1539031 | NCBI WGS metagenome assembly OCZT01 (sample SAMEA3539308, study PRJEB22396) | soil metagenome | biome: tundra; feature: field; material: soil | place: USA | collected 2010-05 | depth 0.15 m | reverse complement strand
GGTGGCAACTCCGCGATGCGCACGCATCTGGCCCGGCTCCAAGACCGGTTTATTCCCCTGCCCGAAGTGCCCGTCACCATGTATCTCGATCAATTGCGTGAACTGGCCGAATTTCTCGCTGCGGGGAACTTGTTATATATAACCATTGACACGCCGACGGGTAAACAAATGGTCGTTCCATTTTGCGATGGGTGGGATTTTCAAATGGCCACCGGAGCCATCCGCCTTGCCATCCGCCATCAGGCGGAACTCATTCCTTGTTCCATTACCGATGAAGGTTCGTGGCGTTATCGGATTACATTGGGCCGCCCGGTGCCCAGAGAAGATCTGACCCCGGAAGCGGATTGGTCCTGCGCCGGAAAGCATTTGCTGGGTGAAATGCTTCCACTCTTTCAAGCCCGTCCGGATCAATGTTGCGATGCCATGACCCGGCGTTTGATTCGAAAAACTGACGACGCAAGGAAAAGTTGAGCGCGGACTGCGGGCAATTTCGGAAAGTGGCGGAGGCCCCCGCAATTCATCCAGGCGAAGGCAACGTCATACGTCTCCTCATCGCCGCCTGAAAGCATTGTCCGAACAGGTGGAAATCTACGAGCGGACAATTTCAAGGCAGCACATCTTTTTCGGACAGTTTTCTGGGGGGGGCCAGGTTGAAAAATCGCTCGATCATTTCAGTGACAACCACGATGGGTTTCCGCTTTTCAATCAGCGGGCCGTCAAGGTTGTATTGCCAGAAAAAATCAGCCTCGCCAAATTGATAGCTGAGGAAGGGAATCCAGCCGCGTCCGAAAGAGTCGTTATAAACCATTGCCAGCCCGTGTCCTTGCGGATTTTTTGCGGTGGCCATATCCTTCACATGTTCGCCAGTCGGATTGAATGTTTCCAGCGCGGGCAGTTCCGGTTTGGGGGTCAAGAAAACCGCGTTGCTCTCGGCCACGCTGATGCGCATGCCGCGCATATTCACCAGATCGCCGCCGGCCGCCAGCCGGTTGGTGCGTTCAAATGAATCCAAGGCCACGGGGGCCAGTCCCGGCAATTGATGTTCCCCGAGCGCGCGAATCATCTCCTCGCAGGTGATAAATGCGCCCAATTGATTCCAGTGCGTGTCTGTTTTCAGATAGACGGGCGCGGATTTTTTGGCGGCGAGCAATGCCGGTCGCAGGTCGAGCACCTCCACCGTGGAATGGGACTTCATGTGGGCAAAAAATTGGTCTGCCTTCGTCCGGCCGCCGAGATCTTTCAGCCACGGCGGCAGGTATTCGGAATATATGCTGTGTTTGTCCGGTGCGAGGACGAAGACGTATTTTATGCCGCGTTGCGCGAGCCAGTCGCGCCGGCGTTCAAGCAGTTTCTGCCACCCCTGCAATTCCGGTTCGGTGAATTGCAGGGTGCCGCGGAAGTGTTCAATCATCCATGCTTCGGATAAATAAAACCAGCCGCCGGTCCCCACCAGCACGCTACGAGCATTCTTTTCCTCGAACAGCGACCATTTGAGTTTGTTGTGCCACCTGACCAGCACCTTGCGGCAGCCGAAGTGGTCATTGAAATACGCCTCCCAGCCCGACTGAAATTTTTTAACGTCGCCCACGCTTTGGGGCCGTGGCGGAAAGGCGGCGGGTAAGCGGTTTTCACTCGGCGCTTTGGTCGGGTCAATGTGAAAGGCCATGTCCAGCAACGGCACCAGCAGCAGCCCGGCGAACAGGCAGATCAAGGCGTGGTCCGGCCAGCGGCTGGCGGCGTGCTCTTTGGCAGGATTGGCGGCTTTCATTTTTTAGAAACTGGCACCGGAAACATTGTTCCTGAAATCATCCGGCCAGGAACAGGATAAACTGGCTGATTTCCCGGCGCATTTCTCCCCGCCAGGTGGCCGGAAAAGCTGGCCGGCGTCCGCGCGTCATAGCAGGCCATCGTGTGTCAGCAGTTCCTGTGGATTTTGCGTGTTGAAATAGCGCTCCAAAACTTCATTGACCACGATCCGGGGCCGGTTTTCCAGGATGACACGCAGGTTGAATTCACGATTCTCCGACATGAAAACAATCCGCTTGAAGCTGTGGCCGAGAAATGGCCGCCACACCGCACCAAAAGAATCATGGAACACCACCGCCGTCTCCAGGAGCGGCGCGGGATTTTCCGAGATGAAGGCTTGCTTGTGAAAATCCCACGCAGAAACGCAATTGGTCGCCTCACGCACCTCCAGGGTGATGACGGACGGCTTCGGCTTGAATGTAAAATAATTTTTCTCCGGCGCATCCGAGCCAAGCATCCGCGCGAGGTCGCCGCCGGTGGCGGGCATGTTGGTCCAGGTGAAATCCTCCAATCGCAGCGGCGGCAGGTCGGGAAATTGTTTCGTCAAGGTTTTGATCACTTCCTGACAGGCCACGAAACCGCCGAACCGGTTCCAGTGCGTGTCGTTTTGCAGATAGGTCGGCGCGATTTTCTTCGCGGCCAGCAGCGGCGGGCGCAAGTCGAAGATTTCCACGGTGGAATGTTCCTGCATGTATTTCAAAAACTGGTCGAGCTTGGTCTCGCGGCTGGCAGGCGCGGCGTTCCGCAGCCACGCCGGCAGTTCCTCCGGATAGATGTCTTGCTTGTCCGGCGCGAGGACGAAAAGGTATTTGACGCCCCGCGCCGCCAGCCAGTCGCGCCGTTTTTCCAGCACCCGCTGCCAGGCCTGCAATTGTTGTGGCGTAAATTTCATTATGCCGAGGTAATGCTCGACCATCTGTCCCTCGCCGAGGAACAGCCAGTGGTTCGGGCCGATGAGCACCTTATAGACGCTGTGGTCGTGATAGAGTCCAATTTTCCAGTTCTGAAACCAGCGGATCAATTGTTTGCGGAACCCGAAGTGGTCGCTGAAATAATCATCCAGGCCACCGATGTATTTCCGCGCCTCGCCGAGGCGGGCTTCATGCCATTTGGGAAACGGCGCGGGCAGACGGTTTTCTCCCGGTTGCCGGGAATGGTCGAGATCAAAAAAACTGTCGAGGGTTGGCGCCCAAAGCAAAAACAGAAAAGCGGCAATTAAAACCCAGTCCAACCTGGCGCGGCGTGACGGCTGGTTGTCGGTCGCCCGATTCATGCGTCAAAACCGGAAATAGATAAACGGGTTGTAAGTCCCGCCCGCGAGCCACGCCGCCGAAATCAGCAGCAGTACCACGACCAGGACAATCTCAACGACCTGTCCCAGCCCGAAATAAATCCTGCGGACGCGCGCCGGAATGAAGCCGCCCATCCTCGCCCCGGTATTTTTTATGGCCTCCCACAATGGCAGGCTGAAGGCCGTGCCGAGGCACAAGGCCCAGACGGCCTCGTTGCCAACATAGCGGGCGAGCGGCTGCGCGTGCGCGGGCTGACCCAGCCCGAAAAGCGCGCTGAAATAACTGGCCGCCTCCGGGAAGCTGTTCGCGCGGAACAGCACCCAACCCAGCATCACCGCCAGCAGCGCGTAACCATGCCGCAGCGGGCGCGGCAGTTTTTCCAGCACGGCGCCCCAGCCCGTCCGCTCCAGCACCAGGAAAATTCCGTGGTAAAATCCCCACGCCACAAACGTCCAGCTCGCACCGTGCCACAGGCCGCACAGGAAAAAAACGGCGACGAGGTTCAAACGATTGCGGGTTTCGGAAACGCGGTTGCCGCCGAGCGGAATATAAACATAATCGCGGAACCAGGTGGAGAGCGAGATGTGCCAGCGCCGCCAGAAATCCCGGATGGACTGCGCCGTGTAGGGAAATTGGAAGTTTTCGATGAACGCGAAGCCGAACATTTTGCCGAGGCCGACCGCCATGTCCGAGTAGCCGGAGAAATCAAAATAGATCTGAATCGTGTAGCAAACGATGCCGAACCACGCCGTGGCGGGTGAAAGCTCATTCGGCGACAGGGCAAAAATCTGGTCCGCCGGCAGCGCCACTGCGTTGGCGATGATCATTTTTTTTGCCAGGCCGCCGACAAACCGCCGGACCCCTTCCGCAAAAACCTCGCTGCGGAACTGCCGGCGCTCCAACTGCGGGGCGATGGCGTTCCAGCGCAAAATCGGACCGGCAATGAGTTGCGGGAAAAAGAAAATGTAGAGCGCAACATCGCGCGGATCACGGGCCGCCCGCCATTTGCGGCGGTAGATGTCAATGATGTAGGACAGCGCGTGGAACGTGAAAAACGAGATGCCGATGGGCAGCGCGAGGTGCGGAACGGGCAGGCTGCCGAGGCCGAAAAATTTTAGCGGCACGTTGAGCGAGGCCACGAGCAGCCCGGCATATTTGAAGAGCGCGAGGAAGCCGACGTTGACCGTCACCGCGACGGCCACGGCTTTTTTTCGTTTGGAGATTTCCTCGCTCCGTTCCACCCATCGGCCAAACCAGAAGTTCAACAACGTGGAAACAAGCAGCAAAAAGATGAAGGCGGGCTCGCCCCACGCGTAAAAAAAGAGGCTGACCAGCAGCAGCCAGCCATTGCGGGTGCGCAGCCCTGGCAATAAAAAATAAACCGTCAGGACGACGGGCAGAAACAGAAATAAAAATAAGGGCGAACTGAAAACCATGCTGATTTTAATGTCTTAAGAACACAGCTTAAAAGTCCCGGCACACGGGCGCAATGTTGGAGTTTTGCGGTGAGTGAACACCGATTGGGGGACTGGCCAGGATGCGGGCGGTTTATTGCCATGCGGGTTGTTCGCAGTTATTGGAACTCAACGGAGAATCCGCCGCTTTTCGAGCCATCGTTTGAAGTTGCAGAAAGGCTGGGTGAGCTTATGCCACACCCACCAGGTGGCGTAGGAACGCCAACTCAACGTCCTGGCTATTTCTGCGCGCAACGCCGCGGCTCTTTCATCAGGACGTTTGCGCAGATGGTACATCTGGGTGAAAAGCATCCTGGGTGTCGCCACCTCTTTCATCCAGGGCCTGCTGTAGTACTTCTCCACCAGGAGGAGTCCCTCGTTGGCGGAGGCGCCGCTGCGCCGGTTGACCTCCGTAAGCTGCGCCGGATGCTGGCGGAAGGCGCAGAGCGGCTCCGCGATGTAGGCGAAACGGCCCTGCTCCAACAAGTGAAACCACATTTCCAGGTCCAGCAACTGTACCAATTGCTCGTCGAAACCCCGCGCCGACCGGCTTTTGCGGAACAGGACGAGCGACGGCCCCCCGATCGAATTCCCGTTTCGTTCGAGACAATAGATGATGACGCGTTTCCCGTCCTGGACGCCCGACCGGCGGAAACGGTTGCACACCTGCAGCAGCCGGGACTGCGCGTCAATCAGATGGGACGCCGACCCGACCAGCGAAACGGAGGCATCGCTTTCCATCGCCGCAACCATGCGCCGCAAAGCGGACGGATCGAGAAGTTTGTCGTCCTGCAGGACAAATTTCAGATATTCACCCCGGGCGGCCTTGAGGCAGGCGTTAAAGTTGCCGCCGATTCCCAGATTGCGCGGATTTCGCCACCAGCGAATGCAGCTGTCGCGCTGAACATAGCGCTGGATGACAGCGGCCGAGCCGTCCGTGGATCCATCATCGCTGATGAGCACCTCGTAGTTGCCGAGATCCTGCGCCAGGATGGACTCGAGGCATTCGGCTAAAAACGGTTCGCCGTTAAAGACCGGGACCAGAATGCTGACAAGAGGTGCGCTCATTCAGGTCCTGGGTTGGAGCAGAGCATGAAGCCGCTCTAGAACCCCATAATAATCGCCACCCGCGGATCTGATTCGAAACAGTCGCATCCACAGCTAATTACCCAACGGGGACAAAAATGCAAGTGGCGGCTTCGTTTGGGCGGGTGCATCGCGGTGCATCTCTGGCCGCCTTTCGCTCATATCACCTGCGGCACTGCTCGTCGGAGCGCCGCGCAAGGTTGGCCGCTTCCACAAATGCCCAGGCGGAAGGGAAAGGAAGAAAGCGCGCTGGTTGAGAGTTGAGAGGAGACCGGCCGGCGCGGCAATTAACGCCGGGGGCCGGCCATCTCGTTCAGCCGTTCAAGAATCACCGCCACACACTCGGCCACTTCGAACTTGTCCGTCCGCAGTTCAAGTTCCGGCTTGAGGGGCGGCTCGTAAGGCGCGGAGATACCGGTGAATTCCTTGATTTGTCCCGAACGCGCTTTGGCGTAGAGACCTTTCAGGTCGCGTTGTTCGCAAACCTCCAGCGGCGCGTTCACATAGACCTCGATGAATTTCCCCGCCGGCGCGATGGCGCGCGCCAATTCGCGGTCCGAACGGTAGGGCGAAATGAACGCAGTGATGCAAATAACACCCGTGTCGGCGACCAGTTTCGCCACTTCGCCCACCCGGCGGATGTTTTCCTTGCGGTCCGGCGGCGAGAACCCCAGATCGGAACACAGCCCATGGCGCATGTTGTCGCCGTCCAGCACGCAGGCGTGTTTACCCAGTGTGAACAATGCGCGTTCCAGCTCGGCGGCAATGGTGGATTTGCCGGAGGCGCTCAACCCGGTGAGCCAGACGACGCACCCGGGATGGCCGTTGCGTTGCGCACGCTGTTCGGCGGTCACCCGGCCTTCGTTCCAGAAGATGTTTTCGCTCTTGTGCGCCGAGTCGCCGGTCCGGCGCGGATAATTGTCCGCCACAATAATGCCGCCGCCGGCAACATCATAGCCGTCCACGATGACGAACCGGCCGGTGGGCACAATCTCGGTGATGGCATCGAAGGCGACCGGCTTTTTCGTTTTGATCGCCAGTTCGGCGACTTCATGCCGGGCGACAAACAGTTCAGAGTGCTCGCGTGAAACCGCCGCCAGCGTGGAGGCGTCAATGACTTTCTCGATGGAGGCGATTTCACATTCCACCTCCTGAGCGGCGAGCTTGAGTTTGTATTTCCTGCCTTTTTTGAACGGCTGCCGGCCAAGCCAGAAGACGCGCGCCTTGAACCGGGTCAACTCCCAGGGCGGCGAGCTTTCCAACGCCGCGATGGCGCCACGCTCCACGAAAACCTGTTTGGCGAGCGTGAGGCCGATGGACTCGCCGGCCGTGGCGCATTCGCACGCCGGCGCATTCCAGCGTTCAATCGTTTTTACGGTGCTGGTTTTGGCGCCGGGACAGAACAGCAGGCGATCCCCCACCTTGATCGTGCCCGATTCAACCCGGCCGGCGAGAATGCGGCGTTTGTCGAAGCGGTAAACGTCCTGAATTGAAAAGCGCAGCGGCTGGTCCGAGGGCGGCCGGGCAGTCTGAAAATCACCCAGGATTTCAAGCACGGTCGGTCCTTTCCACCAGGACATATTGGGACTGGACGAGGCGACGTTGTCACCCTGCTTGGCCGCGATGGGAATGAAAGCTTTCGCTTCAATGCCGGCGGATTCGAGAAACGCGCGGTATTCGGCTTCGATTTTCCGGAACTTCGACTGGCGGTAACCTTCGAGGTCCATTTTATTCACCAGCACGGCGATTTGGCGGATGCCCAGCAGGTTGAGCAGGTAGCCGTGGCGCCGCGAGTTTTCCTGCACGCCTTCGTGCGCGTCAATGAGCAGCAACGCCGCCTCGGCGCTGGCCGCGCCGGTGACCATGTTCTTCAAGAACTCCTCGTGGCCCGGGGCGTCAATAATGACGTATCGGCGTTGTTTCGTGCGAAACCAGATTTGGGCGGTGTCAATGGTGACGTTCTGGTCGCGTTCGGCCTGAAGCGCGTCCATGAGATTGGCCCATTCGAAGGGCGCGCCCCGGCGCCGGGCGATGGCCTGCAACTGCTCCAGTTTGCCTTCCGGCAGCGAGCCGGTGTCGTGGAGGAGCCGGCCGATCAGGGTGGATTTGCCGTGGTCAACGTGGCCGACGATGACGATCTTCAACTGCCCCGCCGAGGCGGCGGCCGCAGGTTCCTTCCCGGCCAATCCGCCCTTCATCGCGCCGCCGGTTTGATCACATGTAGCCATCGCGCCTCAATTTCTCGAAGGCATCTTCGCTTTCCTTGTCTTGCGCGCGGCCTGCGCGTTCGGGGATTCTGGTGGCGCGCAGTTCGCGGATGATTTCCCGGACGGTTTTCGCCTTGGACCGGATCGGGAAAGTGCAGGGATAACAGCCAATCGAGCGATAGCGTTCGCCTTTGGCATTCGCGAAATAGAGCGGAATCATGGGAATATTTTCGCGCTCGATGTATTCCCAGATGTCCAGCTCGGTCCAATGGAGCAACGGATGTATCCGGATGTGTGTGCCCTTTTCGAAATCCGTTTTGAACTGGTTCCACAGCTCCGGCGGCTGGTCCGCGACGTTCCATTCCATGTTCTTGTCCCGCGGACTGAAGTAACGCTCTTTGGCGCGCGTCGGCTCTTCATCGCGCCGCACGCCGACGATGACGCCGGTGAAATGATGCTTGTCGAGCACCTGCCGGAGCGCGTCTTTTTTCAGCGTGCCGCAGCATTCGACGCGGGTGGCTTTGCCGTTCGGATAGGTGCCGCCGGTTTTGAGCGCCGCCTCGTTTCGGCCGACAATCAGTTCGAGCTTCCACTCGCGGACGAGCCGGTCGCGGTATTCAATCATGCTGGGAATTTTGTAACTCGTGTCCACATGCACGAGGGGAAAGGGAACGTGGCCGAAGAACGCCTTGCGGGCGAGCCATAGCAGCACGGTCGAGTCCTTGCCGACGCTCCAGAGCATTGCGAGTTTGTCGAATTTGTTGAATGCCTCGCGGAAAATGTAAATGCTTTGGCTTTCGAGTTCGGCTAGAGGCATAATGTCAGGCGGCTCAGGGAATATCCGGTCGTTCGCAAGCCCATGCTTTCACGAATGGTTCCAATTTGTCCAGACAAAACTCGAGATACTCGAGATACTTGGGTCTAATGTTTATCAATCCCGTGTCCCGAGTCAGTCGGTCAGTCCCGGAAAATAGGAAAGCGCGATTGACAGAATAATCGCGTCAGGTGGCTTAGGCACGCCGGTTCAACGTCCTGGCGATATCTGTGCGCAAAGGCGCGGCTTCTTCACCCTGGCGTTTGTGCAAATAGTATATCTGGATGCATCGCATCTTGCCAGAGAAGAAGTTGAACGTTCCGCTTGGAAGCCAGGCTCCGAGGACCGTTGCCTCGAGAAGAACTGTCGGCTGATCGGGCAGCCTCAGTCCGAGGCGTTCCGGAATTTGGCGCGCGCGATGAGTTTGAGCAGGCGCCAGCGCGGGGTGCCGCGTCGAAGGGGAAACTGTTTAAGATAAGCAGCCGCAAATTTGCCGGCATCGTTGTGGTTTCCGCCGGAGACGCAAAGCTGTATCGCCTCCTCGTACCACCCCGCTTTCCAGGTGACCACAGCTGCGTCGAGGTATCTTTCCTGACGAGGGGGAACGCCAGTCCGGATCAAATCAGCCGTTTGTATGGACTCCGCAAGTATCTGCAGGCGCGATTGCCCGGACCATGCGCCTTTGCCGTGTTTTCTGTACACGGCCATGACTTCATCCAGGTACCCTATGCGGCCGTGTTGTGCGTTGAGCACGTGCAACGGCCAGTCCCCCAAGGGGCATTTGAAGAACCAGGAGGGAAAATCATCGAAGAGCCCTGAGCGGAATACGACCGAGCAGGTGTGCATGAAGTTGCCCCGCAACAGGTCCTCGATTCCATACTTGTCGCGCATCCGCCTGGTGTAATAAAGCTGCAGGCGCGTTGGTTCGGCTTCGTCCAGGATACGAACATTGTGAAAGCACAAGGCGCAGTCACGGTTGTCCTCCAGGAAATCCACCTGCCTTTGAAGCTTTAGCGGCGAGGTCCAATAATCGTCCCCATCCAACAGCGCAATGTATTCGCCGCGGGAATTGCGGAAATTATTGGCAAAATTCCATAGGCCGGTCGGCTTCCCATTGACATAGACCACGTTCTTTCGATCGTTCAGAAGGAGCCGGATGCGGTTCGGGTATCGTGCCTGGTAGCCGGTGACAATTTGCCTGGTGCCGTCGCGGGAATCATCCTCGCCAATCAGCAGTTCGAAATCGAACCTGGTCTGCTGCATCAGCACGCTCTCGATCGCCTGCGCGATGAACTGAGCATGGTTGTAAGTGATGAGCGAGACGGTGACTTTCATGGCACAGCTTGCATCAGGATTTCGGCGGCTCGCGCTTCAGGAGTTCACGCCGGATTTCAGGACCGTGCCCAAGGATAAATCGGATGAGGTCGCAAATCGTTCGAATCTCGGCTGCGCCAACACTGGTGCCGTTGGGCAAATTTAACACTCGCGAAGCCAACCGCTCCGTCTCCGGCAGCAGCAGGCCCGCATGGGGAAAGAAAGAGCGGTAAGGTTGCATGCGGTGGCAACCGGGAAAAAAGTACCGGCGCGCCAACACGTTCTCCGCGTGCAGCGCGGCGATGAGCTGGTCACGCCCAAGCCCGGCGGCAGCCTCGTCGATTTCGAGGATAATGTAGTGGAAATTGCACCGCTCGGCTTCGTCATACCGGGTGAGAGTCACCCCCGGGATGCCCTTCAGCCCTTCCTGGTAGGCATAATAGTTCTTCCGGTTGACGGCAATGAAGTCCTCCAGGCTCTCCAGCCCGGTCAAACCCATTGCCGCGGAAATTTCCGTCATCTTTCCATTGGTGCCGATGTAGATGACGTTGTCGTAGCCCTGGAACCCAAAGTTTTTCATCAGGCGGATCTTGGCCGCCAACTCATCGTTGTTGGTGGCAATCGCGCCGCCTTCGAAGGTGTTGAAAAACTTGGTTGCGTGAAAGCTGAAGACTTCGGCCTCGCCGAAATTTCCCACCATGCGGCCTTGAAGGGAGCAGCCGAACGCGTGAGCCGCGTCGAAGAGCAACTTCAAATTGTGCCGCCGCGCCAGCCCCGCCAGCGCCTCCACGTCGCAGGGACGGCCCCAAATATGGACACCGATGATTCCGGTTGTCCGCGGCGTAATCATTTGCTCGACCCGGGCCGGGTCGAGATTGTGAGTGGCTCGGTCGATGTCGCAGAACACGGGTGTGATTTCCTGCCATTGCAGCGCGTGCGCGGTGGCGATGAAGGTAAAGGCAGGGACGATGACCTCTCCGCGCAGGTCCAGGGCGCGAACGGTCAGTTCCATGGCCACGGTGGCATTGCAGACCGGGATGCAATGCTTGACTCCGAGCAACTCGACGAGCTTCTGCTCGAACTCGCGCACATACGGTCCATTGTTGGTAAACCATCTGCGCTCCCACAGGTCATTGACCCGCCGCAGAAAATGGTCCCAGTTGCCGACATTGGGCCGGCCGACGTGGAGGGTCTCACGAAAAGCGGGCTTCCCGCCAAACAGGGCCAGGTCAGTATAACTCTCTTTCGGCATAGGGTTCGACGGCATCAGTCAGTTCTCCCGCTCGCGAGAACGCAAGACCGGCCCCAGTCGAATTCACGGTCGAGGACGGAGTAAAGTCTGGCATTGTGGGGCTCGAAAAATCTCTGGAGGAGTGTTCGGGTGTGCTCCGCCATGACCAAATCGTACGGGCGGACGTGCTTGTCCTCTAAATTGCTTTGATCCCACTCTGCTTCCGGCTTGCCGAGAAAGCGCAGCACCTGGTTCAACGATGCGGTGCGACGCCGCTTCAGCTCCGAGCTTTCCATAACAAGGATGTTTTGCTTGGGGAACTGCCGGTAAAACCGTTGAACCTGTTCACAATACAGGCCCCGCCGCACAAAGCTTGGTTCGAGGGATTGCGATCCGCCTGCCAGCAGGGCATCGATTTCAGCCTGCACACAGGAGTGAAAGTCCGGGAAATCGGCTCGCCCCAGCAACTCCAGCAAGGGGCATCTGGCGTCGGGGTTTGCCTGTCCGAGATACTCTTGGATGGTGGCCTCTTGAATCCGAGGATCAGCGTGGATTTGCTTGAACATGTTCCAGGCCGAAAACGCGCGCTCCACCGGGTTCCTCAACAGAATGATCAACTTCATCCCCGGGTTGAATCGAAAGATGCGCTCAGCCACAAAGGGGTAATACAGATACTCCGGCGTGGCCTCGAAGAGCAGGACTCCTGGCCAGCCCCGATGCGGGAACTGCTTCGCATACCAATTGGCTCCCAGGTCATAATCCTTGTCACGGTTGAAAAAGCCCACCTCCTTCTTGCGCGCGCGCTTGATTCCAGGATGCCGTCCCAAAAAGAACTCCAAAGAGGATGTCCCCGCCTTCTGGGCCCCGACGATGAGGAAGTCTGGCCTGCGTTTTAGAAATCCAAACATACTGGTTTAAACATGATTGCGTACTCTACTGGCTGCTCAATCAGAGGCAATCCATTTTCCCGGACCGAAAAACTGGAGGCGCATCTTGATACTATCCCCGGAGCGCAGAGCGCCAGCTCTGCGCGATTACACGGTCCCCCGCCCCGCAGAGCTGGAGTTCCAGGCTCCGGCCCGACCGCCTTCGGTAGCGGAGATCGACGCTGGCGCACGTATTGACAATTACGTTCTCGCCAAGGATGGCGCCGGGGTTGACCACGGTGCCTGCTGCAATCACCGTCCCCAGACCTACTTTCGCTGTGGATGCAACGACTGCGCGCGGATGAACAACGGAGCAAAGGCGAAAGCCAAGCGCCCTTGCTGTGGCCGCCAGGCGCAGCCGAGCCGCACAATCGCCAATCGCAATGACTATTTCGCACACACCCTCTTCTGAAATGGCCGCCAACTCTTCTTTCTTCCTTGAATCCGGCGTGAAACGCGCCGGTGTTCGATAAGGAACCCAGGAAAACGAATGTTTTATTGGAAAAGTTTTGCAGCAGTCGATCAATTTAGAGAGCATTGGTGGCAAAGGCGCGCGCGGGTAACTGATAGATTTGCTGATAGATTTATTCTGTACGCTGTGCGGGTATTCAAACCCGCTCCTCCCCCATTGCGCAATCGGGGGCGCTCTGTTCCATAAGTTAAGGCCTAAAAAAAAGCCATGCACCCCACGCCCGATTCGTCAAGCCGCAACCAACCGCATAACCCGTGCCGCTTCCGCTGTCAGGGCCTTGAATCCTGACGGAACATCTCGATTCACGAGCGCACCCATTGCCACCGTAGCATCATCCCCCACCGTCACCCCACCGTTGATTGTCGCGTGGAGGCCGACGAAGACCCGCTGCCCAACACGACACTTGGCGCCAACGATTGCCAACCCGGAAACGTGCGTATGGTCCCCCACAACCGAATCGTGGCCCACCAGCGCGCCCGCGTTGATTATGCAATTGCAGCCGATTTCAACGGAGGGATCAACGTGCGCCTGCGCAAGCACGACCGAACCGGCGCCAACGGTTGAGAACCGCGAAGCGTCCGCCGCGGGGTGGATGATTGTTGCCGGTTCGCCGCCGTTTTTGAGCAGCCATTCAAACACCCGCTGGCGGTCCGCGTTGCTGCCGATAGCGACGATGAATTGATAATCGCGACCCAAATACAGGGAGGCGTCTGGACTCCGCACAGGGATGCCGTAGAGCGTCGTTACGTACGGATTGTCACAAACGACTTCTGCGACCTCCCGCCCCGCGCATTCCGCCGCGTCGATTACGGTTTTGGCGTGGCCGGCCGCACCATAGATGAGCAACGGTTTCATGGTTTTTTACTGATAAGAACTGATAAACCGATAGGAATTTGCTTTTTGACGCTTCGACTGACTTGTCCGCTGCGGGTAAGGGAGAATTGGTTTCCGGTTGCGCTCATTTTGCAGCATTTCGGCGGATTTTACCGGCGCGTGGTGTCGGCGTCAACCCGAAACGTTTGACCCAAATCCACACCCTGCGGGATTTGGGCCGGATAATTCGCGTTTGACGGCAAACCTTCTCTTCAGGACAATCAACGCCTCGATTCAAAAACATGGTTTTTTAGTTCGCCGATTTTTCTATTTCTCTTCCTGCCGGCGGTGTTGGCTTGCACCGCTCTGCCGGGGCTGAAGCTGCGCAATTTGCTGCTGGCCTTCAGACTCGTGTTCTATGCCTGGGGCGAAGTAATCTTCGGGTCGCCGATGCTGCGCAGCATTTTTTCGGTGTCGTCATCGCACGGGACGGTAATGTTTCTTGTTGAAGCGGAAGCCAAACCATTGCTCCAGTTTCAGCATGATGCGATGTTTTTTTTCGCGCGCGGTCAACATGTGATTCGGATCGGCCTGAAAAATCCCATCCGCTTTCGGCAGCCAGTCTTGAACGACCTTGGGATGCGTGCCCGAAAATAATTTCAAGACCTTGGAATCAATTTTGGAATAATCCACCGCCGCCAGCGTCCGGTCGTTCCAGAATTTGAGCACACTCGCGGACTTCAAATTCATCTGCGCCTCGCTGCGCGCCCAGCCATAGTGGAAAATCGTCGCGCCCGTGTGCGCCGCGCGCGGCTGGCGCGATTTTTTGTGGCTGACGACGACGTTGAAAAAAAGCGACTCGCTCGACCACGCGGGAATCGTGTTGCGGATGATCCTCACCTCGCTGCGATACCAGCCGGGCGACCACGCGATGGTGTTGGCGTTGCCGTAAAAATGCAGGTAGTCAAACGCCAGCGCCTCCACGCGTTCGTCGTCCAAATATTTTTCCATCGCCGCGCGGATTTTCGGCAAATCGTTTTCGTGCAGCACTTCGTCCGCTTCGAGATAAAACGCCCAGTCGCCGGTGCAGTTGAACAGCGCAATGGATTTTTGCTGGCCATAAACAAAGCCTTTCACCGAATAATCGCTGCGGATGCGCTCGTTCCACTGCGTCGGGATGATGCGGATTTTCGGGTCGCCGATGTCGCGCACCTTTTTTTCCGTGTCGTCGTCGCATGGGCCGAGCGCCACGACAAATTCATCCACGACCGGCAAAATGGAGCGGATGGACGCGACGAACGGATAGCCGAGCTTCTGTCCATTGCGCAGAAAAGTGAATCCGCTGACTTTCATGCGCCGATGCTAACCTGCATTGCGCGTCAGTCGCCAAACAATTTTTTCAACTGCTCGCGCGCGGCGGTCTCACGGGAATGGCCGGCTGCTTTCGGCTCCCAGGTGCGGTGGATAAACTCAAAATACTCGCAGAAATCGCCGGCGTGCTTTTCCAGCACCGGCTCAGCCCGGCGCTCGCGGCATTGCTCGGCCGCGCGCGGGTCGTAGTGCGCGCAGTTCAGGCAGACGCGCAGGTCGGCCCGGCAGCGCATGCAGGTCTCGCCGCGTCCCGGCTGGCCGGTTAGTGTCCATTCCTCGCCGCAGTTGTGGCAGTGTCGGGTCATGCGGATTTTGAATTTACGATTTTCGATTTATGCATGGTCAAACTTTACTCTCGTAAATCGTAAATCGTAAATCGTAAATTGGCGGCAAACCATCCGGCATGAAAAAAGTTTTGGCTTCACTTTTCTGGCTCCTGCTCGCCCTGGCCGGCGCGGCAGCGTATGCCACGCTCGCGTTTCGCCGGAGCGAGCCGATCAATTCCGCCTACATTCTCATCGCGGCGATTTGCACCTGCGCCATCGGGTACCGGTTTTATTCCAAATGGATTGCCGCGCGCCTGCTGGCGCTCAACGACCGCCGCGCCACACCCTGCGAAGTCCACGACGACGGCAAGGATTTTGTCAAAACGAACAAATGGGTTGTCTTCGGCCATCACTTCGCGGCCATTGCCGGGCCGGGGCCGCTGGTTGGCCCGGTGCTGGCGGCGCAATTCGGTTATCTGCCCGGCACGCTGTGGATTCTCATCGGGGTTGTGCTGGGTGGCGCGGTGCAGGACTTCGTCATTTTGTTTTGCTCGATGCGGCGTGACGGCAAATCGCTCGGCCAGATGGTCAAGGAGGAATTGAATCCGCCGGCCGGCTTCATCGCGGTGCTGGCGATTCTGGCCATTCTGGTGATTTTGCTCGCGGTCCTCGCGCTCGTCGTTGTCAAGGCCCTCGCCGAAAGTCCCTGGGGCATTTTCACCGTGAGTGCAACAATTCCCATTGCGCTGTTCATGGGCGGTTACATGCGGTTCTGGCGGGTGGGCAAAGTGCTCGAAGCCTCGGCCATCGGTGCCGGGCTGCTGTTGCTGGCGGTGTGGGGTGGCAAACTGGTTTACGAAAATCCGCACTGGTCACAGGTCTTCGGCCTGAGCGACATCACGCTGGCCTGGGCGATCATTGTTTATGGCCTGGCGGCCAGCGTGCTGCCGGTCTGGCTGCTGCTCGCGCCGCGCGATTATCTCAGCACCTTCATGAAACTCGGCACGATCTTCGCGCTCGCGTTCGGCATTCTGCTGGTGCTGCCCGATTTGAAAATGCCCGCGCTGACGCAATTCACGGATGGTTCCGGCCTGGTCGTGGCCGGAAAAATCTTTCCGTTCTGCTTCATCACCATCGCGTGCGGCTCGATTTCCGGCTTTCACACGCTCATCGCCAGCGGCACAACGCCCAAGCTCATCACGCGCGAGAGCTACGCCCGGTCCATTGGCTACGGCGCGATGTGCCTCGAATCGCTCGTGGCCATCATGGCCATCATCGCCGCGTGCGCGCTGGACCCGGGCGTCTATCTGAGCATGAACGTGAAGGGCGAGGCGACGGCGACCGTCGCCAAAGTGACGGCGCTTGGTTTTCCCGTGACGGTGGAGCAAATGAACGGGCTGGCCGGCCAGATTGGCGAGAAATCATTGTTTGGCCGCACCGGCGGCGCAGCCACGCTGGCCGTCGGCATGGCGCAAATTTTCTCCCGGGTCGTCAACGGCCGCTGGCTCGATCTGTGGTACCACTTCGCCATCATGTTCGAGGCGTTGTTCATCCTGACCACGGTTGATGCCGGCACCCGCGTGGGCCGCTATATTCTCCAGGATTTTCTCGGCCACGTCTGGAAGCCGCTGGGCGACACGCGCAGTCTCCGCGCCAATTTGGTGGCCAGCGGATTGATGGTGGGGGGCTGGGGCTGTTTCCTGATTCAGGGCGTGCGCGATCCGCTCGGCGGCATCAATTCGCTCTGGCCGCTGTTCGGCATCGCCAACCAGATGCTTGCCGCCATCGCGCTGTGCCTGGCCACGACCATCATTTTGAAAATGCAGCTTGGAGCGCCGGCCTCCGGCACGGCACGAATCGAAAAGCACGCCGTGCCGGAGGCCGGCGCTCCAAAACGCTCGCCTGCGCTGGCACTCATCACACTGATTCCCCTCATTTGGCTGGTGGCGGTGACTTTTACTGCCGGCGTGGAGAAAATTTTCCATCCCGACGCGCGCATCGGATTTCTGGCGCAGGCGCAAATGCTGGCCGGTAAAACACCCGACATGCAAAAGGCGCTCGACGATGCAAACGCTGCGGCCGATGTGACCGCAATTGACGCCGCTCAAAAAGCGTTGCACGCAAACCGCACGCTCCGGTTCAACAACCTCCTCGACGCCACCGTCGCCGGAATTTTTCTGGCTCTTGTCATCGCGATTGTTTTGTTAAGCTTGCGCGAGTGGATTTTGCTGCTGTCGCGGCGCAAACCGGCGGTGTTGCACGAGACGGAACCGGTCTGGTTGCCGGATTACGCGGTGGTGGAAGGCGGACGCAGGTTCAGCGGCGCGGCCGGCACCGCCGCCCTGGCGCTGGCGCTGGCGAAGGAATGGTCCGGCGAATCGCATCTGGAACGCGCGCATCAACAAGCGCGGGCGGTTTGCGAATGTCATCCCGCGAACGCGCAGCAGGTTTACGTTGAAGCCACCGAACGGCGGTTCAACGGTGTGCGGCGATGTTGTTAATTTTGCAGCCGCGTACGTAAGTTCGCGTCAAAAATATGGCCGCGTTCTCACGAACGCAGCTACGAAAAATGAAAATCGGTTTATTTGGCGGTTCGTTTGACCCGGTTCACCTGGGACATCTGCTCGTCGCGCAGGCGGCGGTGGAGGAACTGGACCTGGACCGGCTGTTTTTCATTCCGGCGGCGCAATCGCCGTTCAAGCCGGAAAGCCAGCCCGCGCCGGCATCCGCCCGCCTGCAATGGCTGCGGCTCGCGCTCGCGGGCAAAACGAATTGTGAAGTGGACGACCAGGAAATTCGTCGGGGTGGCGTTTCCTACACCATCGAAACCCTGCGCAACTTCGTGAAACGATTCCCAAAGGCGCAGTTGTTTTATCTCATCGGCGCCGACAACACGGCGAAACTCAACGAATGGCGCGAAGCCGGCGAATTGGCGAAGCTCTCGGAATTTGTCGCGATTCCGCGACCGGGTGGTGCGGCGGCGAATTTTCCGCCGCCATTTCGCGGACGGATGTTGAAAGGTTTTCCGCTGGGCGTGTCATCGTCGGAAATCCGCGCGCGGGTGAAGACGGGTTTGCCGATAGACCAACTCGTACCGCCGCCCGTGGCGGAAGCAATTCGCAATAGCCGGCTTTATCTTTGACTGATCGTCCTCCTCCTCGTCCTCGTTCTCGTACTCGAACAACCGAGGACGAGAACGAGAAGGATTTCAGGCCCAAAAATTTATTCGTGTCCATCCGTATCCATCCGTGGTTAAATCCTTTCCGGCAAATATGGATTCAAAAAAACTCGCCCGGCTCTGCCGCGAATTCGCGGACAACAAAAAGGCGGAAAATATTATCATCCTCGACGTGCATGATCTGTCGTCGGTGACGGATTATTTTGTGATTGCGTCCGGCACGAGCGAACCGCACCTGCGCGCGATTGTGGACGAAATCACCGACCAACTGCGCGACGGGCACGGTGTGCGTCCGCTCGCGGTGGACGGAACGGTGCATGGCGCGTGGGTGGTGCTGGATTTCTTTGACGTGATCGTCCACATCATGCGGCAGGAAGCGCGCGAGCGTTACGATTTGGAAAGTCTTTGGGGTGACGCGGCGCGGGTGAAAGTGAAATTGAGGAAGAAAACCACCCGAAAAAATTTGTAAGAGCCGCCGGCCGGAGGCTCGTTTCGAAAAATCAGGGTCTCCTTACGTCATCTCCTGCGGGTTGCTCTTCGTTGGTATTTCGTTCGACGCTTTCACCATTTCTTCGAGGAGCTTTTTGAAATCCTCCAAACCGGTGGACGGGATGATGATGGTGTCGCGTCGTCCGCCGACGTCTTCGGTGATGCGCAGGAACCGGCCGCGCGGATTTTCCTTAAGCGTGAAAACGAAGGTTTTGCGCTCGATTTGAATCTTCTCGCTCTTCAGCGTGTCTTCTTGAACCGGCGGTTTGGGCTGGCTGTAAGGCCGGTACCCAAATGGTGATGGTCTTTCGTTTGAGATCATAATTTCCCGCTGCAGACGCCCCAAGCGCCCAATCCAGCTTTAGTAAGAATTTCGACCGCAACGGCCGTTTGTCAACTGACAAAATCTACAAAATGTTGGCGGCCAGTTCGGCGAGTTCAGAGCGTTCGCCCTTTTGCAATTCGATGTGCGCGGCGATGGCTTCGCTGCGGAACCGGCTGACGATGTAATTAAATCCGTTCGATGACGAGTCCACGTAGGGGTTGTCAATCTGGTACGGGTCGCCGGTGAAAATGATTTTGGTGCCGCTGCCGACGCGCGTGATGATGGTCTTGGTTTCGAGCGGTGTCAGGTTTTGTGCCTCGTCAATGATCATGAACTGGTTCGCGATGCTGCGTCCACGAATGTAACTCAGCGCCTCGACGACGATGCTGCCGGAGCGCATGAGATCGGTGCTGCGGCGATGGTCGTGCCCCATGTTCAGGTCGCTCAACATTTCGAGCGCGTCGTGAATCGGCTGCATCCACGGCGCGAGTTTTTCCTCGAGCGACCCGGGCAAAAAGCCAAGTTCCTTGCCCATCGAAATCGTCGGGCGCGCGACGACGAGCCGGCGGAATTCGCGGTCGATCACGGTGTGCTTCAATCCGGCGGCCATGGCGAGCAACGTTTTTCCGGTACCGGCCTTGCCCATGAGCGTGACGAGTTTAACGCGGTCGTCGAGCAGCGCGTCAAAGGCGAAGTGCTGTTCGCGGTTGCGCGGCTTGATGCCCCAGACCCCTTCGCGGCAGTCAATGATCGGGATCAGCTTCGTGCCGGTGGCGTCCACCTTGGTCAGCGCGGTGCGTTTGGGATTCGTTTCGTCGGTGAGCGTGCAGTATTCGTTCGGAAAATATTGTTTGCCGGAGTCCAGCCCCAATTCGCCGTTGGCGCGGAACGCGGCCATTTTGTTCGTGGCGACGGACATTTCCATCATGCCGGTGTAAAGGTCGGTGATGAACACGCGGTCGGTTTCGTAATCCTCGGCCTGCAAACCCAGCGCGTCGGCCTTGATGCGGAGGTTGATGTCCTTGCTGACGAGCACCGTGGGATTTTTGGGTTGCGCTTTTTGAATGCTCGCGGCGAGCGAAAGAATCCGGCTGTCCACGCTGTTGCCATTGGCGTGAGCGTCGCCGTTGACGTGGCCGTTCTTTTGAAAGGCGATTTGTAATTTGCCGCCGTTGGGCAATTTCACCCCTTCGCTCAGGCTGCCCTCACCGCGGAAACCGTCAAGCATCCGCGACACGCTGCGCGCGTTCTGGCCCAGTTCGCTGGACTCGCGCTTGAAGCGGTCAATTTCCTCGATGACTTCAATGGGAATCAGGACGTGGTTGTCCGCAAAGCTCAACAACGAGTTGGGGTCGTGAAGCAGGACGTTGGTGTCGACGATGTAATTTTTCACAGGCGTTTGGCGTGTTTCAAAGTTTTCATCCGGCGATGCCAGTTTATGATTTGTGAGTGCGCGGCGGGCAGTTGGTAGTGGCCGGAGTAGAGAAAATTTTCGAGCATCCCGAACAAATCGAAATCCACAAAGCGCGGCCGGTCTTCGAGCATGAACGGCAGGTGCGTCAACATCATCTCGAACGGAAGCAGCCGCTCTTCCAGCTGCTGGAGCCAGAATTTCTGGTCCTTGCGCCATTGGTCAAGGCAGCCGTGCCCAAATTTGCGTTCTTTGAACCGGAGAAAATCGAGTTGCTCCGGCACGGGCACATTTTCCTTCCAATAAATATCGTTCAGCCGGAACGTCGCGCCCTCGATTTCATTTTCAATGCAGCGCCAGAGGATGGACTGGACGTCGCACCATTTGTTTGGAAACAGGCCAAGTTCGAGTTCTTCGTCGAGATATTTGGCGATGACCTGCGAATCGTCGCTGACTTCAAACAGCACGTTCCTGCCGTCCTTGATGATCGGCACGCCGTAATAACGCTGCTTGGTGAGTTTCCAGACCCGCGAGCGGTCCTGGTTGGGAATGTTGATGATTTTGAAGCGGACTCCGGCAAATTCCAGGATGCGCCGTTGAACGATGCAGAACGGACTCCACGGAAACTGAATCAGCTCAATCATGTCAAAAGTTCAAATTGCGTCACTGACGGGCGCACTTTAGGATTCGCTCTCCACGCTGACAAGCGCAAACACCACTTTACACTTTCGCGCTGCGGGACTAAAGTCGCCACATGGCTTCTGATTACGATGCAACGGAGTTTGTAGACACCGACTTTCAAGCGCACAAATCGCCTTACGGCACGCCCGCACCCAACGACCCGCTCCGCGCGCCCACACGCGACGAGGTGGACCGCAAGGTCGTCGAGGCGCAGCAAAAACTTGCCGAGTTGAAACGCGCGCAGGAGGATTTGGAGCGCGAACGCGCCGCGCTCGAGGAATTGCGCCGGCGCCAGACGGAATTTCAAACCGGCCGCCAGGAAATGATTCACCATCTCACGCGCGGCCTCGGCCTGCTCGAAGAGGCCGAGTTCAATGCCCGGCGCGATGCCGAGCAAATGGTCAAAACCGTCACCGATTTCCGGGACGCGCTCGATAAAATCCAGGCCATCCACGATGAAACGTGGACGAAGGACAATTTCAGCATCGAACTCACCCGCGGCCTCACCACCATCGAAAACGCGCGCATGGAATGGAATGCCGCGCGACTCAAATTTTCCGTCTTGGACGGCGAGGCGAAGGAAAAATCCGAAACCGAAACCATCTCGGCGCCCGCCCTGTCACCGTTCGCCAATGCCAGTTTTGGCGAGCTGTGCAAATTTGGTCTGGCGATGACCTGGCCGCTGGTGCTGATTGCCTTGGGCGCGCTGGGCGTGCTGGTTGCCGTTTTGATGCGGCACTGAAATTGTCGTATGGCGTCCGCGAAGAAAAAAGTTGATCCGATTTCCGACCGTTCGCGCGCGCTCACCAACCAGATTGCCGCCCTCGAAACCGAAATCCAAAAGCTCGACACGCAACTTCAGCGTGTGCCCACGCCGAAATTTCGTTCCACCGCCATTCCGCACGGTGCGACCATCGCTCGCGCGCACGAACCAGCCCCGTCTCCGCCACCTCAACCTGTGCATGAGCCGGTTTTTGAAAAGGTAACCCCACTGCGAGACACCGCCGAAACCGCCACACCCGATCAGTTCAACGAACTTGGCATCCGCAAATACGATTTGCCGGCACTCTTCAATCGCATCCGGAACCATTTCCGCCGGCCGACCACCAGCAATCCGCGGCTCGTCGCCTATCTGGCCGCCGGTGGCGTGCACGGCCTCCGTCCGATGCGCTACGAGAAGCGCGTTGCGCGCAACCGTTTCATCTTTTTCGCCATCGTGTTGTTCGTCATCCTGTTCGGCACCATCTGCGTTTTCATGCGCAACCACTGAGTGAACCACGGATGAAAGCACCATCGATTAAACTGCCGATTTTCACAAGCAACGGTCAATTTGTCGCAAGTTATTCGGAAAAAGGACTGGCGGAACTGGACTTTCCTGCCAACGGTAGGGCCGAGCTGCCGCTCGGCCAGAACGCGCAGCAGCGCGTCCCTACCCCAATCCGCCGTTGGCATCAGGCGACCGTTGCCGCGTTAAAAAATATTCTCGCCGGACGTTCGCCCAAGAAATTTCCACCGCTCGATTTGTCCAACGGCACAACGTTTCAACGGAAGGTTTGGAACACGTTGCGAAAAATCGCCCGCGGCCAGACCAAAAGTTACGGTGAAATCGCCCGCGCCGTGGGCAAACCGAAGGCCGTTCGGGCCGTCGGTGGCGCCTGCGGCGCCAATCCGATTCCGGTTTTTGTCCCCTGCCATCGCGTGCTGGCGGCGAACAAAAAACTGGGCGGGTTCTCCGGCGGATTGAACTGGAAGCGCAAGTTGCTAACGCGCGAAGGGGTGATGTTTCGGTAGGGCGGTGCTGCCTGCTCGCGATCTATCGGAGCTGCGCCGCCGGGTATGTTGGCCGCGCAGCAACGCGGCCCTATCTTTGATTTTCGGCCGCCAGCCGGATGATATCGCGCAACGTTGTGCGCGGACGAAACTTCACAAAGCGTTCGAGCTTTTTCACCATCGGTTTGCGGCGGCGCATGTCATTGAAGCCCGGCGCACCCGTGACGCCGAAGCCCTTGAGCGAAGGCGCATAGGCTTTTGCATACGGCACGAGTTCAATTTTTGATTTCGAGCCGAGAGTTTTCACGACGAGCCGCGCGAGTTCGAGGATGCTGATTTCTTCCGTCCCGCCGACGTTGAAAATTTCGCCGAATACGGGTGGCTGCGACGCCTCGTCGCAGACGTGTGGCCGCGACGCCCGCGTCGCGCGAAAAACGGACGGCGACGAGGCGTCGCCTTTCCCTCCTGCGACGAGGGCGTCGCAGCCACTTTTTTGCAGCCGTACCAGCGCTTCCACCGCGTCGCCGACGTGACAAAAACAACGCGTTTGCGCACCGTCGCCGAAAACCTTCAGCGGCCCACCCGTTTTCGCCGCCGCGATAAAACGGGGCAGCACCATGCCGTAACGTCCGGTCTGGCGTGGACCGACGGTGTTGAACAGCCGCGCGATGATGACCGGCAGCGATTTTTCCCGCGCGTAAGCCAGCGCCAGAAATTCGTCGGTGAGTTTCGAGCACGCGTAGCTCCAGCGCGATTGCCCGGGCGGGCCGATGAGCAGATCGTCGTCCTCGCCAAACGCGGGCTTCTGGCTCTTGCCGTAAACCTCCGAGGTCGAAGTCAGCAGCAACGGCGTGCGCCGGGTTGCAGCGGCCCGCAACAAAATCTGCGTCTCGTGAAAACTCGATTCCAAAACGCTCAACGCGGATTTTACCACCAGTTCGACGCCGACCGTCGCCGCCAGATGAAAAATGAATTCGGCGTTTGCGGCCAGTTTCGGCAGTCCGGCGCACGCGGAAATTTTCGATTGGACCACGCGCAGACGCGGATGCGATTTGACCGCGCGCAGATTTTCCAGACTGCCCGTGGAAAGATCGTCAATGACGACGACCGTTTTGCCCTCGGCCAGCAGACGCTCGACCAGATGGGAACCAATAAATCCAGCTCCACCGGTCACCAAAATGGGTCCCGCATTTTTCATTTCAGCGCGTCGGTGACGGCCTGCGCGAGCTTTTGACGAAAAGCCGGATTCTCGATCCGCTTCGCCTCGTGCGGATTCGACAAATAACCGCCTTCAATGAGCGCGGCGGGATGGCGTTGTCCGTGCAGCACGCCGATGAACCGCACGCGTCGCACGCCGCGATCATCTTCGTCACTCGCGCGCAGCAACGCGGTGTGCAGGAGCACGGCTAGTTGCAGATTCTGCGCGTCAAAACTGTTGTTCGGAAAATATTGCGACCAGATGTCGGAGTAGTTGCGCGTCAGGCTGGAAGGCATTCCCGCCGGGGTGGAGCAATAGGTTTCAAGGCCCGCGGTTTTTTTATTGCGATCGGGAGTCGAATTGAAATGCAGGCTGATGAACAAGTCCGCGTGATGCGCCTCGGCAAACGCGACGCGATTGGACAAGGCAATGTCCACGTCATTGGTCCGGGTCAGAAAAACCTGCCAGCCATTCGTCGCCAGCAGCGGCGCAAGCCGCTTCGCCCAGTCGAGCGTGAATTCTTTTTCCAACCGCCCGTCCAGGACGCTGTGCGTGCCGACGTTCACCCCGCCGTGGCCGGGATCAATCACAATGACGCGATTGCCAAACGTCAGTGGCGGACCGGACAGCAGCGGCTCGAGATTTTTCTGCAAATCAAGGCCGTGGACGAAAACCTGGTCGTCAATGAATTCCGGGGCGAAACCGAGTTGAACTTCCGTGCCGTTCCAGGTCGCGTCGCGGCTGCCGATGTCCAAAACCATCGTGCCGTTGGTTGACCCGACCGCATACGTGGCCACGGGCGTATTGGACAACCGCCGCGGCGCGCTGATTTTGTTTTCGGCGGCCCAGCGGTTGAGCGAAGTCCAGGTCGTCACCGGCGCGGCGGGCGGCGGGTTGGTCCGGACGGCTGGCGTCATCGGCCGGATTGACCGGGGCGCGGGGAGTTTTTTAACGAGGTTGGTATCCGACCAGTTCAATGAAGACGTTTCATTGGACATGATCGGCGGCGACGAAATGATTTCTTCCGGCGGGGTTGATGTGGTGGCACACCCCGCCAAAAAGAACGCCGCGACGAATAGGATTGCCAGTGACTTGGACACGCGGTCATTGTGCGGATGGGGAAACCGGACTCAAGCTGTTTCAACGTGCTGCCAGCGTCCCGCTGGCAGATCACTCTCATACTTCCTGGAGAATCGGATCTTCCGGCAGGATGCCGAAAGCACGCTTGGGTGCGGCTTGTCCGCGACGTTCGATTCGTTCATAATTTGCCAGCGACAAACATATTTGCTTGAAAATACTCGTTGCCATCACCGGAGCCAGCGGCGCGCTTTACGCCCAGCGGCTGCTCGACAACCTCGACCCGCGCACACACGAAATCCACGTCGTGATGAGCAATTACGCGCCGCAGGTCATCGCCGAAGAACTGCCCGGCGGCCTGCGCCTGCCCGACGGCGTGAAGACGCACAACGTCAAAAGCATGAACGCGCCCTTTGCCAGCGGCTCGAACCCGCCGGACGCGATGGTGGTCATTCCCTGCACGATGGGCACGATGGGCCGCATCGCGCACGGCTACAGCGAGGACGTTTTGCTGCGCGCGGCGGACGTGGTGTTGAAGGAGCGGAAAAAACTGATTCTCGTTCCGCGCGAAACGCCGTTGAGCCTCGTTCACGTCAAGAACATGGAACTGCTGCTGCTGGCGGGCGCGGTGATTCTGCCGGCGAACCCGGGTTTTTACGCCGGCCCGAAAACAATTCAGGATGTCGTGGACACCGTCGTGGCCCGTGTGTTGGATCACCTCGGCGTGGCGAACAAACTTGCGCCGCGCTGGGCGGAGGAAAAGGAATGAAATGAAAAAGGGGAAACATCGAACATCGAACATCGAACATCGAACATCGAACGATTCGGACGATGGTCGGTGGACGCTCCATGAAGATGCGGCGGGCGGGCGAAAGTACGACTTGGAAGAACGACTGCTGGAATTTGCTTCGGCAGTGATTAATTTGTCGGAAAAACTTCCGAACTCGCGTGCAGGAAATCACATTGCGGGACAGATTTTGCGCTCTGGCACGTCGCCGTATCCCAATCACGGCGAGGCGGAATCAGCCGAGTCGCGCGACGATTTCATCCATAAGCTGAAGATTTGCCTGAAGGAACTTCGGGGAACGCGTCGCTGGGCGCGGCTGATTCAGCACAAGCACTGGATACAAAATGATTCAACCTTGCTCTTTGTCTTGAGCGAGTCGGACGAGTTGATCCGAATTTTCATGTCCAGCATCAAGACCACGCGACAAAATGTGCTGGCTCAAAAGCGAAAAACTTCGGCGTCGGTCACCTATCCATCCGGCGAAGCCGGCTGACCATTCGATGTTCGGCGTTCAATGTTCATTGTTCGATGTTTTCCTTACTTAAAAAATGGGCTTCCTTCGTCCGGTTCAGCCACACCATCTTTGCCCTGCCCTTCGCGCTGGCGGCAATGGCCGTGGCGGCGCGGAATAACCGCGGCTGGCCGGGTTGGCGGACGTTTGGACTGATTCTCGCAGCGATGGTCTGCGCGCGAACGTGCGCGATGGCATTCAACCGCATCGTGGACCGCAAGTCCGACGCGCTGAATCCGCGCACCGCCGGCCGCCATCTGCCCACCGGCCAGATTTCTTTGTTCAGCGCATGGGCGCTTTGCCTGTTAAGCGGCGCAGGTTTGATTGCGGTCAGTAACTTTCTGAACCTGCTTTGCTTTTATCTTTCGCCGGTCGCGCTCGTGGTGATTTGTTTTTATTCGCTGACGAAGCGGTTCACGGATTACACCCACGCATTTCTTGGTATTGCGCTCGCGCTCGCGCCCGTCGGCGCGTGGCTGGCGGTAAAAGGAGAGAATGTTTCGACGCTGGAAATTTTGCAAATGCTCGCGCTGGCGGCAGCGGTCGTGTTGTGGCTCGTGGGCTTCGATATCATTTACGCGCTGCAGGATTACGAATTCGACAAAGCGCATGGCCTGCACTCACTCGTTGTGGCATGGGGGCAAAAAAACGCGCTGGCCGCCGCGTTTCTGGCGCACATGGTCATGTGCGGGCTGCTGCTCGCATTCGGGCTGCTCTGCCAATTTCGCATCGCGTATCTCGTCGGCTGGTTCATCATCGTCGGCTGCCTCGTGCTGGAACATTGGATTGCGCGTCGCCGGAGTTTGAACTGGATCAACCTCGCGTTCTTCCGGCTCAACGCCGTCGTGAGTGCGGTTTTTTTAATCGTGACGGTGGCGGAAGTGGTGTTTCAGGGCGGATTCAGATTGCGTTGAAATCCCCGGCTCCGGGTTGAAATCTCTGTTGACTCCAAAAAATTTTGCTTCTTTATTTTGGGGCATGAACCTCCGGTTGGTCCTGCTGGTGCTTTGCCTGGTCGGCAACGCATTGCTGGCGACCGCTTTGCTCCGGCACGGTTCAAATTCACCGCGTCCGGCGGTTTCAGAAACAAAGATTTCCGCGACCACCGATCAGGTTGAATCACCACAAACCAACGCACCCGGCGCGGCGACAATCACCGGAACGCCGGATTTTCAATGGTCGCAGCTCGAAACGCCGGATTTTGCCGTTTACATCGCGTGGCTGCGCGCCTTCGGCGTGCCGGAGCCAACGGTCCGCGACATCATTTTCGGCGCGGTGGAGGCGATCTACCGTCCGAAGCGCGCCGCGTTGCGCCCGCCGAAGAAGCCGGACGACGGAAAATTCTGGGTGCGGCACAACTTTTACGGCGCCGATTCGCAAATGACGAAAGCGCAGCGCGAGCAAATGCGCGCGTTGCAGAAGGAGGAGTCGGATTTGCTCAAGTCGCTGCTGGGACAGGATGTTTATCAGCAAAGGGCGAAGGACGCGAGCTCGCCGGATTGGACGGACCGCTACTTCGCGTCCATCCCGAAGGAATTGCGCGACAAGGTGCAGGACATTGACGGACGCATGAACGAGGCGAAGCAGGAAATTTACGCCGCGGCGAACGGTTATGTTGATCAGGACACCCAGGCAGACTTGCGGACGGTGGAGAAAAAATTCCATGACGAGCTGGCGGCCGTATTGACGCCGGAGCAGTTGCTGGACTGGGATTTGCGCCATTCGGACACGGCGAACCAGTTGAAGAACAACCTTTCGGCCTTTGACCCGAACGAGGCCGAGTTTCGCGCACTCTTCAAGTACCAGCAGGCCGCGCAGGACTTGAATCCGCCGCGCAATCCCGACGACGACCCGGCGCCTCCCACCGCCGACGAACGCAAGGCGCTCCAGGAAAAACAAAAGGAACTCGACGCCGGGCTCGCGCAGGCCATTGGCGACGACCGCGCGAAGGAATACAAACTGGAGCAGGATTGGGGATACCGGAACCTCATTGACACGGGGGTGCCGAAGGATGCCTTGTTCAAGGTGGACGACATGAAAAACCAGGCGCAGGCCGCCGCCCAAAAAATCCGCAGCGACCCGACGCTTTCCTCCGACCAGCGCGCCCAGGCGTTGAGCGCCATCCATACGGAAACGCAGAACGGCATCAACGGATTGCTGGGCGACAAACAGGGCAAACGGTATTTCAACCAATCCGGCTGGTGGCTCAACAACATCGCCCCGGCATCCAGCACGCGATGAAAGCGACCTCCCTCATCATCGCCCTTTCGCTCGCGGCCAGCGCCATTTTGGCGGTGCTCTTGTTCCGTGCAGATCACGCCTCGCCGGCAAAAACGGGTGAAGCGGAAACCAGCGCTTCATCAGTGGCCACCACGTCTGCCGTCGGGCGGACGGGTGCGTCAGTGGATGCTGTCGCCACACCCGTTGCGCCGGCATCCTGGCGGGATTTCCAGGTGGAGGACTTGAAGGAATTCATCCGCCGGTTGCGCGCGGCGGGGTGTCCGGAGGGCACGATTGAGGATTTGGTCATTGCCGAGGTGAACCGCCGTTACGCCCCAAAGCTGCGCGCCTTATGGTCGGAGGAATCTCTTTCAAACGATTATTGGAAGTCTTACCAGAGGAACTATGATCCGGCCAAAGTGAAAAAAAACCGGGAACGCCTGCGCCAGCAACAGGCGTTGCAAAAGGAAAAAATCGCCCTGCTCGTGGAACTGTTTGGCGTAGACGTCGAAAAACAGCGGCTGAAGGAGGAAGGCATTGACAACGAGGGCTGGAACCCGAATGGCAGCCTTTCCTTCCTGCCGGAATCCAAACGCAACGCCGTGCAAAAGTATCTCGATGATTTTCAGGACCGGGAGCAGGACTTTTATGCCCGCGTCAGGGGCGGCTGGGACGACGCCGCGCGCGCCGAGCAGAAAAAGCTGGAGCAGGAAAAACTGGCGGGCCTCGCGCAGTTCCTCACGCCGGAGGAATTGCGGGAATATGAATTGCGCAATTCGCAGATGGCTTCGCAGATTGCGTCCGATCTTCGCGGGGTTTCGCTCACGCGGGAGCAATACGAGGCGCTGTTCGACATCCGCAAAAAATACGGCGACAGCATTTACAACTGGTCCGACGCCGCCAACGACGCCGCCACCATCAAGCAAATCGAGCAGAACAAAAAAAACATGCAGGCGGAAATCGCCACCGCGCTCGGCGCGGACAAGCAACAGAAAATGGAGCGGGCGCAGGACTACAGCTACCAGCAACTGGACCGGCTCGCCAAACGCAACGACCTGCCCCCGGACACGGCGTCGAAGATTTACGATTTCAAGCAGGCTGTCGAAAAGGCGGCGCAGGATTTGCGTTTGAACACCGGTCTGGCCCCCGAACAACAGCAGGCCGCCCTCGCACAAATCCGCGCCGAGACGGAACAGTCCGTCAAAACCGCGCTCGGCGACAAACTTTACAAACGCTACCTCAACAACGGCGGCTGGTGGCTTAACAACATCGCCCGTCCGCCATCAAAATAAACCGGGCCGGCCGGGAAGGTCCGGGCGGGAAAAACTTACGGTGTAACATTTTTCGGGATTTGCTTCTGGGTTGGGTGTATGAGTGGCACCAAAGTGACCCCGTCAGACAGCCCGAAATGTCCGCAATGCGGCACACCGCTGCCGGTCGGCGCGCTCGCCGGGCTTTGCCCCGCCTGCTTGCTGAAACAGGGCGCCGCCGCCGAAACCGCCACGGGCGGGCAGGCGCCACCGTTCCAGCCGCCGCCCGTCGCCGAACTCGCGCTGTTGTTCCCGCAGCTCGAAATCCTTGAACTCATCGGCAAGGGCGGCATGGGCGCGGTTTACAAGGCGCGGCAAAAGGAACTGGACCGCATCGTCGCGCTCAAAATTCTTCCGCCCGGCATCGGCCGCGACGCCGCGTTCGCCGGACGCTTCGCGCGCGAAGCCAAGGCGCTCGCGAAGCTGAATCATCCCGGCATTGTCACGCTTTACGAGTTCGGCCAGGTGCAAAGTAGCCCAGGCGTCTCGCCTGCATCCGGCTCTCAACCCTCAACCCTCAACGCTCAACCACTCTACTACTTCCTGATGGAATTCGTGGACGGCGTGAACCTGCGTCAATTGCTCCATGCCGGGCGCATCGCGCCGCGTGAGGCACTGGCCATCGTCCCGCAAATCTGCGATGCGCTCCAGTTCGCGCATGACCAGGGCATCGTCCATCGCGACATCAAGCCGGAGAATATTCTGCTCGACCGCCGCGGGCGGGTGAAGGTGGCGGATTTTGGTTTGGCGAAAATCATTGAACCCGAATCTGGTAGGGCTGACCTGCCGGTCAGCCCAAACATTGGGGCCGCGCAGCAGCACGGCCCTACCGGTGTGATGGGCACGCCGAATTACATGGCACCGGAACAGATGGAACATCCCGATGAGGTGGACCATCGCGCGGACATTTACGCGCTGGGCGTGGTGTTTTATGAGATGCTCACGGGCGAACTGCCCGGCAAACACATCGAACCGCCGTCGTCGAAAGTCCAAATTGACGTGCGTTTGGATGAAGTGGTGCTGCGCGCGTTGGAAAAGAAACCCGAACGCCGGTACCAGCAGGTCAGCGTGTTCAAGACACAGGTGGAGACGATTGCGATGACTCCTGAATCGGGTAGCAGCCGACGTGAGGAGGCTCAAACTGAATCCGAAAGCAACCTCAAAAGCCAGAGCCGACTCACGTCGGCAACTACAAAGCAAAAGTCGCGCTTCTCGCGCATGGCCATCTTGGGTGCGGCATGGACCCCGTTTTTCCTCGCAGCCATGCTTTCCATTACTTTCGGTCAGGAGCAGTTTCCTCAAGCCTATGGCAGTTTGTCCCGGTTGTTGCTCTTTCTGGGGCTGGCCGCGCCGTTGAGCACGACGATCCTCGGTTGGCTGGCAGCCGCACAAATTCGTCGTTCCGCCGGGGGGCTTCACGGGCTGGAACTGGCGGTGTTCGACGGATTACTTTTTCCATTGCTCGGATTGGATGTGTTGATCGGCACCTTGTGGTTGGTGCTGGCAAAAACCGCAGCAAAGTGGAGAGGGCTCAATGGCTCGCTGTTTGTCAATCTATGGGACTTTGCGTTTTGGATATTGCTCCTGACCGTGATTTGTGCGGCCGTTGATTTCCTGATTGTCCGCCGGATCTGGCGCGGGGCGAATCCGCCGCCCGAAGGCCTGGGTGCTTCAGCCAAACCCCGGTGGACAAGAGGCGTCTTACAGGCTTTTTTGTTCGGGATGCTGGCGCTGGGTGTCATCAGTTTTACCACGGCGTCCCTGGTCTTGTGCGCCCGGAATGTGGACAACGTGAATCTGCCGTTTGTGGATGACCCGCAGGCGATCGGCCAATGGACCAGTGTTGATTTCGTCGGAGTGCCGGAAGATTTCAAGCCCGGTTCGCGGGTCTGCCAGTTTGATTTGCCCGTCTTCCAAAAGTTCTCCGTGTTACCCGGCGGCCGGACGAGTTATCGGTGGCTCACCTGGACCAGGGGAGAGATCATCAACCCAGGCGAAAGAACGGCGGCCAGTTACGAGATCAGGAACCTTGCCGGGACCAATTTCATGTTCGTGGAATGGAAAAATGGTGATTATATCCTCTTTCATTCAAAGCCCGGATTGTACGTGTTGCGCCGGAACGGAGAGGCAACGCCCAACTTTTACATTGGCCAAACTTATTTTCCGCACGGCGATTCCATTGAAATCACTTCCGTCGAACGATCCACCAACCGGATGGTGGTCAAAGGCCATTACAACCTGGTCAGCCATGATCAGGCGACGCTGGCGCTTTACATCACTTCGACAAACAGAAATGTTCCCGAAGACTCACAACAGCGGATGCAGATTTCCAAAGGACGGGGCGATTTTGAATTGATACATTCCCACCTTGTTCCTGGTCTTCCGCATGTGGAGATGTATGCCAACGGAAAAAATTTCGCCAACCTGTATTTTGGAACCAAGGCCGAAGCGCTTGAAGAAAGCAAAGTCCACTGGATCTCGGGGACTAACCAAACGGCCGGCGACGCTTCACAACTGGTCCAGGAAGGCTGGCAGCTCTGGCAGGAACGAAAGCTGGCTGAAGCCACGGCAAAATTCCAGGAAGCGGTCAAACTCGCGCCGGACGACGCCAACGTATGGAACGGGCTCGGTTGGGCGACTTTTAATGCCGGCAAATCGTCGGAGGCCGAGAAAGCGTTTCAAAAGGCCATTTCGCTCGAGCCCGGTCAGCCGGGGGCACTGAACGGACTGGGCCAGATTTATTTGTCGCAACGAAAATACGATGAAGCCGAGAAATATTTACTTCAAGCTGCGCCCCAGGCCCCGGCGGCCTGGTACGGACTGGCGCGGCTTTATTTGCTCCAGGGAAATTTCGAGCAGGCGGAACGCTGGGCCCAAAACCTGGTTGATTCCGGCCAGGCAGATGACGGAGCGCGCCAGATGCTCAAGGCGGCGAAGGAGAAACATCTCAACGAAGGCTTGCGGCTGATGATTGAACCGCGCACAACTTCCGATAACATGCCGGCTTCGGTTTCAGCCAACACCCACACAGCCTCCGGATCCCTCGACCCCACCACCGGGCTGCCAGTTGCTTCCGCCGGCACAACCGGTGATGTGATTGATCCCACTACTGGTCTTCCAATTACCCTCGGCAATACGAGCATCGACCCTGTCACCGGGCTTCCGGTCGGTCCCGCCGGTACGACGGGCACTGCGATTGACCCCACAACTGGTCTTCCCATTACTCCCGGCAACACCGGAGCCATTGACCCCACCACCGGGCTCCCGACCGCCGCCACCGGCACAGCCGCTTTGCCTTCGACCAACGCGATTGCCGCCGATATGAAAAATAATACCGGGGCGGCCGATGCCGCGGCGCAAAAATGGCTGGCGCTCATTGATGCTGGAAATTATTCCGAAACTTGGAAGGAAGCTTCGGCGATTTTTCGGGGCGCAGTCACGGAGCCGGGTTGGGAAAATTCCATGAACACTTTTCGCCAGCCGCTCGGCGATCTGGGGTCCCGCAAATTGAAGTCGGCGCAGCACATGACGGAGTTGCCCGGCGCGCCAGACGGTCAATATGTCGTCATGCAATTTGAAACTTCGTTCGCCAACAAGAAATCCGCGATCGAAACTGTCACGTTCATGCTGGAAAAAGATGGGCAGTGGAAGTCCGCCGGATATTTCATCAAGTGATTTAACCAAACAAAAACCGTCAAAAAATATATGAAAATCAACCTGTTCAAATTCAATGTCGTCGGATTCCTATGTGCGGTGGCTCTCGTTGCCAGCTTCGCTTCTGGCTGTGGCAAGAAAGCCGATGTTGGCGCGGAGAAGGCTGCAACTTCGGCGGCCCAAACGTGGCTGGCGGCGATAGACCATGGCGATTACGCCCAAAGCTGGCAGAATGCATCTGCCTTTTTCCAGAACGCAGTCACAGAAGAAAAATGGAAAACGTCTATGGAAATGGTCCGCAAACCGCTGGGCGATTTGGTGTCGCGCAAATTAAAATCAGCGAAAGCAACAGCAGAGTTGCCCGGCGCACCTGCCGGCCAATATGTCGTGATGCAATTCGAGACTTCATTCACCAATAAGAAATCCGCGATCGAAACCGTCACGTTCATGCAGGAAAAAGATGGCAATTGGAGGGCGGCGGGGTATTACATCAATTGATCTGAACAACCAAAACCATCAACCAACGA